>JACCDK011537619.1_pt1 | contig 77354 bp, 70 predicted proteins | sample 7445871 | NCBI WGS metagenome assembly JACCDK01 (sample SAMN15323436, study PRJNA562643) | freshwater metagenome | isolation source: river surface water | place: USA:Blue River Watershed | collected 2017-08-15 | reverse complement strand
GTTGGTGCTTTCACAGACGAGCGTCGACGCCTGTGCCATTGGCGCCGCCATGCTGCCGCTTGAGGCGGAATTCTTTTCATCAATGCTTTAGATAACGGTTGGCCGCGCCATTATTCGCAAATGGCGCGCCCGACAGAATGAAGAAGAGAACAACTACAACATTGTCGTGCAACGCACTTAAAGGTTGCACCTAGCAGGCTGAATCTTGGACAGCGGGCTGTGGAGGATAGCGGAGACAGCACGCTCAGCAACTAGAGGAGGCGCGGAAGACAGCTGGGCTGCGACAACAAGATCTCACGGAACGCTTGGGCCGTCCGCAATCCTTTGTTTCAAAATACGAGCACTCCGATAGACGACTTGACGTCGTGGAATTCCTTCTAGTCTGTAGGGCGTTATGTGTAAGTCCAACGCCGCTTATTCAATGTGTCGACCGGTCCCTGGGTGGTGAACAATAACAAGTAGACAGGCGCGCCCTTCGTTCGCTATCCACAGCGAGCATCAAGAGAAGGGCTAACCTTCACCAACCTGCCTACTCGGGTAAGGTGGTTCCGCTGAAGCGAGATGTGGCGGGATACGCAATCCAACGAGCGCACTTCTGCAACATCGCCCGGGCACTTCTTGCGATGCGTAAAGCGCAAGGAGGCTACTATGCCCATTGGACGGAGATCGTTTCTAATTGGGGCGGGTTCACTTATTACTGCATCGTTCGTGAAGGACGTCACCGCTTTCGTATCCGACACGCAGTCACCATTATTGATTAAGCCAGAAATGGCCTCGCAGACGATTTACTATGAGCAGGTCGAGGACCACTGGCGCCTGCATTTAGGCCAGCCACAGTTTGAAATTCCGGAGCCGCAGCTGCTGATCGAAAACCTGCGCTTGCATGGCCACAAGCTCGACACCCAGCAGCAGATTGAAACCTTTTGTGACATCGAAGGTTGGACCGAGGAGGAACTGTTCAAGCCAATGGATGGCTACGCCTGGGAAACCCAGTGGGAAAACAACCTAAACCCAGAGGCGCTGGCCTACCAATACCTATCTGATCACGATGTCTTCCCAGATCGGGGCAAAGGCCGTTGGGAAGGCAATGTTCTGTTTGAGCAGTTCTCAAACCCGATGAGTTGCTGGCGCTGGGTCGAAGTGCATGACGAATTCTCTCTGTCGCTTCTCCAGGCTCGCCTGACTGAATTGGCATTGGGCGTCACACTCCAGGCGTATGAAACTTAATGCAAATGATGAGATCTGGCAGACTGCCCAACCGGCGCTGATTAAAGCCTTGGCATTGAAGGTCAACTTACCTGCACAGATCGTCACGTAAGTGTAAGAATCGTGGAGTCTCGCGATCCATGCCGCGGTAGATGGTCCGGCCAGATCAACGCGCTGACTGCGGCACACCCCAGGGCACGCTGCGAAAGAGCACGATCCGCGCTGCATCAGACTTGTGGCCGCCCGGCAACCTGCATCAGACATTTGATCAATGGCGGCAGCGTCCGTTGCGACCTAGGATCAGGGCAAGAGCCAATGGCGCGGTGATCGGATGAAGCCGTCTCGCCACCGTCGGCGGCTGCGGTCCGGCAACGGGAAACCGAACCATTCGCGAAACATGGCCTACTCTCCTCTCCGTGTTTTGCGTGGCACCGCCACCAGGTGCATCCGCTGTGCGGGGCAGCTTCTGGCTGCCTCGCACCTTTTCCGGTTGGATCGGACAAGGCTGTCTGGCACCATTGCCGCGCCTGCCCGGCCCGACCGAGCCACCAGATCCGGAGATATCGCCATGGTGACAGGTTCGACCCGCAAGCAGCTGGCCGCGATGGCGATGATGACCCTCGCGATCCCTGCGGCGGCTGATGACGGCCTTGGCATCAGGGTCTATTCCACCGATGCGGTCACCCAGTTCCAGCAGCCGCGTCTGCCGGACGTTGTGCCGGGCGATCCCGTCGCCCGCCGGAAATGGGCACAGGCACTGGCGTTCGATGCCACGGTCTACGGCACGGCCAGCGTGCTCCAGTACGTGCAGCTTCATCAGCAGGCCGTCGATGCGAAGGCTCCGGACTACACCGGCTTCAACCGCTTCGCGCACGGACGGGAACTGGCTGCGCCCGGCTATCAGGCGTTCAAGTCACCCAATGCCGATACACTCTATTCCAATGCCTGGCTCGATCTCCGGGCCGGGCCGATGCTGTTCACGGTGCCCGATACGCAAGGGCGCTATTACACCGCCAATTTCATCGACATGTATGCCAACGCCAGCAACATCGGCGCGCGGACCTTCGGCACGCGCGCCGGGCGCTATCTGATTGCGACAGCGGACTGGCAAGGGAAGGTGCCGGCGGGCGCAAAGCTGTTCCGGGTCAGCACGCCGCACGCCTGGATCCTGTTGCGAATTCTGGCCACCGACAAGGCCGACATTGCCCGTGCGACCGCCTTGCAGGATAGGTTCCAGCTGGCTCCGCTGGCCAAGGCTGCGCCCGCCCCGCTCGATTATCCGCCGCCTGATGCCGATACCGCCCTTGGTTTCTTCCGCATCCTCGACTTCGTGCTGCGCACCAACGGCTATCCGGCGAGCGAGCAGGCGCTGGTGGCGCGCTATCGCGGCATTGGCATCGCCGGGGCGGCCGCCTTTGCCGATGCCGCAAAGGATCCGGAAATCCGCGCCGGTCTGGAAGCCGGCTTTGCCGAAGCCCAGCAGGTCATCAAGGCTTCGCTGAGCCAGGGCGGGCGAATGGTCAATGGGTGGCGCGAAACTGGCGACAAGGGGCGCTATGGCGCCAACTTCCTGTACCGGAGCGTCATCACCACGCTTGGCACGGGGTCCAATGTCAGTGACGAAAGCACCTCGTTCACGACCTTCGCCGATGCATCGGGCCAGCCGCTTGACGGGGCAACGGGTCAATACCGGCTGGTGCTGAGCCCACCGCCGCCGGTCCGGTTCTTCTGGTCGGTGACGGTTTATGACGCGCGCACGAAAGAGCTGCATCCCAACCCGATCGGTCGCTACCTCATCAACGACCGGACACCGGGCCTGGCTTACCAGCCCGATGGTTCGGTGGTGATCAACCTGCAAACGGCCCAGCCGGCCGGCGCGGCGGCGGCGAACTGGCTGCCGGTCCCGGCCGGTCCGTTCTACCTCGGGCTGCGCGCCTATGGGCCGACGCCCGAGGTGACCGAAGGGAAATGGGCGCCCAATCCGGTCGAGCGGGTGCAGGCGCCCCTTCCCTGAGCGCTATTCAATCCGTTCGATTGCCGGTGGCAGCCAGCGCTGTTCGAGGACTGCCTTGCGGGGCTGGTAAAGCCGGAGCATCAGATAGAAGGGCGCATCCGCCGGCACCGGCAGCCAGTTAGGCGGGCTTCCGGCCTCGTCCGGCGCGGCCGAGAGCAGGATTGTTAGCCCCCCGCCCCGGTCTGTCGCCAGCCCAGGCGAACGATCACCGAGCGAGTACCGGTTGGCCGGGTTGTGGACCATGTTGCCAGCGTCGTCATAGGCCGTGATCGACCAGAACGCGCCAACCGGCGGCAGCTGTCCCGGTGCAAAGCGAATGCGATAGCGGTGGCGACCGGTCAGCGGCCGGCCCGAGGAGTCGACCCGGGCAAGCGGGTAAAGCGCCTCCTTCGGAATGGCGACATTGGGCTGGTCCTTGGCCACGCCGGCGCGCAGGAGGAAGTCGCTGCCAAAGCGCGGACCGCCGTAATTGATCATCCAGCCGTTGGGACGAACCCCGAGCTGGAGCGACCGGGCGAGGACCAGCCTGCGCCCCTCTTCGATCCCCGCTTCGATCCGGGCACGCTGCTTCGCTGACAGCAGGTCCGGGCTGAACGACTGGCCCGGACCGATGCCCAGCGCCCTGAATGAGGCAATCACCGCGCGGTCCTGCGGCTGGACGTGCCACTGCTGGAGGATGCGGTTGAGCCGCGCAAGGAAGGTGAGGTTGCTGGCCGGATCCTCGCCCGCCACGGTTAACGGCTGTGCCAGAACAGGCGCAGCCGGGCGGCGCAGGCCGCGCTTCCAGTCAGCCCAGTCGGTCAGGACAATGCCGTCCTGCAAGGCGTGCACCGCCGGGTAATCGTCAGGCCCGCGGACAAGGATCCGGCCGGCGATGTTCATGAACCGGGTCCTGCTCGGCACGATCACCATGCCCTTTGGCAGGTTGCCGCGAAAGCCGGGGCCGTGGATGAAGACCGGTGGCAATTGGCCGCCGTGGGTTCGCTGCCCCATCGACTGGTTTGCCGAGGTGTCGGCAAAGTTCATCGAGAAGGTATAGTATCGCTGGCCGAAGTCCGGTGCCGTCAGCACCAGTGGCCCTTTGGCCAGATCAACCCAGGATAGCGAATAGACGGTATCGTTGTTGAGGCCGACACCGATCCGCGTGTCCGGGCCAGCCAGACTGCGGCTGTGCACAAACCGGTTCAGCGGACTGCCCGGCCGGTCTCCCACGCCCTCGACGAATTTCTCGCGGATGTTCGCGGCGTGCATCAGCGGCATGCCCCAGACATAGGCGCGCGCGGCCAGGGTCTGCAGATCCGCAGAGGGCCGGTTGAACAGGCGATCGTTGACAGCGCGCCACTGCGCCGCGGTCAGCGATTGCGAAGCAGGCGCGGCAGCAGTGTCAACCTGTGCTGCCGCAGGGTTCGGCACGCCGAGCGCCAACACGGCACCGGCCAGGATCGCTCTTGCCGGCCCTGCCCGCACTAGGCAGCCAGCATTGCTGCGTATCGCTCCATCGCCACCTCGGGCGACAGCGGCCAGCGCGTCAGCATCATCAGCCGCTTGTGTGCATGGCCGATCGCCAGTTCCTCGGTCACGCCCATCCCGCCGTGGAACTGGATCATCTCGTGACCGAAAGTCAGCGCAGCAGAGGCGATGTAGGCGGTGACCGCCGCGACCGCGAGATCGAAGTCCGGCGTTGCCCAGGTTACGATTGCCCGGTTGAGCAAGCCGCGCGCCTGCTCGCGCACGGCATATTGCGCGACCATGCGGTGCTGGATCGCCTGGAAGCTGCTAAGCCGCGCGCCGAACTGCTCGCGGGTGCGCAGGTACTCCGTGGTTTCGGCCAGCATCCGGTCGATGATGCCAAGCGCTTCGGCAGCGCGGGCCAGTTGCGCCACCGCTTGCGCGTGGTCAAGCTCAGCAAGGCCGCCGCCGAGCCGCAGACCACCCGCCACCGGCACATCGCGCAATTCGAGGCTGACCGCGAGGCTGCCATCGACCATCCGCCAGTTGCGCACCGCGAGGCCCGGGGCGTCTGCCTGCACCAGCCAGAGCCCGATACCGTCCCGATCCTGCGGTGCACCCTCGATCCGGGCGCTGACAATGTAGGCCGCAACGCCGCTGCCGCAGGGCACACAAGCCTTTGTACCCGACAGGCGCCATCCGTCGCCCGCGGCGGTTGCCGTGGTTTCGACCCAGTTCAGTCCGCCGCGACCGCCAGCCTCGGCATGGGCCAGGGCCACGCGGGTTTCACCCGTTGCCAGGTCGATGAGAAACTCCGCCGCTGCGGAACCTTCAACCGCCGTTGCGACAAGCAGCCCGCCAGCCAGCACGATGTTTTCGGTCAGCGGTTCAACCACCAGCCCGGCGCCAAGCGCTTCGCACAGCACGGCGAGGCTCGTCCCGTCCAGACCGAGGCCACCACAGCTCTCGGGCAGCGGTGCTGCCAGCAGGCCGAGTTCAGCCATCAATCGCCAGTTGTCGCGTGAAAAGCCGTCCGGCTCCCGCTGATAGGCGCGCCGGCGGTCCAGATCATAGTGATCCAGCGCAAAGCGTTCCGCCAGGGCCTTGAGCATTTCCTCGTTTTCAGACAGGTCGAAATTCATCGCGCGCTCCTATTGCAGAGATCGCTAGCATGAAAAGACGGCGGCATATCTCCGACAAAAGGTTAGTGCGTCAGCCCGCGATCCGGCTAGATAGCGCTAGCAGGACAAATTTGCGGCGAAGGAGATGAGAACTGCTGTCTGCCGAGCGTATCGAAGCCGTGAAGATTACTGACGCAGGCGATATCCGCCGGGCGGCCGAAGCACTGCGCAATATCTCCACAGCCTGCGGGTTCCGGGCGGCACCCACGCACAACATTGCCGAGCGGCGCTCGCCAGTCGACGAGCAGGGCCACATCCTCGCCCAGGTCGTATTCGGCTGGGAAGACCGGCCGGGCGTCTGGTGGCGGCAATCGCGGCTCGCCCTCAGCTCGCCGCTGACAATGGCCTGCCGGCTCGAGAACGAACCTTTCTGGGCGAACAGCGAGGGGATCCACCCACGCCTGCCCAATCCCGAACTGGACAAGATCGACCTCGAAAACTTCGAGGCCCGCGCCTTTGCCCGTGCCGCCATACTGGTCCCGGTGCACATGGCGCTCGGGCAGATCGGCGCAGTCAGCTTCGTGCCCTTGGATGAAGGGAAGACGGATCTGGCCGCCGATTTTGCGCAGTATGGCGATGTGCTGGGCATTTATGGCCGCACCTTCATCACCAGCTACGCCCGCATCGTTGCCGAACCGCCCCGGCTGTCGGCCGACCATGCCCTTACCCGCCACGAAGTGGAGTGCCTGCGCTGGGCAGCAATCGGCAAGACCGATGAAGACATCTGCATGATCATGTCGCGCAGCCGGGCGACGATCCGCTACCACCTCAAGAATGCGGCCGACAAGCTCAATGCCGTCAACCGCAGCCAGACCGTCTTCAAGGCCACGCAGCTCGGCTACCTTACGGCCCGCACCTGATTGCCGCCGCCAATGGCCGACTAAACTTTTGGTGGATCGTCCGTACGGCTGCTTCTGGCATAGTGCAGGCTACGGTGCAGACAGGATTGGGGCACATGGCATGATTCCGATTGCAGAGGGCCTTTACACGGACGAGGCTGAACCACGGCTGATCGGAGGGCGCAACCGCACCACCGGCCGGATCGTCTTCCCATGCCCCAATGATGCGCAGTTCGAAGCCATCCCGCTTGGCCGGCAGGGCACGCTCTGGTCCTTCACGGTCCAGCGGTTCCGCCCCAAAACGCCACCCTATGCCGGGCCGGAAGCCTTCAGTCCCTGGGCCATCGGCTATGTCGAATTGCCCGGCGAAACCATTGTCGAGGCCCGGCTGACTAACGTGCCGCTCGACCAGATCCGCATCGGCATCCCGCTGCGCCTGACCTTCATCCCGCTCGACCCGGAAGCTGACGAACCTGTCATGCTTTACGCCTTCGAGCCGACCGCTGCCGAGGAGCTGGCCGCATGAGTGACGTTTGCATTATCGGCATCGGCATCCACCCGTTCGGCCGCACCGACGGGCGATCGGGCCTGGATCAGGGGGTCTATGCCGTCCAGCAGGCTTTGGCCGATGCCGGCGTGGCCTGGCCCGAGATCCAGTTCGCCTATGGCGGCTCGGACGCGGCCGGCAATCCCGACACCATGGTCGAGCGCCTGGGGCTTACAGGGGCGCAGTTCATCAATGTCCGCAATGGCTGTGCGGCGGGTGGATCGGCGCTGGCCTCGGCCAAGATGGCAATCAAGTCGGGCGAGTTCGAGCTGGGCCTGGCAGTCGGCTTCGACAAGCACCCGCGCGGCGCCTTCAATGCCTTGCCGGCGGAATACAACATGCCCGAATGGTATGGTGATGCCGGCTTCATGGTGACCACGCAGTTCTTCGCCAACAAGATCAACCGCTACATGCACCTGCACGGGATCAGCCAGACCACCCTTGGCCGGGTGGCCGAAAAGGCGTTTCGCAACGCTGTGCATGCGCCGCACGCCTGGCGGCGGGAGCCGGTCGACCTCCAGACCATACTCGATGCCCCGCTAGTTTCGGATCCCTATACCAAGTTCATGTTCTGCTCGCCCGCCGAAGGCGGCGTAGCCTTGGTCCTCGCCAGCGAGAAGAAGGCCCGCGAGCTTGGCAAGCCCATGATTCGCCTGAAAGCCGCAGCCATGCGGACCCGCCCGCCCGCTTCGTTCGAGGTCTATGCCGCCAGCATCGACATCGGCGGCGGCACGGCGACGGCCACCCGGCTGGCGGCAGCGGCGGCTTTTGAAACCGCCGGGATCGGTCCGGGCGATATCGACGTAGCGCAGCTGCAGGATACCGAAGCCGGGGCCGAACTGATGCACATGGCCGAAAACGGCTTCTGCGAGGACGGCGACCAGGAGCAGTGGCTGGCCGAAGGGCGGACCGAAATCAACGGTACCCTGCCGGTCAATACCGACGGCGGCTGCCTCGCCTGCGGTGAACCAATCGGTGCATCGGGGCTGCGGCAGGTCTATGAGAACGTCGTGCAGCTGCGCGGTGCCGGCGGTGGCCGGCAGGTTCCCAACAATCCCCTGACAGCCTATTCCCACGTCTATGGCGCCCCGGGCGTCTCGGCCGTTACAATTCTGGAGCGCTAATGGATATCGAGCTTGCCGCCGAAGACGCTGCCTTTCGCGAAGAGGTGCGTGAATTCCTGCGGGCCAATCTTTCCGAGCGGCTGAAAGCCGGCACGGCGCTGACCCCTTCGGTCTTTGTCGAACCGGATATCGGGCAGGAATGGACCGCCATTCTGAATGCCAGGGGCTGGCTGGGCTACAACTGGCCAGTGGAGTACGGCGGGACCGGCTGGTCGCCGATCCAGCGCTACATCTTCGAGAAGGAGTGCGCCCTGGCCGGCGCGCCTTCGCTGCCTGTGATGGGGCTGAAGCTGGTCGCCCCGGTAATCTGGGCCTTCGGGACCGACGAGCAGAAGGCCTATTATCTCCCTCGTGTCCTGTCGGGCGCCGATTACTGGTGCCAAGGCTTCTCTGAACCCGGCAGCGGTTCGGACCTTGCCTCCCTGCAATGCCGCGCGGTGCGCGACGGCGATGCCTACGTGGTCAACGGAACCAAGCTGTGGACGACCCACGCCCACCATGCCAACCGGATCTTCTGCCTGGTGCGCACTGACAACACCGGTCGCAAGCAGGCGGGGATCAGCTTCCTGCTAATCGACATGGACCAACCGGGCATCTCGGTGCGGCCGATCAAGAGCATGGCTGGCGATCACGAAGTCAACCAGGTGTTCTTCGACAATGTCCGGGTGCCAGCAGGCAACCGGGTCGGCGAGGAGGGTCAGGGCTGGCAGATCGCCAAGTTCCTGCTGGAAAACGAACGGGGTGGATCCTGCCACGCCCCCCGCCTCAGCTTCGATCTTGACCAGATCGTGCTGCTGTCCCGCAACCAGAGCGACGGCCGCGGCGGCAAGCTCTGCGATGACAGCCAGTGGCAGCAGCGCGTTGCCAGGAACCGTCTCGCAGTCGATGCGCTGGAGATGATCGAGCTCAAGTTCCTGGCCGATCTGGCGAAAGGCGTGAAGCCAGCCTCGCAGGCCTCGCTCGCGAAGATGCTGGCTTCAAGCCTGCGGCAGGAGATCGATCTCCTTGCCATGGACCTGTACGATTTCGCGGGCCTTCAGCTTGACCAGGCCCGTCCGTTCTACGGGGCGAACGCGCCGGCAGCGGTCGGATCGAGCGATGCGCAAGTCGCGGCCGCGCGCTATCTCAACAGCCGCGCCTGGACCGTCTTTGGTGGGACGAACGAAGTCCAGGCCAATATCCTGGCAAGCGCGGCACTCGGCCTCTGACCGGCTGCCCAGGCCAGTCGCGGTCGCGACCGGGACTGGCCTGGCGTTCCGGCTCAGCCGGCGCTGGCCGCAACCTTGATCGCCTCGATCCGGTCGCGAAAGGCATTGCCGATCCAGATGTAGGCGCAACCGGCAATGCCCGAAAAGCTCAGGCTCGCAACCAGCGCCCAGCGCAGTGAATCCGCCCCGAGTCCTGGCGCAAGATAGTCACTCAGGGCACCGGTCAGGAACGGCCCGAGACCGAGGCCTACAATATTGAACACCAGCAGCAGCAAGGCACCGGCAAAAGCGCGCTGCCGCGCGGTCACCAGCGTCTGGATCACGGCGACAATCGGCCCGTAGTAGGCAATCTGGAAAATTGCTGCGAGGAAGCCGAAACCGAGCGAAAGCATGAGATCACCCGCCAGCAACTGCCCAAGGCCGGTGATGACGGTGCCGAAGAACGAAACCGCGATGACCCAGACCCGCCAGCGCTCATCGTGCGCGCCAAGGCGATCCGCAAAGTATCCGCCGCAGAACATCCCGATCGCACCGCCAATGCCCGATGCCACAGCCATGAACATGCCAACCGAGCCAAGCGCCATGTCGTGCAGCCGGACGTAGAACGGCACGGTCCAGTTCATCAGCGAATACTGGCTGAAACCATGCAGCGCCGCCGCAATCATCAGGAAGCGCAGCACGCGCATCCCGGCCAGTTCGCGCAGGGTTTCCAGTAGACCTGCTTCCTTCTGCTCCTGCAGGACGGGCGGATCGAACCGGCCGCGCGGCGGCTCGCGGGTAAAGAGCAGGACAATCGGCGCAAAAGCCACGCCTGCCAGGCCGACGATGGCAAAGACCGTGCGCCAGTCGAACATCTCGGCCAATTTGCCGGTGATGCCATAACCGGCCATCAGGCCGACGGGGAGCGACAGTCCCCAGATCGCCAGCGCCGTGGCGCGGCGGTGGGCCGGATAATAGTCGGCAATGATCGACTGGGTGGCCGGGATGCTGCCGGCCTCGCCAAGCGCCACCCCGATGCGGAAACCAACCAGCATGGCGAAGTTGCGGGCCAGACCGCTGAGCGCTGTCATCCCGCTCCAGACAAACAGCGAGATCGCGATGATGTTGCGGCGGTTCATCCGGTCGGCCAGGCGGGCGATCGGCAGGGAAAAGGTGGTGTAGAACAAGGCGAAGGACAGCCCTGTCAGCGCGCCCATGTGCGCGTCGGTCAGTTGCAGGTCAGCCTTGATCGGCACCTGCAGGATCGAAATGATCGTCCGGTCGACGTAATTGAAGGTCGAGACGACGAACAGGATGAACATCGACACGAACCGGGCCCGCTTCTCCCGATCGTCGTCCAATTGCTCGGCATTGTTCACGCTGCTGTTCCTTCCGATCCAGCGGTCCATCCTGCCGCCATGGCGGCGCGGATGCCAAATGTCATGGCCAGAGCCAAGCCGCCAGCATAGCCCGTTCCATAGGCTCCGCCCGCATCGCTACCAGCTGCAAAAAGACCGGCGACAGGCTGGCCGGCCAAATCAAGCGCGCGACTATCGGTGTCGATGTTCAAGCCGCCGAATGTAAACGTGATCGCCGGATGCACGACCAGGGCATAGAACGGCGCCGTGGTATAGGGCTGGCAGACATCGGCGCGCGGCGGCGATATCGTCTCCCAGCCATCGCTGGTCCGCGCATTGTAATCCTTGATGGTGGCCAGAACGGCCGCACCGTCGAAGCCCTGGGCATCGGCGAAGGCGGCAACGTCTTCCAGCGTGGGCGCGACAATGCCTTTGCCGCCGTATTCCAGCGCCACCTTCATCTTGTCGAGCGGCGGGGCCGACTGGACAACCGACTGCGTCGCGTAGGTCTGGTGGACCCGTTCGTCCCAGAAGCACAGCGCGCGCGCGCCTGGCTGCAGGACGGTGTGGTAGGTATTGGTGTGATCGCCGGTGGTTTCATCGCAGAACCGCTGCCCGGCTTCATTGAGCAGCAGGGACTGATCGCTGTGATACTGGCTGAGCCCGGTATAGTGCCGTTCCAGCCCCCATTCGCGGGATTCGCTCACCAGATGGCCATAGAAGCCGGGGTTCGATGCGTTCATCGTCGCCCCGGCGGCCAGGCCGAGCTGGATGCCCGCCCCGTCACTGTGCGGATTGGAACGCAGCAGCATGTCGCGCGCATTGGGATGGATGTATTTCGCGCGCAGCTCGGGCGATGCCTGGAAGCCGCCGGTGGCAAGCACTGTTGCGGTGGCGTGGATTTCCAGATCGCCGTCCGGGTGCGTCGTGCGCGCTCCGATCACGGCCTGCCGGTCATCGACCAGCAGCTCGGTGGTTTCCGTTTCCAGGGCCACGGCGCCTCCGGCCTGTTCAACCAGCCGGACGCAGCCGCGCAGATGTTCGATGATATCGATCTGGTAGCCCCGCCCATGCAGGACCTGCATGGCTGGCGAGACCGAGACTTCGCGGCGACGAAGCCATTCGAGCGCGAGGGGATAGGTACCCAGTACCTTGCTGGCCAGCACCGCATCGCCGCCACCATAAAGCGCCATGCGCCCGGGCGAGGTTGCGGTCCACAGCACGCCGCCGGAAAGAAAGGCTGAACCGCCAATATCGGCGGCGCGTTCGACAACGATGACCTTCGCGCCGCGCTCAGCCGCCCAGCCAGCGGCGGAGAGACCGGCCATGCCGGCCCCGATGACCAGCAGATCGCATTCTATAACGTCGGCGGAAGCGGACATTCCTTGCTCCAAACGGCAGCGGACGCTGCCGGTTGGACGACAGGCCGCGATGAGGCCTTAGAATAAGGGGCTGCCGATTGGCAGCCCCTCACCTGGTTCAGTGGATTAGAACCGCAGTTCAGCTTGCAGGACCACGGCGCGCGGTTCGCCTGCAACGGCGAAGACATCGCCGGCGCCGCCGGGCTTGTCGATGCCGAGCGTGGCATAGCGTGCGTTGGTCAGGTTGCGCCCGATCAGCGACAGGCCCCACTTCTCGTCTGCCGTGAACAGGCGGATACCGGCGTTCAGGATCGTGAACGCGGGCTGGTAGGACTGCGGGTTAAGCCCGATCGCCGCGAAGTAGCCGCTGGTGTAGCGGATGTCCGCGTTGACCGAGACGTTCATGGTCGAGGAGAGGGCGAAGTCCTGCGAAGCCCCGGCGGTGATGATCCAGTCCGGCGAACGGTAGACGTCCTTGCCGGTCAGGCTCTGCGTCGTGGTCGTCGAACCGGTCACGGCGACACAGCCGGTCGCAGCGGTCTGGCCGGCATAGCACTGCGCACCGGGGAAGCTGCGGAACTTGGCGTCGTTGTAAGACGCGGTCGCATGCAGACGGGTGCCCGGAGCCGGCCGGTAGTTCGCTTCGAACTCGACGCCCTGAGCCAGGGTGTCAGCCGCATTCTGCGTCAGGTAGGTCAGCTGGTTCGCAGCGAGAGCGACGAGCGAGGTGAGCGGCAGGCCCTTGTAGACATAGCGGTAACCGATCAGCGATCCCGTCAGCTTGTTGTCGAGCGCGGAACCCTTCAGGCCCACTTCGAAACCGTCAACCGTTTCGGGCTGGAAGGTCAGGCTCTGGATCGTCGCCGTCCGCGAAGGAACGCCGGGGTTCGAGAAACCGCCTGCCAGGTAGCCGCTCTTGTAGGCACCATAGACCATTACGTTGTTGCTGGGCTTGTAGCTCACGGTCACTTCAGGCGAGAAGTTGTCTTCCGACTTCTTGCCGGTGAGGTGATCGTTGACGGCCCGGAAGCCTGCGGCAACGTTCGAGTTCACGAAGGTGTAGAAGGTGTCGAGTTCCTTCTTCTGGTGCGTGTAACGCCCACCAGCGGCGACTTCGAGCTGCTCGGTCGGCTTGTAGCGCAGCTGCGCGAATGCCGAGAAAGCGGTGCTCTTGTTGCCTTGCTGGTTGTCGTAGGTATGCAGCTTGCCAGTGGTGGCATCCGCGCCCGGACGTCCGTTGAGGCCGCCGACGAAGAGAGTACGGTCATTGTCTTCGAAGTGACCGCCAGCAGCGAAGTTCAGCGGGCCGTCATAGTTCGAAACGGCGCGCAGCTCCTGATAGAAGCTCTTGTTGCGCTCGTTCGAGTAGGACCAGTAGTATGCAAACGCGGTGGCGTCGGCATTGCCCTGGGTGGTCCAGTCGTAATCATAGTAGCCGGTGACCGAGGTCACGTCGACGTTGCCGAAGCTCTTGGTCAGGCGCAGGATCGGCATGACAGTGACGTTCTTGCTGAACGACTGGCCGCCGTTGTTCTTGTTGACCTGGGGCCAGTTGGCGACAACCGCCGGGCTCATCCAGCCCTGCGACGAAACGTCGTTGAGCTTGCAGTCGCCGCGGGTGTCGACATAGGTCGTCGTACCGATCCGGTCGATCGGGAACGACTGGCCGGGGGTGCAGCCCATGACTTCGCTGAATGACTGCTGGCCCTGCCCTTCGAAGCGGCTGAGCAGCAGCTTGAAGTTCGCGGTCAGGCTGTCGCTGCTGTACTTCAGCGTCAGGCGGCCGGCGATCTTTTCTTCTGCACCGAGACGCGACTGGCCTGCCGGCACGAAGGCGTAGGGCGAACCGGCTGCCACGAAGGGATCAGCCACGCCGAGCGCGTTGTTGGTGATGTAGCCGCTGTTCTTGCTGCTGAAGAGGGCCAGACGCGCACCGACATTGTCGCTGAGCGGGCCGCTGATTGCAGCTTCAACGGAAGTGCCGCGGGTGGTGAATTCGTAACCGCCGCGGACGAAGCCCGACAGTTCGCTGGTCGGATCGGCCGACTTGAAGGCAACCACGCCGCCCGGCGAGTTCTTGCCGAAGAAGACCGGCTGCGGACCCTTGAGAACATCGACACCGGCCACGTCGAACAGCGCATCGCTGAGGATGCGGCCGCGGCTGATGGCCACGCCGTCGAAATCGAGCAGGACCGACTGCTCAACGCCAGCGTCAATGCTGGTCGAGCTGACGCCGCGCATCGTGATCGAGGTGCCCGAACCAGTGAAGCCGCGGTCAAGCGAGATCTGCGGGGCAACGATCTTGATATTGGCAACGCTGGTGATGTCGTAACGGCGGATGTCTTCCGGCGTCGCCACCGAAGCTGCCACCGGAACGTCGATCAGCTTTTCCGCGCGGCCGCGCGCAACCACGACAATTGCACTGTCCTCGCCTTCGTCGGCAGCTTCTTCTGCATAGGCTGCCTGTCCGGTCAGCATGGCAGCAAGGCATGCGCCCGCGAGGAACCGCGAGGCAAACTGGTGCACGCGGCGGGTCTTGTTAATCCTCATCACCTTCCACTCCCATTAGCATCTCTCTCGAGCGTCTTCGTGCCTTCCACTGATGTGGATTCGGCAGGCGATACGCGCCCGTGGAAATCAACTTATTCGACCGACCGGTCGGCTGTCAAACAGATTCGACCGTACGGTCGGGTTGCTCGCAAATTTGCCTTAAGCCGCTGTTTTCAAACCAAGCGCTTCGCACGCAAACGCGGACATGGCGCGCTTGTCGGGCTTGCCGTTGGCATTATGCGCGATCACGTCTGTCACCAGCAGGTGCTCGGGCCATTTCTTCTTGCTGAGGCCAGTACCTTCCAGGTGGGCAAGCAGATCCGGAAAGGTGACCGGATCGGCACCGGGCAGCATCCGGCAGACCGCACAGCACTGTTCGACCAGGCGCGGATGGGGAACGCTGACCACGATCGCCTCGGCAATCGCCGGGTGCTGCCGGATCGCGGCTTCCACTTCGGCCGGATCGATGTTGAAGCCGCCGCGGATGATCTGGTCCTTGATGCGGCCAACGACCTTCATGTACCCATCCTGCCCGGTGACGATCTCGTCGCCCGTCAGCAGATATCCGCCCGGTGCAAACTGCGGCGTGCCGTCGCCCAGCCCCAGTGCATAGCCAAGGAACAGCGAAGGCCCGCGGACACCGGCCTGGCCGCGCTCGCCCGGCGGCAACGGCTTGAGGTCCGCATCGAAGGCCAGATCCTCGGTGCCCGCAAAGGGACGACCATCGGAATGGAAACGGCGCTCGTCGCTGTCCTCAAGCCGGACGGAGGAGTGCCCCATGCATTCGGACATGCCGAACATCCGCAAGGCCTCGATTCCCAGCAGTTCGCGCGCATCGGTGATCAGTTCCGGGGTCATCGCACTGCCGCCTACCGCGACTGCCCGGAAGTTCAGCTTGCCGGACCAGGCCCCGGTGCGGGCCGCTTCGACCATGGCGTAAAGGTGCGTCGGCACGCAGATCGCCCAGGCGCAGCGATAGCGCTCGGCCAGGGTCAGCGCGTGGGCCGGGCTCCACGGGTCGACAATCGCCAGCGGATTGCCGAAGGCAAGGCTGAAGTGGACCGTAAACGTGAAGCCGGGCGCACTGTCCCACGGGACGATGCCAAGGATCGGTTCCCCCGCCTGCAGGCCGGCAATCGTGGCGCAGCCGCGCGCCGCATAGTTCAGCGCGGCGGGACCATGCATGACCCCCTTGGGCACGCCGGTGGTTCCCGATGTAAAGCCGATCAGCGCTGTCTGTGCGTCGCGCGGATCGGTCGAACGGACCGTTCCGGCCGGCGGCTGGTGGAACGCCACCGCCCCGTCGGCATCATCGGAAGCCGGGCCGATCGACACCCGCAGGACATGGCCAAGCCGGGCCTCAAGCACGCCGATGTCAGCAGCGGACAAGGCACCGGAATAGGGGCAGATGATCGCGCCAAGCCGCGAGACGGCGAGCATCACGCTGACCGTTGAAACGTCCTTGCGCCCTTCGATCATCACGCGGGCATTGGCATCGACGCCTTGCCCGGCCAGCCGATCGGCCATCGCCAGGGCGCGTTGATGGAGCTCGGCCCGGGTCCATTCGCGGCCGCGCGCATCTATCAGCGCAAGCGCGGCAGGATCCGCTGTGAAAAGTGCTTCAAACTGGGGCCAGAGCCGGGCATCGGACCAGGTCAGATCGCCTTCAGCAAACAGTTCAGGCAAGTGACTGCCCTCCGTCGACCAGGATCGTCTGCCCCGTCATGAAACTGCCAGCATTGGTGGCAAGCAGGGCCAGGGCGCCGCAGATTTCCTCGGCCTTGCCCAGCCGGCCCAGCAGGATGCCGCCCAACAGCTTGTCGCGCACGTCATCCTGCAGCGTTTCGGTCATGCCGGATTCGATCGAGCCCGGCGCGATCGCGTTGACGCGGATGCCATGCTCCGCCCACTGCGCGGCAAGATCGGCCGTCAGGTGCACGACCGCCGCCTTGGAGGTGGTGTAAGGCACCACCTGCCCGTCTTCCGGACGGTAGGACAGATAGGCACCGACCGAGGCGATATTGATGATCGAGCCGCCACCATTGGCGATCATGTGGCGCGCAGCCTGCCGCGATGACAGGAAAGTGCCGGTCACGTTCACTTCCATGACCTTGCGGAAGCCGGAGGCCGGGATATCCTGCGGCAGGCCCCACCAGGAAGCGCCGGCGTTGTTCACGAGGATATCAAGCCCGCCGAGCCGCTCGACCACTTCGGCCATTGTTGCGGCAAGGGCTTCTTCGTCGGCAATGTCGCACTTGAGCCCGAGTGTCGGCACGCCGAAGCGCGTGGCAACGTCCTCTGCAATCGCCTCGCAATCGGCGACATTGCGCGAAGCAAAGGCAACCGCACAGCCAAGATCGGCCAGCGTTGCCCCCATTGCCCGGGCCAGTTCGCCCCGCCCGCCCATGATCAGGGCGACTTTGCCGTCACACCTGAACAGCGCGGAGGCAAAACCCTTGGCAAAGTCCGTGCCGGGCGCCTCGCTCATTCGCCGCCACCCGCCGCCAGCAGATCGACCTCTTCGGTGATCAGGATCATGCGGCGGCCCTTCATCCGGCCGGTGTGCTGCACAGAAGCCTTCCACTCGTCCGAAACCATGGCCGCCTCGTAATCGGCGCGGGTGGCGAAAGTGAGAACGGCATGTCCGTCCCAGGCAGGGCCATCGGGATTGTCGAAATCCTCCATGACCGAACCGTGGCGATAGGCAATCAGGCCCGGCAAAAGCCGCGCGCGATCCGCGTGCTCACCGCGCCACCAGGTAGTGAACTGCTCGTGCGTCCACTCCGGCGGGCGACTGGCGACTACCACCAAACTGACTGCCATTCTCACTCTCCCTGCAATTCCGGATGAACCGGGTTACTTGCCCGTCCAGACCGGCTGGCGCTTTTCGAGGAAGGCTGCAACGCCTTCCTTCGCGTCGGCCGAGTGGTGGACGACGTTGCAGGTCATGGTTTCGAGCGTGATCAGCGAGTTGGTATCCGCGTCCATGCCGCGGTTGACCGCCATCTTGGTCATCCACATGCAGAACGGGCTCTTGTCGATCAGCGGCGCGCAGAAGTCCTGGATCAACTGGTCAAGCTGGTCGCTGGGAGCCGAGGCGTTGCAGAGGCCCCATTCGACGCATTCCTTGCCCGAGAGCAGCTTGCCGGTGAGCATCAGTTCCTTCGACTTGCGCATGCCGATGTACCGCGGCAGACGATAGATCGGCCCGGCGCCGCCGAACAGCGCGCGGCGGATGTGGAAATCTCCAATCTTGGCATCGTCGGCAGCAATGCCGAAGTCGCACGAGATGAACAGTTCGAAGCCGCCGGCAACGGCATAGCCTTCGACGCAGGCGATCGTCGGCTTCTTCATGTTGTAGATCTTGTCGTAGGTGCGCGCCGAATCGATGGCGAGCTGCAGGGAGGTGCTGGTTTCATGCAGCACCGGACCAACGAGCTGACCAAGGTCCGCACCGGCGCAGAAGGTGTTCCCGCGGCCGCGGAACACAACCGCAAGAACTTTATCATCTTCCGCAACCTTGTCCACCGCGGCTTCAAGTTCGCGCAGCAGCTGCGGGCTGACGCAGTTCCGGACGTGCGGACGGTTCAGCCAGACAGTGGCGATTCCATTATCGGCAACTTCAACCTGAATGACATCTTTTTCTTCGACAGCCATGTTGTATCTCCTGTGAATTCGTGTGCCCACGGCACCCGGCAGCTCGTTTTATCAAAACTCCCGACCGACCGTTCGGGTGAACGTCTATCGGCTCGCGACTTCGGTGTCAATCAGTCTTGCGGGACCGGTTGCAGACCCGCTTTGCACCGCTCAGGACAGGCGGACAAGCAGGCGGCCGGCGTTTGACCCGTCGAAAAGGGCCGCGAAGGCGTCCGGGACCAGCTCGAGCCCGTCCCTGACGTCAATGTCCGCCTTAAGGACCCCGGCTGCCACCAGTTCGGCGATCGGCTGCAGCAGCGCCTGGCGGACGGCCTCGTCAGCCAGAACGTCGGTTACCCGGAATCCACGCATCTGCGCAGTCCGCGCGACAAGGTTCCACAGATTGGACGGACCGGGCGCCGGACTGGCCGCGCCATAGCCGCTGATCATGCCGCACAAGGCGATCCGGCCATTCTTAGCAATGTTCTCGATCGCCATTTCAAGCTGGGTGCCACCGACATTGTCGAACACAACGTCGATGCCTTCTGGCACCGCTACCGCAAGCGCCCTTGCCAGATCCGTACCGGCCTTGTAATCAAGGCAGAGGTCATAGCCATAGTCACGGACTGCCCGCGCACACTTGACTGGACCGCCAGCGATCCCGACCACCCGCCCGGCACCTGCCGCCCGCGCAAGCTGACCGGCCATCGAGCCAACGGCACCCGCCGCCCCTGTTACTAGCACGGTATCGCCAGCCCGAAGCCCCGCGATCTCGTACAGGCCGTAAGCCGCCGTGAGGCCGATTGTCCCGTAGTGATGGAGATGCATGGCAAGGTCGCCCTCCGGCGGAACCCGCACCAGTCCGCCCGCGGCCGTGCAACTGTAGTCTGACCAGGTTCCGAAGCCCCAGGCAAAGTCACCTTCCGCCAGAGCCGGATCCTTGCTTGCCACCACTTGGCCCAGCACCATGCCGCGCACCGGTTGTCCCAGCGGCAAGGGTTCGGCATAGGCGCCGCCCTGCCCCAGGACATTGCGAATCGCCGGGTCCATAGCGAGGTAGTGGTTGCGCAGCAGGACCTGGCCTGGCGCCGGACGGGCAATCGCCGCCTCGACTAGCGCGAAATCTGCGGGCCGGGGAACGGCAATCGGCCGCTGGACGAGAACCCACTGCCGATTCGCTTCGGCGGTCGCAGGCCGGGTAGCGTTCATCAGGCGGCCAGGAACGGAGCCGCGGCCATCCAGGCGGCGATCCCGCCGGCCGGTATGCCGCAGACCATTGCCTCAGCGATCTCTTCATCAGTGGCACCGGCATTGCGCGCGCCGCGGACATGCGTAGCGGTCATCGGACTATAGTCCGCCGCAAGGATCGACAGCAGCAGGAATTCGCCATGCTTGGGGCTGAGCGGATTGGCGTCGAGGCTGCCGCGGCGCATCAGGTAATAGGCATCGGCCCCCAGCGGCAGTCGATCAAGCATGACCTGAAGCGGCACCGGAACCTGCCCGAAATAGGTCTCGAAATTATGGCGGGCTTCACCCGGCGCAACTGGCACCTGCTCGACCGGCGGCACGTCGCCAGCCGGGCCATAGACTTTGGCCAGCAAGGACTCGAACGTCATCGCGGCGGCCTCGCCGCGAAGGCTGCTCAGCACGATCAGACCGGCCACCGCCTGGTCGATCGTGATGCCAAGCCGGGCGCCCCGCTCTAGCTCGGCGAGCGCCAGTTCATCCTTGCCGCGCGCGACCGCAGCAACGGCCACCAGCAGGGACTTGAAATCGGCCGGGATCGCCCCGTCCGTTTCGATAATCTGCCGGAAGAGGCGATATCCCGACACGGTGTAAGGCGCATACCGGCGCAACAGGGGAGAATCTTCAAGTCGCTTGGTCATGGTCTAACTCTTCCTTCTTCCTCGCGATTACCCCGACCGGGCGGTCGATTGTCAAGCGTTAAAGTCGACCGATCGGTTGACAACCGACCGGACGGTCGACTAGATAAGTGCCTATGCCGCCACGCGCGGTCCAACACGCATTACGGAACGGCACGCCCATGCATTTCGAACAATCGGAAAAGTCCAAACACTGGATGAACCGCGTCCAGAAGTTCATGGACGAGAATATCTACCCGAACATCCCCGTCTATGAAGAGCAGAGCGCCAAGCTCGACCGGTGGACCGAGATCCCGCCGATCTTCGAGGAGCTCAAGGCCAAGGCGCGAGCCGAGGGGCTGTGGAACATCTTCATGCCGCCGTCGGAACACGACGACGAATTTTTCACCAGCGTCGGCCTGACCAACCTGGAATACGCCCCGATCGCCGAACTGATGGGCCGCGTGTCCTGGGCGACAGAGGTGTTTAACTGCATGGCGCCCGACACCGGCAACTTCGAAGTGCTGCATCGCTATGGCACGCCCGAGCAGAAGCGGCGCTACATGATCCCGCTGGCCAATGGCGAAACGCGCTCGGCCTTCCTGATGACCGAGCCCGACGTTGCCTCGTCCGACGCGCGCAACATCCAGACCGAAATCCGCCGCGAAGGTGACGAATATGTCATCAACGGCCGCAAGTGGTGGTCGTCCGGTGCCGGGCACCCCAAGTGCGACTTCTTCATCCTGATGGGCAAGACCGATCCTTCGGCCGAAACCTATCGCCAGCAGTCGATGGTGATCGTCCCGCGCGACGCCAAGGGCATCGAGATCGTGCGCTATCTGCCGGTCTTTGGCTATGACCATGCCCCGCATGGCCACTTCGAGGTCAAGCTCAACAACGTGCGCATTCCGGCCGATCACATGCTGGTCGGCGAAGGCTGCGGTTTCGAGATCGCCCAGGGCCGCCTTGGGCCGGGCCGCATCCATCACACCATGCGCAACATCGCGACGGCCGAAGTGGCGCTGGAGAAGATGATCCGCCGGCTCCAGACCCGCGTCGCTTTCGGCAAACCGATCATCGAGCACAGCATCTGGGAACAGCGCATTGCCGAAGCCCGCACCGATATCGAAATGATGCGGCTGCTGTGCCTCAAGGCCGCCTACATGATGGACACGGTCGGCAACAAGGCGGCCCGCGCCGAGATCGCGATGATCAAGATCAGGGCGCCGCAGATCACCCAGCGCATCGTCGACGAGGCGATCCAGGCCCATGGCGGCGGCGGCGTGAGCGACGATTTCGGTCTGGCCGAACTCTACGCCAACACCCGCATCGTCCGCCTGACCGACGGTCCGGATGAAGTGCATTGCCGCCAGCTCTCGATGCTCGAAGCGAAGAAATACCGGTGAGCGAGACCTGCACCCAGGGAGCACGGACTGACGTGACGGCAATCAAGAAGTACATCGGACAGGTCAGCGAGGTCCGTAGCGGCGCAGAGTTCGACGTTGCGCGGCTTGGAAGGTACCTGGCTGAAGCGATCCCCGGCTTTGCCGGGCCGCTGACGGTCAAGCAGTTCGACGGCGGGCAGTCCAACCCCACCTATCTGCTGACCACGCCCGGTGCGCGCTACGTCATGCGGCGCAAGCCGCCCGGCGTACTGCTGAAATCGGCCCATGCGGTGGACCGCGAGTTCCGGGTTACCCAGGCGCTCAAGTCGGTCGGCTATCCCGTGCCGCAGCCGCTCTGCCTGTGCGAAGATCCGGACGTGATCGGCACCATCTTCTATGTGATGGAGCATGTCGAAGGCCGGGTATTCTGGGATTCGAAGATGCCCGACCTGGCGCCGGAAGAGCGCAAGGCGATCTACGATTCGGCGAACGAAACGCTCGCCCGGCTGCATCAGGTCGATTACGCCGCGATCGGACTGGAAGACTACGGCCGGCCCGGCAATTACTTTGCCCGCCAGATCAGCCGCTGGTCGCAGCAGTACCAGCAATCGCAGACCCGCACGATCGCGGCGATGGACAAGCTGATCGAATGGCTGCCGACCGCAGTGCCTGAGGACGATGGTCGATCGACCATCATCCACGGCGATTTCTCGTTCCACAACCTGATTGTCCACCCGACTGAACCGCGCATCATCGCGGTGATCGACTGGGAACTTTCGACCATCGGCCATCCGCTGGGCGATCTCATGTATCATTGCATGGAATGGTACCGGCCCGAGGGCGTGGACGATCGCGGGACGCTGAACGGCGCAGACTTGGCGACACTCGGCATCCCGACGCTCGGCGAATATGTCGCGGCCTATTCTGCGCGCACCGGCATCGAAGTGAGCGCGGCGGCTTTCGGCTTCTACCGGGCGTTTAACCTGTTCCGGGTTGCAGCGATCCTTCAGGGCGTGGCCGGCCGGCTGCGCGACGGCGTTGCAACCGACAGCAGCGCCGAGCGGATCATCGCCCGGATCGAACCCCTGGCCAACGCCGCACTTGCCGAAGCGCGCGCTGCGGGAGCCAGGATCTAGCAACCAGTCAAAATGGGGGGAGACCCGGTCAGCCCACGGCTGTACGGGTCTTTACAGCGCCATGCCCAGTTGCTGGGCATCGAATACGGCATTCGCCATGCGCCGCGCCGCTACGCAATCACCGATCCGGTGCACCCGGGCCGATCCGAAGGCTGCTTCTTCGGCGAGCCGCACCGGTTCCCGTCCGGTTTGCAGGACCGCCAGGTCATAGGCCACTTCGTCAACCGCGCCGCTGGTCATGTCGATCAGCTGGGCATTTGATCCATCAAGGTCGAACAGCTGGGTGAGAATCCGGAACCGCGTGTCGCCGCGGCCCAGTCGCGCCAGCAGGGGAGCCATGCTTTCGACGGGAATCTGGTACCCGACCGTGGTCGCCGGCGTTACGTAGGTGACGGTCCAGCCGGCCACCACCAGCGCCTCGGCCACGCCATAGTTCCACCAAAAGCCGGTGCCATCGTCGACCATGAGGGCATGGCCCTGCCCGGTCGGCGCAGGCGCGCCTTCCGACAGGACGGTCCACCAGTTCATAACGTTAGGCTGGGCGAACTCTTCGGGCAGATCGCGCGCCCGGGCGCCCACAGCGATGACAACATCATCGAACTCCGCACCAATATCTGCGCTTGTCTCCACCCGCCTCTCGAGGTGGATTGGCACGGCCAGACGGCGCAGGTCGGTCTGGTAGAAATCGATCAGCTTGCGCAGGCCCGCGCGGTTCGGAACGGAGGCGGCATAGAGGAACTGCCCGCCGACCCCGTCGCTCGCTTCGAACACCTGCGGCTGGTGGCCGCGCAGCGCGGTGGCGCGCGCAAGCTCCAGCCCGGCCGGACCGCCGCCGATGATGGCAATCCTGCGCTGACGCTCGACCGGCGCGTTCCCATCGAAGGGCGCAACCCGCTCGCGCCCGGCGCCGGGATTGACCGCACAGTGCAGGTGCGGGGCAAAGGCCCGGCAATCCTGGTTCAGACCAAGGCAGGGGCGCACCCGCTCGAACTGACCTTCGCGCACGCGATCGAGCCAGTCCGGATCGGCGATGAACGCCCGCGCCATGCCGATCATGTCGGCCTGGCCGTCTGCCAGCAGCTGCTCGGCAAGGTCCGGTCGCATGATGCGCTGGCCAACGATTACCGGGAGATCGCAATTCGCCCGAACAATCCCTGCGGCACGCGCTGCAGTGGCTTCCGGCTGGGTCAGGTCCTTCACATAGGCACCACGGGTGCCCAGCGTGATGCTGACATAGTCGATCGCGCCGAGGGACTGGAGCTGCTCGACAATCCGAAGGGTATCGGCAATTTCGATCCCCTCGCCCGTTTCCTCGTCGGCGCTTAGGCGGACGCCCAGGATGAAATCGTCGCCGCAGTCAGTGCGGATGGCTTCGATCAGTTCCCGCAGAAAGCGGAAACGCCGTTCCGGATCGCCGCCATAGGCATCGTCGCGGTGGTTGGTCGCCGGCGACAGGAACTGTGCTGGGAGATAGCCGTGCGCGGCATGGATTTCGGTCCCGGCATGGCCGGTCGACTTCAGGTTGGCAGCGGAATGGCCGAATGCGGCGACGATCTCGGTGATGTCCTGGTGGTCCATCTCGCGTGGCGCAAAGGGATCGCGCGGCGAACGGATGGCCGAAGGGGCCATGGCCGGAATGTCGCTGTCCATGCCGATCAGCTCGCGCCCGAGGTGGACGAGCTGGCCGATCGGCACGACGCCGTACCCGCGCATCATCGCGGCGCGCTCAGCAAGGCCGGGCAGGACATGGTCGCTATAGTCTTCGACCAGCACGCGCTGCCGCCGCGCCGATGACGGGTGAACCACGGCAGCGCCGGTAACGATCATGCCCGGCCCGGTTGCGGCCCGGCGGCGATAGTATTCGATGTCATCAGCCGTGATCGCCCCATCGCGCAGCATGCTGGTGCCGTGGGGCAGGATCACCACGCGGTTTTGAAGCGTTTCCCGGCCGATCGACAGCGGTTTGAACAGCAGCGGATAGGCCTGCTCTCCGATGCTTCCTTCCGTTCCGGGCTCGCTCATATCGCGGTCATTCCCCCGTCGATCACCAGTTCCGCACCAGTCATGTAAGCAGACTCATCGCTCGCCAGGAACAGTGCCGCCGCCGCGATATCCTCAGGCTGACCGAACCGGCCCAGCGGGGTGTGGGCCAGAAAGGCCCTAGCCGTTTCAGGTTCTGAATAGGCCGCTGCCGTCAGCGGTGTTTCGACATGACCGGGATGCAGCGAATTGGCCCGCACCCCATTGCCGAGTTCGGCGCATTCGATCGCGATGCACTTGGTCAGCATCCGCACCCCCCCCTTGGCAGCGGAATAGGACGAGGCGTTGTTGCCGCCGACAATCCCGCGCACGGACGACATGTTAATGATCGACCCGCGCCCTGACTTCTCCATCAGGGGCAGCAGGAAACGGGTGGCAAGGAAAACGCTATCGAGGTTCACCGCGATGATCGCGCGCCATGTTTCGAGGCTGGTTTCGCGGATCGAGCGGAACGTGCCGTAGCCGGCATTGTTGACCAGCACATCAAGCTTGCCGTGTTCCCGCTCGATCAGTTCGGCGGCTTCGATCCAGCCGGCTTCTTCGGTAACATCCATCACCAGAGCATGATGCCCCGCGCCAGAGAGAACGGCGACCGCGTCGGCAAGCTGATCGCCCGAGCGGTCGGTTGCCACGACCTTGGCACCTTCGGCGGCAAAGCGCCGCGCTATGGCGAGGCCGATCCCCGAAGCAGCGCCGCTGACCAGCGCAATCCGACCGTCCAGCTGGCCCATCAGGCGGCATCCTTGTCGTCGATGTCCACCTTGCTAAGCGCCAGCAGGCTCTCGAACTCTGGATTGCGACGGCCCAGCATGGCATCAGCCCGCTCGCGGATCGAGTTGTCGTAATTGTCGGAAGTAAGCAGATAGAACTGGCGCCGATCCATTGCGTCCAGCACCATGTCGGCCACGGCTTCCGGGGTGATCGCGCTGCGATAAAGGTTGTCGGCGATGGCCTGCAGCTCAGGGGTTTCCTCAGCCACGCCCTGTTCGGGCGCCAGGTCCTGCGGCCGGTTGCGTTCAGAGCGGTAGATATTGGTGTTGACGAGGCCCGGGCAGAGCAGCGTCACGCCGATCGGCGAGCCGATGTCGCGCAGCGAGGCATAAAGCGCCTCCGTGGCACGGACGGCGCCATGCTTCGAAGCGCTGTAGACCGGCGATCCCGCCCCGCTGATCAGGCCTGCGACCGAAGCGGTCGTCACGACGTGACCATCGACGCCTTCCCGGATCATGCGCGGTATGAACGAGCGGATTCCGTGGACCACGCCCATCATGTTCACGTCGAACGACCAGCGCCAGTCCTCCAGCGGGAATTCCCAGATCGGACGATAGCGGCCCGAGGGGACGATCCCCGCATTGTTGATCAGCACGTTGACCGTGCCGAAGTGATCCCAGGCACGGTCAGCCATGGTCTGGACCTCGTCCTGGCTGGAAACGTCGCAGCGCACGGCAATGGCTTCACCCCCGGCAGCTGCGATTTCGGCGGCAACCGTTTCGGCAGTCGCGAGGTCTATATCGGCTACGACTACCTTCATGCCCGCCTTTGCGAACAGCCGGGCCATCGCAGCGCCCATGCCGCTGCCGGCTCCGGTAATCACTGCTACCTTACCATTCCAATCGCGCATTCCCGCCTCCACTATCCTTTTCTATCGGGCAAATCGTTAGGCGACCGACCGGTCGGACGTCAACCGCTCATTAGTCTGACTGTGCCATTGACAGCGCGAAATATCGCGCCCTAGATGACCCGACCGGCCAGTTGGGCGGGTAATGCCCCATCACGTGAAAGTCAGTCATGGCAATCTCCAATTCGCTCCTGTCGACCCCGCTGCTGCGGGGCAACGCACCAAAGTCGCTGGCCGGCTATGCCCGCTTTCGGGAAGTAATCGACCACGATTTTGCCTTGCCCGCACGGATCAAGGCACTGTTCGTGGCCGTGGCTGCCAGCACCAAGGGCTATCTGGAGCTGGCATCGCGCGAACTGCTGCGGGGCCAGGCGGCCGGCCTGACGTTTGCCGAGGCATCCGCCGGGGTCACGATCCTGTGCAGCGTGCGCGGCGAAGGGGCAGCACTGCGCTTCCTCGAGATTCTCAACAGCGTCTATCCGGACCGGGCCGATCCCGACACGCCGTTGCAGGAGATCTCCGTCGAGCCCGGCGAAGCGCGTGACAACTTCCTGGCCTATTTCGGCTCCATGCCAGTATCGCTGGGCAAGCTGGTCGATCATGTGCCGATCGCGGCTGATGCCTATTATCTAATGCGCGAAGGCACCCTGGCCACCACTCCGATCGGCAAGAAGCACGCCGAACTGCTGCTGGTGACCGTGATTGCATCGGATTATCATCCGCTGGCGGCCGTCCACGCCCGCGGCGCGCTGACGGCTGGGGCAACCGAAACGGAGCTTTACGAGGCGATCCTGTGCGCCGTGCCGGTTGGCGGCCTTTCGGCCTGGGTGGCAACGATCAACGCGCTGGAAGGGCAATGACCGGTTCGGCCACCAGCCGTCTTGCCGGCAAGATCGCGCTCGTTACCGGCGCGGCCCAGGGCATTGGTGCCGCGATCGCAGAGAGCTTCAGCGGCGAAGGCGCAACCGTCTACCTGGCCGACATCGCCGCCGAAGCCGGGCGGGATCTGGCGGAGCGCCTGACCGCTGGCGGCGGGAATGCGCGGTACGTGTCGCTCGACGTGTCGCAGGAACAGAACTGGTGCGATGTGCTGGACAGCATCGCCGCCAAGCACGGCCGGCTTGACGTGCTGGTCAACAACGCCGGCGTCGCTCTGCCGATCATGCCGATCGACGAACGCCCGGTGGCCGATTGGGACCGGGTTATGACGATCAATGCCCGCAGCGTGTTCCTGGGCACGCACCATGCCATCCCGCTGATGCTGCGCAATGGAGGTGGTTCGATCGTCAACCTCTCTTCCGCGGCGGCGCTGGGACAATGGCAGAACATGGAAGCCGCCTATGCAGCCAGCAAGGCGGCCGTGCATGTGTTCACAAAGTCGGTCGGCACCCAGTATGCCGCGCAGGGCATCCGCTGCAATTCGGTCCACCCCGGGCCGATCGAAACTGACATGGCACGGGCGATCCTTGCTGCCGATCCGGCGGTAATTGCGCGCCGGCTGACGCGCGTGCCGATCGGCCGACTGGGCCGGGCCGAAGAGGTTGCCGCCGCCGTCGTATTCCTGGCAAGCGACGAGGCCAGCTATATCACCGCAGCCGAAATCGCCGTCGACGGGGGCGCTGTCGCGCAATGATCAACTGCGCGCAACGGCAGCAGATTTGCATGAGCAGCCGCTCATCTCTAAGGAACCAGAATGACCAAGGCTAAACGCGAAACGCGTCCAACGACCGACGCACACGACGAAAAGCGGATGGCGATCCTGCAGCACGGCGCAACGCTCTTCGACAAGGTCGGCTATCACAAGGCCAGCATGCAGATGCTGGCCGACGAGGTCGGTCTAGGGAAGCCGACGCTCTATCACTACTTCAAATCCAAGGTCGACATCCTCTACGCGATCCACGAGCTGCACATGGACGCACTGCTAGACGGCCTCGAGAACCTCTCGCGCTCGACCGTTCCGCCAGCCGAACGGCTGGTCGTGGCCTGCACCGACATCCTCACGCAAATCGCCGAGCATCCCGGCTATGTCCGGGCCTTCATGGATCACTACAGCGATCTCGAAGGCGAAATGCGCAAGAAGATCCGCAAGCGGCGCAACGAGTACCTCAGCCTTGTTTCGCAGGCGATCCAGGAAGGCATCGATTCCGGGGAATTCGCGCCGCGCGACATCGAGCTGACGACCTATGCCTTCCTCGGCATGTGCAACTGGGCCTACAAATGGTATCCGGCGATCCACAAGAAGCGTCCGCCCGCCGAGGTCGCGCAGGAGCTCTGCGGCACCTTTATCCAGGGCCTCCAGGCACGGACCTGATCAGCGCCACCTGGCGCAGCCTTAACTGACGGCCTGCTCCACCTGCTGCCAGGCCAGCGCACACAGTTCCGGCAGCATCGCAGCGCGCTGGCTGGCCTGGGCGCTCGCCGCGGTGCCCCGCAGCACCCGCCCCTTGATCCCGTGGAAGATTGCGGCCAGCCGGAAGAAGTTGAACGCCATGTAGAAGCCAAAGGCAGGCATCGCGCTGCGCCCGGTCCGAGCGCAGTAGGCCTGCACATAGGCCGCTTCGTCGGGCAGCCCCAGGCTTGCCGGATCCTGTCCGCCAATGCCGGCCACGATATGCGCCGGCATCCGGTACATCATGGCGTTGTAGGCAAAATCTGCACCGGGATGGCCAAGCGTCGAAAGCTCCCAGTCGAGCACCGCCACGACCTTCGGCTCGGTCGGATGGAAGATCAGGTTGTCGATCCGAAAATCGCCGTGGATTAGGCTTGTCTCGTCATCATGGGCCGGAATGTTGGCGCGCAGCCAGTCAATCACCCGGTCCATGTTCGGATCGCGGCCAGCGTCAACGTCCTCTTCATACTGGCGTGACCAACGCGCGATCTGGCGCTCGAAGTAGTTGCCTGGTCGGCCATAGCTGCCCAGGCCGACTGCTGCGTAATCCACCTTGTGCAGACGCGCCATGGCATCATTCATCGCATCATAGATCGCGCCGCGGCTTGCCACCGGCAATTCGGCCAGAGCGGCATCCCAGAAGATCCGGCCCTCGATCTTGTCCATGACATAAAACGGTGTTCCGATGACCTGCGGATCGGCGCAGACCACATGGACCTGCGCCACCGGATAGTCCGCCTTCGCCAGAGCGACCAGCACCTCGGCCTCGCGCTCGATCGCGTGGGCGCCCTTCAGCAGGATGCCCGGTGGCTTGCGGCGCAGCACATACTGCCGCTCCGGGGTGACCAGCAGGTACGTCGGGTTCGATTGTCCGCCCCGAAATTGCTGGACTGTAAGCGGGCCCGCGAAAACAGGGACATTGGACTGCAGCCAGGCCTGCAAGGCCGCTTCGTCGAATTCGTAGCCGGGGCGAACCGCCGTGGTGCCGCTATTCGCGTCGACTGCGCTCATTGCCCTTGCGACCTCAGGTATTCCCGCTTGACCTTCTTGGCCAGCGACCACTTGTGCACTTCGGTCGGGCCATCGTAGATGCGGAAAGCGCGGATTTCGCGGAACACCTGTTCGACGATGGTATCGCCGGAGACGCCGGTCCCGCCCATGATCTGGACGCAGCGATCCGCAACGCGCATCAGCGCTTCGGACACGGCAACCTTGGTCATCGAACTCTCAGCTGTGCCAAGCGATCCAGTATCGAGAACGCCTGCGCACCAGTCGATCATCAGTTCCGCTTGCCGCAGGTCGATCAGGTTTTCCGCGAGCATAAAGCCCACGCCTTCGTGATCGACCAGCAACTTGCCGAAAGCCTCGCGCTTGCAGGCATAGGCGGTCGCGATCTCGTGCGCACGGCTGGCCGAGCCGAGCCAGCGCATGCAGTGCGACAGACGGGCCGGGCTGAGCCGGATCTGCGCGTAGGAGAACCCCTCCCCGCTTTCGCCAAGCATCTGATCGGCCGGAACGCGCAGTTCATCAATCGTGACGACCGCATGGCCGCCCGGCATCGAGCTGTCGATGGTATCGAGCAGGCGATCGATCCGGATCGCGGGATTCGGCAGATCGACCAAGAACATGCAGGCCCCGTCATCGGACTTGGCCATGATGATACCGACCTTCGCACCCTGCGCGCCGGTAATGAATGCCTTCCGGCCCTTGATGACCCAGTGATTGCCGTCCTGCCAGCAGCGCGTCTGCATCATCGATGGATCCGCGCCAGCTCCGCCATCTGCGGCCGGTTCGGTCATGAAGAAGGCCGAGCGGGCAGTGCCGGCAACCAGCGGCGACAGGAACCGCTCCTTCTGGTCGGGCGAGCCGACCTTGCCGAGCAGGTACATGTTGCCCTCGTCAGGAGCCATGGTGTTCACGGCGACTGGCCCCAGGGGCGAAAGACCCGACCGCTTCAGCACTATCGCGGTTTCGCGCTGGGTAAGGTGCGAACCGTCCGGAAGGATGTGCGGGGTGAGGACCCCGGCGGCCTTGGCGAGCGCGCGCAGTTCTGCCACCAGATCTTCAGGCGGTCCATGACCATGCACCTCGATCCGGGGATCCTGCTCGTAAGGAACGACGACGTCCCTGACGAAGGCTTCCACGCGATCAGCGATCAGTTCCGCACGCTCGGTCATTGGAGCTTCCTCAGTTCAGGTATCGGATGGATCAAAGTGACTGGCCGTCATCGACCGTGATAGTCGAACCGGTCGTCCAGGCCGAGGCATCGCTCGCAAAATAGAGCATGATCCCGTCCAGGCCCTCGATCGGCTGAAGCCGGCGGCGGTGGAGCCCGGCGATATGCGCCTTACCCGCCTCGCTCGAAAACCAGTGGCCCGCCATCTCCGTGGCAATGTAACCGGGCTGCACGGTGTTGACGTTGACCCCCTGGCGCACCCATTCGCGCGCCATGTTGCGGCCCAGGTGGGCGACAGCGGCCTTGGTCGCGGCATAGGCGCTGTCGCCTTCCCCGTTCATCTGCGCCGTGATTGATCCGATCAGGATTATCCGTCCGCGACCAGTCTGCGCGCTGCCCGCCTGGATCAGCCGCCGCGCGCCCTCGCGCGCAGTGAGGTACACTCCGGTCAGATTGGTATCGATGACCTGGCGCAGCGATTCAAGGCTAACGTCAGTCGATCGCCCGGCGGCTTGGGTGCCGGCATTGGCTACAACCGTATCGACCAGCCCGAACCTTGCTTCGGCCAGATCGAAGGCGGCCTTTATCGACGCCTCGTCGGTCACGTCGAGCGGGACCGCAAGGGCCTGTTCACCCAGCGAACTGGCCAGCTCCTCCACCCGGTCCAAGCGGCGGGCACCGAGCACGATATTTGCCCCGGCCTGCGCGAACAGCTTGGCGAAATGCGCCCCAAGCCCCGAAGAGGCGCCGGTAATCAGACAGGTGCGTCCGGCCAGGATGCGATCGACCATAGTGCAAAACTCCCCTTCTGCAGGGGCTATGCCGGTCCTGGTCGGGCCTTCCCATCCATCATTTGTCTAGTGCGCCCGGCACGGATCTCCGGCGGCCCTGGCCGGCAGCCAACCGGCCAGAATTGCGGGAGAGGCGCAGGCAGCGGAGCCGGCGCTGGTGACTTCTTCTCCCACCGCTGTCTGGCCAAAGCGGCGCCTGAACGTGGCGAGCGCCTGCCCGATGCCACTGGCATCGATCCAGCCGCCGTTGATGAAAGGCCCAGAGACATTTCGTGCCCAGATGAGCGCGCCGTCGCGGTCCCATTTGAAGACCACGCTCGTGGCGCTGGCGTAGATGTTGCCGCTACTGTCCGTGCCCAGAAGCAGAAAATTGACCACGGTCGAGCCAAAGGTCGCATACCAGAAGCTCTCACTCGATTTTCCGTAGAGGTTGGAGAGCGAGACCGGCCCGGATGCGACACCAGCCAGTATCCGCACGGCCGCTTTGCCGAGCAAAGACGTGGTAGTCGATGTGCGGCCGAGTTCTACCGCGACATTGCCAAGCGAGATCGACCCCGAATTCTGCAGGGTCATCGTTGGGCCTCGATAGCAATGAACGAATAGGCTTTATCGCGTCAAAACAGGGCGCAACTTGACGAAAAACTCTCGAGGTTACGCACTTCATTGGAAGTCACATTTACTGAACCATTCCTGCGTGCAAACGCGAAACTCCCTCCTGTCCTGCAGTCTGAGCCCCTCTTCGGACCCCGCTATCTCGAAACCCTCCACCGGTGAACTTCCCGGGTGGGTATTCGCGGTTGCTGAATACCCCTCGCCCTCCCTGACCGTGACTGAGGCAGCGTGTCTCACTCTAACCGTCGCAGATGTTGCGGCGCAACTCGGCGTCTCACAGCGGACCGTGCGGCGTTTGGTAGCGCGAGGGCAGATCGAAGCGGTTCGTATCGGACGGAGTGTGCGCATAACTCACGCCGCACTTGCGCATTTTCTTCGAGATAGCAGAGGCCATCAGTTCAATAGCTTAGGAGAGTGTCGTGACTAGGTCTAGCCAGATATGGGGTTGGAATCGTAGTATATGCACTCACGAATGTCCGCTTCTGTCCATTTCTGTCATCACGACAATTTGAGAGCCGTCACTATGAAGTCCCAGCAGTCCATCCCAACCCTTCAAGACGTTCTCGACAAGATCGAAATGCTTGAAGAGGGTACCAAAAAGCGCGATCTTAAGAGCGCCGTTGTGACGTTCTGCAGGGTGCTCGGGCGGAGCCCCGGAGACGTCTTGGCCGTGCCCCATGAGCTTCGTGGGCTTCGCGAATCAGTCGCGCCACTGGCAGCGGGATTGACTGAACGCAGGTGGGCAAATGTCTGCTCGGGCCTAACGAAGGCGATCGAACTGGTGCGCGAGCTTGTGCCAAGCCGCAACACGACTCCCCTGCATCCTGAATGGAGGGTGCTGCTGGACACCCTACCCAACAAGTTGGTCCGCAAGCTCTCAGCAGGCATGCGTTACCTGAGCGGTAAAGGCGTGACCCCAGCTACCGTTACTGCAGCTGACCTGCAGGAATACTGCGAGGCAATTGTAGCTGACCGGATGCGGCGAAAGGCTGAAAAAGCTGCAGACGCATTTATCTGGGCCTGGAACCGGACAGCCAAGGCTTTTCCTGCCTGGCCGCAGGTAACCATGCCACGTAAGGATAAACGCGACAGCTTCACTTACCCTCTCGATTATTTCCCGCCGTCGTTCGCTGCAGATGTGGAAGCTTACATCGGACGATTAACCCAAGGCATCCTGTTTGGCGACGATAACGACGACGATGACATCGACCTAGGACCGGTGCGCGCGGTTCGCCCGGCAACAGCGCAGACACGGCGTCGCCAATTGCGCGCGGCAGCCTCGTGTCTGGCCCACTCTGGAGTGCCGGCCAGTGAGATCCGCTCGATCGCAACACTGGTCGAAATAAGGAACGCAAGGCGGATCCTTCATTTCCTGATGCAGCGTCAGGGCGGGCAACCAACAGGTGGCGTTGCCCAGATGGCAACGCTGTTAGCGAAGCTTGCGCTGCACTGGGTGAAAGTGAGCCCTGAGCACCATGCCAAGTTGCGCCGGCTGGCAGGACAGGTCGCAGTTCAGCACTCCGGTATGACGGCAAAGAACAGGGAGCGGTTGAGGCCCTTCGATGATGCCGACACAGTCGTGGAATTCGTCTGCCTGCCCGACACGATCCGCAAGAAAGTCGAACGAGACAAACGCCATCCCCGCCTCAAGGCCCGCCAAGCTCAAATGGCTGCAGCAATTGCAATCTTGCTGGTGATCCCGCTGCGCCGGACGAACCTTGCCGCAATCGACATCCACCGGCACCTCGTGTCGAACCGGAACGGCGTCTACCTTGTCATTCCGGAGCACGAGACCAAGAACCGCGAGCCGATCAACTTCCAGATCCCCGCTTTCGCATTGGAGATCATCAAGTGGTACATGATTGAGTACCGCCCCTACCTGTTCGAAGGCGAAAGTGCTGCTCTGTTCCCAGGACGCGACGGTCAGCCTAAGTCACCCCATACGCTCGGTCTGCAGATCAAGCAGACGGTGCGCGAATTCCTCGGGCTCGAATTCAACATTCACTTGTTCCGGCATGCGGCGGGCAAAATCTTCCTCGACCTTAATCCCGGAAATTACGAAGTCGTGCGCCAGCTACTTCGTCACAAGTCGGTCAACACCACCACCAGCGCATACTCAGGGGCTGAAACCCGCAAGGCTGGCCTGCTCTACGCAGAAGTTCTCGAAGGGCTGCGCGCACTGCACGCGCCCGTGGCCTCGGGTCGGAGAAAGCGCTCGTGAGTGGGGGTCGGTTTGCTCCAGACAAGGCACCAGAACGGCAATGTCTGCCCGTCGCGATGTGGCCTGAGCAGGATCGCGTGGTCTGGGAGGCTGCCTGCACGCCGACCAGTATACTCGAAGACACCGGCGGCGAACTGACGCACCTCTCCCCGATCAGTCAGCGCAAAACGACAAAGGGCTGGGGGCGCTTCCTCAACCATCTGCGGTTCAATGACCCCGCTGCGTTGCTCGAGCCAGTAGCGGCGCGGATCACGTTGAGCCGGGTGCGCGGCTATGTCCGGCGCTTGGAAGAACTCAATAATAGCACCCGAACTGTTCTGTGTCGTCTGCAGGAGCTCATCGACGCCGCTCGCGTCCTAGCGCCTGACACGGAGTTCGCCCTTATCAACCGCATCGCCTCGCACGTCCGTGGTCGCCATCGCCCAGCACGCCCTAAAACGAACCGAGTGATGGCGGATGAGGTGGTAACCTTCGCATGCGATTTGATGGAGGCGGCAGAGGCCAAGACAGGGTCGGAGGGAGCCGTCCAGTTCCGCGATGGCCTAATGCTTCTCCTGCTCGCCCACCTGCCACTGCGCCGCAAGAATTTTACTGCATTGGCCTTGGGGCAGAGCCTGGTCTTCCGCCAAGGTCAGTGGTTCATCACGCTCACACCTGCACAGACCAAAACGCACGCGTACTTTGAAGCCGCGGTACATCCCAATCTCGTGCCTTGGCTGGAAACATATCTCACCCAGCACCGGCCAGTCCTTCTCGCGCGGGAAGGACGTTGGAAGGCAAACCCGGGCGAACGGCTGTGGATCTCGAGCCATGGATCACCCATGACGGAGATAGCAATATACGACCGGGTATCTCGCTTGACGAAGGCTGCGTTCGGCGAAAGCATCAGCCCACATCGGTTCCGGGACATGGCGGCCTCGACCATCGCTAGCCACGCGCCAGAGTTCATCCATGCCACTGCACCGCTGCTGGGGCATGCGACACTTCGAACAACAGAGAAGTACTATCGCCAGGCCCGCGCGCAGGAGGGCCAGAAACGATACGTCTCGACTATCCAGGATATCCGGAGGAAGGCCCATGGATAAGGAGCCAAAATCGAGGTTCACTCTTCCTAACGAGGAGAGCTGGGCAGAGCTTCGTCTAAATCTCAGATTGTCTGATGTACAAGCAGATGCCCTAAACGCCACCCTGCGAGAGGTAGAGGGCCTCTGCGGAGAATTAGCCTCAGATCTCGCTAAATCCGAAATCAAGCGGAGCCTTCGGGTCCTTGATCGGTTGCTGTCCAATGTCCATCGTGGGCTGCAACGAGAGGATATTCGCCGAGCATTGGCAAGCATCGAAATGCACGGTGCGTTGAGCGTCTTGCTCTCTCGCGAAGCGGGTTCTGAGATCCACGGCGAGACATCGATCGACGAGTTAGCTCACGACCGCCTCCTGAACGAACGGACGCATGAAGCTATGTCGTACGTGCTAGAGAAGATGCGTCGGCCAATTGCAGACTGGCTCGCACTGGCTGCGCTGGACAAAGGTGGCAACAGACCGAAGTCCGATCGGCAGGTCCTAATCCTTCTTCTCGCTCGCGACGCTAGCCAGATTATCGGCACCAAGCCATCTACTGCGAAAAATGGTCCGTTCCACCTGCTTTGCAGTTGGGTCTGTTCCCGCTGCGGCATCGCTGACGATGGCCTAGAAGAAGCAATCACGCGTTGTTTGAAAAAATACAAAAAGTGGCTCGTTTGGACGGGACTTCCGTCCGGTCATCACATCGTCGGTCAGCTTAGTAACGCAGAGATAGCTGCTATACCTGATGACCCCGAAGTGGAGTTCCCATCGTGAGCACCCAAGATCATCCACGCGCAACCAGCGCTAGAATGGCTAAGGCTGCGCAATCACCACGATCAAAGCTCTTCGGCATTGCTAACGCATGCCAGATCAAGATCCACAGACGCGGGCAGTGTCTGCATCAGATTTGCCAGCCCAAGGGCGGCAGACGACGTGCGATCTCGACGGCAGTTTTCCTATCAGCGCTGCGGAACTCGAGGCGATCGAGCGCCTACTGGGCGACGAGCTCTTACATCTCATCAACTCCTAATTCGGTCAGCTCCTCCGGGCTGCCGGTAAACGCGGCATAGGAGGACCCCATGGCCTTCCAATCAGCATCTAATGGCGCTCAATGCATCAAGCGGGCTGCGCTCTATTTGCGCGTCAGCACGGGCAGGCAGGCTGCAGGAGATGTTTCCATTCCGTCTCAGCGGGACCTGACCCAGCGCCACTGCGACAGTCAGGGGTGGCTTGTGGTTGACGAATTCGTCGAGCCAGGTGCTTCGGCAACCGATGATAGGCGCCCAGTCTTTCAGCGCATGCTCGAAGAAGCGTGCTCACCCGAGCGCCGGTTCGACGTAATTTGCGTCCACTCCTTCTCGCGCTTTTATCGCAACGGCGCGGAGATGGAGCTTACCATCAGGAAGCTGCGCAAGCACGGCGTCGAGGTGGTCTCAACCACCCAACCGACCGGCACCGATCCGTCGCAAGAACTGATGCGCCAGATCATCGGCGTGTTTGACGAATACACTTCCCGCGAGAACGGTAAGAACGTCAGCCGGGCTATGCGGGAATCGGCCAAGCAAGGGTTCTGGAACGGCGCTACGCCGCCCCTTGGCTATCGCATTGTCGAGGCAGAGAAGCGCGGTGCAAAGATCAAGAAGAAGCTGGCGATCGATCCTGTTGAGGCGGAATTGGTGCGCAAAATCTTCACCCTCTACCTTGAAGGGGATGGCAGTAGTGGCCCGCTTGGCGTCAAAGGCGTCACCACGTGGTTGAATGCCCATGGGTACCGAACCCGCAAAGGCGCGACCTTTGGGATCGGGGCCCTTCATGCCATCCTGACCAATCGATGCTATGCGACCGGCAAATGGCCTTATGGTGTGCGCAACTCGCGCACTGGTGAGCGGCACGATCCCGCCAGCATCGTCGAAATCGAAATTCCGGCGATCCTGCCGCTCGATCTGTTCGAACAGGTTCAGGCCAGGTTAGCGCAAAACAACCCCAAGGTCACACCGCCGCGGATAGTCAACGGACCGACCTTGCTGACCGGACTTGCAAGCTGCGCCACTTGTGGCTTCGGTATGACCCGGAGCGGCACGACGCGGCGGGGCCGTCGTTACAGCTATTACAGCTGCGCTGGATGCAAGCTAAAAGGCAAGTCGGTTTGCAAAGGCCGTCATGTCCCGATGGAAAAGCTCGACAGCTTGGTAATCGAGGGGGTGGCCGACAAGCTCCTCGTTCCGAACAGACTGGAAAAGATCCTTGGTGCTTTGATCAACCGGGCTGCCGCCAAGGACAGCGCCGTAGCTGAACGCCGTCACCAACTCGAAACGGAACTTGCAGCAGTTCGAGCCAAGCTCAGCCGCCTCTACTCGGCTATTGAGGAGGGGGTTATTGACCTCGACGAGGACCTCAAGGACCGCATTGCTCGACTAAAAACCAAGCGCGATATAGCTCAAGCCTCCTTGGAGCAGATCTCTTCTCAGGCATCAGCAAGAACAGCGATTACGCCGACGAAGATTTCGGCATTCACCGACCTGATGCGCGACAAACTTCGGAATGGAGATATCCGTGCACGAAAGGATTGGTTGAGCTCGGTCCTCGAGAGGATCGAGGTGGGCGATGACGCAGTGAAGATAGTGGGCAACAAACAGGTCTTGGCTGCAGCAGTTACCGGCCAAAATACCGCGCCCGCTCATGTTCGCGGTTTTGTTCGCAAATGGCGCACCTAGGAGGAGAAAGTTCGAAACTCCTCTTCGATACGCTAGCCCAGTGGAACCACGCTTTAAGCCAAACATCAATCGCCGGAATCCTACCAGCCGCCAATAGCAATGTCGCTAATGGCGATGATGATTCATCATCGGTGGGCGACACGCTTTCTCTTGATCCGAACGTGGTCGGAATCGATCTCTCTGCGCGTCGTCCGCAGCGTCCAACCTATCGCGGACCGAAGAAGCGTCATGCGGATGATGACGGAATGGAGGTCGGCCATGGGTAGCCGTCGTCCACCTCCCTTCTCGCTTCGCCTCACGTTCGAAGAGCGCGCGAAGATCGAAGCCGATGCCGCTGGCATGTCACTCGGCGGCTATATCCGCTCGCGCCTGCTTGATCCTGATTGGATCGCGCCGCGTCGTCGTGGCAAGTTTCCGGTGAAGGATCATCGCGCGCTAGCGCAGCTCTTGGCGATGCTCGGTCAATCGCGACTAGCGAACAATGTGAACCAACTCGCGAAGGCCGCAAACACGGGCAGCCTTCCGGTCACACCAGAGACCGAGGAAGCGCTGCTCACGGCTGTGCAGGAAGTCACGCGCATGCGGCAGCTTTTGATCGAAGCGCTCGACCTGGATGCGCGTCTATGATCTTCAAAGCCTCCAAGCGCAGTGGTGGTCGTCAGCTTGGGATACATCTTCTCAAGACGGAAGAGAATGAGCATGTCGAGATTCATGAAGTGTCGGGCTTCATCTCCGACACGGTCATCGGCGCGATGAATGAAGCTTATGCGGCAGCGCGCGGCACGAAGTGCAAACAGTATCTCTTCTCGATGTCACTCAGCCCTCCCGCGCACGAATCCGTGCGCGTCGAAGTGTTCGAGAAAGTGATCGGCGATATCGAAGAGCGGCTCGGCCTCACTGGTCAACCGCGCGTCATCGTGTTCCATGAAAAGGAAGGCCGTCGCCATTGTCATGCCGTCTGGTCGCGCATCAACGCAGAGACCATGACGGCCATCGATCTTCCCTTCTTCAAGAACAAGCTCCAGGCCTTGGCGAAAGAAGTCTATCTCGAAAACGGGTGGAAGATGCCGCGCGGATTTGAGAATCCGCAGCTCCGCGATCATCGCAATTTTTCCTTGGACGAATGGCAGCAAGCCAAGCGTACAAGCATCGATCCGCGCGAGCTGCGCGGTGCAGTCATCGACTGCTACCGGCAAGCGGACAACGCAAAGAGCTTCGCGGCGGCGCTCGAAGAGCGCGGCCTCTTTCTCGCACGCGGTGACAGACGGGGCTTCGTTGCCGTCACCACTGACGGCGATGTCTATTCCCTCTCGCGCATCATTCCGGACAAGAAAGCTGACATCGCCGCACGGCTCGGCGATTCATCAAAGCTCATGTCCGTCGCAGAAATACGCGAACGCATCGCGACAGACATCGCGCCTCGCCTCTCCACTTATATTGCAGAGGCAAAACGCATCGCCCATCGCAACATGGAACCACTGATAGCCAAGCGCGAAGCGCTCAAGGTTCAGCATCAAGCTGAACGCCAAGCCATCGATAAATCCATCACAGCACGTTGGAACGAAGAGCAACGCATTCGCGCATCACGTCTGCGCAAAGGCATTGCCGGTGCATGGGATTTTCTGACGGGTAAGTATTTCAAAACCCGCAAGCAGAATGAGATGGAAGCCAAATTTGCGCGTGAGCGCGATAGCCATGAGCGGCACGCTCTGATCCGTGCACAGCACAAGGATCGCCAAGTCCTTCAAGAATTGATCAAAGAGAGCCGACGCAAGGAAGCTGAACGCATTCTCGGTCTGTATCGGGACGCAGCCAAGTTCCGCCGGATGCGCGAGGGCGAAGCCGAGCGCGACCGCAATGGTCGCACGCGTGATGGGCGCTCACCTGCTCCAAAGCCACGTGATCGAGGTTTGGATTTGGGATGAACCTTCGCGGGTCGTTGCCGTTCGCCTTCCTCCACTTCTACACCACCACATGATCCGCTGATTGATCGAACCTATCCGCACTCGGTTGAGCATGATGCAAGGCGGGATCGTGATCCCTGGCCTTCTCCACATTCGTTGCGATCACAGGTGATGCATCGGCAATCGATGTGCGGATTCACGTCCTCCAACGCGGCCCATGGTGGGCGGCGCAAACGAAATGGAGGATGTCATGAACTTCAATCTCAACCGCAACGATCTTGCGACCAAATCCACCGCTCAACTCGCGGCCTTGTTCCAAGATGCATCGCGCGCCATCACAGCGAGCAACGCGGTAATCGCATCGGCGCAATCGCTTCTCGCGATGATCGCGCAAGAACTTGGCCGCCGTGGTCCAGCGCCATAGCGACGCTGGCTCGCGAAGCCCCGAAGGGGAGCGTTAGCTCCCCTTCTTTTTGGCGTCCTTTTCCTCGTTGATCCGCATGACGATCCGGCCATTCACTGGGATCGCATTGAGCGCGAGCGTGAAGCCTTTGCCGTCTTTGGTTGCCCATGCGACGCCGATGTCAGTCCAGCGGGCGTTGTCGCCGTCACCCATGACGTTGAACAGGCGGTGGCTCGGGCGGTTTGAGTTTGTGTCAGACATTTCAGTTCTCCTTGGTTTCCGCCGAAGGACAATTCCCTCGGCTTCATGGGGAGACTCGTGACCTGACGATGGAGGCGAGGATCAAAGGCTGAGCGCAGCGAGCCTCTGCGCGGAGCTGCACAAACGAAGTGCGGAAGCGAGCGGCCTTGATCCGAGACGCGGCTGGTCAAAAACCCATGAATGAATGCCGCTGGGAATGTCCGCTGCTCGGTGGTGATCTTAGGAGAACATGACCTGACGCGACAGACCGCCTTTGCCGCTGCTGGTAACTATGGCAGGCTACTACGATGAATTATCGACATATCTGTACAGCGGGCATGGTTGCGCACCATGGATTAAAGACGGCTCACGAAGCACTCGAAGGTGGCGCAGAATCGTTGAGCATGCGGTTGCTATTGATGCGCCACATAATGATGGAGATTGCCAATGTCGCGGATTTGGTATCTATCTCCGGCGGACTTTACAAAGAGCATCCCGATCTCAGCGAACTCCACAAGCCGATCAAGAAGGCTTTGGAATTCTTCAAGTATATCCGGAACGTCTATATCGGGCATTTCGTGCCAGACCTCACGGATAAGACATTTGAATGGCAACCGCTCACGAATGCGCTTGTCGGTAGCGATGATCATGACAAGCGATTGGTCGCGAGTTGGTTTGCACTGGAAACCGCCATCAACACCTATGCTGACCCTGACACGGGGCATAAAATTTTCGAGTCCGACACGGATTTGAATTATCCGCCGGATCGCACTCGGTTTCTCAATTATCTAGGAGAGACGGCGGTCGGTGCGCTTGCTTACGTCGCGCTGCTGATTCAGATTTCTCGAACGAAATTTGAAACGCCCGACGTTCATGCGGACATGCTCGAACTCGCCAAGATTGCAGGACAAACAGACTTTAGTGTGCTGACCAAAGGGAAGCGATGAACTCGAATACTCGCGCTCAGAAGAGCGCGAGCTGACGCGAAGCGGCGGCAGTTTCGCGCCATGCGTGGGTATGTGACATCTCGTCGATCCACGCTTCAACATAGGCCTCGGGGCCGCCCATGTGATCAACATTGCTGCGATTGATGAAGTGCGAGCGATATCCGGTTTCGGTGATCGGGAGCGGCGCGCGTGCTGGCTTTACACTTTCGACCTCAAGATGCGCCATTGATTGGCCGTCGTCGAATGAGACGTAATCGGCGATCCAGCGAATTTCGATTTCGATGCCGTTCCAGTTTTTGTGAATGATTGCGTAGTCGGTTTTCATGCCTGCCTCCTTTGGCGTTTGGGTTCGTCCGGTGGACGGGGAGGCAAACGGCAGGGTTCGAAGGGGCAGCGTCACCCCAAGGAACGAAGGGGGGAACGGCCAACACGGGAGCGCAGCGAATGGATCGGGCAAGCCGTTGACGATGTACCGGCCCTGCCAACATTCCCGTCATCATCACCGGATGATCCCAGACGCGGGGCAGACAATGGAAAGGGCCGACAAGCGGCCCTTCCCATGAAACGTTGCTCAATTCGAAATTGGCTATGTACTGCCGTCAGCGGCCAAGAGTGCCTCAATGTCTGTTCCTAAGGGCACCTCGATGCGCATCCCCGCAGGACCTTCCCACGGCAGCATTCCCAACTGCCACATGAGTCGCTCAACATGGACGTTCAGTTTCAGAAATTCATCGAAGGATTCCCATAGGCCCATTCGCATACGCAGGCGCTCCAGCCGATCTCGATAGATCGGAAACCAATGTTGCAAGCCAGCTTCGGCGAGCGCTGCCGCCAGTTCTCCATCTTCATCAAAGGGATCAGCGCCGCTCGCCGCGCAATGCCCGAGCAGATCGGCGGAAAATTGCAGCACGTAGGAAATACGCGGCATGACGACTCCGAGAAGTCGATCCATGTCACCGTGGTAACGGTAATCGAGCCTTGCTGCCAAACCTGCTGATCTCATTTCGCCCAAGGCGGTGGCGAGTAGCTCGCGTTTGACGTCAGTGTGATGTGGAGGGTCGCCAAAGCCCGCGCTAATATGAGACCCAAGATATCCGAAGATGGCTGGATGCAGGCTGGGGTACAAAAAACCATGCAGCGGGTCACTGATCGGTTTCATCCAAACATCCGGAAGATGGCGCTCGATCATTTCTGATATCGCGACTTCTGCCAGCTGCCTCACGAGGATATATAGCCCCCATTCCACATCGCCGCTTTTGTCTGAGAGCAACGCAAATGCAGGACCAGCATCGATGATGACCCGCTGCTTCCAAACGCCATCTCTTTTGACCGTCACGGTTCGCGCAATGCCTTGGCCAATTTCTTCGGGAGCGGTGTCCGCAGGCGATGCTCCCTCATATCCTCGGTCAAGCGTGGCAACGGCCTCTGGATAATCCGCCGCGACAGTAATGCCGTCCAAACGGTGCAACGGAAGGGCCTGCGCAAGGGAAGCAACAACCCCTTGGATTGCGTTTGATAGCTCCTGCACGTTGTCAGCGTCACCGCAGCCGATGAGGGACAACTCATATTGCCATGCCTGTTCGCTTTGTTTGATGATGTCTGACGGAAAGAGTGGCTTATCCTCATCTCGCGGTTTGGGCACCAGCGCCAGATAAGGTTCCATCGCGCCGCTAACGGCCTCGTCAACGAGTTGCATCGAACGTTCGCCAAGGCACGCATGCAACTGCTCAAGATGCTCATTCGTTGTCGGGGCAAGAAAGAAATCATGGCTGCATCTCGCCGCCGCCTCATTGAAGTCTGGCAATGACACGACATCAAAATCAGCAGCGGCCCCAACTAAGAGTTTGTCGGGAGAAATCGGTAGAACAATGGCGACGACTTCATCCCAATCGGCAAACATTGCGGGGGTAGACTGGCCCGCTCGATCAATTGCCAGTGCTGCGCAGTCAGGCAAGATCGCGCCTTGCTGCGGGGCGGCCACGATGCTCCAACTCAACTCCTCAAACATTTTTAGGCGGGGTTTGGAGCTGGAAATCTGAGCGAGTGCCTTGTTGTGACTTTCTCGAACAAGGCCCCCCGAAGCCTGAAGCCAAGTTGCAAAAGTGCTGCGCATCATCGGGAGAAAATCGGCCACCAGCGTGGTGAAGTTCTCTTTCGCCATGAAAAACGCAATGCGATGGATTAGCTCGGCGGGCAGGCCCAGATTTTCGAGACCTTCGATCTCGTCGAGCTTGTCGGCGAGGTTTTGTCGGAACACTTCATTAGGTTCGTCTTCGTCCAGTCCCATCAGCGATTGAAGCCGCTCATCATCGTTGAGAATGGTTTGGACACCATTCGCCATCATGCGCAAACCGCGCTCCATGCTCACGCGAACATGGGCAGTACGTGGCACAAGGTGGTTCACGATCTCAGCAGCATTCGTTGAGTCTATTGAAGAGCCGATAGACTGAGCGCGCATGTCAGAGAGCATTCGAGAAACAGGTGTTTCGAATTCTGTGATTTCGTCATCGAGAGTACGCACTCCTTCAGCAACGGGATCGGCATAGAAATAGTCCGAAGCTCCAACCTCTTTGAGGCGCTTTTGCTCGGGGGCAGAACCACGCGCGAAGACCCAAATCTCCTTACGTTTCGGACGAATGCCAAAAGGCTTCTGAAGGAAGCGGGGTAAATAGTGTTGATTGGGGCCTGTGGGCAAAGTCGCTCTCGATGCTAGGGTTCAAGAGACGCAGTATAGTCTACTTGCCTCACCATGACGAGCGAGTGCCGAGAATTGACCAGTACGTTTCTGGAACGTCTTGCCAGGGTAAAGGCGGCCGTCAGGCCGCCTCCCTTATGTCATGCGAGGTCAGGCTCAGGAGGTATTCGGCGGCCTTGTTCGCGGCACTTGCTGCCGTGAAGATAGCTTTGCGGTCGCTTTTCAAAATGCGCAGCCAATGGCCGATATAATCGGCATGGTCGGGACGCGGCTCAACCGTGATGCCAAGATCACCGCACAGGAACGCCGCGCTGAGTTCGGCAACCATCTCTTCCATTGCGTATGCATCGTCACCAAAGCGTTCACCGAAGGTGCGAGCAAGACGATGTTCGGCGCCGGACCAATGGGAGAGTTCGTGCAGCAGAGTTGAATACCAACCTTCCGAGGCGGTGCTGGTCTTCGTGCCAGTGAAGCGATGACGATCCGGCATCGCGATGCAATCGGTGCGGCGATTGTAGTGCGCGCTCATGCCGCCGATGGTAATGCTCGCTCCGCTTGCGGCGATAAGCTGCTCGGCACGTTCGCACGGCGTGATGGCATCGGCGTTCTCGTCGATCTCGGGTATGGTGAAACCATCGACCTGCGCGACGTTGAAGACGCGCGATGCGCGGGCGATGAAGCGACGGTTGCCACGTTCATCGTCATTCGATGCGGACTGATCTTGCTCGCCAGGTTCGACATCCTTGTAGAAAATGATGACAGAGGATTTCTCGCCTTTGCGGACTTGAGCGCCCTTCTCTTGCCACTGGCGATACGTGCCCCAAAGGCCGGTCGTGAATTGCTGGCAGTAGGCCGATGCCCAAAGGGCGACGGTGTTGACGCCGCGATAGGCTCGCTTGCTCGCGACATTGACAGGGCGTTCGATGATCGAGCCTTGCGAGTGCCAGGGCATTTGCGGGTGATCGGCACCAGCTTCGATGGCGGCGATGATCTGATCGGTGATGGATGCGTAAACGTCGGTGCGTTCGTGTGATGAAGTGGTCATGTCCTAATCTCCTTTCGCTGTTTCCTGAGGACGCGAAGGGATCAGGCTGGGGGAAAGTCGGCTCAGTCAGCCACAGGCGGAACAGGCAACACGGGAGCCTGAATGCAATGAAGGCGAATGGATCGGGCGGACTGTTGACGGGCAGACGCCCTCAGCCACATTCGCGGCTCAGTCTCAGGGAACGGCGGAAGGAGATCGCAAAGACCACCGGAGGTCTAAGCGAATGTTTGCCGAGGCGACTAGAACAGTTTTTGGATCAACCGGTCATTCCAATGTGATTGAAATTGCGGGCCTTTGGAGTCGGGCGGTGACTTCGGTCGAGCAATCCGTAATGGCAGCGGCGTCGGGAGATCGGGGCCGATTATGATGGCTTCTCCTGGCGCAAGCATCGGAATAAATTGCGCAGCCGCACGATCAAGGTCACCGCAGGCGTGCTCAACGGTGGTGCGATCCTGTTCGTTGGTCAGTCGATGGACTATCAAGGTGCCGAGCTGGCTAAGAACATCTTGAGGAATGTCACGAGGCCGTTGAGTTGCTAAGACAGCAGTCAGACCATATTTTCGCCCCTCCTTCGCAATCAACCCGAAAGCCTCAAGCTTGACACTTCCATACTCATCGCCAACGGTACGCCCGAGGAACTGGTGGGCTTCGTCCAGGAACACGACGATAGGAGCATCACGAAAGCGTCCTTCCCGTGCGATGCCCAACAGATACCGTCCGATGATGTTGAGGAGCAATTCGCGCGTGTTGTGCTCGAAGCGAACCTCCTTGAAGGAAATCAAGGCGATATCGCGCTCGGCATCTGCGAGAAAGGCTTCCAGCTCCGCGACAAGCGAGGCTCCGCCAGTGCGGAACAGGCATTCAAGCTCCCGCGAGTTAGTCAGCGTAGAAATCCGTGACGATAAGGTCTCGCAGTAGCTCAGCGAATTCTTATCGGTATCCCCAAAGTTGTTAGCGTTATTGAAAGCCGTGCCAAAAACGCATTCAGATTTGATTTGTTCGGCTAAGTTCTGGATATCGAAGGCACACTTTGGCGAATGTAGGGCCAAAGCATTTGCTGCTAAGGCAGCAAAGTAAGGCGCGCGCGCGCGCCCCGCTTTCTCGACGACGCCATTCGTTATGACGAGACCCGCTGGAGCAGCGCCCGCCACTGCTCGGGCCAGCTTTAAGCTCTTGATTGCGTCGCGAAGTTTCGGCCCTTGGCTCTGACCTGATGGGCGGAACAGAGAAAACAAATCGTCCTCCGTCACCTCCTCATAGGGGAAGTGAACGTGGGTCGTGTTCGCTACACCTCCTTCGAACGCAAAAACCGTGTCGATGCCGTCTGTATCGCAAAACTCGCCGGTCGGATCGAAGACGATAGCCTTCCCGCCATGGTGTTTGATCTTTTCGATCAGGCTTGCGACGGTCCAGCTCTTGCCACCACCGGTTGCACCGAAAACTCCACAATGCCGACCAAAGAGTTTTTCAGGTGGCAATTGCACCGAAACACCACGCCCCCCTGCTTCAATTGTACCGATGGTTAGGTTTATTTCATCGACGCGCGTCGTACTCTTTCCGACCATCCCAGCGAGGATTTCGGCGCCGGCGAGGAATACGCCATCGCCTATTTTTGGGTAAGTATTAACCCCCCGCGCAAGCTGAGTGTCGCCTTCGGTCAGAGTTGCAAGTAACTGAATTCGGCCAATCGGATTCGGAGTCACGGACTTACCGAGATGGGGCTCGACAGTTAGACGTTCACCATCAGGAATTTTGACTTCAGTGATCCGCCCAAGCAGCTTTGTCCGCTCACAATCTACAAACACAAAATCCCCGACTGACCCTCGGGCCAAGGCACGGCGCTCCGGATGGGCGCTAGCATGAGGGAGGTTGGCTTGGACTTGGGATGCGGTAACTAGCGTGACCGTGCCGATGTACTTGTCAGGATCAACGGGGCTGATGGCGACCATGTCTAACCCGCCTCGCGCATTGAACGAACACGTTCGGCATGGCGCTCGCGATCCGTTTGGCCAATCAGGTCAGGCATTGCGTCGGCGAGGTCTTCAAACCGGCCGTTCAGCAGGTGGACTCGTTGATCGCCACCCTGCGCAAGGACTCTTATGCGTTCGAGAATTGAGTTTGGATGCGGTTCCACATCTGCAATTGTATGGTCCACTGAGCCGTCCAGCGGATCACCGCTGAGAGCTTCGTAGGATCGTATGAATCCAGGGTCGCAAACGACTAGGCGGAAAGTGAGATTGGATTCGAGTGCAGAGAGGATTGGTCGGCTGATATGGTCATCATTGAACCCAAAGCCCGCTACGACAAGCGCACTATCCGGCTCCCGCAAAGCGGCCTGCAATGCACTCATCATATCTAAATATGGCGGGTCGAAGGCTTCCTGATATTTGCTCGAACGGGGATATATCAGCACCGGCTCGCCAACGTCATTGTCGCGTGACCGGATAACATCGGGCCCAACACGACGCCAGTCCGTTGACCCGTGCAGCTTGTAGAGGTGAAAGACATTTGGGATATAGTCGGGCGCGTCCTTGGCCGGTTCGCGCCTCACGATGTCGTACTCGAAATGCTGCCGATCATAGACCTGGTCGAGCGAGTGCGAGAACCCGTCGATGACGGTGAAACGTAAGCGACGAGCAGCTTCTTCGATACTCAGGTCATAGTTAGTGGTGAAGACTTTTGCGCGGGCTTTGCGGAAACCGCGGCGTCCGATCTTCCTGACATAGGCTTCATGAGCAGGTAGCATAGTCTGAGAGGTCACGTAGTCGACCTGCTGTAGGATGCACTTCTCAGCAACAGGAACGAAAGTCCGAATGGCTTTGACCTCTTCGTCATCCTCTCCAGCTGCTTCATTAAGTTCAAGATAGACCTTGCAGAGGCTCAGCAACTTTTCGATGTTGTCGTTGAGTTTTGCTTTCTGGAATTTGGCACAAACGGCAGCGAACTCGGGGGCACCGACCTTCGAGGCAACAGCGTCCCATAAATCGCGCATAGAAGGTGCTTGAGGCTGGCCAACGGGATTGCGTGCAGAAAACGAGGCACCAGCCCCTGTGAGGGTCAGAAAGTTGGAAGCTGAGATTGCATTGGTTAGCGCGCTTTCTATCTCATCCTTACTCCCACGCTCCTCAACTTTGTTGTCATCGCCCATACGATCCGCAAAAGCCAACCAACCCTTTCCTGGGATGAGCAAACGCAGATTGCTGCGGCTGGCTGCTCGGGCTTGCCAATAGTCAAAGTGAGATTTGGGAGCTTGGGTCATCATTGGGCCTCATAGGTCTTTTGTGTTTGCGTCGCCCAAACGCTTAATCGATCTAGGCAACCGTCGATGTCATCTCGCACCTCGTAGACCCAGAAGCGCATGACATCGTAGCCGAGTTCTATAAGGCGCTGATTCCTGATCTGATCACGGCGGCATAACTCACCAGTCCAGTTTCGGTGATATCTCTCCCCGTCAATCTCGATCACAAGCTGTCGATTGCCGTCGGTCAAAAGAAAATCGACCACATATTTTTCGATGGGGTATTGCGGGATCAGCGCAAATCCTGCCGCGTATGCTGCGCGATAGAAGTCTCGTTCCCAGTCAGAGACCATCTCTGGTCGCGCGACGTTGGGATATGTGGGACCGAGTTGGCTCGTTGCTTTTTGGATCGCCTCAACCTTTTTCCCATCAAGGGAAGATGCATAGCTGGCAAAGCGAGCGAGATAACCGATGTCGCACGATGCGCATTCGGCTAGATCGCCAACAACCACGAGCTGCGCACGCGCACGGGTAATGGCGACGTTGAACAGGTTCCCATTTGATCGCAGGAAGCCGAGCGCGCCCTTAGGAGCACCGGATGAAACAACCGGTGAGAAAAGCATGACATCACGCTCGTCGCCTTGGAAGCGGTGGACAGTGTCAGCGAGGAAGCCTCGCGTAACCACTTCCGCAAGCAGCTCCTTGTCCTGATTGACAAGCTGCGTGATTGCATTCGCTTGGGCGCGAAATGGTGTAACCACGCCGACGCTGCCTTTGTAGCCTTTGTTCAAAATCAGATCGCGAAGCGTCTGAGCCACAGCCTTAGCCTCTGTGTTGTTGATTGCGCCTCCAGTGCCTGGGCGGTTCACCTGCCCTTTCACATCAACCCATCGAATTCCTGGCTCTGCACGATTGGGTGATTTCAGATCGTCGTATCTGGTCGCGACACGCAAGCGCTCTTCGTAGAATTCCTCGTTCGGGAAGGAGATAATGTCGGCGTGCGATCGATGGTGATCGACTAGGCTTACGACATCATCGCCTGAGACATGCGTCGCGCCGAGGCCGAACAATGATTGGTGCGAATATGCCCAGTGCGGGAAGTCATCGAGAAGATCATATTTTTCAAGCAGCGCTTGATCCTGTCCACGCTGCAAGCCGCTGATGTGAGATAACTGCTTGGGATCACCAATGATGACCACCGATTTCGCACGATAGAGAAGCGGAAGTGCAGATGCGATATCGCACTGGCTCGCCTCATCGAACACGACCAAATCGAAGTTCCCAGGTTCGAGCGGTATGCGCCCGCGTGCCGAGAGTGATGTGACGGCCCAGCATGGTAGCAGATGCGATACCTCGCGAAGCATCTCCGCATATTTCGCATAGACCTGTTTGGAGAGCTGGCCCTGATCACCCGCCTCGATCACCATCTTCAAGACTGAGGTGTATTTCCCAAGCTTCTGGCGATCAGCAGCTGAAAGCATCGAAGGCTGGAGACGAAGCCATAGCTTCCAGAGCATCTGTGATTGGCGCGCGATGCGATCAAGAATCGCCTTTTCATCATGCGCGATATCTTCAAGCGACCGACCTGATTGAAGTGCCCTTAAGGCGCTCATATATTCCACCGATTTCTCAATATCGGTCAAGCGCTCCGGCACAGTTTCGATAACCGCAGTGCACGCCGCGACATCGGCGTCGCTCGCTGGGGTGCGAGAGAGATCAATCCCAATTTGTGCGAAAGAGTTTTGGTGCTCCTGCATCGTCGCTGTGAGCGTTTGAAGTCGCCCTGCACGAAATAGCGGCCACAAGAGACCGACCAGCACACCAGCTCGTGATCGATCTGCGCGGACACAAGCCGTCGCTAGCGCGGCATGGCTGGCATGGAAATTCGAGAGATTGAACGTGGTAGCCGCCGCAAACAATCCAGGTCCAAGCCGACGCCGAGCATCTTCGGCGGCTTGCTCCAAGCGATCCACGGTGTTCCGCAATTCGATCAGGCGACCGGTCTCTTCATTCAGCCGTCGGTATTCCGAGATGAGCCGTTCGTGTGTAGCTTTGGCTTCGTCAAAATCCTCACGTTCGGATGCGGTCGTCGTGGATGATAAGAGCGCCAAGACATATTCGGCGAGACGTGCTTGATACGCCTGCGCTCCAACTCGCAGAAGGATGGGGCGAGGTCCAAGTGCGTTCACGCGTGTTTCGACGACATCGACCGCCTTGTTGTTCTTACTGGCGAACAAGACGCGCTTGCCTGCCCACGCGGCGTTGATCAGTAGGTTTGTGACGACTTGGGATTTTCCTGTCCCTGGCGGGCCAGTGATGATGGTCACTGGTCGAGTCAGCGCGGCAGCGACCGCTTGGCGCTGCTCCGAATTCATCGGCAAAACTTCGATCAGCGGAGAGGCAAGCTCAGGCGCAACCTCTTCACGCTTCTCGCCCTTGATCCATCGGCCAAGCGCCGTGTTTGCGTATCTGCTCTCCGGCAGGCCTGCGAGATCGCGCAGCTCCTTTTCTAAGCCTTGGGTGAATGGGGACTTTTCCGCCATCAAGATGACGGCGCGATTGTAGATTCCAGGCTCAGCAATTTCGATCATCGGTGCGCGTTCGGTATCGAGCGCGCTTGGGTCGATTTCTTCCCGCCAAGGCCATTCGGGCCGCACCGCTTGTAGGCGCATCGCGATTTCATCTACGTCGATGCGACCTTCTTCACCGCCGATGCCAAGCTCCTGTTCGAGCTGCACCAACTCGTTCATGAGCATGTCGCGCTCGACGTTTGTGAAAGTTTGGAACGGCTTCTGGTTTATGATCGGATAAGCGATATCGACTGTCATGCGACCGTTCGATTCCTGCTCAATCGGGAACAGCAGGATCGGCTCGACCATGTAGCCTTCCCAATCTGACTTCTTCGATTTGATCAGCGAGATGTTGGTCGGATATCCGAAATAGAGACCATAGCGCCCTTGCTCTGAACGCTTGCGACCAAGCATACGACGCGCTGCCTCGCTCTCCGCGAAATCTTCTGGCGATTGCGGAAGCGATTTCACTTCGAGATAATCGGGGTCGCCATATTTCGACGTCAGGAAGGTGGAGACACCAGTGTCGTCATATCCAAGGCAGGCGAGGTAATAGCGGCACAAGCGCGCTAGATCAGTGTTGGCAAAGCCGGTGTCCGGCTCGGAATCTGCGGTTGCCACGCGGGGTGCGGATGCAACAAGCGACCATCGATAGGCACGATCTTGCGAGACGTGATTTTTTAGCGGACCGTAAAGCAGCTTGTTGATCTGCGTACGATCAACGCCAAGCGAACGCGCGAGTGCATCGGCTTTCTGATTTGGCTTGGCGCGAAGCGCCTCAACTACTTGATCCTTTAGTGAAGACATTTGCCGACCGCTTCCATCCTAACTCGTTGTGAACTCAGTCAGCGAAGTCCCCAACCGAAGTGCTGCGTATAGTTCGAAAAGGTGTTGCTCAATCGGGCACTCGATCTCGACGAAGCGAAGCTTCATCTGTCCGATCCTCGCGCGCTGCCGATCAAACTCCGCCTTGAAAACTGGGTCACTCATGAGATGTGTGCGTGAACCTTCTGGCCGATAAGTGGCACTCAGATTCAGAGCATTGCGTGTGCTCTTGAAGGCAAAGGATGCCGAATGGTGACTGTTCGCAGTATGCGCGCGAACACGGCCTTGGAGATTGCGCGTCCTGCCTGTGTGACAGGGTTGACCCTCATCATCGTAGAAGACGTAGATAGCAGGAAGGCCTTTCCATCCCACGCGCGCTTTCATCTCAAGCAGTTCGCAGCTCATGAGCTGATCGAAAAGCTTGGGCATTCGCTCTACGGCATTTTGAAAGCGCTCCTCACCCATCAATCGATCTCCAGCTTGGGCAGGCTGCGAACAATCTTCATGGTTTCCAGGCTGACGGTGATGACACGCTGCAAGAGCTTCAGCGGATATGCCGGATCGCCAACGGTCTCGATTGCGTAGCGGTTGGCGTCATTGACGATACCACTCGCCTTGTCAGTCTTCACGCACTGGCGCTCGATCACCCATTCAATCGCGGGCTTGCCGTTGACGACATAGTCATAGGCTTCGAGCGGAATGCCTGAGATCGTGATGTTCGCATTGTAGATCACGGTCGTCTTGTCGAGGTTCGGACGCTTTCCTGCGAACTTCATCTGCTCGACGCGATAAAACGCTTCAGGATCAGACGGTGCTGCGAGAGCGGTGTCGCCGCGAACGAATGTCACCGGATACGGCTCAACCGTTTCATAGTCGCAATGCAAGTCACCAAGCTTGCGCCCCGCTTCCACAAACACCCAGAAATCGGCTGCCTTCTTGACCGCTGGAATGCGCGGCAACTGCTTTGACAGGTTGTCTACATAGCGAGCGCGGTATTCTTCAGAATGCAGTAAGCCATATACGTAGTAGAACAGATCATCCTTGGTAATGACCTCGGATGGATACGCAGCTTGAAAATGCGCTAGACCGATATCTGTGATCGCATCTCGTTGCCCCTTGTCACCATTGCTTGCGTCCGAAAGCAAGTTGCCTTGCGGATCAGCGGCGTTCGGCTCATCTTCATAAACAAATTGGGGAAAACACTGTCCTGTATCCATTGTATGGAAGTTGGGCGCGTTCCTGATCATCAAAGCACTGAAGCCACGGCTCGTGCCTGCTCCGACCAGCATAATCGCATTCGTGCTACTATTGGCCTGAGGCCAAGACATCGGAACCTTAGAGACAACTTCGTTTAATCTGCGACTGAGATTGAGCCACTGCTTGCAGAATGGCCGGTAGATTCCAATCCTTCGGTCGCCTTCATTACCGTCAATTTTTCGGGCACGCGCAAGATCGGACTTGAGCGCTCGACTCCAACTGATTTTTGCTGGATCGCTATCATAAGAAAAATCTTCGGGGCGGCCTTCCAGCACAAAACGATCTACTTCATCGTTGAAAAAATCGATGGTTCGTTCACAGTTTTCTTCCAGCGAAGTCAGAGAAAAGTTATAAACCCACGCGTCTCGACTTGTGTTCACGCCCTGAGTGTAATTTCTAAAGAGGGCGACATCCTCAGTGGCAGACTTGTCGCCAAGGGCGACGAAACCTTCAAAACTACTGTCACGTTGATTTATCCAATCGCCATGCTCATCTGGCGCAATGGAGCGCCAGCCATCTTCAGCGTCGATACCCCCAATGCTGGCAAATCGCGTGACGATGGCCAGCTTTTCATCCTTCGTGAGATAGTCACCGATATCATGGAAATGGATTTGGCCTTGAGCGGTCGCTTTTGGATTCTTCACCAATAGAGTGATTGCGACAGGCGTGCGCGTTCCCTGACCGAAAACGTTGTCCTTCTCCCTGCGTCGCTGCTCACCCGAGGTGCGGGCGTTGCCGCGCAAATGGAAGACATAGATATTCGCAAACTCTTCAGCCAAGCAGCGGCGAAGGCCATCTGTCGCATTGCCTTCCAGCCAGCCTGCATTCGAAACATAGGCTACTATGCCAGCATCACCGATTCGATCGCTTGCCCACCTTATCGCGCGGATATAACTGTCATACAGGTTGCGAGAGAGCGTAGCGTTGGAGGTGGCTACATAAGTCTCCCGAATGCGCTGATCGAGGTTTGGGTATGCAACGTTCTTGGCGTTGTCGTTCTCGCTGGCCTGCCCGACCGAATAGGGCGGATTGCCAACGATAACCCGAATATCCAGCTCTTTCTGGCGGGTGCGACGGTTGCTATTATCCGCCATAAGATCGCTGATCAGGTCGCGTTCCTGCTCGTAGAGCTGGAACGTATCGGTCAAACAAATGCCCTCGAACGGCACGTAATCCCCGCCTGCAACGCCATGATAGGCCGCCTCGATGTTGATGGCTGCGATGTAGTAGGCCAGCAGCACGATTTCGTTGGCGTGGATCTCGTGCCGGTATTTGTGCTCCAGCTCCTCTGGCTTGATGAGGCCGGATTGCAGCAACCGCGTGATGAATGTTCCCGTGCCGGTGAATGGGTCAAGGATGTGAACGCCCTTGCTGCCCAACGTCTGACCGAATTCGGATTGCAGCACCTCGTTCACCGAATGGATGATGAAATCCACTACCTCGACCGGCGTGTAAACGATGCCCAGGCGCTCGGTCATTTTCGGGAAGGCGTTGCGGAAAAACTTGTCGTAGAGTTCGACGATGATTTTCTGCTTGGCATCAGCCTTGTCGATGCCAGCCGCGCGGCGACGAACACTCTCGTAGAATTTCGCTAGGCTTTCAGCTTCCTTCTCAAGGCTGTGTTCGTCGAGCACATCGAGCACCGCTTGCATCGCCTTCGAGACCGGATTGTTCTGCGCAAAGCTGTAGCCGTCGAACAACGCTTCAAAGACCGGTCGCGTTATGATGTGCTGCGCAAGCATCTCGATGGCCTCGCCTTCGGTGATGCTGTCATTGAGATCGTCTTTGATCTCTGCGAGGAACGCTTCGAATGCTGCGCGCTCGGTCGTGTCCGGCTTTTCGACCAATGCGGTGATGCGCGTGATATGCGTCTGCGCAATTTTCGCGATGTCAGATGCCCAGTCTTCCCAGTAGTCGCGGCGTCCGCACTTCTTGACGATCTTCGCCATGATGGCTTTCGAGAATTCGTCGAAGAAGAATGTGCCCTGCTCAGGGTCTTTCGGTTTGATGTCGCCCTGCTCGCGCTCATCATCATCGGCGGCGGTGCCATGGCCGATGTTGGTTTTCGCGCCATCGCTGGTCTTCTTCGTCGGCAGCTTGTTGCTGACGGCGATGACCTCGATGTGATCGGAGATATCGACGCCGAGATCAGCCTTGTTGATCATCGCATCGAAGCGCTCATCGTGCGAGCGAAGCGCATTCAGAATCTGCCAGACAACGCGATAGCGTTCGTTATCGTTGAGAGCCTCTTCCGGCGTCATGCCAGCTGGCACGCCGATGGGAAGAATGACGTAGCCCATGTTCTTACCAGGCGCGCGGCGCATGACGCGTCCAACCGATTGCACGACATCGATTTGCGATTTGCGCGGGTGCATGAAGAGGATCGCATCGAGCGCGGGAACGTCCACGCCTTCTGACAGGCATCGCGCGTTTGTGAGAATGCGGCACGCATGATCGCCGTGCTCTTCTTTCAGCCAATCGAGCAAGCGATTGCGCGCTTTCGCATTGAAGGTGCCGTCCACATGCTCAAGCTGGCAATCGAGGGGCGTTGCATCGCCCTCGGTTTCTTTGCCTTCGTCCGATGCAAGATATTCGTGAATGACGGCGGCAAATTCATTCTGCACAAGCTTCGATGTCGCGATATCTTTGCAGAAAGCGAGCGCGCGCTTCATCGGCTGTGGATCGGTGAGAAGTTCGTCCTTCAAGCCGTGCTTGGTGAGCGCCTTGTAGCAACCAATGATCTTGGTCGCGTCATCGAGCTTCAATTCTGATGATCCGTCTGCAAGGCGGTTTTGCACGCCTCCGCTGACCATCTGCTCGTCAACGGCAAGCACGAGCACTTTGTAATCGGTAAGCAACTGGTTTTCGACTGCCCAGCCGAATCCACGGGCGAAGAGTGCCTTTCCGTAGAGGCTTTCGTCGTCCATCGAACACAGGACGGCGGAAGCTTCGCTCGCCTTGCTTTTCACCGCGTCACCAAACACGCGCGGCGTTGCGGTCATGTAGAGACGCTTCTTGCCTGCGATGAAATCCTGGCTGTGAATCTTGACGAAGTTGCTCTCATCCTCGCCGTCGAGCGTTGCGCCTGTGGTGCGATGCGCTTCATCGCAGATGATCAAATCAAACTCGGGCAATCCGTGTTTGTGCTGCGCATCTGAAATCACCTGAATCGATTGGTAGGTCGAAAAGACCACCGTCATCCGGTCAGGTGCAGCGTGCGCCACTTTGTCAGCCAGCTTCGCAGCGTTGGTTGTCGCGGGATAATCGAGGTCGTGCGTCTCAATCTCAGCCACGTCGGACGTCGATTTGCGACGCTTGCCAACCTGAACGTCCGAGCACACCGCAAAGGCGCGCAGCGGCGTTGCGGTATCAATCGTCCACTCGCGGATTGTCTGACTCATCAAAGCGAGCGATGGCACGAGGAAGAGAACCATCTTCCCGCTGCCTGCTATGTCTTCGGCAATCTTGAGGCCGGTAAATGTTTTGCCGGTTCCGCAAGCCATGATCAGCTTGCCGCGATCTGCTTCTGCTAGTCCATCGCGTACCGCTTGAAGCGCGTCCTGCTGATGCGGGCGAATGGATTTCGGCGGAGCGATTTTAACTTCATCGCGCAGCAGATAGGCCGACCAATCGATGGGGCTTTCCTCAAGCCGGTCGAGGCCTATGCGGGAAATCGGTTTGTCTTGATCGGAGAGCGCGTCTTCGGCGTTGGCACTCCACGGCGCATCGGTCGTATCGATGATCAACCGGCGCGAGAACTGCCGCTTGCCGGATGCTGTGAAGAAGCTGTCGATGTCGGCCTTCTGGATGCGATGGCCTTCGCGGTAGAACTTGCACTGAATGGCGCAGAAAGAATCCTCACCGCGAATCTTGGCGACAACATCAATTCCGGTGTCGCGGCCATCGGAGCCGAAAAGTTGCGCCCATTCGGAATAGAGCCAAGCGCCCTCATATTCCTGCGCCATGCCGTGATCATTTTTAATGAAATCGACCGCCAGGCGCTCGAAATAGTTCCCCTTTTCGCGCTCGGTTTTGGCTGAGTTGCGAAACTCTGCGAGCAATGCGCGAAGAGGTGTGGACATTACGAATACTTCCTTGGACTAAACTTGTGTTTTGTTTGCCGAATTGTGCCACGGCAGCTCTATGTCTGCCAAGGCGTAATTCCATCTTTTGCAGAGCAATTTCCTGATGGGCAAACGAAACCTGCCTCACTCCCGCGTTCCAACCGGCGGGTGGTAGGCCTCTCGGGCAGAGGCTGGGTTGCAAGGGGCAGGCACGCACCTGCTCGCGGTCCATCGGCGACTACGATGGTGTGCATCCAATCCGCAAAGGGTTGGTCGATGGGGTCCAGGGGAGAGCGAAGTCTCCCCTTGGTCATGGGGGTGTTGGGGGAGCAGGAACGCTCCGCCTGACTGGTGATGCAACGGCCATACGTTGCACCGGCTTCGATGATCTCCTCAAGCGTTGCCCCTGCCTGCATCGCAGGCGACTGGGCAAGCGGATGGGGATTCGGAGAGGCCGGTTTGCCGGTGGGGATGCAACGGGGCACGCGCAGCGGGTGCCCCTTGCCAAGGTTGCGATGGTACTACCATCGACACCTTGCGGATCAAGCTAAGGCGTAATCTGGCTATTGCGGAGTCGGTAGAACCGACAAGCTCCTTTTGTACTCGGAGCGGATGCCACTCCTCGCGAGACGCGGCTCAAGGCCGAGCTATGCCCGAGTTTGCCCCACCGCGCAATTTGGTTGGTAGCAAATCGGCGGCGACAAAGGAGATGTCGCCATGAACAAACAACCGAACCTCAAAATTCTGCTGATCGTGAACGGGATTCTGCATTCCATCTCCGCCTGCATGGCAGGCGTATGGATCAGCGAACTCGTATCGTCATCGGGCGCGATGACGCCGCTCGCGTGGTTTGAAACCGCGCTCGCGGTCGTCGCGATTGCTATTGGTCTCAGCGCAATGAGCTATATCGCGATCCGGCACATTCCGACGCTGCCGCAAACTGTGCGCGGGGCAGCGAAGGCGGCATTCATCGGCGGTTATACCGCGATTGCCGCCGTGCTGCTGCTCGCGGCGGCATCGGTGCTTGGTGCGCCTGCCGGTGAACGCGCGCATTTGGAATTCGCACACCAGGAATTCAAAACCGAAACCGAATTGCGTCGCAGGGCGGTCTCCACGATTGAAAATCGCGAACCCTTTCTGATCGACTGCGAAAATGTCGGCGATGCGATGAGTAATCAGGAAGGTGCAACCGGCGCATTCAGCCGCGAAGGCGGCGATGTGGGGCGCGTTGCAATTACGCTCAGCAATATCGCTGATGGATGCAAAAGTGCGCGCAATTCAATCTATGCAAATCGCGCATTTCTCTCGCGCCAATTTGCGCGCGCAGATAGAATCTTGATCGATCTCCGCCGCGTGATCGATTCCGAAAATGATCGTCACAAAAAGATGATCGATGCGCGCAAACTCGCTGACGAATGGCAGCGTGTGATGCGCGGCATCAATGATGCGCTTGCAACCGAGGCGCTGTTCGCGGCCTCGGAATCTCTCACCAAGGATTGGCACGCGGCGGGCCTGCCGGTCGCCGCCGCGAATGCGATCACGCAGAATTTCGACGGCATCGCAGATGCGCTCGTCGAAGGTCTCGAAGATATCGCGGCGCTGAAAGAACGTCCGCTGCCTGGCATTCCGGTCGTCTCGAACATCGCCTATTTGGGCATGTATCCCGATGCGACGCTGAGCGCGCTCGCGATTGGCGCAATCATCGAAGTGATTCCGCTCGCGGTAATCCTCCTTGGTATGTCGATGATGGAGCGCGCGAATGCGCCGCGCGCGCCCGTTTGACCTTCGCCGCTGCCTGCTTTGGCCGCATCACCAGAAATCGCCGTGCGCCCCAAGCGGCCATACAAGCGTCGCTCATCGAAAGACGACGTGTAACAAGCCATGATCGGAAAAAGCTGACGCGAGGCGATGTCATCATCGCCTCGCGTTTTGGTGTCACCACCATGCGTAGTAGGCAATCGTGCGGCCCTTCGCGAATTCCTCGCGGCATTTGCGGATGAATTCGAGATCGTCATCGCGCTCTTCGCCGGTTGTCGCGCCGAAGAAAAAGCCGGACGTATCAGGAAGGCGATTTTCGAGGATCGTGCGCTCAAGCTCATCGATATCCTCTGGCGTCAGTTCGACTGTGTTGACGTTGAAATCATCGTCGGTGCCGCCCTTCTCATAGTAGCGTCCAGCCATCCAGCCGTGAAGGTTCGGATGCTTGCGCCAATAGTGAATGCGCGGTGTGTGATCGAGGTGCAAACCCTCGACGTCGAAATCGACGGGCGGACGATTATCGTCCTTCGGCATTGAGTGGGCATACATATCAAGTCCCATGATGGTCTCCTTTCGTTATGCCGCACGACAATTCGCGCGGCTGATGGAGACCGGCGGCACACGCCGATTTGCGCGTGCAACGCCCCTACTCGGTCAGGCTTCGCCTGAGTGGTGCGGGCTGGGGCTTGCACGCATTAGCGAAGCGGACGGGTGCAATGGTCGGAACAATTCAGCTCGCGATTGTGCTCATGCATTCACGAGAAAGGTGATGACCATCAGCTTGATCAGTAGGTGCGTCACGCAAAGGCGTTCGATCTGCACGCTCTCACTGGTTCGACGTGAGCTTTCGCCGCTGGCGATAAAATTCGCGCAGACGCGATAGGCAATTCTCATACGATTCACGGCTGAGAATGTCGGCGGGAACTCCCTCGGCGGTGCCCTGATAGAATGTCAGCTTCTTCAGGGTCGGGATGCTGCATAGACGCTCAAGTGATGCATCGATGTGGCAGCCGTTGAGAATGACATCCTCAATGTTCGGCAAGCCTGCAATCGGATCGAGGTTGCGAATGGCAGTGTCAGAGCAATCGATGTAAGTCAGCTTGGTGCAGTTTTCCAAGCCATCGAGCGAGGAAATGAGCGTGTCCTCGCAGCTCAGAAAAACCAGCTCAGGACAATTCCGCAATGGCGTCAGGTCAGCGATGTCGGTGCTGCCCATATAAAGACGCTGCAATTTGTGGGCGTCTTGTAGGACGGCTATGTCCTGCACATTCGTGACACCACAAAAGAGCTGCTCAAGGTTTCCAACGCTCAGGCCAGTGAGACTGTCGAGCTGGATGTAGCTGCAATCAAGAACCTGCAAATTTCTGAGAACACCAAACGGTTCGACGGTCGTAACGAGCGTCGAGCACACGCTGAGATGCGTGAGACCTTCGAACTGCATCGCCTGATCGGGGACAGAGTCGATGAAGAGATTGTAGAAGCTGAGCTTGTTGGTGCGTTCCTTTTTCTCCAGCTCAACGCGCCGATTGGCGATCTCCCAGTCGATCAGATTGATCGGCACGCGCGCATTGATATCAATCCGCTTCATAACGCCGCGCTTCGAAGCGTTCTCGCGACCCTCTTTGCCTTTGAGGAAGTAGGTCACAAACGGATCAAGATCGCGCGCGCTTTCCATGAACTCCTGGAACTGGGTGCGCGTGCGGGTCCACTGATAGAAGAGCATCAACGCGACGAAGTCGCCCGCGTGCGATTTCTTCGCATCCTCGCATTTGCGTCCAACCTGCGCGCGAGCTGCTGCCATGTCTGACGGGAAGGCAACCTGATAGATCGGGCGATAGGCCTCTGCAAACTCGACAAAGGATTTATACTTCTCAGGGCGCTCGCGCGCCGAATAATCCTGAAAGGCTTGGATCATCTGAAACAGGCAAGCAGATGCTTGCAATTTGGCTTCGCGGGCGGCGTGAAGGTCTGCCCGCAATATTCCACTTAGCTTCTTGAAATCGCTGTAATCCATATCGCCTTCACTCGCTCCGACTGAGACGTAGATTCAGTCGAGGCGAATGTGAAGCGCGCTTGTGCATCGCGCTCCGGCTGCACTCCGGAGTCGTGTGCAAAATCTCCGGAAATTCTCCGGACACAGTCCGGAGGACTGAGTTTCCCCCATCTGGCATTTAGAAATCACTGATCAGGGCTTGGGAGAACCAAGCGCGGCCGCTCCCCACAAGACATGAGGAGCGAGAGTGATGACCACTCAAAATTCTTTTGGCGGCGATTGCCGTTGCAATGATCGTAGCGGCTCACGCGGCCCCGATATTATCTATGTTCCAAGTCCTGCGATACTGCGCGAGGCCTTCACAATCTTCAATCTCGCGATTGAGTATGCACGAATTCAGCCGCGCATATCTCGGCGGCGTCTGGTTGATTGGGTCTATGATCGCATCATCGCCTGCGAAGCTGTCGTGATCGATCATGATGGGATCGAAATTGATTTGCTCCGCGTCGATGTTGATGGAATCTTCGGTGACGATTATTCGGCATCATGGGCAGGCGATTTTCTCGCGGGACGTGTGCGTCCTCGTCGGCTCGCTGCCTCACCGAAGATTGCGGCGCGCATCAAACTATTGTGGATCGCGCTCGCTGCGCATGATCCTGCTGCCGCAAAAAGTGTTCTGAACTGAGTTTGCCCCACTGCACCTCCTGTTCAATGATGTCTGTCCTCCATCGCAATCCCGCGATGGAGGACAATTCATGTCTGACGTTCAATACAAGCTCGACTATGGCGACGGCGCTGCGCGCCAGGTCGGAACGGAAGTGGTTCACGCGGCTGCGCCGCGCGTTGAATCGAAAAAGCGCAAACGCAAGTTTCGCATTCCGGCTGCGCTCAACACGGCGATCACAGTCGTCGTTGTCGGCGGCCTGTTCTTCGCTGCCGTGCGCTTCGCGCCGGAAGGTTGGAGGCCGCAAGATTTCACCGGTGAATATCTCGGTGATGTTAGCGGAGAGGTGAAAGAGAACGAAGGCGCGGTTGACGCCGAAGTTCAGGCCTACGTGAACGCGGTGCGCGCGGCTTATGAGCAGCGCAACGCGCAATATGCCCGCATCGTTGAAGGTTATCTCGAAGCCTACAAGGCGGCGGTTGCCATCAACCAGATGCAGCTCGATGCCGCAAACCGCCTTCGCGGTGCGTATGTCGAGCGGCAGATGGGCCAATCAGCTCAGGCGAGTGGCGCGAATGTCGGGCTTGCGAATGGTGCCGAAGCATTGGGCACCGTGCTCAACTGGCTCGAACCTGGCACTGGTGACAATGTTCTCGCTGAAGCGGAACGTCAGCGGGGCATTGCAAGCGGTCGTCTCGAAGATGCGGCTGTCACAAGCGCGAATGTCGATCTCACTGGCTACGTGAACGCACTGCCGAGTGAAGAGGCGCTGCGTCAGCGCATCAATGCACTGCCGCCTATCGATCTGCCGCCCCCGCCGCGCTTCATGCGGGAGGGACGATGATGCGACAGGGCGGAAGTTTTCTGAACTGGATGGAGCGCGGCTTCGCGCTCCATCGTGGTTGGAGCGAAGCTGATCGCGCGCGTGAAGCGCGAGAGCGAGCTGAGTTACTCGAAGAGGCAATGGCAACAGCACAGCCGTCCGGCGCTCTAGGCGACGGGCGGCTTGCTGATTTGAATGACTGCAAAAAGGCTGGCCTGCTGAACAGCACTGGCCTGTTCCTCGGAGCCTTCGGCGCATTCGGTCATTTCATCTTTCACAATGGTGAGGAGTCGCTCCTCACCTACAATCGTGCGGGCGGCGGCAAGGGGACAACTCTGATCCAGCCGAACCTCGCGCACTCGAATGATCGCACGCTCGTCGTCGTCGATATCAAAGACGGCGAACTTGCCTTCTCATCATCGGCGCATCGTCGCGATGTGCTCGGCACTGATGTCATCTACTTCAATCCCTATGGCCTGCATGGCTATCCGAACACGAATGTGAATCCGCTCTTCCGGCTGATAGAAGTGATCGAAGCTGGTGGCTCGCCCGATGGCGAAGCGGAAGCGATCTTCGAGATCGTCATGCCTGCACCCGCACGCAATGGTGACAATGCGTGGGTGCGCAAAGGTGCAATCCAACTTTGCTCGCTGCGTGCCGAATATCTCGCCCATGAAAAGCGCGAGCAATGCACGCTGCCAGATGTCTGGAAATTTCTGCACGGCGATGAAGAGCATTTCGCGATGGAGTTCTCGATGATGGCGACCTGCGGCATCGAGTCCATTGAACGCCGCGCGCAAGCCTTCGCATCTATGCGCGTGAATGCTGAAAAGCAGTGGGAAGCCATTCGTAGCGAAGCTGCATCGGCGCTCTCGGCGTTCGAACCTGGGAAGTCGCTCGGCAATGCGTGCGCATCGCACGATATCGATCTGACGCGCGCCAAGTGCGAGAAGCTCACGATCTTCATCATCCTTCCTGCCAATCGCATCGATGTCGCGAAGGCGTGGGTATCGATGCTGATTGCCATGATGACGGAAGTGATCGCAGCCGCTCGTGGTCCGGTGCGCACCACATTCATCGTCGATGAATTCGCGAACCTGCCGCGCGTGCCCAGCATCCTGCGTTCACTCCGGCTCTATCGGGGTCTTGGTGTGAGTTACTGGTTCTTCGCGCAAGGGCGAAACTCGCTCACCTCGCAATGGTCGAAAGAGCAAGTCAAAGACATCGAGGATCAGGTCGGTATCATCACGATGAAATCGTCGTGGGATTCAGACCTATTAAAGGACATCGAAATCTGGGGAGGTCAAAAAACAATTCTCCAAGGTGGCGTCAGCCACAATGGAGGCGTTATCCAAACGGCGAACGCTAATCTCTCCGAGACGAAGCGGCCCGTGCTGCAAGCGGGCGATGTGATTGCACTTGGCCCCACGCGCCAGGTCATCCGCGTGGCATCCGTGCCGCATCTGCTGATCAGCGATGCCGTTCCCTACTTCACGGTTGATCCGTGGCGAACACAAGTGCGCGACGTGCGCGAGCTGCACAAAGGATTGGCCAATGGATGAAAAAAACGGTGCGCTCTCGCGGCGTTTCTCCAACGCCGCGAATATGTCGTTTCGCGATTGGGCCGTACAGGTCCGCGTTCAAGGCGCAATTCGGCGCATGAATGAGCGCTTCGAGAAGTGCGAGCCTGCGTTGACGCAGGCTCGCTATCGCGACCTGCTGACGAAGCAAGGCGCGTCGCCGGAGTTGAAGCCATCCTATGCTGCGGAGAATCCGCAAGATCGAATGTGGCGGGCGGCAAAACAGTGGGTGCGCTACGATCATCAAGGCCGCGTGAACAAAATTCGCGAAGTTGGCGACAAGATGATGAGCAAGGATCGCGGGCTGGAACGATAGAAACCGCAGAATTCTGCGGAAAAGCTTGTAATTTTTGTTCAATTCATGCTATGATTATATTATAATGTGGTCGCAAACTGAGCGCGGTGCGCGCGAGTTTCCCCCACGTTGTTCTGACCAGACACGCAGAATTCCCATCAGGCCGCTCGCCATCGAGCGTGCGCGATGGTGATTGTGATGAACGAGATTGTCGGAATTACACCTGAGGAACTCGACCGGTATCGCGCGATTGTCGCGACTATCGAAGGAATGACGGACGCTGAGAAAGACGAGGCGATCCAAGTCGTTGACAGCATCATGGCAGCGTTTGCCGCTGCCGATTGGGGTTTCGATCCCACTGAGCTTGCTCTCGAAAAGGGAGCTTCGGACTCTTCACAAAATGGGCGTGAAGATGGTAAGATGAAAGCTCTTGGCAACGCCATGCTTGTTGACCTCAGTCATGAGGGCGCGATCACAAAACATAACAAACCGGAAATTGCGCCATGACAGATATAAATTCAAAGAAAGCAGTTATCTATTGCCGCGTATCATCTGCGCAGCAGACGATCAGGACTGACGGCCTATCCTCACAAGAGCAACGCTGCCGCAGTTATTGCGAGCACAAGGGCTATGAGGTCGTCGAGGTATTCAAAGACGATATGTCGGGAAGTTTGGTCAAGCGTCCAGGTATGGATGCGATGATCAAATTCCTACGCTCGACGCGCAAACATTCTCACGTCGTCGTGATCGATGATATCTCGCGCCTTGCACGCGGCATCGAAGCGCATTTGCAGCTTCGTGCAGATATCGGCGCAACCGGCGCATCGCTCGAATCTCCATCAATCGAGTTTGGCGAAGATTCAGACAGCAAGCTTGTCGAGAATCTGCTCGCATGTGTCAGTCAGCACGCGCGGCAAAAGAACGCGGAGCAAACGCTCAACCGCATGACAGCACGTGTCCAGCAAGGCTTCTGGGTGTTCCAGGCCGTCTGGGGCTACAAGTATGCTCGCCACGCGAGTGGCGGCAAAGTGCTCGTCCACAATGAACCGCTTGCCTCGGTGCTGCGCGAAGCACTCGAAGGCTTCGCGAGTGGTCGCTTCGCATCTCAAGCCGAAGTGATGCGCTTCCTCGAAGCGCAGCCTTGCGTTCCGAAAATGGCGAACGGTTCGGTGTCGAATGAACGCGTGAAGCAGATTCTCACGAACCCGATTTATGCGGGGATCGTGCATGTTCCATCGTGGAATGTCGCACCGCGCCTCGGCAAGCACGAGCCGCTGATCTCTATCGAGACGTTCAATGAGATTCAGGATCGCTTGAAGGGCAAGGCACGCGGTGCCGTCCGCGCCGATGTGAGCGCGGACTTTCCGCTTCGTGGTCATATCTGCTGCCCGTCATGCGGCCATCCTCTGACAGCGAATTACAGCAAGGGCAGACAGGGTGCGGCATATCCCTACTACCTATGCCGCCAGCGCGCCTGCGATCTTCGCGGCAAGTCGTATGCACGGGAGAAAGTGGAAGGTGCATTCGAGGCGCTTCTTCGCTCCGTCACTCCGGCGAAAGAGCTGGTCGAACTGGCCGCTGCTGCGTTCCGGAATCACTGGAACAAGCAGGCGATGAACGCCGATCAATCGCGTAAGGCGATTGAGAAGGAACTCGCTGAAATTGATCGCAAGGTGAAGCAGTTGCTTGACCGGATCGTCGAGGCTGAAAGCCCGACGGTCATCGGCGCATACGAGAATCGTATCGCGGAATTGGAAAGCACGAAGCTGCTTTTGAAGGACAAAATGGCTCGTGCAGCGCAGCCTAAGCGCGACTTCGACGAAAGCTTTCGAAACGCGCTGGCGTTTCTTGCAAGTCCTTGGAATCTTTGGAATAATGGCTCACTGTCGGATAAGAAGATGGCCCTCAGGCTCACCTTTCCGAAGCATTTGGTCTATGACCCAAAAGGAGCCGTTCGAAACAGAGAATTATCCTTTCCATTCAAGATGTTATTTGATCTGAACAACTCAAAAATGGAAATGGCGCACCCGACAGGATTCGAACCTGTGACCTCTGCCTTCGGAGGGCATTTAACGAATTATTTTACCGTTTATTTTCAATATATTGAATTGCATTTAGGGTGCGTGTCAACGATTTGTTAAATTGACAAGATCTCTATCAAGCTGATTTTTCATCACTTTCAATGGCTCCGGCTATCGAATGAAATAGCCGACCACCCTCCATTCCTCACCCTCTCTGGCGAGCACGACAGTCTCAACGGCGCTCGCCTTGTTCGCAAAGACGGTGCGATATTGCCGGACCTCATATTCACCGTCAGGGGCACCAGGCAGCGACTGAGCTTTCGTGACCCCGAGCGCCACTCTTGAGCTCACAGCACCGAGAGGATCACGGACCGCCTGAGCCGTTTTGGCCCACTGTTCCTGCGTTAAGTTTGACCGGAATAGCTTGCCCGAACCATCCCAGCTCTGGCCCCACTTCTGGGCATCTAAGAGCCCCAACCAAGACATAGCAACGTCCACATCAGCAGAGACGGCGACTGGGCCATTCAGTGTGGCGAGCACCAAGGTGGTCAAGCTCAGCATACAAACACTCCGAAATTGTGCAGATAGCTCCGACGGTGAGATCCTACTTGCCGAAAGGATCATCTGGCAGATGGTCGAACTTCTTTTTTTCTCTCAGCAGGTTTTGAGACTCTGTCCTAATAGATCCTACGCAGCGCTTTGCTTCTGAAACAGCCGCTGCCGAACCCCTTAGGCTCAGTTTGTCTACCGGCACATCATCACGGTCAACATGCAGATATGCAGACTTAGAAAAGTCACTCAGGACAGTCTCGTCGAACAGGGACACAAACTCCCCCGCATCAATCCCCTTGGCCTTTACATCGACATAAGAGCCGCTCGAAAAATGATAGCTCAACCGCAGATCGTCACCCTTCGCCACTGACCAATAAGAATTGGATAGGATGACATAGACACCTCGCTCTGGATTCAAAACGAGCCTGAGCTGGCTCCCGCCTTTGCCCTCAAAGCTGATCTCGACAATGCACGAGCCATCGGTGTCATACATCGGCCCCACGTCCCAACCTGCGACATTTCGGGGCGTATATGCGTAGGCCGCAGATGATAGCATCAACGTGCACAACGGCAGGGCCCAGGATAATGTACGGTTCTTGATCACATCCACACCAACCTTAGGCCAGACCTAACTTACGCACAGGACGTTAGAGGGTCGCCAAACAATGCTGGAGCGACCTGCACCCTCAAGTCGTCCGTTTGAATGCCCCCATTTACTGCCGCAAGCTGCCGGAGCTTGCTCACTGAAATGACCGATTTGTTGTCTCTCTTAGAGTAGCTGGCATTCGCCTGAACAACGGCAAAGTCGCCGTAGTAGATCTCTGAAAATTCACCATCAGCGCCCACGTAGATTACCAACATAAGATCAGCGCTGCCCCGGAAGCCGATGCTGCCGGAAGCGTGGTTAGTCTTGATCTGCACCTTACGACCGTCGGGCGTTATGGCATCGAACCCATCGGAACCAGGCGGCGCCTTCGTCAGTCCATAAGCCTCGACGCAGACGAACTCACCGTAGTCACCCAATAGGTTGCCCATTCCAGCCCATTTGTAATCAGGAGCAAGGGCCCGCAGCGCATTTTGTGCAGAGAACACGGTCGCAATGATGTGCTTTATGGCCTCTATCGACATCAGTTACTCGCCCCCCCGGCCACCCACATACACGCACAGTGGCAGAGTCATGGATTTACCGCTTCTTCTTATGACAGTGGTACGTGCCAGTGGACTTCTGCTTATGGCAACCACTCTTGTCCGTCCTGCCAGAATGAGCCTCAATAGAGACGGCCCCAATCAAAAGCGAAGCCCCAACTATCACCTGCAAAAACCGACGAACCATACTTACCCCCTTGCCGTTAAACGGCCGTGTCACTGGCCACAGTCAGCTTTATGTTAGCGTAGTGATTTCCGTCTTCGTCCGTAAAATCAATCGGTATGTCAAAGGTAAAGGGAGAGGTGGCTGTTCCATCCAGCTGACTAGCCATTGCCGTGATGATCTGATCCTCTGGCAACGTGCCTAGGACCTCTTTTTGCTTTTCATTCAATCCTGGCTTGATGCTCTCGAACAACATCGATGCCAAGGCCCTCTTAGTATCTTGAAGCTCAGCGCCAAGCTCCCCTGCCCTCTGCTGGATGTCCTTTGCGGCCTCTAGCGCTGCGGGTTCATTCGCTGGCGCAATCCGGAACCCGCCTATTGCTTTGCCACGACCATTTTGATTGGCGCTGTAAAACTCTAGGAGGTTTGGCTCATTCTGCGTGATAATGACGCTGAAGATGCCCGACTTACGGCATGAAGTGATGGCCCTGGCCAGCGCTTCGGCTGCACTACCCTTCACCTCTCGGACATCGTGGAGGTAGCCTGACTTCCGGAAGATAGTGATCTCCCAAAGGGTCGACCCCAATAGTGTCGCCTGGGCAGGGAGTTCATCAATGGTTGAAGCAGTCCCTTCGATACCTTTGGGCGTGTACAGAGACAGCGCAACACCGCAGGCGATCATCAAGATCATCAAAAAGATAACACCGCCTGCACCCACTCTTATTTCCTTATATGGTTAATATAGAGGTAAAAATTCCGTCAGTTACGACACTCCTGGCCTCAATTCTGACGATTATAGAGCCGCATAGCCTCATTAATTCAGGGCTATATCTGCATAGGGGTTAGAATGCGGTTCTCTTTAAGCTTCGTATGGCCGAGGCGAAGCTCCGTCGCTGGATCCAGAGAATGACAAAATTCAACGGCCACATAAACTGCCAAAGGAGCAGACCAAAGAAATCTCCTCCATCATATCCCATACCGTGCTCGAGCCCCCATGCGGTCCACGAATTATGGAAATCTCCCAACGCACCCGGCAGAGTTATATCGGCAGAAAAATAAAGGATAGTCAGGGTCAGCAGGACCGACGAGATATTCAGCAAGACATTCGAATCTTCAGATTTATTTATAAATTTCAACAAACTATCGGGGATCGATATCATTACAAAGAACCACAGACCAACCAGCGTGGACAAGCCCAGCGCCATAAAGGTCGCCAGACCAATTGCAGCGAACATCTTTTTCGCCAGGTCACTAGCATTCGCATAGTCATTGACTGCTTCAATGAGCTGGGCACCCAAATACCAGATGGCAGCCACAGCGGCGACACCCACCAGGATAACCACAGACCCGACAACCAATGACGTGAGAGCCTCGAAATTCCTAATCAAGATGTAGCCCAAGAGAACGCCAAGAGCTATTTGTAGAACTAACCACATGCCAAGCCCCATAAGTGAATCTGCTATTAGCAACATGCCGCTGGTCTGATAGCTGAAAAGGGTGCCCCATCTCTGAGACACCCTTTCCATTAAAGCAACCGACCGATTGTGAGGAGCCATGTGGCCAGCGGGTACAAATTACACCCAATGGCCAAACGGTACATTTCACCGGTCGGCTTGCTGGCTTCGATAGCGAGGAACACCATAGTGTTCTCCTTCTATCTCGCACCCGGACCCATGTCGTAGCCGACGAGGTGCGTTAGGCCAGCGTAGAGAGGTTTTGTTCCGTTGGCCCGGGGGTGACCTCAAACACGCTTCGGCTATATCGTAATCGTAAGCTAATTACGAATTCATCGATTTCAACCGCAGCCAGCTAGTGCACGAATGTGGCTTAACGCAGGGCACCTTCAACCCGCCGCACTTTGCCTTCATCTTGTAAAATGCCGCCCCGCTTGTAGGCCTGCAACGCCGCCATGAAGCGACTTCGTCCGTTAAGATGGATTAAATGAAATGAAAGCAAAAAGCTTGATCGTTGTTGCGTGCATTGGGCTCTCAGCATGCGATACAAATTCGAAGCTGACTTATGGTGACAGCGGGCTTCCCAAAAACTGTCGAGCCATCATAAAAGGCAACGTAGATGGTTGGCGTTCCGGTGCCTTCACAGCAGAAGAAGCTTTGGGATCCATTGACCGCAACTGCGGTGAGAATGGCTACTCTTGGGGGCGTTAGATGAGAATTCGGCTGCTTACTCCCGCAATCGTCGCCCTGATCGGCGCTTCTCCGGTTCTTGCGCAAGCCAAGATCGATTTCGCTGAATATTCGGGAGCACCGATCATTGAGACAGGTGAAGGCGGCACCAAGATCACTAAAAATGGCATCGACTATTGGACCAGCGGCAAGCCGCCCCGCCGATATCAGGTTATCGGACGCATCACAGATCGTCGAAGTGAAGAGTGGGATGGTGGTCATGCCGTTGGGAGCCCAACAGTAGCCAAAAAGGTCAAGCAAGCGGGCGGCTCTGCAGTCATCATGCTCGAGCAGAATGACGTCGGCGCCGGCTCCTCTGGCGCCGGCAGTGTTGCCGGAGGATGGGGCTCATTCTTTTCAATGGGTGGCACCAAGACGACCACAACATTCGTCGTAGTGAAGTATATCGACTGACTGCAATTCTGGATGGTTCGTAAGTGTTGATGGACGAAACGGTAGATCGATCAACACAACCTGAAGTTCGAAAGGTTAAGTTTTGAAACTGAAAATTTTGCTCGTTGCATCATTCATTGCGCTAGCTTTGCCAGCATATTCTGCAACCAAGCGTGCGCCCCAACCAGCAGCGAAGTCACTATTTTTAGAATGTGGGTTCAAAACGTCGGAGGGACAGGAGTATGTCCGCTTTGGCGATTACATCTTCGAAATTCAGGCTGCGAAGATGAAACTCATCGACGTGAATTTCCCCAATGCTCCGTTTGAAATCCTTCGTATATCTTCAAGCAAAATTGAGGCCGTTAATCGCAATCCGTTTTACGCATTGGAGATAATGCCGAATGCCAACACGGCCTATCTTACAATCAATAGGATAAGCGGCGGTTCATATTTCTCTTTCACGAAGACCCCAACGGCGGACGAGGTGAAAGCCTGCTTGGCTACGCCTACACAGTCTGGTGAGAAGCCTTTTTGGTGCAATGACGCCCCAGTCGTAGGCGGCAAGGGAGGGGCTTGCAGACCAACCAAGCCGAAATTCTAGAGGCTGCCTAACCTTCTAATACACTAGTGCCGCTGTTACCGCTTGTAGATGACCCAACCGCAGATCAAATCCCGCCGCCAACACATTCGTCTATGGTTCGAGTTCTATAAGCTCGCCCTCGATGATCCCGCTTTGCAGGACAATCTACCAAGGCCCGCACTTTAGACGAGCACTGGTGAAGCGTTGCTTGGCGCCCTGTTTTGAGCCATCCTCAGTTTATGAAAGCGGTTCATCTCATCTGCAAAGGCACAAAAGAGAATAGGGAAAATGGTCTTGAGCCGAAGAAGGTCGACGGACTTGTTTACGAATCCCGAGGCTGGAATTTTAACGGCGAAGAAGCAGATAGCCTTGTCGGTGGAATGATCTATTTCCACCGAAAGAAGGCCTACAGTTCATTTTTTGGAGGCATCGTCCTATCCTGGGAATGGATAAACGCTGAAGGCGTTGCTCGGCCCGACCGCATAAAATTCACTTTTGAAGCTACTGGCGATGGAAAGTATCAAAAGTGGCGAGGCCAAGATCACAACCGTGCGTGGACGAGCCGCTTCATCGAGATTGAACCTTAATTTGCCTTCAGCAGCAGCACCGTAACTGGCTTCAGGTCCTTGCCGATGAAGCCCTCGATTTCCTTGGTGACCTTGGCAGCATCCGATGCCTGTTCCAGCTGGTAGGCGGCACACGAACCAGACCGATGACCAGACACCAGTGCCCGAAGCGAAGCCAGATTATTGGTCTTCTTCTGGATGACCTTCACTGGCGGAACATCCAGTGTGCTGGCTTCTCGATCTTCTCCAGACCCAGTGCCATCTTGATCCCTAGACGAATCACTTGGCTGACCGAGACGTCTCTCTCTTGGCTGAACTCATCGATCTTCTCCTTGAGCATCAAGGGAACTCGGCAGGCGATGAGGGTATTATCAAATCTATTTGATGGTCGTTTATCCATTGGCGATATCCTTATTGATTTAAACTGTTTTTTTAATGATTTATGATGATATAGAATAACCTTGATGTTTGCCTTCGGTGAAACCGAAGGCAAATCGAGCGAAGCTCGATGCTCTAGATTTCTTATTGATTTTATTGATTAATCTTGAAGGGTCGGTTTTGAGCATACTTCTCCTTCCGCAGGAGAATGTATGCCCAACGATCTTGAAGTGATCGTCCGTCGCATCCCTGTGAGAACAACCCTTGCAGGTAACGGAGGTTAGCCGGTCTCGTTTTATGTTCCGCTTCATCCAACGGATCCACCGAAGAGCCACAGGGCGACTGCCTTCGGTAGCGGGAGTTGCTTTTTCTCAGAGCCCCCATCTTGCTTCAGAGCCTGCTGGCTCATCCGCTTGTCGGCTGATGCGTGAGAGGTTCTCGGTGTCCCTTACTGAATTCCGACCGCCATATCCCTATGCGCAGCCTCGACAGGTTTGGATCACACCCACAGCGTATGTAAGGTTTCAGCCAAACATATTTATACCGAGTAGAACCCTCGTGACGGCTCTCGATGAAAATAATTTCACAGGGAGCGGCTGCTTCCACCTGAGAGGCTAGAGAACCGGTACAGGATCTTGCGGTTGGGGCGTGGGTTAGTCAGCGGACCGACCAAGACCCAGATCTCGTCACCATCTACCTGCACACCGTGAACCTTGTCGGACTGAGGGCGAAGGTTGGTACACGGAATGTATCGCTTGGAGTTCTCTCCAGGGCGGATGACCTCAAGGCGGTTTCGTGCAGCATCGTACATCGCATAGCCCGATGATGGCATCCCCCAATCCCTTGCTCTGGTTGTCTGAGAACAGGTTATAAAATAAGAAAAACATCATCGGTCAAGGCAAGCTATTGATCCTGAATCGCTTTGCTGATGATGCCCGCCATGTACGAACTGAATTGGTTATATTACTGAGGAAAACATCAAAAATATAATCACTTACGAGGATTCTAATGGCTCTCGGCAAACAGGCGAAGGTGCTGAACTCAAAGCAAGTTGATGTGTTGCTCCACCACGTTGGAAAACTGCGGCACGCCCGACGCAATCAGGTGATCGTACTGCTGTCAGTGCGGGCAGGACTTCGGGCAAAGGAAGTCGCCAACCTGAAGTGGAGCATGGTGGTTGGGGCCGACGGACAGGTAGGAGACTACATCCACCTAACCGACGATGCATCCAAGGGGCGGTCTGGCCGGATCATCCCTCTTAACAAGCAGCTAAAGGCAGCATTGTCCGATCTGCACGGAATGGGTCAAGGCGAGTGGGTCATCAGCACGGAAAGGTCAGTTCGCACCTCAGCCCAGGCAATCGTGAACCTGTTCCATTGTTGGTACCGTGACCTAGGGCTGGTCGGCTGTTCATCGCACAGTGGGCGGCGAACCTTCATCACCAATGCGGCACGTAAGATCTCGACTGTCGGCGGCTCATTAAGGGATGTCCAGAACCTGGCAGGACACTCCTCGCTTCAAACCACCCAACGGTACATCGAAGGTGACAGTGAAGCGAGGAGGCTCGTCGTGAACCTTGTTTAGCGCCTGCGGTTCAAAAGTTTGTCACGGGCATTCGGGCAACGAAAGTAGATTGTCCGGTGTGTCGTAATCAGCCTTCGTCCTCAGGTATTCGTTACCATACGCACTCCGTGCAATGACCACATCAACCCTGTGCCCCCGGCTGTTAGTATAGAACTTCCACGTTTGATTCCTGATATGCTGGATGGCCTCAGCAACAGTAATCTTCCACCGCTGACCATTCATATAACCGCCAACATGTGTGATCCGGCGATATGGGTCATTCCTTGGGTTCTTGTTGATACACTGAATTTCAGCACTCTGGGTCATGAGCTCAGGCTCCTTCATAGGGCCGGTGAGCTTGACTGAGCCAGACAAGTGTAGTTTAACACCCATGTGATCACAGCCACCCTCACCGGTGGTTTCCAATCAGGATCGGGAAGGTCGTAACTTCCCGATCCTTTTTTGTATATAATGCCTATGAGCTGCCCCCTAAAGAGGGTAAACGCACCTTTCCCCAAGGGCCGAATTGGTTGTTGGGGAAAAATTACCTAGAAAAACACGCTCGCCGGGGTTGCCTTGCTGCAAGTCAACTTTGGCCAGTCTTAAAACGAATCGGACACTTCTGCGCATCGATTCTAATTTAAAGTTATTTTTTGATCCACTATTGGAACCATTGAGCTCCAACCTTTTGGGCCGGCTTGAAATTAGCTTAACCGCCAGTTTTGCTGCTATAAGTTATTCCAGTCTATAGACTCCGACTTTGCCAATCGGATAATAGTCTGCGTGTCGATCAAGGTTACACTCAGCTCACGAGCACAATCTCTCGCACCTTTGGTGAAGCCATTGACCGCTGCAACGACTGGTCTCGCCTGGCTCCTGCTACATACCCCAGCGATTTCACGAACTGGCGCAACGGCCACGGGTTTCGCATGTCCCTTACACTGAACAAATATCTGCCGAGAGCCAAAGCTCAGAATAAGGTCGACTCCGCCATCTCCAGTCTTTTTCGTCTTCGCCACAGAAATGTTACGCCGTTCAAAAAGCTTGGCGAGCGCATTCTCAAAATCTTCACCTCGAAGCGCTTTCCAAAAGCCCTCGCCGGTTTCCAAGTTGAGGTATTCCCAATCGTAAAGGGCCCGTCGGTAACGCATCACCCCGTTGGCGTATGCGGCAACCTCAGGATCTGATGGAATTAATTGTGCGATATATTTTTTAAAAATCTTTTCAGCGAAAGATTTGAAGTTCAAATGGTGATAAAAGTATAGAGATAATACCAGTGGGATTATTCCCTCAAGAAACTCCCCCTCTTTTGTTTTCAATATAAGCCAATATAGGGCGGGAGAGGCCAAGAGAATTATATATGCCGACCTGAAAGAATTGATTTTTTTAACTTGCTTGATCATTTTTTCGTCAAAATTGACGAAATCAAATCCGTTTGGAATTCCAAAGTCAGATAATTTTGGCTCCAAATTACGCATTTTGTTTTGCCCCCGGAAGTGAAGGCCTACTTAACTGATCGGACAAGGCAAGCGACATTTTGGGCCGAAGCAACTCATTCAAATGGATACACCCCAACCTTCTTGGCAGGCTCCTTGGTCCGATTAGCCTTGGTAATCTGCGCCGCCAGTTCTGACGACACGGTCTGCCCGTAGAACTTCTCTAGCATCTCGACCGAGGTCCCCATCTGCTTAGCCAAAAGGAACGGGCTGGTATCGTGAGACAGGCGCATCGTGGCGTAGAAGTGTCGCAGGGAATAGATCGTCCGTGACCCGCCGTTTCGCTCGATTGGCACTCCGGCAAACTTCAGCAGCGACTGGAACGCAGTCTTCATCGTCTGAATGGGTGAGCCGTCTTTATGACAGAAGATCACCTGATCGTCAGGTGGCGGATTACTCAGCTCCTCTATCCGCAGATCGTAGATCCGCTTGATGTAGTCCTCGGCACCGTCCTGAAAGACTACCTCTCGGGCGCCAGTCTTGCCTCTGACCTCTGCAACAAGACGTGTGCCGTCGGTAGTCGATACCGTTCGCAGGTCACTCCATCGTAATCCTCGAAGTTCGCCAACCCGCAGACCCGTGTTTGCAAGGACCAGAACGTACTGCTGGGTCATAAACCGCTGACGCCATGTGGCTAACGATTCGCCTTTCTTCACCCAGTCCCGTGCCTTGGTGTAAATCTTCCGCCACTCATCCTGAGTGAAAGTCGGTCGCCGTTCCAAAGCAGCCTTCGGCGGATCAGTATCAGGAACAGCCTGGAGGTACCCTCTGGTCACTGCAAACTTGAATACCGGCAGGATACTGGTCCTCTCACGCCGCAGCGTCCCGTTGGACGGTCGAGACCGATTGTAGTTGGACTTACGCCAAACCCAGAAGTCAGCGAACTCCTTGGGACCGATGGTATCGATCTTCATCTGCCCGAAGAACTTCACGGCGTAGGTCTCGACCCGGTCGATGGTCGCATCCCACGATCCACCCTGACGGGTATGTCCCATCGTAGTGATGGTCTTCTTCCATTCCTCGAAGACCTGCTTGAAGGTCCGAGACTGGATCGACCCACCTGATTTCACATGAAGGTAGAGGTCGTCGTAGAGGTCGAGGGCAAACCGTTCCGCCTCTCTCTGATCCTCGGTCTTGGCACTGACGATCTTGTAGCCAGTGGCATTCGGCACTCGGATTCTGACCTGCCATTTGGGGCTCTTCAGGTCGTCACGTTTGTAGATGACGACCCGACCATCCCCTTTCACATCAACCTGTTCGGCGTACTTCGACATCCCGAGGTCTCCAAGACACCTTCGCTAGGTATATCAGAGAGATGCTCTTTGACACCGCTTTTTGTCAACGTTTTGTCAATGGCAAAATCGGCTCAAAATGAGCACAGCTAGAGTTTTGTCAAACTCTATCATGTTGATTTTTATGGAGAAATTTGGCGCACCCGACAGGATTCGAACCTGTGACCTCTGCCTTCGGAGGGCAGCGCTCTATCCAGCTGAGCTACGGGTGCCAAAGCAGGGCGAGCGGTTAGCAGCACGGCGGCACTTGCGCCAGCGCAAT
>JACCDK010030366.1_pt1 | contig 77894 bp, 81 predicted proteins | sample 7445871 | NCBI WGS metagenome assembly JACCDK01 (sample SAMN15323436, study PRJNA562643) | freshwater metagenome | isolation source: river surface water | place: USA:Blue River Watershed | collected 2017-08-15 | reverse complement strand
CCCACAATTTCAAAGAAAAGGCAGATGAAAATGGAATTCATGCCCAGTACATTGAAAAAAGTCAACCCTTTTTTGTTGCCCTTTACATCAACAAAATAATAGCAGGCAGCAAGTCCCAACAAGCACCAACCCAGCGAAGCAACGGTGAAAGAAGAAGTGGCAATTCGTTTGATGATGGGTGTAATGCCAATCATGTCTAGGCCATAGCCGATGAGGAGGCATGCAAATCCCCAGATCAACAGTTGTTTTGTTTTTTGAGGTTGCTTGCTCATCAGGTATTTTCCTACAAGCGCTCCTGCGATGGTGTGTGCCGCAGTGGGGATACAATTGATGGCCACCCAACCACCGCGATTGGTCTTTCCCATGAGCAACATGTCCATGTAGTTTCCAAAATTATAGTGGTTCACATAGGTTTGGTTGTATCCCGGAACATCCATGAACCGATAGAGGATTTCTGTTAGCAGGAGCAAGCCAATACTGAACAATACCTGGGACTTGAATTTCCATTCAAAAATAAAATACGCAACAGCAATGGTGAAGGAAAGCTGGGTGAGTACATTCCACAATTCAAACGAGAGCCCATCTTTTCTTACAGCATAAATCAACACTCCCCAAAAAAACAACCAGCCACAACGTTTAAGAATTTTACTTGTCCGCTGACCATAGCCAAGTGCTTTAGATTTCATTCCCTCAATGGAATAAGCCATGGCCGTTCCAGCGATGAACATGAAGCCTGGTTGAATCAGGTCCCAGAACCGAAGGCCATTCCATGGGTGATGGTGAAACTGGATGATCAACCCAGAAAGCCAATGGTCTTCAGTCACATCTTGCAGCACGTCATAAAGACCGGAGGCTTCCAGTGCCAGTAAGAACATGATAAGCCCTCTCATGAAATCCAGTGAGGCCAATCGTTGATGACTGAATTCGGGTTTGATGGATGCTTGCATGTGCTTATTTTTTTATCCAGTAATATTCCAGCAGTTTGATAAAATATCCGCCTACCACACTTCTTGCCTGCATGTTGATTTTTTTGCCATTGGTGGTTTCGTGCCAGTCGCAAATGGGAACCCTGCTTGGGGTTTGGGTAATGTACTTGTGGATGGGCATCATGAGTGTCCTGAAGTCTTCTTTTTTGTTGGCCAGTGTGGCACTCCACATCACCCAGTCGCTTTTGGTATAGGTGCGTCTGCTGTCCAGCGGAAGGCCAAATTCATTTTGTTTTTTGATGTAATAATTCACCTCCTTATCATAAACTGATGGAGGAAAAAGTTGCAGTGAAAGCAGCTTGTCCCAGACAAGATTGTATTTCTGGCTCCATGTTCCATTTTTGTCAAATGTCAGTGCAAAGTGATCTCCTTCGTCTGCCATTTCCATCCACTTGATGGCATACTGTTTGGCGATGGCATCAAATTCATCTGCCTCCTTTTTTTTGCCCCGGTTCCGGGCCATTTGTGCATATGCGCCAATGCCAGTGATGGCCTTCATGGATAGGTTGACATTCCTTGCCAGCCGACCCGCAAAATCATCTGTACAGAGCTGGTTCGCAGGATCAAGGCCATCTTTTACCAGGAACCCAACCCATTGGGTCAGGATGCTCCAATGCTTCTGGGCAAAGTCATATTTCTTTTCTGCTTTGCAAATTGCAGCTGCCAGCAAGATCATGTTGCCTGCTTCCTCAACCGGCATGTCGGTAGGATAAGTCTGTCCATTGGCCAGGGGATAGGTCCCTAGGTCATGTGCGGGGAATGGTTTCGTCCATTTACCAGATTCACTGTATTGCATCAGGGGTTCCACCATGCCTTTCAACAATGCTGGATTGTAAATCAGTGTCAATGGGGCTGAGGGATAGGTTACATCAACTGTCCAGATGGATCCATTGCTGAAATTTTCTTTCTGCGGAAAAAGGAGTTCATTGTTTTCACCCCTTACCAGTTTGTGCGCAGCCAGGGATTGACGGTATGCTGCAACACATAGCTCAGCATATTCTTTGCCTCCTGCAGCTGTTGCATCAGCAAACATTTTCTTGTCGAAGGCATTGCATTTTGACAGAATAACATCATGTTCTGCAGTTGCTTTTTTCAGCAGGTTTTCCATGTTGCCATGGATTTTTTTCCACCAGGGATCAAGGTTTTTCCCAAAATACTGGATTGATTTTATGTCGTCATATGCCAGCATAATAGTTGATTTGACTGCCTTTCCGGGTAGAATGGTTTTCCTTGAAAAGGCCGACAAATGGGTTGGTTCAGTTATCCAATGTGCAATAAGCTCGCCTTTTTCTGCAAAAAGACGCAATTCGTCATTTCCGATTTTGGTCAAGTTGACAGAAGGGCTACCTGTGCCAAGGTACAGATGCCCCCAGTCAATTCTTACATCATCTCCCTGCTTGCCCAATATTTTTTGATCCACTACACCTGCTTTCAGGTATTGTATATTTTCTTTTTGCCCAGCTTCTATTTTAACGCGTTGTGTTTTTTCATTTTTGCTCAGATCTCCTGATACGCTGAATTCTATCTCAGTCAGATGAGACTTCCCATCCATTGATTGAACCGTGATGTCTACATAGGTCAATGGTCTTGAAACAAGATCAAGGTCTGAGGCAATCAATGGAGAAAGAAAATTCAGCTCAAGTAATACAGGTCCACAACTGAATTGGTAATGGGTTTGCGTTGCAGTAACATCAACAGAAAGCTGCTTTGCATTCAAGATTGCATGTGCAGTGTCCCCGGGCAACTCCCCTAAAAATTTGTAGGGTTTTTCATCCACACTGATGATACCAATCATTGAATGTTGCTTGCCTGTCCAATGTACTGTGGGTGATGTATTCAGGGCATCAGTTGCAGACCAGACACTGAAATAAGGGTCATGTGTTACCAACGGATAGGCGGGCATTCTTTTTACCTGGCTGGTTGCTGAGGCAAATATTTGAAAGGCAATGATGGCCAGTAGCATTTTTTTCATCAAGCATGCATTATGTTCCTTACAATTTAATGCATCGGCTCATAAATGCAATAGTTTTCATTAATTTGGCGGCACAAATACAACCATGAAAGTTATTGTCTGTCAAACGCCAGGTAGTTTTGAGATGATTGAAAAAGAAATGCCAACACTGGCGCCTGAATTTTCCATCATTCAGATCAAGCGAATCGGTGTTTGTGGAACAGATCTTCATGCTTTTGCAGGCAACCAGCCTTTCTTCAGTTACCCAAGGGTATTAGGACATGAGTTGGCCGCTGAGTTTGTTGAAGGAGATGCTGCTGGTTTTGTAAAAGGAGAGGCACTGACCATTGTTCCCTACTTCAATTGTGGCAACTGTATCGCCTGTAGGAATGGCAAGCCCAACTGCTGCACGGCCATCAAGGTATTTGGTGTGCACGTAGATGGGGGCATGGCGGCCTATGTTTCCGTGCCATCTTATGCGCTGGTAAAAAGTGGAGGCCTGAGTTTGGATCAGCTTGCTCTGGTTGAGCCCTTGGCCATTGGTGCCCATGCAGTGTCCCGTGCCCAGGTTGCACCCGGAGAAAAAATATTGATTGTTGGCGCTGGTCCTATTGGAATTGGGTTGATATTGTTTGCACAATTGGCAGGCGCTGAAGTGGTTTTGATGGATACCAACGATGAAAGGCTTCAGTTTTGTCGTGATCATTTTAATGTGTCATCCACCATCAATCCTTTGCAGCAGGATGCCATGGAAATGTTGAAGGAGTTTACTTCAGGTGACATGCCCAGTGTCGTGATTGATGCAACTGGAAACCAACGGGCCATCAACAATGCATTTGCCTACATGGCGCATGGCGGTAAATACATTCTTGTGGGTTTGCAATTGGGTGAGATTTCATTTAGTCATCCGGAATTTCACAAGCGTGAGGCAACGCTGATGAGCAGCCGCAATGCAACCAAAGCTGATTTCAGCCATGTCATGACTGCCATTGCATCTGGCCGAATTGACCCATTGCCCATGATTACCCATCGGCTTTTGTTTGATGATGTGATGAGTAATTTTCCCCAACTTTCGGACCCATCAAACAGGGTAGTGAAAGCGATGATTGATTGCTGATCCCTCTTTAAAAGCCCTACCTTTGCGCAGTGATTTACATCAAGCTGATTCTTGTAGCGATCATGTGGGGCGGCACTTTCATTGCCACTCGGATGGCATCGCAGGTATTTGAGCCTTTTACAGGGGCCTCTTTCCGTTATCTTTTTGCACTTGTCTTCATGATACCGTTGATGTTGATGAAAGACAAAGCTGCCTTGCGCATCAATAAAAAACAGTTTCTCCAATTACTGGTCTTGGGCAGCACTGGAATTTTCGCCTACAGTTTTTTCTTTTTCAATGGAATGAAACGTGTGCCTGCCAGCCATGGTTCGCTCATTGTTGCCTTGAACCCGGTATTGGTGATGTTGATTTCATCCCTCTTCGGAAAGGATCGGATCAATGGCATCAGGATCATCGGTGTACTGCTCTCCCTGGCCGGAACGGCCATTGTTATTGCAAGAGGCGATATTTTTTCCCTGTTCTCCACTTTTACCTGGGGTGATGCATTCATGCTGGGATGCCCCATCTCCTGGGCTTTTTATACCTATTTTGCCAAGGATGCACTCAAAACAACCACTCCTTTGCAGGCGTCCACTTGGGCCATTTTATTGGGATTTCTGATGATCCTTTTCTTTGTTCCTTTTGAGACCTATCCTACCAAGGTGGATTGGTCCGTTTGGATGGCCCTGGCCTACCTCGGTATTTGTGGGTCAGTCCTGGGCTTTGTCTGGTATTACGAGGGTATCCAAAAGATTGGTCCTGTCAAGACATCTGCTTTCAACAACCTGATCCCGATTTTCGCCATGATACTTTCGGTTCTGGTCCTGGGTGAAACCATTCATGGGTACACATTATACGGCTCTGCCATGGTGATTGGAGGCGTTTTTCTCATCAACCGCTTCTGATCAGTTTGTTCTGCCAGGATATGCTTTCAGTGCCTCTTCCAGACAATCCATGGCCTGATCAATGTCTTCATTGTTGATGACATAGGCAAGCCGGACCTCGTTTTTCCCCAACCCTTTTGTTTCATAGAACCCGCTCGCAGGGGCCAGCATGACGGTCTGGTTGTTGTAGGAAAATGACTCAAGCAGCCATTGGCAGAAGCGGTCGCCATCGTCAATGGGTAGTCTGGCAATCACATAGAATGCGCCGCCTGGAGTGGGGCAGAAAACACCTGCCATGGCATTCAGTCTTTTAACCAATAAGTTTCTTCGAGACAAATAGGCTGCCTTGGGCTCATCGAAATATGCGTCTGGAAGATCCACCGCAGCTTCTCCCAGAATCTGGGCCAGTCCGGGAGGGCTCAGTCTTGCCTGGGCAAACTTCATGGCGGCCTGGTAAACTTCCTTGTTTTTGGTGATGAAAGCCCCTATCCTGGCACCGCAGGCTGAATATCTTTTGGAGATGGTGTCCATGAGAATGACCTGCTCTTGTATTTTTTCCAATTGCATTGCACTGGTATAGGTTCCCTCGTAGCAAAATTCCCTGTATGCCTCATCAGAGAACAAGAAGAGTTGATGCCTCAGGCAAATGTCTTCCAGTTGTTCCATTTCCTCCTTACTGTAAAGGTAGCCAGTTGGATTGTTGGGGTTGCAGATGAGTATTGCTTTGGTATTGGGTGTAATGCGATTTTCAAATTCAGCGATAGGAGGAAGTGCAAACCCATTTTCTATCTGGGAAGTGATGGGGACAATTTTGACTCCTGCCATTACTGCAAAACCATTGTAGTTGGCATAGAAAGGTTCAGGAATGATGATTTCATCCCCTTCGTCCAGGCAGGCCATCATGCCAAAAACAATGGCCTCACTGCCTCCGGTGGTGATGATGATTTCACCGGCATCTAATTTGATGCCCACTTTGTTGTAGTATTCAACCAGCTTTTTACGGTAGGATTCATTGCCTGCACTATGGCTGTAGGCCAATACCTTGATGTCTGCATTCCTGACAGCGTCCAAAACAGAAGATGGCGTTTCGATATCAGGCTGACCAATATTGAGGTGATGCACTTTTACGCCTCTTTTTTTTGCTTCTTCTGCAAATGGAACAAGCTTTCGAATGGGTGAGGCAGGCATCTGTTCGCCCCTGCTGGATGGTTTTAACATGGTGTAAAATTAGGAAAATTGGTTTCAAGGAGAACAATACGTAAATTCGATTTGCGTTATATTGATATCATGGTTAAACAGTTTTCAATACTGATCTTTCTTGTTTTTATTTCATTGCCTGCGATGTTATCAGCACAAAACATCGATGCAGCCAAGAAAAAGGATAAGATAGCCATCAAAGAAACCTCATTTGATTTCGGGAAAATCATGCAGGGCAAGCCTGTATTTCATGATTTTCAAGTTGTCAACCTCGATAGCGCGCCATTGGTAATAGACAATGTTCAGGCTTCCTGTGGTTGTACTACACCTGAGTGGAGCAGGGAACCCATTGCTCCAGGCGGAACATCCATCGTCAAAGTTGGGTATAATGCAGCTGCAGCCGGATATTTTGAAAAGACCATTACCTTGATGTATGCTGAGGGGATGACGGCTATGGTAAGCATCAAAGGCACTGTCTGGAAAACACCTGAACAGCCTGCTCCATTTAACAAAAGCATTGCATTTCTCAAGACTGCGAAATTTTAGGAACCAAGAAAAAACGCTAATTTTACACAACAGATAAAACAAGAAACAATGAAAAAATTAATGCTCACACTCATGGTTTTGGCAACAGGATTTTTTGCCGTTGCACAAAATGCAGCCAAGAAAGCAGAAGACCTGGTTAAATTCAAAGAGATCCGCTATAATTTTGGCAAAATCAAGCAGGGTGTTCCTGTTACCCATGATTTTGAGTTCAGCAACATTTCGACAGCTCCAGTCATTATTGAAACGGCATCAGCTTCATGTGGATGCACAACCCCAACCTGGCCCCAGCAGCCTGTGATGGCAGCAAAGGCAGACAAAATCAAGGCTGGTTTCAATGCCGCAGCACCTGGTCCATTTGAGAAAACAGTTTTTGTCAAAATCAAAGGTGTTGAAGCGCAATTTGAACTTAAGATTTCTGGCGAGGTACTCCCTGCGGCAGACTTTGACAAGGCAGTAAAGAAGTAAGTGAATTTTACACAATATCTAAAGCGGCAGGTCATTGACCTGCCGCTTTTTTATTCCCCAGCTGAGTAGGTTTTACCCAGATAATTGTGGTTTGTCCCCATAGGCCAGGCTTTGATTTTTTATTAACAAAATTGGTTAGTTTTGTCGCATGCACGAGACAGGAATCACAGAACAGCAGCTGGCTGATGAACTCTCCTTTGAGGCGTTCAGGCAGACTGTTATCAGTGATTATACCATCGCATTCCAAAGCCGCCAGGCCAGCCTGCTCGGCAGGAAAGAAGTGCTTACAGGCAAGGCCAAGTTTGGAATTTTTGGGGATGGAAAAGAAGTGCCTCAGGTGGCCATGGCAAAGTTTTTCAAGCCTGGCGATTTCTATGCTGGATACTACAGAGACCAGACCTTTGCACTGGCAACAGGTGCAGCTACGCTGGGTCAGTTTTTTTCTCAGCTCTACGCAGACCCCAATCCTGAGCATGATCCCCACAGTGCAGGTCGCCAAATGAATTGTCATTTTTGCACGCCTTTTATTGATGAGCATGACAATTTCATCGATTTTACAAAGACCAAAAACCTTTCCTCTGGCATGGCGCCAACCGCCGGTCATTTGCCAAGGGCACTCGGTTTGGCCTATGCTTCAAAAATATACAGACATGCAGCTGTACTGGAGAACAAGACAAGTTTTTCCAACCAAGGAAATGAAGTCTGTTTCTGTACAATAGGTGATGCATCCACTAGCGAAGGCCATTTCTGGGAAACCATGAATGCCGCTGCAGTGTCCCAAGTACCTTTGGCCGTATTTGTATGGGATGATGGGTATGGTATCTCTGTCCCCAAAGAATTTCAAACCGTTAAAGCTTCCATCTCTGATGCACTCTCTGGCTTTGAAAAGTCCAGGGGCACCAATGGCATGCTGATATACAAGGTAAAGGGTTGGGATTATGCCCAGCTCTGTGAGGTATTTGAAGAAGGAATTACCATTGCAAGAAATGAACATATTCCTGTATTGTTTCATGTTGAGGAACTGACCCAGCCCCAAGGGCACTCAACATCAGGAAGCCATGAAAGATACAAGTCTCCAGAGCGCCTGCAATGGGAACGCCAGTGGGATTGCCTGGCGCAGATGCGTAAGTGGATCATCGAGAATGGCCTTGCTACTGCAGAAGAGATTGAAAAATTGGAGGACAGTTCCAGGATTCATGTGAACGAATGCCGTTTGACAAACTGGAAATTATACGACAACCCGATTCAGGAGCAGAAGCAGAAAACACTGGCTTTGATTGGTGATGTCGTTAGCAGGATTGGTGCTGAGCACTTGACTTCCATTTACCAGGAGCTTTCTGACAACAGCCTGCCGTTCAGGAGAGATATCATGGTTGCCCTCCAGCGAACCATCCTCCTAGCCGGAGACAAGGACCTTACTGCACCCATCCTTGCTTATTATCAAGAACTCCAGGAAGAAAATAAATTATTGTACAACTCCAAGTTGTATGTAGACAATGCCCTCAAGCCTTTGCCACCTGAACTTCCACTTCCATCATTTTCTGAGGATGCAGGATTGATCAATGGCTATGAAATCCTGAACAGGTACTTTGATGAGCTTTTTGAAGCCAACCCAACTGTGGTGGCCTTTGGTGAAGACCTGGGTAAAATCGGTGATGTAAACCAGGGCTTTGCTGGATTGCAACAGAAATACGGATCAGAAAGAATATTCGATACAGGCATCCGGGAACTCACCATCATCGGTCAGGGTGTCGGCATGTCCATGCGTGGGCTAAGGCCTATCGCAGAGATTCAGTACCTCGACTACCTGTTGTATGGATTGCAGGTGATGAGTGACGATGCTGCTACATTGCATTATCGTTCAGCAGGCAAACAGATTGCACCTTTGATTGTCAGGAGCAGGGGCCACAGGCTGGAAGGGATTTGGCACAGTGGTTCACCCATGGGCCTCATGATCAATGCACTGAAGGGATTCCATTTCTGTGTTCCCCGCAGCATGGTGCAGGCTGTAGGATTTTACAATACCTTGCTGGATGGGAAAACACCCGGTGTAGTGGTGGAATGCTTGAACGGATACAGGTTGAAGGAAAAACTGCCATCAGATCTGCTGGCTTACAAGCTGCCATTGGGCATGCCTGAAACTGTTCGCGAGGGCGATGCCATCACGATTGTTTCTTATGGCTCTACGCTCAGGATTGTACTCGAAGCTGCAGCAGTGTTGGCCATGACGGGTGTTGAAACAGAGGTCATTGATGTACAGACACTCATTCCATTTGATACCAACCATCATATTGTCAAGTCGCTGGAAAAGACCAATAGAATTCTCTTTGTTGATGAGGATGTGCCCGGTGGAGCTACATCTTTCATGTTCTCTGAAGTCATGGACAAGCAGGGTGGTTACAGATGGCTTGATGCTTCACCCCGTATACTCTGCTCTCAGCCTCATCGCCCAGGTTATGGAAGTGATGGAGATTATTTTTCCAAACCCAATACCGAGGATATCGTTGCCATGGTCATGGAGATGATGGCAGAATAAAATGCTTTCTGCAGACGGGTAATAAACTTTAAATATTCTGGATAGCTTATTTCAGGTTATGGAAAACCTTTTGGGTGTCCTCGTCCTGTTCAAGACGATCCACGAGCTTCAATACTTCTTGAGCCTGTTCTTCATTCAGTTCAACAACCGTATTGGGAATCCATTCTACCTCTGCGCTGATGGTATTGAGGTTTTTCTCTTCAAGGGCTTTTTGCATGTTGCCAAAATCATTGAAGGCACAACGGATCACAAATACCTCTTCTCCTGCATCATTGGTGCTTTCACCCATTTCTTCCAGTCCATAATCAATCAACTCCAGTTCCAAATCATCATGGTTAAGTCCTTCGTTTTTCAACTTGAAAACTCCCATTTTTTTGAACTGAAAACTTACGCTTCCGCTGGTGCCCATTGCGCCACCCCCTTTGTTGAAATGTGATTTGATGTTGGCAACAGTTCTGACATGGTTGTCGGTTGCAGTTTCAACTAAAATGGCAACACCGTTGGGTCCATATCCTTCATAAAGGATCTCCTCAAAGTTTTCCATGTCTTTGCCTTGAGCCCTTTTGATGGCAGCTTCAACCCTGTCTTTGGGCATGTTGACACTCTTGGCATTCTGGAAGCAACGGCGCAGGAATGGGTTGGTACTTGGATCAGGGCCGCCTGTTTTAACGGCAATGGCAATTTCCTTGCCAATCCTGGTGAACTGTTTTGCCATCCTGTCCCAGCGGGCAAACATAGTAGACTTCCTTACTTCAAATATCCTTCCCATGGTGTTGAATTGTTGCTTTGGTGAAACGGCTACAAATTTAAGGGTTCCCTTCGGGCTAAAAAAAATCCCGGTCCATTTGGAGCCGGGATTCTGATAAATATTATTGAAACTAGCCTTTGAGTTTGCTGTTTTTCTTGCTGTAGACAAAATATACAACCAATCCCAAAGCCATCCAACCAAAGGCAACCTTGAGGGTTTGGCCATCGAGTCCTACAATCATTGCAAGACAAATCAATGCTCCAAGCACACTGACAACAGGTGCAATGGGTGCCTTGAATGGGCGTTCAATGTTTGGTGCTTTGACCCTAAGGATCCATACACCAATGCTCACCAATACAAAGGCGAACAAGGTACCGAAGCTTGTCAGGTCACCAGCTACATGTCCGGGTACGAATGCGGCAAATGCTCCAACAAAAACGAAAAGGATGATGTTTGATTTGTATGGGGTCTTGTACTTCGGATGCAAATCACCAAACGCTTTTGGTATCAGACCGTCATTGCTCATGGTATAGAAGATCCGGCTTTGTCCCATCAACATCACAAGGATCACGGAGGAGAAACCAGCAAGGATGGCTACCGTAACTGCTGTGGCAAGCCAGCTGTACTCTTTCATGTAAGTGGCGATGGTATAGGCTACTGAAGCTTCGCGTCCTTTTTCTGGATCTACAAACTCCTTCCAGTTGGTCACGCCTGTCAAAACATGGCCAAACAGGATGTAAAGGATCGTACAAACCACGAGTGAACCTAATATTCCAATCGGCATGTCACGCTTGGGATTCTTGGCTTCCTGTGCAGCAGTGGATACTGCATCAAAACCAATGAATGCAAAAAATACAATACCAGCACCACCCAGGATGCCTCCCCAGCCATGTTTGTTCCATGCGCTGTAATCGGCAATTACTTTGCCTGCCTGATCCATGACTGGCGGCTCGTTGGCCGGAATCAGGTAGGGGATATAATTCGCTGGGTTGATAAATTTCCATCCAAGGGCAATGAAAACCAGTACAACCGCAACTTTAACGAAAACGATGATGGCATTTACCATGGCTGATTCCTGTGTTCCTTTGATGAGCAAAAGGGTTAGCAACAAGAGGATGATCAGCGCAGGTGCATTCATGATACCGGCATGTAAAACACCAGAGGAGTCGGTATAGCTTTCAAAAGGCGAGTGGCACCATTCGTAGGGAATACCGCCTCCCAACAGTTTATTGAGGTATTCGCTCCATGCAATGGAAACAGTAGCAGCACCCAATGCATATTCCATGATGAGCGCCCAACCAATGATCCAGGCAACCAGCTCTCCCATGGTAACATAAGAGTAAGCATATGCACTACCTGCAATGGGAATCATGGAGGCAAACTCTGCATAGCAAAGACCAGCAAATGCACAGCCTACAGCTGCTACAATAAATGAAATGGTAACGCCAGGTCCTGCAGCTTGTCCTGCGGCGGCTGCAGTCCTTACAAACAATCCAGCTCCGATGATGGCACCAATGCCCAATGCGATAAGGTTTCCTGCACCCAGGGTGCGCTTGAGTCCCTTTTCCGAATCTTCGGCCTGGGCAAGCAACGCTTCAAGTGATTTTCTTCTGAATAAGCTCATAGCAATTCTTTGGTTAAATGGTTCACTAAAGTTCTAAAATAGCCAATTATTCGGTTAGATGAATATTTTATTTCAGTCCTTAAATAAAATTTCAAAATCAATCCAAATCGTTTATTTTACGAACCTTAACGCAAATATTTTTTTGATCATGAAGGGCTCTTCCGGTAAACTTACCTTGTATATTCTCGTTGCGATGGTTTTAGGAATTGGTGTTGGATATTTTGTGCACCAGCAATCCAGTCCAGAAACCATCAAGGCATTTTCGACCAATATCAAGTTGCTGACCACCATCTTTTTGAGGCTGGTACAAATGGTCATTGCCCCCCTTGTTTTTACAACACTTGTGGTGGGAATCGCAAAACTGGGAGATCTCGGTTCCGTGGGAAGGGTAGGTGGAAAAGCCATGCTCTGGTTCATCTCTGCATCATTGGCGAGCCTTTTGCTGGGTATGGTTTTGGTTAATTTTTTCAAGCCAGGTGCGGCCATCAACCTCGGTTCTGCCGATTTGGAAGGGGCAAAAGACCTGATTGGCAAAACACAGGAATTTTCTTTGCAGAAATTCATTGAGCATGTATTCCCCAAAAGCGTTTTCGAGGCAATGGCCACCAATGAAATCCTCCAGCTGGTGGTGTTCAGTATTTTCTTTGGTGTTGGCACCACGGCATTGGGTGAAAAAGGAAAAGTAATTGTAAAGGCACTGGATGCAGCCGCCCATATCATTCTCAAGATGGTAGGGTATGTGATGAATTTTGCGCCCTTGGGTGTATTCGGGGCAATCGCAGCCGTTATCGCCACAAAGGGATTGGAAGTCTTTTCTTTTTACGGCCAGTATTTGTTGGCTTTTATCATCGGCATTGCCTGTCTTTGGGTACTCCTTTTGACTGTTGGTTACATGGTATTGGGCAAACGCCTCTGGGAATTGCTCAGAACCATCTCCCAGCCTTTGTTGATTGCATTCAGCACAACCAGCAGTGAAGCAGTATTCCCCAAGCTCACAACGGAGTTGGAAAAATTTGGTTGCAAAGACAAGATCGTTTCATTTATCCTTCCTCTTGGCTATAGCTTTAATCTTGATGGCAGCATGATGTACATGACCTTTGCAAGCCTTGCCATCGCACAGGCCTATGGAATACATCTTGATTTGGGGACGCAACTGACCATGTTGATTGTTTTGATGTTGACCAGCAAGGGAATAGCAGGTGTTCCCAGGGCTTCTCTTGTAGTTGTTACGGCTACTTGTGCCATGTTCAATATTCCACCGGAAGGGATTGCATTGATCATTCCGATTGATCATTTTTGTGACATGTTCAGAACCATGACGAATGTGGTGGGAAATGCATTAGCAACCACAGCAGTGAGCAAGTGGGAAGGGGAACTGGCTCCTGTAGCCATTTCAGAGGAATCTATTTAATTAAAAAATCAGTTGTATGTTGGAGTTGGCTATTCAGTGGAAAGATTTTTTGAATCCTGAGTTTTATATTCAGCATGGAGGATTGTGGTTGTTCCTGTTCATCGTTTTCGCTGAGACAGGCCTGTTCGCAGGGTTTTTCTTGCCAGGAGATTCATTGTTATTCGTGGCGGGAATTTACAGCAACGAATTGGCCGGAGAGCTTTTTAACCTGAACAATGATCTGTTGAACCTGCTGCTGGTTTGCCTGTTGGTTTTTTTCTCCGGCACCCTTGGAAACATGGTGGGGTATTGGTTTGGAGCTGCCAGCGGTCCTTATTTGTTCAGAAAAGAAGATACTTTCTTTTTCAAGAAAAAACATTTGCTCACTGCCAAAGATTTTTATGACAAGCATGGTGGAGGCGCCATTGTTTTTGCAAGGTTCCTTCCCATCATCAGAACCTTCGCTCCCATCATCGCAGGCATCGTTAGGATGGAAAAACACAAATTCACGTTTTACAATATCATCGGTTGTGTCGCATGGGTGATCATCATGATGTTTGCAGGGCACTATCTCTACAAATTCTTCCTCAGCCAGTTTGGATTTGACCTGAAGGAAAGGTTGGAGCTGATTGTGCTAGGGATCATCTTGATTACAACGGCTCCCGTGATCATCAAACTTGTTGCTGGAGGAAAGAAGAAATAGCCAACTTCACATCAATAATCAATGCTTATGTCTAATCAGTCCTTAAAAAGTCAATTTCTCAACCTGGCGGTGATTGTTGCAGCCTTGGGATACTTCGTTGATATTTACGACTTGTTGCTTTTTACCATTGTCAGGGAACCAAGTTTGATTGGGATCAATATCGGTGATGCTGATATCATGGCAGCCAGCATGAAGATCATCAACTGGCAGATGGTGGGTTTGCTTATCGGGGGAGTACTTTGGGGTGTGATGGGTGACAAGCGAGGAAGACTCAGTGTATTGTTTGGGTCTATCTTGCTTTATTCAATCGCCAATTTTGCGACGGGCTATGTGCAGACCGTCGACCAATATGCATGGTTGCGGTTCATCGCAGGCATTGGATTGGCCGGTGAACTGGGTGCAGGCATTACCCTGGTCAGTGAGCTGATGCCACAAAAGAACAGGGGAGTGGTGACATCCTTTGTAGCGGGCGTGGGTTTGTTTGGTGCCGTGTTTGCTTATTTTATTTACAAGACCACCAATGACTGGAGATTGTGTTACAAGATTGGCGGTGTTTTGGGTATATTTTTGCTGGTATTGCGGATCAAGGTTTCAGAGAGCTCTATCTTTAAAAGCATTGAGAGCAAACATGTTTCAAAGGGAAACCTTTTGATGTTTTTCAACAAACCGTCCCGATTCAAAAAGTATATCCTGGCCATCTTGATTGGCTTACCCACCTGGTTTGTGATTGGTATCATGTTGAACCTCAGCAACCGTTTTGCAAAGGATTTGTACGGTGAAAACAGCATTGACTCAGGTGCCAGCATCATGTACGGATACATCGGAATTGCTTTAGGAGATATTGTAGTGGGATTGGTCAGCCAGCATTTCAAAAGCAGAAAAAAAGCATTGTATATTTTTTATGCGATGACCATTCTGGGTATCGTTTATTTTTTCAGCCCGCTCAATAACAATGATTTCAGCATGTATGCTGTTTCCATGTACCTAGGCTTCTCCACAGGGTTTTGGGCAATTTTTGTGACCATGGGGGCAGAGCATTTTGGTACCAATTTGCGCGCAACGGCCGCAACCACCATTCCGAATGTGGTAAGAGGGGCATTGCCATTGATGAACCTTTTGTTCAAGGATTATTTTCAGGCCAACCTGCAATGGACCATGTTGCAAAGTGCAATGGTCACGGGAGCCATTGTGATGGCCATCTCAGTGGTTGCCCTCATTTTTACTGAAGAAACATTCCACAAGGATCTGGATTATATTGAGGAGTAGAAAATACATCAAGGCATACAAGCACATTATTCAATAAAAAAGGGGCTCAAGTAAAACTTGGCCCCTTTTTATATTAGGTGTGATTTATCCTCTACACGTCAACACCTCATCCCACATTCCTTCTCATTTATCCCAGTACCTCATTCATTGACCTCACAGCTGCAGCACTTTTTTCAAAGGCTTCCTGCTCTGTTGCAGTCAATTCAAGTGGAAGGATTTTCTCCCAGCCATTCTTTCCAATGGTAACAGGTACACCCAGGCAAATGTCTGACTGTCCATATTCACCTTCCAAGGCAACGCAGCAGGTGAAGAGTTTTTTCTCATCTCTCAAAATGCTAGCAACAAGTGCTGCTCCGGCTGCACCAGGTGCATACCAGGCAGAAGTTCCAATCAGTTTGGTCAAGGTTGCACCGCCCACCATGGTATCGGCAACAATTTTCTCCTGCTGCTCAGCAGTCAGAAATTGTGTAACGGGAATGCTGTTCCAGGTTGCCTTGCTGATCAAAGGAATCATGGTAGTGTCACCATGTCCACCAATCACAATTGCATTCAGGTCGCTTGCGCTGCATCCCAGGTGCTGGGTAAGCTGGTATTTAAAACGGCTGCTATCCAATGTACCACCCATTCCAATGATCCTGTGCTTAGGCAAACCGGTAGATTTCAATGCCAAATAAGTCATGGTATCCATCGGATTGCTGATCACGATGATGATGGTATTGGGGGAATATTTCAAAACGTTCTCACATACAGTCTTTACAATACCGGCGTTTGTTCCGATCAGTTCTTCCCTGGTCATGCCTGGTTTACGGGGAATACCAGAAGTAATCACTACCACATCGCTGTTTGCGGTTTTGGCGTAGTCGTTGGTGGATCCGGTAATGACGGTGTCAAATCCCAGCAATGCTGCGGTTTGCTGCATGTCCTGGGCTTTTCCTTCTGCAAGACCTTCTTTAATGTCCAACAAAACAAGGTCTGTACATACTCCGGCGCGTGCGATATTGTCTGCACAAGTTGCGCCAACAGCTCCTGCTCCAATTACGGTTACTTTCATTTTGCTTTTTTTATGTTGATAAGAGATTGTTTGCGGCGCAAAGGTATGATGTTATTTGTCAAATTGGATTACCTTTGCCTCCTCAAAACACAGATATGGCAAATACATCGGACATTTCAAGGGGTATGATCGTCAAGCTTGACGGCAGTCTTTATACAATCATCGAGTTTGGCGAAAACAAAACAGCAAGGGCTGCAGCCAAGGTTTGGGCCAAGCTCAAGGGGGTAGACAACAGTCGCTCTATTGAGAAGACCTGGAACAGTGGAGACACCATCTATCCTGTAAGGGTTGAAAGGAAGAGCTACCAGTATCTCTACAAGGACGATACCGGATACAATTTCATGGACAATGAGACCTTCGAGCAGATTGCAGTGGCAGAAGCCTTGGTTGATGCCCCTCAATTCCTGACCGAAGACCAGGAAGTTTCAGTACTGATCAACACAGAAACCGACATGCCAATGAGCGTTGAACTGCCCGATAAGGTAGTTTCCAGGGTAACCTATTCTGAGCCTGGTCTCAGGGGAGATACTGCTACCAGAACGCTGAAACCAGCCACTGTTGCTACAGGTGCAACCGTGATGGTTCCACTTTTTGTGAATGAGGGAGATGTGATCCGAATCAATACAAAAACCGGAGAATACATCGAAAGAGTGAAAGATTAGTTTTTACAATATTTTGGTCATTTTGGCCATATTTTACCCCGATTTTCAATTAAATCGGGGTTTTTTGTTGAAAAAAGGGCCAAAATTTAATTTGGTGACAAAGCATTTTTACCCCACCTTTACGCCCCGGATTAACCAAAAAAAATAACAACATGGACCTCAAACAAATTCAGGATCTTGTCAAGATGGTTAACAAGTCCAACATCAGTGAACTGACCATTGAAGAAAAGGACATCAAGATTACAATCAAGCAAAAGGAAGATAAGTATGTAACAGCCGCACCTGTTCAACAGGTACAAGCCCTTCCTGCAGTTGCAGCTGCTCCAGTTGCCGCTGCACCTGCAGCTCCTGCTGCCAAGGCAGATGCTCCGGTTGCGAGCAACCTGATCACCATCAAGAGCCCAATGATTGGTACGTTTTACCGCAAGCCTTCTCCTGATAAGCCCAATTTGGTAGACGAAGGGGATGAAGTCAAATCTGGTAAAGTCGTTTGTATTATTGAAGCCATGAAGCTGTTCAATGAGATTGAGAGCGAGGTAAGTGGTAGAATCGTCAAAGTTCTGGTGGAGGATTCAACACCAGTTGAGTTTGATCAACCACTGTTCCTTGTTGAGCCTGCATAGTCCATCATTCATGGACGTGATTTCATTCATTTAAATTGTTGGCATGACCAAAGATTCCAAAAAGAGTTTCAATAAAATATTGATTGCAAACCGTGGGGAGATAGCCCTTCGTGTAATAAGAACCTGTAAGGAAATGGGCATCAAGACTGTAGCGGTTTATTCCACTGCAGACAAGGACAGTCTTCATGTAAAGTTTGCTGATGAGGCAGTCTGCATCGGAAGACCTTCCAGTTCAGATTCTTATTTGAACATCCCACACCTCATGGCTGCGATGGAGATCACCAATGCTGACGCAGTGCACCCAGGTTATGGCTTTTTGGCTGAAAATGCCAAGTTTGCTGAGATCTGTGGTGAGCATGGTGTAAAATTCATCGGACCAACACCAGACCAGATCAGGTCTATGGGAGATAAGATTACTGCCAAGGAAACCATGATCAAGGCAGGAGTTCCTGTTGTTCCCGGAAGTGGAGGGTTACTCTCAAGTGTTGAGGAAGCAAAGGTAATTGCCAAGGAGATTGGTTATCCCGTGATTCTAAAGGCAACTGCCGGTGGTGGTGGAAAAGGAATGAGGGTTGTTTGGGAAGAGAGTGAAATTGAAAAAGCCTATACCACTGCAAAGACAGAGGCCTTGGCATCTTTCAAAAATGATGGCGTTTACATGGAGAAATTCGTGGAGGAGCCAAGGCATATTGAAATCCAAGTTGCAGGTGATCGATACGGAACCGTTTGTCACATGAGTGAAAGAGACTGTTCTATCCAGCGCCGCCACCAAAAATTGGTGGAGGAGTCGCCATCTCCATTCATGACAGACGAACTGCGTGAGCGCATGGGTGCTGCTGCAGTCAAGGCTGCACAAGCCATCGGCTATGAAAGTGTAGGAACCATTGAATTCCTGGTAGACAAGCACCGGAATTTCTATTTCATGGAAATGAATACGCGCATTCAGGTAGAGCATTGCGTAACGGAAGAAGTAACCAATTTTGACTTGATCAAGGAACAAATCAAAATTGCTGCAGGAGAACCCATTTCCGGTAAGCATTATATTCCAGAGATGCATGCCATTGAATGCCGCATCAACGCCGAGGATCCATACAATGATTTTCGTCCAAGCCCAGGTAGAATCACTGTTCTCCACCAGCCTGGAGGACATGGCATCAGGATCGATTCTCATGTCTATGCAGGCTATGTAATTCCTCCTTATTATGATTCAATGATTGCCAAGATCATTGCTGTGGCAAGGACCCGTAAAGAAGCGATTGATACCATGAGCAGGGCATTGAGCGAATATGTGATTGAAGGTGTCAAGACCACCATTCCATTCCATCAACAACTGATGCGGAATGATGATTTCATCAAGGGGAATTTCACCACAAAATTCCTTGAAACATTCAAGATGCAATAATCATCTGCTCAACTCATACCAAAATAAAAGCCCCGCAAATGCGGGGCTTTCTTATGATGCAATCTTGAAAGATTAGCGCAAGAACAAGAGCTCTCTGTATTTTGGAAGTTCCCACTCTGAATCGTCAACAAGCAATTCGAGCTTGTCTACTGAGTAGCGGATTTCGTCAAAATAAGGTTTCACCTTCTCGCAATAAGCGATGGCCTTCTCTCTTGAAGTGGCAAGGGCATTTGCTGCTTTTCTTGCTTCGGTCATCTCTTCTGCCAACACCTGAACTTTGTTGATGTGATCAGAGATCTCAACCAGCACATTCATCTGAGCCTTGTAGCTGTCAGCGGGGACACCGACTTCTTTCAAACCTTTGATGTTTTCGAGAAGTACATTCTGGTAACGGATAGACGCTGGCAGGATATGGTTTCCAGCAAGGTCTCCAATCACACGGCCTTCAATTTGAACGAACTTGATGTATTTCTCCAGTTCAATCTCATGGCGGGCTTCAAGCTCAACATGTGACAAAACCTTGTGCTTGTGGAAGAGGTGCTTGGCCTTGTCTGTAACCAATGAATCCAAAGCAAGTGGGGTTGTCTTGAGGTTTGGCAATCCACGCTTGGCGGCTTCTTCCTGCCACTCATCACTGTATCCATCACCTTCAAACAGAACCGCTTTTGAAGCTTTAATGTAGTTTTTGAGAATTTGCATGATGGCCACTTCTTTCTTGTCGCCTTTTTCAATCAGGGCGTCTACCTCGATTTTGAAGGAACTCAATGTCTCGGCCATGATGGTATTCAATACTGTCATGTTGTAACCGCAGTTTGCAGAGGATCCAACAGCACGGAATTCAAATTTGTTTCCGGTAAATGCGAATGGAGAAGTCCTGTTCCTATCGGTATTGTCAAGCAACAATTCAGGAATGTTCTTGTGGATGTCAAGTTTCAACATCACTTCATCCTGCTCGTCAAATTTGTCACCTACACGCTCTTCTACTGCATTCAATACCTTGGTCAGGTATCCGCCAATATAGGCAGAAATGATCGCAGGAGGTGCTTCGTTTGCACCAAGGCGGTGATCATTGCCTGCTGATGCAATGGCTGCACGGAGAAGGTCTGCATGATCATGAACCGCCTTGATGGTGTTCACGAAAAATGCAAGGAACATGAGGTTTGTTTTTGGCGTCTTACCGGGAGCAAGAAGGTTAACACCTGTATCGGTTGCCATGCTCCAGTTGTTGTGCTTTCCGCTTCCGTTGATGCCAGCGAAAGGTTTCTCATGCAACAATACACGAAGCTTGTGGCGCTTCGCTACACGGGTCATCACATCCATCAACAAGGTATTGTGATCAACCGCGAGGTTCAGTTCTTCAAAGATAGGTGCACACTCAAACTGTGCAGGAGCCACCTCATTGTGGCGGGTGCGGAGAGGAATACCCAACCTGTAAGATTCATATTCGAAATCCCTCATGAAGGCATAAACCCTTTCAGGAATAGCACCAAAATAATGGTCTTCCAATTGTTGTCCTTTAGCAGGAGAGTGACCGAATACTGTTCTTCCTGTCATGATCAGGTCAGGACGGGCATTGGCCAGACCTTCATCGATCACGAAATATTCCTGCTCCCATCCAAGGGTAGCGGTAACCTTGCTTACATTCTTGTCAAAGTAGTGGCAGACATCAACAGCTGCTTTGTTGAGGGCATCGATTGATTTCAGCAAAGGTGCCTTGTAGTCAAGACATTCGCCGGTATAGGAAACAAAGATGGTTGGTACACAAAGTGTAAGTCCTTGTCCAATGTTCATGATGAAGGCAGGGGAGGTGGGGTCCCATGCTGTATAACCACGTGCTTCGAAAGTTGCACGGATGCCACCACTTGGGAAAGAAGAGGCATCAGGCTCTTGTTGAGTCAATGCATTGCCATCAAACTCTTCAATGGCAGAACCATCACTTTTGAGGGTGAAAAATGAGTCATGCTTTTCTGCAGAAGTACCGGTCAAGGGTTGGAACCAGTGCGTGTAATGGGTAACGCCTTTTCCTTGTGCCCATTGTCTCATGCCTGCAGCGATCTGACCTGCTGCGCTTCTGTCAATTTTTTGTCCTGTTTTGATGGAGCTTACCAAACTCTTGTAAGCGTCATCGCTCAGGAATTCCCTGGCTGTCTTTAATGTAAATACATTCTCACCAAAGATATCAGTGATCTTGGCAGGACTTTCAACACTCACTTCCCCATTGACGGAAGTAAGGTTGTCAATTGCTTTGAAACGTAGTGATTGCATAATTGTGGATTTTTGAAGACACAAAATTCACGAAAATCCTCCGGATAAGCAATTATTTTCTCAAAAATCATCAATTTACTACTTCTATTGTGTATAAATGCTGTATAAACTCAATAAGAATAACCTTAAATATTTAAAATTTAGGGCCATAGTATCATATATTAAAATTCATAATATGTATTGGGGCGGAAATGTAAAAACAGTTTTCAACCATCTCTGTACTCTTGGAGGTTTTTTTTACCTTCGCAATTCTTAACATCAACATGGAAACAACAGTAGAGACCGCCAAGCAGCTAGGACTGCTTCCTGAAGAATTTGAAAGCATCAAGCAGATCCTGGGTAGAACACCCAATTTCAATGAATTGGCAGCTTATTCTGTCATGTGGAGTGAACATTGCAGTTACAAAAATTCAATAAAATGGCTCAAAACCCTCCCCCGAGATGGCAGCAAACTGCTTGTCAAGGCAGGTGAGGAAAATGCGGGCCTTGCAGACATTGGTGATGGATATGGTGTAGTGTTCAAGATTGAGTCGCACAATCACCCTTCCGCCATCGAGCCGTTCCAGGGGGCTGCAACTGGTGTTGGTGGGATACACCGTGATATCTTTACAATGGGCGCACGCCCTATTGCGGCACTGAACTCGCTGAGGTTTGGTAACATAAATGATCCCAAGACCCGTCATCTATTGAAGGGAGTGGTTGAAGGCATTGGTCATTATGGCAACTGTTTTGGTGTTCCAACGGTTGGAGGCGAAGTATATTTTGAAAACTGTTACCATACCAATCCATTGGTCAATGCCATGAGTGTGGGTATTGTAAAAGTGGGACAAACCGTCAGCGCAACAGCAGAGGGAGAAGGAAATCCAGTCTTCATTGTGGGTTCTGCCACAGGAAAGGATGGTATTGGCGGTGCTTCTTTTGCGTCAGCAGACATTACCGAAGAAAGTGCAAAAGACTTGCCCTCTGTTCAGGTGGGTGATCCTTTCCAGGAAAAGAAATTGTTGGAAGCCTGTCTGGAACTCATTCCAACTGGTGCTTTGGTGGGCATGCAAGACATGGGTGCTGCAGGCATCATTTGTTCGACTGCAGAAACCAGTGCAAAAGGCGGTGTGGGCATGAGGATTGATCTTGATAAGGTGCCCAAGCGCCAACAAAACATGAAAGCCTGGGAGCTCCTCTTGAGTGAAAGCCAGGAAAGGATGTTGATGGTGGTGACCAAAGGAAGGGAAAAAGAAGTGCTCGACATATTTGAAAAGTGGGATCTGCCCTGTTCAGAGATTGGTGAAGTGACCACTGACGGAATGCTGCGGTTTTACATGAATGGGGAGCTGGAAGCTGTCCTTCCTGCAGAAAGTCTTGTATTGGGCGGTGGGGCACCTGTCAACGACAGGCCCTACAGCACACCAGCCTATTTTGAAAAGATTGCTGCCTTTGATCCGGCTGAAGTTCCTGCGCCAGCAGACCTGAAAAATATTGCACAGCAATTGGCTGTTATCCCTAACATTGCCAGCAAGAGATGGATTTATACTCAATACGATAGCATGGTTGGCACCGGCAATACCGCTACCAACAATCCAAGTGATGCGCCTGTGGTATTGGTAAAAGAAACTGGCAAGGCACTTGCCGTTACAACTGATTGCAACAGCAGGTATGTACATGCTGACCCATACAAAGGGGCCATGATTGCCGTTGCGGAAGCAGCCAGAAATATTGTTTGCAGCGGAGGCGTTCCATTGGGCGTCACCAACTGCCTGAACTTTGGAAATCCTTACGATCCGCAGGTGTATTTCCAGTTTGTAGAAGCAGTAAAGGGGATGGGCGAAGCGTGTAAAAAATTCGATACACCTGTTACAGGTGGAAACGTGAGTTTCTATAACCAGAATCCGGATGGGGCTGTTTATCCAACTCCAACCATCGGTATGGTAGGCGTGCTTGATTCCTATGAGGATAAAATGACACTGGGCTTCAAAGCTGAGGGTGATTTGGTTTACCTTGTTGGTCAATCAAACAACGATATCAATTGTTCTGAATATTTGCACAAGATCTGTGGTGTCGAATATTCTCCTGCTCCACATTTTGATCTGGATGAGGAATTTTCTGTTCAACAGGCCATTCTGAAATTGATTTCACAGAAGCTGATTCAATCAGCCCACGACATCAGCGAAGGTGGTCTTTTCGTCACGCTACTTGAAAGTGGATTTGTAGCTGGTCTTGGTTTTGAGGCAGCTCAACAGGATGCATCCCTGCGGGCGGATGCCTTTTGGTTTGGTGAATCGCAAAGCAGGGTGGTAGTGTCTGTTTCACCTTCTAAGCAACAATCCTTTGAATCAATGCTTGCTGCAGCTGGAATCCAATCATCACTGCTGGGTAAGGTCAAGGGCAAGGATGTCGTCATCAATGGAGACAACTGGGGTGCCATTGCAGCATGGAAATCACCGTATGATGACAAGATAGGTTCACTGATGGCGTAAAGGGGTAATCACCTTACCTCGAAAAGTACAAGACTGGCTTTTTCTCCTTCCTTCATTCGGATGGTGCAACCATATCCAGGCCTGATGTATCCGTAGTCGGATTCTTCAATGCCTATTTCGACCCTGGTGTCCGGCTGGCTGATTTGTACAAATTCTCCTGAAACCAGGATCGCAACAGTAGGTCCCCTTCCTGAAAAAGAAAATGTTGGGTTTTTGCTGCTGAGTTCCAGTCTGTAACCAACACATTTATCTGATACAAAGATGGTGTCCAGTGCCAGGGGTTTCCAATCGGCGCGGTCAACGATGGCCCATTTCCCTAAAATTTCTACATCATAGGCATGAATACGCCCATCGCTGGGTGCAGCTACTCTGTGGGTGGAAGGTCCACTGGAAAAGGAAGAATACCATGAATGACCTTTTTTTGAAGTCATTTTTGTCCATCCCTGATTCAACACTTGATTATCATAAACCACATCGGTTAGAAACACAAAAGCAGATGGGGCAGCATGGACATGGAACAGGCTGCTGTCCCCATTTTCAATTTGGGCTTCGATGACCCTGATGTATTTATTGAACAATACCGGATTGTGACGTGGCTCCTGGAAAACAGGCACAATTTTTTGGCAAAAAGAAATATTTACCAGTAAAATTGATGTGACCAAAAAGTTCAGGATGTGTTTTTTCATGAGCCAAATTTATGGTATGTTTGTACGACCTTCAGATTTTTCTAAGCAATTTCTGCTGGTCCAATCATTATTCATTTCCGGGACCACAACCAGCCTGCGAGACTGATCAAAAAAGTTTAAATCGTATGACCAAGTACATTTTTGTAACCGGTGGGGTTACTTCCTCGTTAGGCAAGGGTATTGTTTCAGCCTCATTGGCCAAACTTCTCCAAGCAAGGGGGTTCAAGGTGACCATTCAAAAATTTGACCCTTATATCAATGTCGATCCAGGAACCCTGAATCCTTATGAGCATGGCGAGTGTTATGTTACAGAGGACGGGGCAGAAACCGATCTTGATCTTGGCCATTACGAACGTTTCCTCAACAGCTTTACCACCCAAGCCAACAATGTTACCACAGGCAGGATTTACCAGTCGGTGATCAACAAGGAAAGAGAGGGAGCCTATCTTGGAAAAACGGTACAGGTCATCCCCCATATCACAGACGAAATCAAAAGGCGCATGCAATTGTTGGCGGCGTCAGGGTATGATATCATCATCACTGAAATCGGAGGAACAGTAGGTGACATCGAAAGTCTTCCTTTCATTGAGGCCGTAAGGCAATTGCAGTGGGAACTTCCTGAAGAAGACTGTTTGGTGGTACACCTTACACTCGTGCCCTACCTCAAGGCTGCCAAAGAGCTCAAGACAAAACCTACGCAGCACAGTGTGAAAATGATGAGTGAAAATGGGGTGCATCCTGATATTATAGTCTGTAGAACCGAACAGCCATTGTCCAAAGAATTAAAGGCAAAAATTGCCTTGTTCTGCAATGTGAAAACTGATGCTGTAATTGAGGCAGCTGACGCAAAGAGCATTTATGAAGTTCCTTTGTTGATGCAGCAAGAACAGTTGGATATCATTTGTCTGAAGAAACTAAACATCACCTGGTATCCCGAGCCAGACCTTACCATTTGGAAAGGATTCCTTGATAAATTGTACAATCCAACCTCAACTGTAACAATTGGGTTGATTGGTAAGTACATTGAGTTGCAGGATGCATACAAATCGATTCTTGAAGCCTTTATTCATGCAGGTGCCATGAATGAATGTAAGGTGGAAGTAGTGGATGTCCACAGTGAGTTTATAACAACTGAGAATGTAAATGAAAAGCTTCAGGGCTTGGATGGATTGCTTGTTGCTCCTGGCTTCGGTCATCGTGGTATTGATGGAAAAATATTGGCAGTGAAATATGCAAGAGAGAATGGTCTGCCGTTTTTTGGGATCTGCCTAGGAATGCAAATGTCTGTCATTGAATTTGCCCGAAATCAATTGGGATTGCCCCAGGCTCATTCCACTGAAATGGATCCTGCAACACCCGATCCGGTGATTGATCTGATGGAAGGGCAGAAGGCCATTACCAACAAAGGCGGCACCATGCGTTTGGGTGCTTATCCATGTAAGATTGAAAAGGATTCTCTTGCTTACGAAATATATGGTTCAGAACTGATTTCTGAACGCCACAGACACCGCTGGGAATTCAACAACAAATACCTCGATGCCATGCAAGCTGCTGGCCTTAAGGCTAGCGGGTTGAATCCAGAAACCAACCTGGTGGAGATTGTCGAGATACCTGGTCATCCTTTCTTTATCGGCGTCCAGTACCACCCAGAGCTCAAAAGCACAGTGGAGAACCCGCATCCCATTTTTGTTCATTTTGTCAAGGCTGCTAAAACTTTTGCAGCAAAAAAAATCGTCAAAGACCCTGGCAGTTTGCAGGGAGACATGATCTGATCATACACAATACCTCTACACATGAAATTTGAAAAGAACTCGGTCATTGGCATTGCATTGCTCGCCATCCTGTTCATCGCCTATTTTTATTTTACCCGCCAGGGCCAACTTGAACTTGAGGCCAAGCAAAAACAGATCAGGGACTCTATCGCAGCCATTCAGCCTGTGGTCAAGGATACTGTTGCAGCTGTTGAAGCGAAGAACGATACTGCTAAGGCCCTTGTTGGCACACCGGGAACCTTTGTTCAGCAAGGCACGATTGCTGCTTCCACTGCAGTATTGGAAAATGACCTTGTCAAAATAACATTCAGTAATCAAGGTGGTCGACCAACAGCTGTTGAGCTCAAAAAATACAAATCGATTGACAGCAGCAATGTGAAATTGGCTTCAGCTGGATTCAATAAACTTTCATACCTCATCAACACGGGTATCAACCAAACCTCTTCATCTGGAGATCTTTATTTCTCTCCATCAACAATCTCCACTGATGCTGATGGAACCTCAACCATTTCCTATACACTTGCTGACTCATCGGGAAAATCAATCGAACACCGCTACCGTTTGAAAAAAGGGGAGTACATGTTTGAGTGGAACCTGGGCGTCAAAGGGGCCGATCGCTTGTTTACAAACAATACCATCAACATGCTTTGGCAGGTGCAGGCTGATCAGCAGGAGCGTGATATCCAAACAGAAAAGCGTGAAACACAATTGGGCTTGTATGGGCAAGACGGGTTTGATTATTTTACCATGAGCGATGGCCTTGGTAAAAACTGGGATGATGGCCTCAAGTGGCTGGGCATCAAGCAAAAGTTCTTCAATACAACCGTCATTGCAGACAATGGATTCAGCTATGTAGACATCAACTGCAAGATGCCGGATGATTCATTGAAAATCGTTGCACAGACCACCGCCAACCTGCGCACGACTTTCCCTGCATCCACTGCTGTAAACCTTGGTTACAGGTTTTATGTTGGCCCTAACGATTTTGCCATCCTCAAACAATACAAGATGGACATGGAAGACATGGTCAATCTTGGTCAGGGTTTCTATGCCTTCGTTAAGTACATCAACAGGTGGATTGTTCTCCCTGTGTTTGGACTTTTTGAGAAATATGTGGGAAGCCTAGGTCTGGCCATCTTGTTGCTCACGCTTTTCATTCGATTGATGACTTCTCCCTTGGTATATACCTCGTATGTGAGTGGTGCCAAAATGAAGGCACTTCGCCCAGAGTTGGATGTATTGAAAGAAAAGTTGAAGGATGATCAACAGGCTTTCAGCATGGAGCAAATGAAATTGTTCAGAACTGCAGGTGTCAATCCTTTGGGTGGATGTATTCCTGCTTTGCTTCAGATCCCCATCTTCTTTGCCTTGTACAGCTTTTTTAATTCCAACATCACATTGCGTGGAGTGCCATTCTGGTGGTCAAAAGACCTTTCCTCCTATGATGCAGTACTCAGCTGGGACTTCAATATTCCCGGTTTGGGCAGCCATCTTTCTTTGTTCACAGTGTTGGCAGTAGTAACAAGTTTGCTGATCTCATTGTACAGCATGAGCATGACCCCAGATCAGAACAATCCGGTCATGAAGTATATGCCCTATATATTCCCCATCATGCTGTTGGGCATTTTCAACGGTCTTCCTTCAGCCCTGACATGGTATTATACTGTGTCAAATGTCATTACTTTGGTGTTGCAATTTGTGATCCAGAACTATATCATTGATCATGATAAGATTCTTGCAGAAATTCAATCTAATAAGAAAAAGCCAAGAGAGAAATCCAAATGGCAGGAGCGACTAGAGCAGATGCAGGCCACACAAAAAAAGGTCAATGACATGCAGCAAAAGGTAAAGAAAAAATAATGTCATGAAAAGATTCCTTCTTCCGATTTTCCTTTTTGCTGTTGCTCCATCAATCGCACAAAAAAGGTTTTCTGAAGGAACCATTGCATTCACGGTTTCAACCTTCGTGGATGGGAAAAAAATTGCAGAAGATGCAACTGCTGTTAACATGACCAAGGGTGGTCATGTGAGAGCTGAAATGATCAGTTCAATCGGTAAAACCATTACCATTTTTGATACAAGAGAGGGTAAAGGGGCTGTTATACGGGAATTGGGGTCTCAGAAAATACTAATTCCACTTAACCGGGAGAACTGGGCTGAGACCAATGCCAAATTTCAAAACATTGTCTATTCCTTCTCGGAGGAGAGCGAGGCGTTGATTGGATTCAAATGCAAAAGGGCGTCTGCAATGCTGAAAGACAGTACCTTGATTGATATTTATTACACCAGAGAGATTGTAGCAGAAAATCCTGAAGTATACAGCCAGTTTGGCTCTTTGCCTGGGATAGCACTCCAATTTTCCTACACGAAGGGCAACACCGTAGTCGCTTATACTGCTACAGCAATCAACTTTGATCCTGTGCCCGTACAAAAATTTGACGTACCAACAAGTGGGTACAGGGTAATGAGTTTTGAAGAAAGTAAAAAAGGGAAGAAATAATTGATCTTAGTGCTGTGGCTTCTGAGGCGTTTTGAAACGCTGAAGGATGCCCTTGTTTTTGTAGGGAATCATATAAGTGATGTTTCCCTTTTGGTAGGAGATTACCGAATTGAACATGTTTTCTTTGCCCACTTTTCTGAAACCAAAGGACCTGTTTCCAGCGTAAGTGAAACCCGCATGCAGGTTGAGGGTAAGGTTCTTTTTCATGTTTGAGAAAGAAGCCTTAGAAGATTTTGATTTAATGATGATGCCATCAACAGCCATTGCAGCATGTGACAATACAATCACTGCAACGAGTGCAAGTGATTTCTTGAAAACATGGAGATAGCAACTTTTTGAGGCTTTCATGATTACCACAAAATTAACATAAATTATAACATATGCAAGTTTTCCTCAATATTTTACCAAAACGCAATCTCTTTCAAAAGAATTGCAGTTGGTCAGGGGTATAATCCAAGCGATTCCTTAACTTACAACAACCCCCAAAAATGACAGGAGAATCCAAATTGCCCGAAAATGATGATATCCAAGACCTGCTGAAGGTCTATGAGCGGTTGTGCGCTGGCAGGGGCAATGGATTCCTTTCTGAGGAATCATTTGAGCGCATCATCAATCATTTTGACGACCAGAATTCACTGGCCAAGGCCATGGAAGCTGCCGAAATGGGAGTCCTCCAGTATCCTTATTCTTGCACTTTATTGGTTAAAAAAGCTGACCTGCTGATTGCCAACAGGCAATACAAGCGTGCCCTTGCGCTCTTGGACAAGGCTGAGATTTTGGATCGCAATGACATTGACATCTATGTTTTGAGAACAGATGCTTACCTGGCCCTGGACATGCAGGATAAAGCGGTGGAATTGCTGGAAGAAGCCATTTCACAATTTGAAGGTGAAGAGAGGATTGATCTGCTTTTTGAACTGGCGGATGTTTATGATGACTATGAGGCATTTGAAAAAATATTTGATTGTCTCAAGCTGATTCTTGAATACGATCCCAACAATGAAGAGGCACTCTACAAGATCTGTTTTTGGACCGACTTTACAGGAAGAAGTGAAGAGAGCATTCGACTTCACCTCAAAATCATAGAAGATTTTCCTTACAATGATTTGGCCTGGTTTAATCTGGCTGCAGCTTACCAGGGTTTGCGTCTTTTTGAGAAATCAATTGATGCATACCAGTATGCTATTGCTATCAATGAGAAATTCGATTTTGCCTACCGAAACATGGCTGATGCCATGATGAGGCTGCACCGATATAAGGAGGCTATTGAAAGTCTCGAAAAAGTGATTGAGCTGGCACGGCCGGAAGACCTGATTTACCAGGCCATCGGATTCTGTTATGAGAAGATCAAGAATTATGCCCAGGCCAGATTTTATTACCGGAAAGCATCCCATCTGAATCCGGATGATGCCAAAATTTATTTGAAAGTAGCCGGTACCTATATCAAAGAGTCCAAGCATGCCCAGGCCATCAAATACCTCGAGACAGCCCTGCGCATCAAGCGGCTCGATCCCGAGTTCAACCTGACCATGGGCGAATGCCTGGTAAAAGTGGGTAAACTTAGAGAGGCAGTGCATTATTTCATGGCTGCTGTACAGGCAAGACCCAAAAACATCAAGTCCTGGGACGCGCTTATTGCAGCCCTATTTGTCAGTGCTCAGTTCAAGGAGGCACAAAAGCAGGTAGAAATGGCAAGGATCAAAACAGGGAACAAGCCCATGTTTGATTACTACGATAGCGCCATTCTTTTGTCCATCGGCAAAATCAAGCCAGGACTGGATTTGCTGGAATCTTCCATTGAGGCCCAACCCCGGTTGTTAAAGAAATTCCTCAAACTCTATCCATCTTCTGTGAAGTTCCCCCAGGTTGTTGAGCTCATTCTCAAAAACAAGAGAAGAAAGCGCATCTGAGCCTGTGTATTGAATTCAACTGCAGCAATTAAACATCTCTTTCGTATTTTTGGAAAAACTACTCTAGCCCATGAATTTCAGTTTGTCTCAAATGCCTGACAGGTTGGCTAAACCCAGAAAAGAGGGAATAACCATGGTCATGGACAAAGGGCTGACACTCGATCAGGCCAAACAATTCATCGAAAATGCAATCCCCCATGTGGACATTGTTAAACTTGGATTTGGAACTGCTTACGTAACACCCAAACTGCGTGAAAAAATTGATCTCTATCAGTCTGCGGGTATACCCGTTTATTTTGGCGGTACCCTCATGGAAGCATTCCTGATCAGGAACCAGTTCAACGATTATATTTCATTGTGCAAGGATTATGGGATTTCTTACATGGAAGTAAGTGATGGGTCCATTACCATTCCTCATTCAGAAAAATGCGGTTATATCGAAAAGCTGAGTGCCATTGGAACAGTCCTTAGTGAAGTAGGAAGCAAAGATGCTGCACACATTATTCCGCCATACAAGTGGATTGAACTGATGAGTGCAGAACTGAAGGCAGGAGCCACTTATGTTATCGCAGAGGCCCGTGAAGCTGGAAATGTTGGTATTTACAGGGGGAGTGGAGAAGTGAGGGAAGGGCTGGTACAAGAGATTTTGACACAAATTCCAGGTGAAAAAATCCTTTGGGAAGCTCCTCAAAAAGCGCAACAACTTTATTTTATTGAACTGCTGGGTACTAACGTTAATCTCGGAAATATTGCACCCAATGAGATCATTGCGCTCGAAGCCATGCGCATCGGATTGAGAGGGGATACCTTTGATCTCTTCCTTGATAAATAACTACACCATGCGGACATTTGGACTCATCGGGTACCCATTGGGTCATTCCTTTTCAAAAAAATATTTTACAGAAAAATTTGAGCGGGAGGGCATCACCGGAAATGCATATGAGCTCTATCCTTTGGAACAAATTGGTCAGTTGGAAGACCTGCTGGTTGCACATCCGGGTTTAGCAGGACTCAACGTAACCATTCCATACAAAGAGCAGGTTATCCCTTACCTGGACAGCATGTCACCTGTTGTTAAGGAGATTGGAGCTTGCAATTGTATCCGTATTGAAGAGGGTCGCTTGATAGGCCACAATACCGATGTGATTGGATTTTCCAAATCGCTATTGCCCAAATTGAAGCCCCACCATAAACAAGCATTGATTCTGGGTACGGGCGGTTCATCAAAAGCAGTAACCTATGTTTTGAATGAGCTGGGGATATCCTTTTCACAGGTAAGTAGAACTCCAGCTGAGGGGATGATTGGGTATGAAGAAATTGACCAATCCATGCTTGAAAGCCATACACTGTTGATCAATACAACACCAGTTGGGATGTATCCCGATATTGAAAAGGCTCCTGCACTTCCTTATCAGTTCATTGGGGCAGAGCACTATCTGTTTGATTTGGTCTACAACCCAGAACGGACCATGTTTTTACAGCAAGGTGCTTTGCGCGGTGCAGCTGTTGAAAATGGTGCTGACATGCTGGTCATCCAAGCAGAGGCATCCTGGGAAATCTGGAACAGTTAAACCCGCTGAGTTCCATTGGCGCATTGTTCCAGGATTTTTCTGAGCTCATCTGGAATGGACCTGACTTTTCTTTCTTTGTAGTCAAAACAGACCATGCTTGTTTTGATGGTGGCTGATTCGATTTCGCTTCCATCCTTTAATAATTTGATCGAATAAAAGCAATCAAATGATGCCCTTGACGGGGTGCCGATGGCCAGAGAGATGCGGATGGTATTGCCATGGAAAAGCTCATGAAAATACTCAACATGTGCCTCTGTCAATGCCAGGCCAAATGGGCCAAAATGCATTTCGGAACAGCCAATGTTTTGAAGAAATCGCATTCTTGTTTCCTGGGCAAAAAGCAAGTACCGCTCGTTTCCAACATGGCCGCCATAATTGATGTCTGATACCTGTACCGTCAGTTCAGTTTGGAAGCAGAATGGAGAAGGGATTGTTATTTTTCTGTTCCTCATGGGGTTTATCTGGGTATTTGCTTGACTTGAATCTTGTTTTTGCTTGAATCTTTGCTGAGCACCTGAGGCGTGTCGGTTAGTGCAGCCTTTATGCTGGTCCCCTGTAAGGATTCAATCAGTGCATTTCTGAATGAGTTGTTGACCAGTGTAGCAGTTGCCATTACCAAAAAAGCAATCATTGCAGCATAGCGCAAAGCAGGCCTCAACCAGTTGAAAGCTTTGGATGAATGGCTGTTTTCAGTCGAAGAGAGTTTGCTTGAAATGGCCTCCCAGCTGTCATTGGGCGGCGGCGCTGTATGGTGGTACAAGGAGTTTCCTTGCTCTTGGAGTATTTTTTCAACTGCATTCCATGCAGGTGGCGGCGGCGCGGCCTGGTATTCGGCCAGTTTTTTTGTCCATTCCATGGTTATGCTTTGTCTTGATTTCTGTTGCCAATTTTCTCCTGTAGCCAGGCTTTTGCTCTGGCGTATTGCGACTTGCTTGTTCCTTCACTGATGTTCATCATCGTTGCAATTTCTTTGTGTGAATAGCCCTCAACTGCGAAAAGATTGAATACCGTTCTGTATCCATTGGGCAGTTCACTGATCAACCTGACAATGTCTTCAGCCTCCAATTCATCCAAAGCAGAAACCTCCTGATTCGGAATATTCTCTTCCTGGTTTTCACTGATGGCATAGAGTTGGTTCTTTTTCCTGTAATGCTCTATGGCAGTATTGACAAATATTCTTCTCATCCAGCCCTCAAAAGATCCAGTGGCCATGAATTTTCCAAGATTGACAAATACTTTCACAAACCCATCCTGCAGGATATCCTTTGCATCCTCACTATTGGCTGCATACCGCAGACAAATTCCATACATTTTTGGAGCATACTTGTCATACAGTTTTTTTTGCATGACGGGGTTGCCGTGTAAACAGCCTTCTATCAAGTCGTGATCGTTGGACAAATGGTTGCTCGGCATATGAATTATTTATTTTCTGGGGAATCCAGAAATGTGGTCATTTTCTCAATGGCTTTTTTCCGGTGGCTGATGGCAGATTTTACTTCAATGCCCAGTTCTGCAAAAGTTTTATCATGGTGTGCAGGCATGAAAACAGGGTCGTACCCAAACCCTGCAGTGCCGGAGGCAGTTGCTGTAATGCTGCCCTCACAATCCCCTTCGAAAATGTATTCCTGGCCATTCAAGATGAGTGAAATCACTGTTCTGAAACGGGCAGCCCTATTGGCAATGCCTTTCATTTCAAAAAGCAGTTTCTGAAGGTTGTCATCGGCATTGGCCTGCTCACCTGCGTAGCGTGCAGACTTTACGCCAGGCGCGCCATTCAAAGCGTCCACTTCCAATCCGGTGTCTTCGGAAAAACAATCCATGCCGGTAAGCCGATGAATGACCATCGATTTTTCCCTTGCATTTTCAGCAAGGGTTTCATGAGGCTCGGGAATCTCTATTTCTATCCCAGCCTCTTTTAAAGTGATGATGTCGAAATCTGGTCCCAGTACTGCCCTTATTTCCTCAGCCTTGTGTTTATTGTTGGAGGCAAAAATGATTTTTCTCATGAGGGGAAAAGTTGTTTGAGGCATTGCCATAGTTGCATTTTCAATGCCTTGTCGGTTTCAATGGTATCCAATTTTGGCGCAGCAAGGTAGCGCACTTGCTGGAAGGATTGAACCTGAAAATGAGGAAAATTAATGGGAAGACCAATCGCTGCAGGGTCAATGCCAAAAAGAATCAATTGCTTTTGCTTGAACTGGCTGAAAATGGCTTTATAATCAGGCAAATCATTTTGCTTATTGCTGATGATGGCATAATCCGATTGTTCCAGTTTGCAGGCTTTCATGATATTGTTCAGAAAATCCAGCTGTTGGGATGGCAGTTCTTTTCCTTCTGCGAGTGAAACCACAACCGTATCAACAGGCAATCCAGTCAAAGTTTCAGCAGGTTCAACTGCAGGGAGGTTCGATGTGGTAACAGGATCTTTCAAATCAACTAGGCAATTGTTGAATAGATCAGAAAGAACAGCAACGGGCAATTTGATGGTTTCTTGTTGGTCCATGTTCAGGCTTTCCTTTGTACTTGCAGATTGATTTAGTTACTTTGTAAAAATTTAGGGTATGCAGACAATGGGAAACATAAAGGTAACGAAAGCCACGACATCAAAAAGGGCATCAGTGGATTTCAGTAACCTGTCATTTGGCAAGCATTTCACAGACCATATGTTGGTGGCAGAATACAGCAATGGAAGTTGGCAAACACCCGAAATTGTTCCCTACGGACCCATCAGTTTTGACCCGTCCATGGCAACCATTCACTATGGCCAATCGATTTTTGAGGGCATCAAGGCCTATCGTTTGAAAACTGGAGTGGAAGCCATTTTCAGGCCATACGACAATTTCAAAAGGTTCAATAAATCAGCCGCGCGCATGGAGATGCCATCTGTTCCTGAAGAAATATTCATTGGGGGTATGAAGCAGTTGCTTCAAGTGGATGCTGCATGGATTCCTGAAGAATATGACCACTCTCTTTACGTCAGACCTTTCATGTTTGCAACAGATGAGGTAATTGGTGTCAATCCATCAACCACCTATAAGTTCATGATCATCCTGAGTCCTGTTGGTCCTTACTATGCAGCTCCTATGAAAATTTATGTCGAGGAGTTTTATGTCAGGGCCGTTCCGGGCGGGGTAGGGTTTGCCAAAACATCCGGCAACTATGCGGCCTCTTTACACCCTGCTGCTGTTGCCAAAAAACGTGGTTATGACCAAATCCTCTGGACTGATGCACACGAGCACAAATATGTGCAGGAGTGCGGCACCATGAACGTATTTTTTGTGATCGGGGACAAGTTCATTACTCCAGGCCTGGAATCCGGCACCATCCTGGAAGGGGTAACCAGGGACAGTGTAATTGCTGTAGCCAAGGACATGGGCAAGGTGGTAGAGGAGCGGGAAATTTCGGTGGATGAGCTGGTAGATGCCTACAAAGCAGGCCTGCTTACAGAAGCATTTGGCGCAGGTACGGCTGCAACCATTGCCAAAATTGCTGAATTGCGGTACAAGGATTTTGTAATGGAATTCGACCCAGGGAAAATGCTTTTGGCCGATGAAATCAAGTCAATTTTGACAGCCATTCGCGACGGAATTGCTCCAGATCCAAGGGGTTGGATGCTTCCAATCCAAGGATAGTCGCGGTTTATATAAAAATTTGGGATTGGCGTTTGGTTTTTGAAAATTAATTCATACTTTTGCCGTCCCGTTAAAAAAAGGGTAGAATGCCTACAATTCAACAGCTCGTAAGAAAAGGAAGAGAGATCATCAAGGCCAAGAGCAAGTCTAGGGCCCTGGATGCTTGTCCGCAGCGCCGCGGAGTATGTACACGTGTATATACCACCACTCCAAAAAAACCAAACTCAGCATTGAGGAAGGTTGCAAAAGTCCGTTTGACCAACAAAATCGAGGTTATCGCTTACATCCCAGGTGAAGGACATAACCTTCAGGAGCACTCCATCGTTTTGATCAGGGGTGGTCGTGTGAAGGATCTTCCGGGTGTACGTTACCATATCGTAAGGGGTAGCTTGGATACTGCCGGTGTAAAAGACCGCAAGAAGAGCCGTTCCAAGTATGGTACCAAGCGTGTAAAAGTTAAAAAATAATATCAAAACATCGAAATCCACATAGATGAGGAAGTCCAGAGCCAAAAAATTACCCCTTGCACCAGATCCAAAGTTCAATGACACGTTGGTGACACGTTTCATCAACAACGTTATGTGGCAGGGAAAGAAAGATGCATCATTGATCATTTTCTATGATGCGATTGACAAGGTTGCCAAAATGACCGGCGAAGACGGTTACGAGGTTTGGAGGAAAGCTTTGAGCAACGTGACACCTGCTGTAGAAGTTAGAAGCCGCCGTATTGGTGGTGCTACCTTCCAGATTCCATCTGAAGTACGTGCTGACAGGAAAATTTCCCTCAGCATCAAATGGATGGTTCGTTTTGCAAGGGAACGCAATGGCCGTAGCATGGCAGACAAGCTCGCCAACGAGATTGTTGCAGCCAGCAAAGGTGAAGGTGGTGCTTTCAAAAAGAAAGAAGACACACACCGTATGGCTGAGGCCAACAAAGCCTTTGCACATTTCCGTGTATAATCTTAATATCATTCCAATACAAAGGGCTGCCAGTTGGCGGCCCTTTTTTATTTCGGTTTCTGCACTGCATTTCCTAACTTTGCACCCGCAAAAGCAGCTTTCCCTCCAGGAAGGCAATCGATTGCCCAAAAACAAAACTTTTTAAACAATAAGTACAGTCATGGCAGACTTAAAATTTCAACGGAACTTCGGAATTGCTGCGCACATTGATGCGGGTAAAACCACTACAACAGAGCGTATCCTGCGCTACACAGGAATGATCCACAAGATTGGTGAGGTGCACGATGGTGCTGCTACCACTGACTGGATGGAACAGGAAAAAGAGCGTGGTATCACGATTACTTCAGCGGCAGTAAGCTGTCAGTGGAACTTCCCAACTGTATTGGGAAAGGCAACCCCTGATACCCAAAAGTATTATTTCAACATCATCGATACTCCAGGTCACGTTGACTTCACTGTAGAGGTGGAGCGTTCCATGCGCGTATTGGATGGTTTGATTGCCTTGTTTTCTGCTGTAGATGGTGTTGAGCCACAGTCAGAAACAGTTTGGCGCCAGGCCAACCGCTACAAGGTACCCCGTATCGGATTTGTCAACAAAATGGACCGCAGTGGCGCTGACTTCCTCATGGTTGTTCGCCAGGTGAAAGAAATGCTGGGTGCGAAAGCAGTGCCTTTGCAGCTCCCCATTGGTGCAGAAGACAATTTTACCGGTGTGGTAGACTTGATCAAGATGAAGGGTATCATTTGGCACATGGAAACTGAGGGGATGACATTTGATGAGATCCCAGTTCCTGCTGACATGGTGGAAGAAGCCAACGAATGGAGGCAGAACCTCATTGAAGCAGTTGCTGAATACGATGACAAATTGTTGGAGAAATTCTTTGACGATCCAACCACCATTTCTGAAGACGAGGTACACGAAGCCATCCGCAAGGCGGCCATCGACCTCAGCATTGTTCCAATGATGTGTGGTTCTTCATTCAAGAACAAAGGTGTGCAAACAGCATTGGATGCGGTTTGTCGCTATCTCCCTTCACCTGTAGACATTGATGCCGTAGAAGGTATCAATCCTGACAGCGGAGAGACTGTTACCCGTAAGCCTGAGGCGTCTGAGCCTTTTGCAGCCCTTGCATTCAAAATCATGACCGATCCATTCGTGGGAAGGCTGGCCTTCTTCAGGGTTTATTCTGGTCATCTTGATGCAGGTTCTTATGTATTGAACGTGAGAAGTGGCAAGAAAGAGCGTATCAGCCGTATCATGAAAATGTTTGCCAACAAGCAGAATCCAATCGACTTCATTGAAGCTGGAGATATTGGTGCAGCCGTAGGTTTCAAGGAAATCAAAACGGGTGATACCCTTTGTGATGAAGATCATCCAATTGTTTTGGAGAACATGTTCATCCCAGAGCCGGTTATCTCTGTTGCTGTTGAGCCCAAGGCACAAGCGGATGTAGACAAGATGGGTATGGCGATTGCCAAGCTTGTTGAGGAAGATCCAACCTTGCGTGTTAGAACTGATGAGGAAACAGGACAAACCATCCTCAGTGGTATGGGTGAGCTGCACCTCGAGATCATTGTTGACCGTATGCGCAGGGAATTCAAGGTGGAAGTTAACCAGGGAGCTCCTCAGGTTGCCTACAAAGAAGCATTCAACGCAACTGTACAGCACCGTGAGACCTTGAAAAAACAAACGGGTGGTCGTGGTAAGTTTGCCGATATCGTATTCGAATTTGGTCCTGCCGATGCAGAATGGCTTACCGAGAATCCTGGAAAATCAATGCAATTTGTCAATGATATTTTTGGAGGATCCATTCCAAGGGAATTCATACCAGCCATCCAGAAAGGCTTTGAGCAATCAATGAATACTGGAGTATTGGCCAACTACCCTGTAGAGAGCATGAAGGTCAGGATCTATGATGGAAGCTTCCACCAGGTTGACTCTGATTCAATGTCCTTTGAACTTTGTGCCAAAGGTGGTTTCCGTGAAGCAGCCCGCAAAGCAAAACCCGTTTTGCTTGAGCCGATCATGAAAATCGAAGTAATTACCCCAGAGCAATACATGGGAGATGTTACAGGAGATTTGAACAGGAGAAGGGGTATGCTCGAAGGAATGGACAGCAGGGCAGGAGCCCAGGTCATCAAGGCCAAGGTTCCATTGAGTGAAATGTTCGGATATGTTACCCAGCTCCGTTCGCTTTCCTCAGGTCGTGCATCCTCTACCATGGAGTTCTCCCATTACAATCCTGCCCCCAACAATATCGCCGAAGAGGTGATTGCAAGGGTAAAAGGCAAGGCAAAGGAGTAAATGCAATTACCTGTTAATCAGTATATTAGGCCCCGGTTTTATCCGGGGCCTATTTATTTTTGAAAATAGATGGATTTCTGTCGAAAAATCAGGCATTTTGTTTTGTAAGTATAAAACAAATCCATACTTTTGCATCCCATTTAAAAAATGGTCATTTAACTATGTCACAGCGAATCAGAATAAAATTACAGTCATACGACCATAATCTGGTTGACAAATCAGCGGAGAAGATTGTGAAAACCGTACGCAGTACTGGAGCAGTTATCACTGGTCCAATTCCCTTGCCTACACAAAAAAGGATTTTCACTGTGTTGAAATCACCACACGTTAACAAGAAGGCGCGTGAGCAGTTCCAACTCTGCACACACAAGCGTTTGCTTGATATTTACACTTCATCTTCACGTACAGTGGATGCATTGAGCAAGCTCGATCTTCCAAGTGGTGTAGATGTAGAAATCAAGGCCTGATGAGGTCAGGTGCTCCTCAAAGCGGCACCGCAGTTCTTTATTATTCATCTCCCAATTGATTGCCGTTGGCATGAGAAAAAGGAGCGCTGAAAATCAATTTTGTCTCTCTAAAGAGAGTTGAAATATAAACAGGCCCTTCGAGGTTTGTTTACTGTCGGTACTTCCTCCTGAAGATTTGGGAAAAAGGAAAAGGTCGATGGCAAACTGGGATTGAAGCGAGGTATCCCCTCACTGTCCATTTAACCGAAAAGGGTATAAACAAAGTACAATGAAAGGAATTATCGGAAAAAAAATCGGGATGACCAGCATCTTCGGTCCCGACGGGAAGCAGATCTCCTGCACCGTCATCGAAGCTGGTCCATGTGTTGTGACACAGGTCAAGTCAAAGGAAAGCGACGGTTATACCGCCCTTCAGCTCTCTTACGGTGAAAAATCCGAAAAAAGAGCAATCGCTTCAGAAAAAGGCCATTTTGCTAAGGCCTCTTCCACTCCAAAAAGTTTTGTAAAGGAATTCAGGGATTACAGTCTTGAAAAGGCCCTCGGTGAATCCATCACATGTGAAATTTTCGCAGAAGGCGAAAAGGTTGATGTGGTTGGTACAACCAAGGGTAAAGGTTTTCAGGGGGTTGTAAAACGCCATGGTTTCAGTGGTGTTGGTCAACAATCTCATGGTCAGCATGACCGTCAACGTGCTCCTGGTTCTATCGGTAACTCTTCCGATGCATCAAGGGTATTCAAGGGAATGCGCATGGCCGGCCGCATGGGTGGCGATCGTGTAAAGGTTAAGGGCTTGAAGGTCGTAAAGATCTTTGCTGAAAAGAATTATGTTCTTATCAGCGGTTCTATTCCAGGACACAACGGCTCCATCGTTTATATTCAGAACTAATTCAACGCAGCGATCATGCAAGTAGACGTATTATCAATATCAGGAAGCAAGACCGGCAGGACAGTGGATCTGCCGGAAGATATATTTGGTGCAGAACCAAACAACCACGTGATTTATCTTGCCGTTAAGCAGTATTTGGCTGCCCAGCGTCAAGGTACACACAAGGTCAAGACCCGTGCCGAAGTTCAGGGTGCCAGCCGCAAGCTGCACAAGCAAAAAGGTACAGGTGGTGCCCGTAAGGGTAATATCCGCAACCCTTTGTACAAGGGTGGTGGTACCATCTTCGGACCCAAGCCACACAGCTATGACATCAAGCTGAACCGCAGGGTTAAAGATTTGGCCAAAATCAGCGCACTCAGCCACAAAAGCAAAGCCAACGCAATCCTTGTAGTGGAAGACCTCCAATTGGAAGCGCCGAAAACAAGCGCATTTGCAAGCATGCTGAAAGGCTTGAATGTAAGCAACAAGAAATCATTGTATGTGATGCCAGATTTGATTGAAAATGTATTTGTAAGTGCAAGGAACATTCCTTCTGTCCTTACTGCAGTTCTTTCAGACATCAATACCTATGATGTAATGAATGCCGATGTACTCGTTTTGACAGAATCTGCAGCCAAGTTGTTTGTAGAGATGGAAGAGGGTGCTGAAGCTTAATTGATTTATTAAAAATTTAAACAAGAGATATGAAACTTGCTGATGTTCTGGTAAAGCCCATTCTTTCTGAGAAGGCAAACCAGCTTTCAGAAAAAAATCGCGTTTATTCTTTCAAGGTTGCCAGATTTGCCAACAAATTGGAGATTAAGAAAGCGGTTGAAGATTTCTATGGTGTGACAGTTGAAGATGTAAGGACAGCAGTTGCTCCTGCAAAGAGCAAAAGCCGTTTTACAAAGGCAGGTGTGATCAGCGGTAGGAAGCCTTCTTTCAAGAAAGCTTATGTAACTGTTGGAGAAGGTGAAACCATTGACCTGTACGCAAACATTTAATTGAAAAGAAGCCCTAAAGGCAAAAAAATAAAAACATGCCATTAAAGAAGTACAAACCCATTACAGCGGGAACCAGGTGGAGGATAGGCAATGCTTATGCTGAAGTTACCACATCAACTCCTGAGAAATCTCTTCTTGAGACAGTTAAGAAGACCGGTGGTAGGAATGCCCAAGGTCATCGCTCCATGCGTTATATCGGTGGCGGTAACAAAAAAATGTACCGTATCATCGACTTCAAACGCAACAAACATGAGGTTCCCGCCAAGGTAGCTTCTATCGAATACGATCCGAACAGGACCGCTTTCATCGCCCTTCTCAACTACGCTGATGGAGAAAAGCGTTATATGCTTGCTCCTCAAGGGTTGGAAGTGGGTATGACAGTTATCAGTGGTAACGCAGTTGCTCCTGAGGTTGGAAATGCCTTGATGATGAAGAACATGCCCCTGGGTACGAATATTCACAACATTGAAATGCAGCCTGGTCAGGGTGGAAAGATTGCACGCAGTGCAGGTACTTCAGCACAATTGACCAACAAGGAAGAAAAATACGCAGTATTGAAAATGCCTTCTGGCGAATTGAGAAAAGTATTGATCAATTGTTTTGCAACTGTTGGTGTACTCTCCAATTCTGATCATAGCTTGGAAAGCATGGGTAAGGCGGGTAGAAACCGTTGGAAAGGCATCCGCCCACGTACCCGTGGTGTTGCCATGAACCCAGTTGATCATCCGATGGGTGGTGGTGAAGGTCGTTCTTCTGGTGGTCACCCACGCAGCCGTACAGGCAAATACGCCAAGGGTGAAAAGACCAGGACACGCGGAAAGGGTAGCGATAAGCTGATCCTTCAACGCAAGAACGGTAAAAAGCTCGCTAAATAATCACAAGAAAAGAACACATAACAAGAAACCAATATTATGGCTCGTTCAATAAGAAAAGGTCCGTATGTAGCGGCCAAGCTAGAGAAGAAGGTTGAAGCGATGAATGACGGAAAATCCAAGAGGGCAGTGGTAAAAACATGGAGCCGCAGAAGCACCATTACTCCTGATTTTGTTGGACATACTTTCGCTGTTCACAACGGAAACAAGTTCATACCTGTATATGTTACTGAATTCATGGTAGGGCACAAGCTCGGAGAATTTTCTCCAACCAGGAATTTCAGGGGTCACTCAAGCAAGAAAGTTTAAAAAACAGTTGTCGGACTGATATTCCCGGTAACAGAAAAAATATATTATGGAAGCAATAGCAAAATTGAGAAATCATCCCACATCCCCCCGAAAGATGCGTCTTTTGGCGGATCATATCCGTGGCATGAAAGTTGAACAAGCAGTAGCCATCCTTGATCATCATCCTCAGCACAGTGCAACACCCCTTCGCAAGTTGGTGATGTCTGCAGTGAGCAACTGGAAGCAGAAGAATGAAGGTGGTAATGTTGAGGCATTGGTTGTGAAAACCATCTTTGTTGATGGAGCACGCAGCATCAAAAGAATGCTTCCAGCTCCTCAGGGTAGGGCTTATCGTATGCGCAAACGCAGCAATCACGTTACTGTAATTGTTGACGTAAAAAATTAAGAACTTTCAAACTGAATCATAATGGGTCAAAAAACGAATCCAATTGGCAATAGGTTAGGCATCATCCGCGGATGGGAGAGTAACTGGTACGGAAGCAAGAAAGATTATGCTCAGAAGCTGATCGAAGACACCAGGATCCGTGGTTATCTCAACGCCCGTATCAACAAGGGTGGCATTGCTAAAATTGTTATTGAGCGTACACTCAATAAGCTTATCATCACCATCCACACTTCCAAGCCTGGTATCATCATTGGTAAAGGCGGTGGAGAGGTTGACAGGATCAAGGAAGAGTTGAAAAAACTCACCGGCAAGGATGATGTTCAAATCAACATTCTTGAAATCCGCAGGCCTGAATTGGATGCTCAGATTGTAGGTGAAACGATTGCCAAGCAGATTGAGAACCGCATCAACTTCAAGCGTGCCATCAAAATGGCAATTGCTTCAACCATGCGTCTCGGTGCTGAAGGAATCAAAATCAAGGCAAGTGGTCGTTTGGGTGGTGCAGAGATTGCCCGTTCAGAAGAAATCAAGCAAGGTAGGGTTCCTCTCCATACATTCAGGATGGACATTGACTACGCTTCAGTTTATGCTCAAACTGTTTATGGTAAAATCGGCCTGAAGGTTTGGATTTGTAAAGGTGAAGTGTTGGCAAAGCGTGATTTGAACCCGAACTTTGTTGGTGGTACCAAAGCAGATGGTCCAGAAAGAAGGGATTCTCGTCCAGCCGGTGGTCGTGATGACAGACGCGGTGGCGGTCCTGGTCGTGATGACAGGCGCGGCGGTGGCGGAAGAGAACGCAGAGGATAATAATTTTTAAAAAGGGTATTCAATAAAAATACTTCAACATGTTACAACCAAAAAGAACGAAACACAGGAAGGCGCAGAAAGGAAGAATCAGGGAAGTTGCCAAAAGAGGAACATCCCTTGCATTCGGATCATTTGGACTGAAGGCGATGGAACCTGTATGGATGACAAACAGGCAAATTGAAGCTGCACGTCAAGCAATGACACGTGCCATGAAAAGGGAAGGAAACGTTTGGATCAGGATTTTCCCAGACAAGCCAATCACCCGCAAACCACAAGAGGTTAGGATGGGTAAAGGTAAAGGTAACCCTGAATTCTGGGCAGCTGTAGTTGAGCCAGGTAGGATCCTTTTCGAAGTTGAGGGAGTAACAATGGAAGTGGCTCAAGAAGCCATGCACCTGGCAGCTGCAAAACTGCCTATCAAAACCAAATTTATTGTTCGCAGGGATTTTGCGGCATAAGGATTAAGAAAGTTAAACAACTTACACATGTCAAAGAAGATTGATTTTTTGAAGAGCCTCACTGGACTGAGTGAATCAGACATCAAGGCTAAAATAACCGAAGATGAGTTGCGTTTGAAAAAAATGCAGTTTGCTCATGCCATAACACCTCTTGAGAATCCGATGAGCATCAGGGCTCTGAGAAAGGACATCGCGAGGCTTAAATCTGAATTGAAAAAAAGAGCACTAGCCTAGTCAGGGATAAATTTTAAAAATAAATCCGGACTTGGGCCGGGAGCTAAAATAAAAAGAAATGGTTGAAAGAAAACTTCGCAAAACCAAAACGGGTTCAGTAACCAGTGACAAGATGGACAAGACCATTACTGTTGCTGTTGAAAGGAAAGTAAAGCACCCTATCTATGGAAAGTTCGTTAAAAAGACGACCAAGTTCCATGCGCACGATGAGACAAATGAGGCAAAGCCAGGAGATGTGGTGAGAATCATGGAAACAAGGCCACTCAGCAAAACAAAACGCTGGAGGCTGGTAGAAATTATTGAAAAAGCCAAATAGGTCTTCACGAAAGTCAAAAGACAAATCGTTTAACCAAACGGCATAAGCCGGATAAAATATAATAAAATGATTCAGCAAGAATCCAGATTGAATGTAGCAGACAACAGCGGTGCCAAAGAAGTACTTTGTATCCGTGTATTGGGTAACAGTGGACAGGATTATGCCAAGATTGGTGACAAGATTGTTGTTACTGTTAAGGATGCAATCCCTGCCGGTGGTATCAAAAAAGGAACTGTTGCCAAGGCTGTTATTGTTCGTACAAAAAATAAGCTTCGCAGGAAAGACGGTTCTTATATCCGTTTCGATGATAATGCAGTTGTAATCCTCAATGCTTCAGATGAGCCAAGGGGTACACGTATCTTCGGACCAGTTGCCCGTGAACTGAGGGATAAGGGATATATGAAGATCATTTCACTTGCACCAGAAGTCCTTTAATTGAGTATAAACTGCGTGATCAACGCTTAAAATAAAGAAGATGAGTACTAGATTCAAACCCAAGTTCAATATTAAAAAAGGTGACACCGTTGTGGTGATCTCGGGAGACGATAAGGATCCCAAGAAACCCCGCAAGATTCTTGAAGTGTTTCCTGAAAAATCACGTGTGCTGGTTGAGGGTGTTAACATCGTTACACGCCACACCAAGCCTTCAGCCCAAAACACCAAAGGTGGTTTGGTTAAAAAGGAAGCTTCTGTACACATCAGCAATGTGATGCTTTGGGATGCAAAGAAAGAAGAAGCTACCAAAGTGAAAAGAACAAGGGAGAATGGTAAATTAGTTAGAATTTCTAAAAAGTCAGGGGAGGTAATCAAATAATGAGCACATCTACGTATACACCCAGGTTACAGACAAAGTATCACACTGAAGTGATACCTGCGCTGATGAAAAAGTTCAGTTACAGTTCAGTAATGCAAGTACCCAAAATCACCAAAATCTGTTTGAACAGAGGTGTTAATGGTGCTGTTGCAGACAAAAAGTTGATTGATATTGCAATTGATGAGTTGACTACCGTTACAGGACAAAAAGCTGTCGCTACCAAGTCAAAGAAGGATATCTCTAACTTCAAATTGAGAAAGAACATGCCCATTGGTGCACGCGTTACATTGCGCGGCGTTAAGATGTTCGAATTTCTTGATAGGTTGATTTCTGCTTCCTTGCCACGTGTTCGTGATTTCAAAGGCGTAAGTGAAAAGGCTTTTGACGGTCGTGGAAACTACACACTGGGCGTTACCGAGCAAATCATTTTCCCTGAAATTGATATTGACAAGGTTACCAAAATCACTGGTATGGACATTACCTTCGTAACTACAGCCAAGAACAACGAAGAGGCTTATGAGTTGCTGAAAGAAATGGGAATGCCTTTCAAAAATATGAAAAAGGATTAATTGACATCTAATTTGGGCGAAAGCCCGGGTTCAACACAATAAAGAACATATGGCAAAAGAATCGGTAAAAGCCAGACAAAGGAAAAGAGAGAAAATGGTTGAAAAGTTTGCAGAGAAGCGTGCAGCCCTTAAAGCAGCAGGTGAGTGGCAGGCCTTGGACCAACTTCCAAAGAACTCTTCTAAAGTACGCCTTAAGAACAGGTGCCAGCTCACAGGTCGTCCTAAAGGGTACATGAGATTTTTTGGTCTCTCAAGGGTAACCTTCCGCGACATGGCTCTTTCAGGAAAGATTCCTGGCGTTACAAAAGCAAGCTGGTAATCCGAACGTAAACAGAACTACTACTCAATAACTTAAACCGAAGTAATCCCATTGCTGGGACTAAGGAGGAACAAAATATGACAACAGATCCAATTGCAGATTTCCTGACGAGGGTCAGAAATGCACAGATGGCGGGGCACAGAATCGTTGAGATTCCAGCTTCTAACCTCAAAAAGCGTATCACTGAGATACTTTACAACCAAGGTTACATTCTCAAATACAAATTTGAAGATGATTCCAAGCAAGGTGTGATCAAGATCGCCTTGAAATACGATGCCATCAGCAAAGAGCCTGCCATCAAAACCTTGGAGCGTGTTTCACGTCCAGGTCTCAGGCAGTATGCCAAGCCGGTTGAATTCAAGAGAGTGAAGAACGGATTGGGTGTTGCCATCCTTTCTACTTCAAAAGGTGTAATGACCGACAAAGATGCCAAATCACAGAATGTGGGTGGTGAGGTTCTTTGTTACATATATTAATTAAAAATCTTTCCTTGTCGGAAAGTTTGGATTGCGCACTAAGTTTTCTATACGGAACTGAAACCATCCAGGCAAAACCTCAGGGATTTAAAACAGAATACTATGTCTCGTATAGGTAAAAAGCTTATTGAACTTCCTGCAGGTGTAACCCTTACTGTTGGCGCAGGCAATGTTGTAACAGTAAAAGGACCCAAAGGTCAACTCACCCAAGATGTCGATCGTGATATCTCGGTTGAAATCAATGGTAATATTGTTGAGTTAAAGCGTCCAACTGATCAAATCAGGCACCGTGCCCTGCATGGTCTTTCAAGGGCTTTGGTCAACAACCTTGTCGTTGGAGTTACCACAGGTTTCAAAAAAGAACTTGAGTTAGTGGGTGTGGGTTACAAAGCTGCAAGCCAAGGAAATATCCTAGACCTTTCTCTTGGTTATTCTCACAACATCATTTTTGAGATTCCCAAGGAATTGAAAGTTTCTACAACTCAAGAAAAAGGGGACAATCCTCGTATTTTCCTGGAAGGCTCTGACAAGCAATTGCTTGGACAAGTTGCTGCAAAAATCAGGGGTCTAAGGAAACCTGAACCATACAAAGGAAAAGGTGTGAAATACAAGGGTGAATACATCCGTCGTAAAGCAGGTAAAGCAGCTGGTAAATAATAATCGTTAACTATCCTGGCAGCATCAGGACAAACCATAAAAGATGAACGTAAAATCATTAAGAAGACAAAGGATCAAGTATACGATCCGCAAGAAGATCTCAGGAACTGCAGCAATGCCAAGGTTGAGTGTCTTCAGAAGCAACACCGAAATCTATGCGCAATTGATCGATGATGTAAATGGAGTTACCCTTGCATCAGCATCTTCTCGCGATAAGGATATCAAAGCACAGAAGGCAACCAAGACTGAAAAAAGCAAAATGGTTGGTGAAGCCATTGCCAAAAAAGCAATTGCTGTAGGTCTTGCTGGTTGTGTTTTCGATCGTGGTGGTTTTCTCTATCACGGTAGGGTTAAAGCAGTAGCAGAAGGTGCACGTGAAGGTGGCCTGAAGTTCTAATCATAATTTTGTTCAAATCAATATTTCAATAGATGTCAAAAGTAAATTACAGCAGAGTCAAAGCCGGAGACCTTGAGTTGAAGGAGAAAGTTGTAGCCATCAACCGCGTTGTAAAAACAACAAAGGGTGGAAGAGCATTCAGTTTCTCGGCACTCGTAGTTGTTGGTAACGAACAGGGTGTTGTCGGCCATGGTCTTGGTAAAGCCAAGGAAGTCCAGGAAGCCATCACCAAAGGAATTGAAGATGCAAAGAAGAATCTGATAAAAGTTCCAGTAATGAAGGGAACCATACCCCATGATCAACTTGCAAAAGAAGGCGCAGCCAAGGTTTTGATAAAGCCTGCTGCACATGGTACTGGTGTAATTGCTGGTGGAAGCATGCGTGCTGTTTTGGAGAGTGTTGGTGTTACTGACGTTCTTGCAAAATCACTTGGTTCAGCCAATCCACACAATGTGGTCAAAGCCACTTTCAAAGCCTTGGGTATGCTGCGTGAGCCGATTCACGTTTCTAAAACCAGGACCATTGCACTGAAAAAGGTTTTCAACGGATAATCTTTCCATCAATACATTTGATAACGCAACAATACCCCCTGGGGTTTCAATATGAAGAAGCTGAAAATAACTAAAGTAAAAAGTGTCATCGACCGCCCAGAACGTCAAAAGCGTACCATGGAAGCGCTTGGCCTTCGCAAGGTAAATGCTTCTGTTGAGTTGGAAGCAACTCCACAGATCCTTGGCATGGTCAGGAAAGTGACTCATCTTGTTAAGGTTGAGGAAATCTAGTAGATTTTCTTCCCGCTATAAACATTATTTTTTAATACGAGTGGTCCTAACAGGACTGCGTTGAGTAAAACAGGCATCATGAAATTACATACTTTAAGGCCCGCAAAAGGAGCTACAAAAAAAGAAAAAAGAATTGGACGTGGTGAAGCATCAGGACATGGTGGAACTTCAACCAAAGGTAACAAAGGTGCACAAAGCCGTGCAGGTTACAAATCTAAGAGAGGACACGAAGGTGGTCAGATGCCAATTCAACGTCGTATTCCAAAAATTGGTTTCAAAAACAATGATAGGGTAGAATACAAAGTATTCAACCTCGGACAAATTGAAACACTGATTGAGAAATATTCACTTTCCTCATTCAGCATGGAAAATCTTTATGTCAATGGACTCGTTAACCGTACCGATAAGGTTAAGATTCTTGGTAACGGAGCCATTTCTACAAAAATTGATTTCAAGGTGAATGCAATCAGTGAAAAGGCCAAGTCTGTTATCGAAGCAGCTGGCGGTTCTGTTGAAATCATCAAATAATTTCCGATATTTAGTGGCCAAGGCCATTTATACATAACGGACAAAATATTTCCCAGTGAAGAAATTCATCCAAACACTCAAGAATATCTGGAGCATTGATGATCTGCGCAGCAAGATCACAGTGACCATTTTGCTGATCCTTATCTATCGATTCGGTTCTCATGTTGCTTTGCCTGGAATCGATCCCAATAAATTGGACCTCCAAAGTGCCAAGAAGGGCTTGTTGGGTTTGTTTGACACATTCGCTGGTGGATCATTTTCAAGTGCTTCTATCTTTGCATTGGGTATCATGCCCTATATCTCTGCCTCTATCTTCATGCAATTGATGACGATCCTTGTTCCTCAGATGCAGAAGGTTCAAAAGGAAGGTGACAGTGGAAGAAAGAAAATCAACCAATGGACACGTTACCTCACTGCATTGGTTACCCTTTTTCAGGCAGCAGCTTATGTAGCATACCTTAAAAACGTAAGCCGTGATGCATTGATTGAAGCTTACCAGCCTTATTTTTGGATTTCAACCATCATTGTACTGACTGCCGGCACATTGTTTGTGATGTGGCTTGGTGAAAAAATTCAGGACAAGGGTCTTGGCAACGGAACCTCAATCATCATCATGGTTGGTATCCTCGCCCGCCTCCCACAATCTTTTGTTGGAGAGCTTGGAGCCAAACAAACCAGTGGTGGTGGTGGTCTCTTGCTTTTCTTGATTGAAATTGCTTTCCTTATTGCCATCATCTTAGGATTGATTTTACTTGTGCAAGGTGTTCGCAAAGTGCCCATCAGTTATGCAAAACAACTCGTTGGCAGCAGATCACTTTCTGGAGCAAGACAGTTCCTACCTTTGAAGGTCAATGCTTCTGGTGTAATGCCCATCATCTTTGCGCAAGCCATCATGTTCCTTCCAACCTTGGCTTCATTTACCAATCTTGAATCAGGAAAGGGTCTTGCCAGGATTTTCAACGATCCAAGCAATATTTGGTACATGTTGATTTATGTGATCATGGTAATTGCCTTTACATTCCTCTACACTGCACTTATTTTTAATCCCAAGCAAATGGCCGACAACCTCAAGCAAAACAACGGATTCATTCCCGGTGTTAAGCCCGGTCAGCCTACTGCTGATTATATCGGACAGGTGATGGACCGCATCACTTTGCCTGGTGCTATCTTCCTTGCCTTGATCGGTATCCTCCCGGGAATTGCGCAGCAGTTGGGCGTTACCCAATCCTTTGCTTCCTTCTTCGGTGGTACTTCACTTCTTATCATGGTGGGTGTAATACTTGATACACTGCAACAGATTGAAACCCATTTGTTGATGCGTCAATACGATGGATTGATGTCTGGTGGCAGGATTCAGGGCAGACAGCCTGCAACCACCAGCTCCATCTGAGATGATCAGAATCAAAACAAATCCGGAAGTAGAACTTATTCGTGAGAGTGCTCTTTTGGTAAGCAGTACCCTGGCTGAGTTGGCAACAATGCTCAAGCCTGGTATCACTACCCAAATGTTGGACAAACGTGCTGAAGAGTTTATTCTTGATAACAAAGCTGTTCCTTCTTTCAAAAATTACCGCGGTTATCCTTTTGCTACTTGCATATCTGTAAATGATGCTGTTGTTCATGGCTTTCCTAACAACAATAGCATCAAGGAAGGTGATTTAGTCTCCATTGACGTGGGTGTTTATAAAAATGGTTTTCATGGTGACAGTGCCTACACTTTTGGCATTGCTCCTGTCGCTGAAGAGCATCAGCTTTTGATGCAGGTTACCAGAACTTCATTGTTATTGGGTGTAGAGAAAGCAGTTGCTGGAAACAGGGTTGGAGACATTTCATTTGCCATACAGGATTTTACAGAGCGTCAGCATCACTATGGTGTTGTAAGGGAATTGGTGGGCCATGGATTGGGTAAGCAATTGCATGAAGATCCTCAAGTGCCCAACTATGGTAAAAAAGGCACAGGGCCTAAGCTCCGTGAAAACATGGTCATTGCCATTGAACCCATGATCAACATGGGTACCCGTGATGTGATTTATGATGCCGACGGCTGGACCGTCAGAACAAAAGATGGTAAATTTTCTGCTCATTACGAACATACCATTTGCGTCAAACGTGGTAGGGTAGACATCCTTTCCAGTTTTGAAAAAATCATTCAGAACGAAAACGCCAATCAGGCCCTTTACAGCGGCTATTGATCCCAGTTTCCTCAGGTCTATTTGCTAACTTTATCCCATGAGAACATTCCTTTTGTTTTTGTGGTCTCCTTTTTTTGTTTTTGCGCAATCTGAACCTGTACTAAAAGTCAGGAATTTCAGAAAAGCCAACGAGCATTCTTTCTTGTCAACCTATGTTGATTTTCTAAAGATTCCGAATGTTGCAGATGATCTTCCGAACATTAGGAAAAACGCAATTTGGATTTCAGATTACATGAAATCAAAAGGGATTTCAAATGTTCAATTGCTTCATCCCAAAATAGCAGATAAACCTCCTGCTGTCTATGGTGAAGTGATGGTTCCAGGGGTCACCCAAACAGTTGTCTTTTATGCACATTACGACGGACAACCTGTTGATTCAACAAAATGGTCTGCGGGCCTGCATCCCTTCAAACCTCGGCTTGCCAGTGGTTCACTCGCCAATGGCGCTCAATTGATCGACTGGCCACAGTCATCAACTGCATTCAATCCAGAGTGGAGAATTTATGCAAGAGGCAGCTCGGATGATAAGGCGGGTGTTTATACCATCATCAATGCCTATGCTGCACTTGCAGCCCTGCACATCTCGCCAGGCATCAACCTCAAATTCTTTTTTGAGGGTGAAGAAGAGGCTGGCTCAACTCATCTTGCAGAAATATTCGAACAGCACAAAGCATTGCTGAATGCTGATATTTGGGTCATCAGCGATGGGCCAGTACACCAATCCGGCAGAAAACAAGTTGTTTTTGGAGTTCGCGGAGATACCCATCTGGAGTTGACAGTTTTTGGGCCAAAGCGGCCTTTGCACTCCGGTCATTATGGAAACTGGGCACCCAACCCAGCCATGGAAATGGCGCATTTGCTTGCCAGCATGAAAAATAGCATGGGTGAGGTAACCATCAAAGGTTTTTATGATGATGTGATTCCCCTTAGCGAAGCTGAAAAGAATGCCTTGTCAAAAATCCCGCCAGTGGAAGATCAACTCAAGAAAGAGTTGGGCATGAAAAAAGCAGAGAGAATTGGAACGCTCAATGAAAACCTCAATCGTCCATCATTAAACATCAACGGATTCCAAAGTGCGGGAGTAGGCAAACAGTCCGCTAACGTGATTCCTACCAAAGCGATTGCTTCCATCGACCTGAGGCTTGTTGCAGGCAATGATTGGAAAAGACAACAACAAAAAGTCATTGACCACATCAAAAGCCAGGGATATCATGTAACAGATGCTGAACCATCCGATGAGGAGAGGGCAATGCATGAAAAGATTTGCATGGTAAAACGTTCTGATGGCTACAATGCCCAAAAGACGTCCATGGACAATCCGTTGGCGCAGCAGATTGTTGCTGCAGTAGGGGCAGCTCTTCCTTATAAACCAGTGCTGTTGCCAACCCTTGGCGGAAGTTTACCCCTCTTTATTTTTGAGCAAATGCTGAATACCAAGCCTGTTACTGTTCCTATGGCCAACCACGACAACAACCAGCATGCGGAAAATGAAAATATTCGCATTCAAAACCTCTGGGATGGACTGGAAATTTTTGCTTCCATCATGATGATGAAAAAATGAGCCAAAGAAAAAAACTAATTGTTGTTGGAGGTGGGGCATCCGGTTTTTTTTGTGCCGTCAATGCTGCACGATTGGACAGCAGCCTTGAGGTTGTCATTCTTGAAAAATCCGCCAAACTACTTTCTAAAGTGCGCATCAGTGGTGGTGGCAGGTGCAATGTAACCCATGCATCCACCATTGTAGATGATATGCTGGACGCTTATCCTCGGGGAAGAAATTTTATGCGGAAAACATTGCACAAGTTCTCTTCTACAGATACCGTGAACTGGTTTGCTGAAAGAGGTGTTGCACTGAAAACAGAACAGGATGGACGGATGTTCCCCATCACGGATCAATCCCAGACCATCATCAATTGTCTGATGACGGAAGCAGAGCAATACCACGTTAACATAGTGATGCAAGCAGATGTGGTTTCCATTCACAAAGACCAGGAGTGCTTTACATTGTCAGTGGCAATTGCCGGCCGTGCACCCACCGATGAAAAGGCAGATCTAGTTTGCATCGCCGCAGGCGGGCATCCAAAGCTATCCGGGTTTGACTGGTTGGGTGAAACAGGTCATTCCATTGAAGCTCCAGTACCATCATTGTTCACCTTCAATATTCCAGATAAACATTTGCATGCATTGATGGGCGTTTCATCAAAACATGCCTTGGTGAAAATCCCCTCATTGAAATTGCAGGAAACCGGTCCCGTATTGATTACACATTGGGGGCTCAGTGGTCCTGCAGTACTCAAGTTATCATCCAGAGCAGCAAGAGAATTGAATGCTGCCGAATATGGATTTGAGGTCAGGCTCAACTGGGTGCCTGATTCGCATGAGAGCATGATGCTGGAAGCGTTGAAAAAGATCAAGGCTGCTGCGCGCAATGCTATTGGTTCAAAAAATAATGTTGATCTCAGTGCTAGGCTATGGAATTATTTGCTGTTAAAATCAGGCATCAATCCAGAAACCATTTGGCCAGATATTCCTCAACAAGCATTGGTCCGCCTTTCTCAATCCCTTTGCAATGATCCATACAGGGTAAGTGGAAAAACAACATTCAAGGAAGAGTTTGTTACTGCCGGAGGGATTAAATTGGATGAAATCAATCCCCTTACCATGGAAAGCAAAAAAATGGAGGGTCTCTACTTTGCAGGTGAAGTGATGAATGTTGACGGGATTACAGGCGGATATAATTTTCAGCATGCATGGTCTAGCGGCTGGATTGCAGCCAATGCCATCGCTTCAAAAACAACATAAAAAACGAAACATATGCCAATGCCATCTTCTCGCAGGAATTTTTTACGGTCCGCCGCAGTACTTCCTTTTCTTTCTGCCATTGATCCGGTTTTTGCAAAGGAAGCGATTGGGTATAGCGGAATCGAACATTCAGCTTCTGTTGATTCGCTCGTTAGTGATGAAGATTTTTGGGGATGGGTAAGAGCATCCTACACCGTAAGCCCCAACATCATCAACTTGAACAACGGAGGAGTTGCGCCTCAACCCAAGGTGGTGCAGGATGCACACATCCGGTATTACCAATATGCCAATGAAGCGCCATCCTATTACATGTGGCAAATTCTTGACCAGGGTAGGGAGCCTCTGCGGGAAAAACTTGCGGGGCTGTCGGGTTGTGACAAAGAAGAGATTGCCATCAACCGGAATGCCACTGAAGGGCTCAATACGGTCATTTTTGGCCTCAACCTCAAGGCCGGGGATGAAGTAGTCCTTACAAAGCAAGATTATCCCAACATGATCAACGCCTGGAAGCAAAGAGAAAAACGGGATGGCATCAAGCTGGTATGGGTGGATCTCCAACTTCCGATGGAAAATGAAGAGGAGATTGCTGCCTGCTATACCAAAGCCTTTACATCAAAGACCAAGGTAGTAATGGTGACCCACCTGATCAATTGGTGTGGACAGATCATGCCGGTCAGAAAAATTGCTGATGCTGCCCATGCCAAAGGAATAGAGGTGATTGCAGACGGTGCCCATACTTTTGCCCATTTTGATTTCAAGATTCCTGACCTGGGCTGTGATTATTTTGCCACTTCACTCCACAAGTGGTTGAGCGCACCATTTGGCAGTGGCATGCTCTACATCAAAAAGGAAAAGATCAAGAATGTTTGGGCCTTGCTGTCCAACAATGAGCCCGATGGTAATGATATCAGAAAATTTGAATCGCTGGGTACCCGTTCCTTTGCTTCAGAAATGGCCATTGGCGCTGCGGTTGATTTCCATGAGGTGATTGGCAGCAAGCGCAAAGAAACCAGGTTGCGTCAGCTCAAGGACCATTGGGTCAACCAGGTAAAAGATCTTCCCCAAGTATCCTTTAATCAGCCCAAATCCAAACACCTTGCCTGCGCCATTGCCAGCATTGCCATTGAGGGTAAGAAACCTGAAGAGGTTGCCGGGGAATTGTTCTCCAAATACAAGATCCATACAGTTGCCATCAACTGGGAAAACATCCACGGGGTAAGGGTTACACCCAATGTGTATACCTCACTGAAGGACCTGGACAAGCTGGCGGAGGCCATCAGGAAGATCGCCAAGGGGTAAAATCAAGAAAAAACCGAGTTTCAATCCAAATATTCCGAAAAAATAGCCCAAAAAACAGGGTTTTTTTCTAACGGAATCAGTATTTCTATTACCTTTGCCGTCCCCAAATCAGGCTGACAAAACAGCTTGAAATTCAAACAAAAGGAGGAAATTAATAGTGGAAGAAAACAACACACTAGCAAATCCGTCAACAGTCTCCGCACACGATGATTTCGATTGGAGCATTGACAAGCGCAACGTTGCCCGTTACAACAACGAAGAGCAACTCAAGTATGATGCCGTTTATGAGGGCACATTCAAACAAATCACCGATGGTGAAATGGTTCAGGGTACCGTAGTGGGCCTTACCAAAACCGACGTGGTGATCAACATTGGTTTCAAGAGTGATGGTCTTGTTTCGTTGAACGAATTCAGGGACCTTCATGGATTGAAGACCGGTGATGTAGTAGAAGTAATGGTTGTTGAAAAGGAAGACAGGGAAGGCCACCTGCACCTCAGCCGCAAGCAAGCCCGTATCACACGTGCTTGGGAGCGCATTGTTGAGATGCACAAATCAGGTGAAGTCGTTTCTGGCTTTGTTACCAGCAAAACCAAAGGTGGTCTTATCGTTGACATCATGGGCATGGAAACCTTCCTCCCAGGATCACAAATCGACGTTAAACCCGTTACTGACTACGATCAGTTTGTTGGTAAAACAATGGAATTCAAAGTGGTCAAGATCAACGAGACCATCAAGAATGCAGTCGTTTCCCACAAAGCACTTATCGAAAGCGACATCGAAGCACAACGTGCTGAGATCATGGGTAAACTTGAAAAAGGTCAGGTACTTGAAGGAACCATTAAGAACATCACTGATTTCGGAGCATTCCTTGATCTTGGTGGCGTAGATGGTCTTCTCTATATCACAGACATCAGCTGGGGACGTATCAACCATCCTTCTGAAGTGCTCAAGCTTGATCAGAAACTCAATGTCGTTGTCCTCGACTTCGATGATGAGAAGCGCAGGATCAGCCTTGGTCTTAAGCAATTGACTCCACATCCTTGGGATACACTTTCAACAGAAATTGTTGAGGGTGCTAACGTTAAGGGTAGGGTAGTCAACATCGAAGATTATGGTGCATTCCTTGAAATCACTCCTGGTGTTGAAGGACTTGTTCACGTAAGCGAGATCACTTGGGCAAACACTCCTGTGAATGCAAAAGAGTTCTTCAAGCTTGGTGATGAGTACGAAGCAAAAGTGGTGACACTTGACAAGGACAGCAGAAAGATGAGTCTTTCCATCAAACAACTTACATCAGATCCTTGGAATATTATCGAGGACAAATATCCTGTGGCCAGCCGTCATACAGGCCTTGTTAAAAACATCACGCCATACGGTGTGTTTGTTGAACTCGAGCCTGGCATTGGTGGCATGATCCACATCAGCGACCTCAGCTGGTTGAAGCGTTACAATCATCCTACAGAGTTCACCAAATCAGGAAGTCAGATCGACATCATGATCTTGAACATCGATAAGGAAAACAGGAAGCTTCAACTTGGACACAAACAACTCGAAGAAGATCCTTGGAATGCCCTTCAAGAAACCTTTGCAATCGGTTCCATCCACGAAGGAACTGTTGTTAAAAAGGATGATAAAGGCGCTGTAGTTCAGCTCCCTTACGGTCTTGAAGGATTTGCCCCTGCCCGTCACCTTGCAAAAGAAGATGGCAAAACAGTTGGTGCTGATGAAACTGCCCAATTCGTAGTGATCGAGTTCGATCGCAATGAAAAGAGGATTGTGTTGAGTCATGCACGCATCTGGGAGCAGGTTGCAGCTGATGAGAAAGAAGCAGTTGTCAAGGAAAAGAAAGCCGATGCAGCCAAAACCAAAAAAGCTGTTAAGGACATTCAGAGCAAGGTTGAGAAATCAACATTGGGCGACCTTGGCGTTCTCGCTGAACTCAAGAAGAAAATGGAAGGCGGAGAATAAGGAAACTTATCATCCACTTGCATCAAACAATAAGGGTCCTGTGCATTTGCACAGGACTTTTTTTATGCCAGTAATGCATTGAAATTTTGAGTACTCAGTGATCGAAGTGAGCTGAGCTTGAGGTCTGCAATGTTCCAGCGCTCCTGCTGGTATTGGTCGGGATGAGGAACAACAATGCATTTCATTCTTGCCGCTTTCGCAGCAATCATGCCATTGAAAGAATCTTCGAAGCAGATACAGGCGGCTGGGGAGCTGCCCAGTTCGATGGCACAGTTGATGAAGACCTGCGGATTGGGTTTTCCATAGGGCAAAAATTCTGCGGAGCAAATGGCTGAAAAATGCTTTTGCATGTTGGTTTTATCAAGAACGGCATTGATCAGCGCCAGGGGAGAAGAACTTGCCAACCCCACTTTGAGAGAAGATTGTTTGACCAACTCCATTGTCTCTAGAACCCCTTCCATCATGGTGCCGCCATCCATCACTTTGGTGATCACAAGATCTGTAATTTCTTTTTCAGTAGTGGGAATGTGTGCATGGTCAATATTGAAAACGCCAAACCAATGCTGAAGGAATTCTTTTGTTCTAAGACCAGTAGTTTCAACATATTGTTCTTCGCCAATGGCCATGTCAAATTTGGCCAGGCATTCTTGAGCAGCTTCATACCACAGTGGTTCTGAATCGATCAGCAATCCATCCATGTCGAAGATGGCCGTAGTTGTTTTCATTCAAAGTTGATTTTCACTAAAATTAATTGATTAAATGCTAAACATGATGTTCAATTGATAGGATCAATGCTCAACAGATTGATAGGTGTAATTGAATAATCCTTATCTTGAATATCCTATTATGATTGATAAACTCAAAGATATCAAGTTGGTGAGGAAGTTGGTATATGCCTTTGTGGGAGTATTCACGTATCCTGGTCTTGCCATCGTCAACAAACTCAAGATCAGTGGTACGGAAAATATCGAGGCGCTTCCCAAACAGAATGTATTGTTTGTGAGCAACCATCAAACCTATTTTGCAGATGTCATCGCCTTCCTTCATATCTTTTGCGCTGTAAAGTGGGGCAGAAAAAACAGGTTGGGCCTTCCGTTTTATTTTCTCAATCCATTTGTTGACGTCAACATTGTCGCTGCAGAAGAGACCATGAAAGACAACCTGCTCACCAGGCTTTTTACGTTGGCCGGAGCGATTACCATCAAAAGAACCTGGAGGGCCGCTGGCAAGGATGTAAAGCGTGAGGTGGATACAAATGATTCCTCCAAAATAAATGAGGCATTGGCCAAGCGGTGGGTCATTACATTCCCGCAAGGAACCACGAAGCCATTTGCTCCTGGTAGAAAGGGAACTGCACACATCATCAAGACCATGAAACCCATTGTGGTTCCAGTGGTGATCAATGGGTTCTGGAGGGCCTTCAACAGGAAGGGTTTGAGGTTCAAGAAAAAAGGTACAGTGCTATCTGTTTGTTTTAAGGAACCGCTGCAGATAAACTATGATCAAACCGTAGAAGAGATCCTTGAACAGGTGATGGACGCCATTGAGCAAAGCAAGCAATTCATGTTGAAGGGGAAACACCATCACGAGGTTTCACCTGCCTGATGGATTAGTTGGTGAACAGGGCCTTCAGTTCAGTTGCGTCCTCAGCTTTCATTTTCTTCGCAAGCACAAGCCTCAGCTGCCTTCTTCTCAGGGCACCATCAAAAACCTTTATTTCTTCTTCGGTCTCAGGTGTCAACTCAGGAACCATTCTTGGTTTTCCATTGGGGTCAAGCGCCACAAAGGTCAAATAGGCCTCATTGCTTTTGTATTTGTATTGTTGGGTCAGGTCTTCACCCCATACGGTAAGATGCACCTCCATGGATGATTTGAATGCCCTCGACACCTGTGCTTCGATGTGCACTACCTGCCCCAGTTTGATGGGCGCATCAAAAGACATGTTGTCTACGGAAACAGTTACGCATGGGGCATTGCAATGTCTCCAGGCAGCCATTGCCGCTGCAGTGTCCATCCAATACATCAATCTTCCTCCCATGAGATTCCCATAAAAATTGGTGTCATTTGGGAATACCAATTCGGTCATGACCACATTTGATTCAGAAGCTTTTTTAGGTTTCATTTTCGCGGGTTTTAAATGATTGTTTTTTCAGCACCTTCTAGAAATGCTGGTGAAATATCTGCGCCAATTCCTGGTAACTCATCCAACTCAAGGAAATAATTGTTGTACCGAGCGCCATTCATTACAGGATCTGCAAGATGCCCGAGCAGACAGGTATCAAGATCATAGAACTGGATATTGTCATGCGACATGGCCAGGTGAACTTTTGCAGTAAGTGCCAAACGGCTTTCCACCATGCCACCCAGCATGCAGGGAATGCCGTGTGTTGCAGCAGTATCAGCTATCTTGATGGCTTCAAGGATACCCCCGGATTTTGCCAGTTTGATGTTGATGTAACTGCAGCTGTCACTGGTGATGAGTCTTTCAGCATCAAAATGATCAAACACACTCTCATCTGCCATGATGGGAATGCCAACATTTTTTTTCAATGCATGCAATAGCGGGTCAAGATGGTGGTGCATCGGTTGTTCACAAAACGCAATATTGAATGGCTCGATTGCCTGAAGTGTTTGCAATGCTGTGGGATAGTCCCATCCTTGATTGGCATCGACACGGAGCTGGATGTCCGGTCCAACTGCCGTCCTAATTTTTCGGATCCGCTCAACATCCTCCTTGCCGTTCTTGCCGAGTTTGACCTTGATGATGCGCACACCCTGCTCAACGAACGCAACGGCCTTCTTTGCCATTTCTTCTGGGCTGCTGATGCCTATGGTCAGGTCTGTCTGTATCCTCTTTTTTTGGCCTCCCAGGAACTTGTACAATGGCATGTCCATTGCCTTTGCGGCGATGTCGTGCAAGGCCATGTCAAAAGCACTTTTGATGGTGCTGTTGAAAGCAATGTGCGCATGCAACTCATTCATCCTTTCCTCAATGGCACAGGGATTTTTTCCTTTTACAATACTGGCCAGTTCTTTTCCAACATGAAAACAACTGTCCTGTGTTTCTCCAACCAGCATGGGGAACGGGCTGCATTCTCCAACGCCATAGATGTCTTCATCAGTATTGATTTTAATGAAGATATTTTTAGCCGCATAGCAAGTTTCTGTTGCAATCACAAATGGCTCCATGGGGATGGTCAGCCTGCTGATCTCAATTGAACTGATCTTCATTGCGATGGGTTGTATTGTTCTGTGATTTAGACCCTTTCAATTTCAAAGGTAAAGGTTCATCTGCTTACCACTGTCACCAAACATGTTAAACAAAATCAATTCTATAATGTTGTACTTCAAATTGATGTATGGAAAAGCTAAATGGCAAAAAAATCGTTGTGGCAGGTGCCACAGGTGGAATTGGATCCAGTTTGGTCAAACTACTGGTCCAGAGTGGTGCAGAAGTTTTTATCACAGGAAGAAACAATGAAAAGTTGTCCAATATCGCTTCATCCTATGGGATCCCATCTTCCCATTTATTGGCGACAGACATCAGCGATGCAAGCCAGATGGAATTGTTGAGCACCACGGTATTGAATCAACTTGGAACGCCAGATATCCTGATCAATCTGGCTGGAATAGGCATCATCAAACCAATGGAGCAATTGTCTTTGGAAGATTTTTCAAGGTCTATTCAAACCAATCTCGTCGGGGCATTTCTATTTGTCAAATCCTTTCTGCCAGCGATGAAGGAAGTAAAAAAAGGATTGATCATCAATGTTCCAGGTGTATTGGGTAAAGTGCCCATGGCAGGAGCAGCGGCTTACTCTGCAAGCAAATACGGCATTGTGGGCATGATGCAAAGCATCAGGGAAGAGTTGAAAAGAACAGAAATCAGGATCACCAACTTGTTTTTGGGCGGGGTTGATTCTCCTTTTTGGGATGAAATCGACCTGAGGGTTCAGAAAGATAAAATGATTCGCGAAGAAGAAGCGGCAAGGTCAATCTGGTTCCTTTGTCAACAGCCTGCAAGTGGTGTTGTCAGTGAAATGGTTTTGCAGCCGTTCAACCACCAGGCGATCTAAAGCATGGTTCCTTTCAGGAAATAATAGGCGCAGTTGAAGTAAATGATGACCCCAGTAACGTCTACCAGCGTTGCAACGAATGGAGCAGAGGAGACAGCAGGGTCAGCTCCAAGCTTTTTGAGCACGATCGGAAGCATAGAACCTGAAATGGTACCGAACATGACCACCCCAATCAGGGATACTCCAACAACCATGGCCACCAGGAAATAATGTGCACCGTATACCTCTGGAAAGATTTGGGACCAAATCATCACCCTGGAAAAACCGATGATGCCAAGAACAGTTCCCAGCATGATGCCTGAGACAATTTCCCTCCGCATAACTTTCCACCAGTCTGCAAGGGTTACTTCCCCAACGGTAAGTGCCTGGATGATCAGAGAAGAGGCTTGAGACCCTGTGTTTCCACCGCTTGATATGATCAGTGGAATGAAAAGGGAAAGGATCAGGGCCTGGTCCAATGCATGCTCATAACTGGCCATTGCAGTTGCTGTGAGCATTTCACCCAAAAAGAGCACAATCAGCCAGCCCACCCTTTTCTTGAAAAGTTTAAAAATGGAGATTTCAAGATAAGGCTCTTCAAGGGCCTCGGTACCTCCCATTTTCTGCATGTCCTCACTGAACTCCTCATTGGCAACCCAGAGCACGTCATCAATGGTCACAATCCCCAGCAAAATATTGTTGTTGTCCACAACGGGCAGGGCCACCCTGTTGTTCATCTTGAACACTTGGTTGGCTTTTTCCTGATCATCGTATACATTCAGCTCTATGTACCGCCCATCAGTGAGTTCGCTTACCATCCTATCGGGGGGGGAAAGCAGAAATTCTTTTATCCTGACGTCATCCAGGAGTTGCCCCTGGTCGTTGATCACATAGATAACATCAATGGTTTCAGACTCCTGACCCACTTCCCTGATGTATTCCAATACCTCTGAAATGGTCCAGTCTGACTGGACAGCAATATAATCCGGGGTCATCAGACGCCCAACACTTCCTTCGGGATAGCCCAGCAGTGAAAGGGTGATTTTTCTTTCCTCCGGATTAAGGAGCTTGATCAGTTCTCTCACGGCATTGGTGGACAATTCTTCCAGAAATGACGTACGGTCATCCGCCGGAAGCTCATTCAGCAAGGCCGCTGTTTTCAAGGGTGGCAGCTCCTGAATAATGTCTTTTTGAGCACCCAGTTCAATGATCTTGAAAGTGCTGGCTGCTCTGTGGATGGACAGTTCTGCCATGATTTCAGTGGCATGTTCCTTGTTGTCTTCAATGAGTTGACCTACATCGCTGATGTTCAGCTCATTCAGAAATTCAGGCATGTGCTTGGCATTTTCCTCCTGGAGGAAAAATTCAAACTGCTCTTGAAGATCCATATTGGTATCGATCTGAATCATGCCTGATTACTGGTTTCCGCGAAATTAATTATAGTTTTCAAGGCGGCAATATTAACTTTAAAAAATCGCGTGTAGTTAGGTATTGCATCATGCCAATTGGTAACAAAGACAAATTGTACCTTCGTTCTCAATCAATGAAAGAAGCAATGGTCGTTTTTTTGATAGGATTTATGGGTTCAGGCAAGTCTTTTTATGCGAAAGGCCTGTCTGAGTTTCTTCATGTTCCATGTGTAGACCTTGACCAATTCATTGAGGAAGAACAGGACATGTCCATCACTGAAATCTTTGAAAAAATGGGCGAACCGGCTTTTCGAGCCCTTGAATCAGTAGCAATCAAGCAGGTTTATGCAGATTTATTGACCAGAACCACAGAAGCGGCCCATAAAAATGATATTTTGGGTATCATCTCCTGTGGAGGAGGAACACCATGTTTTAATGACAACATGGAATGGATGAACAAGCAGGGTTTGACAATTTGGATCAATACGCCAGAAGAGATCATATTGGATCGGTTGATGAAGGAGAAGGAAACAAGGCCTCTTGTGGCCAGTCTTAGTGAAGAAGAATTGAGGGGATTTATCCATCAAAAGTTGCTGGAAAGAAAACCGTATTATGAAAAAGCCAAATCAGTGATTGCTGACCACCAGATAACCATTCATGAATTCATAAACACCATTCAACATGCAAAGAACCTTTTTTAGAACGGCGGCTTTACTTGCAATGGTTTCAGTCATGTTTGGCGCTTTTGGTGCCCATGCATTGAAAGAGCATCTCTCTGAGCAGTCCCTGGCCAGTTTCCAAACAGCTACTACCTACATGATGACCCATGCTGTTGCGCTTTTCATTGTTGGGATGATGTACCGTCACTACAAAAAGAAAACAATGGTTTGGTCTGGTAATTTTTTTGTGATGGGTATCATCATGTTCTCAGGGTCAATTTATTTAAGGCTTGTCCTTTCTTATCTGGGCTTTGAGAAACTTGCGATTGTTAATTTTGTTACTCCTCTAGGAGGTCTGATGTTTATCTTGGGATGGCTGATGCTTTTTATTTCCATTCCCCCCAGGGAGCATCATGAGAAGGCTGTACATTCAGATGACTAAAATATAATGTATTTTTGAGGTGATCAATGCAATATCTCACTTCAAACCGCTCAAAGCCAAATGGGTAATCGCTTAAAAACCCCAAAAAATACTGCTGATCCCGAGGTCCTTAAAGAGGAAAAAGAGGAAACGGTTGAAATACGATCTCTCGTTCGTGATGAGAGAACCCACAAAATCCTGGGCTCAGTTCTCCTTTTCTTCGGTTTGTTCCTTTTTGTTGCATTTACTTCCTATCTGTTTACATGGATGGAGGACCAGGACAAGGTAAGGGACATGGGTGCAAAAATCCTGATGCCCAATGAACTGGAAATCAGCAATCAGCTGGGCAGCCTGGGTGCTTTTACTGCTTTTATTTTTTTTGAGTACGGCTTTGGCTTGGCATCTTATCTCTTCTGTTCACTCTTTTTTGTTTTGGGTTTGAATCTCTTGTTTGACAAACCCATTTTTTCTGTAGCAAGAAACCTGCGTTACCTGGTTACAGGATTGATCATTGGTAGTGTGGGTGCTGCTTTTTTCACCCCCAAAACTGACTTCAACTGGGGTGGCGCCTTGGGTAAATACGCCGCGGGATGGCTCACCGCTGTTATTGGATGGGCTGGAACTTTTGCCTTGATTTCGCTCTCCCTATTCTCCTACGTCATCTGGCGGTTCAATCCTATTTTCAAGTGGCCGGTTTTCTCTCCCAAAACAAAGCATGATTTGCAGGATTTGTCGATGGAAGATTTGTCAACTCCGACCATTGTTGAACCTGAGGTGATACAGCCAAGGCTGGATTTGACCGAAGGTAATTCCCTGAAGCCTCAACATTCATTATCTCCATTAACGGAACAACCTGTTGATGCAGCGCCATTGGAGCTGGTTGAAAAACAAGTTGATGAAGTTGCTCCAGTCATTGAAACAACTGAAGAGCTTCCCTGGGAAGCGGATGAGGCAGAGCAAGATACCAGCACTGAAGCTGATCCTCCGCTTGAAATAAAGCCTGTGCTTGCCGAGAAGGAAATTTCTCCTAAGGCGGCGGCAGTATTGGCATCTCCCCGTTACGACCCGATTGCTGACCTCAAAGGATACAAGTTCCCATCGTTGGACCTTTTGGCACAGCATACTGGTGAAAAAATTGTCATGGACCAACATGAACTGGAAGCCAACAAGACCCAGATCATGAGCACCCTCCGGAACTATGATATTGAAATCCAGAAAATATTTGCAACCGTAGGACCGACAGTAACCTTGTATGAAATTGTTCCAGCGGCAGGGGTGAGGATCTCCCGTATCAAGAACCTGGAAGATGATATTGCTTTGAGTCTTTCAGCATTAGGCATCCGCATCATTGCCCCAATTCCCGGTAAGGGAACCATTGGTATTGAAGTGCCCAATGTCAAGAAAAGCATTGTGGGCATGCGCTCACTCTTGGCTTCCGATAAGTTCCAGAAAAACGACTTTGCATTGCCCATTGCCCTGGGTAAAAAAATTGACAATGAAAATTTCATTGTTGACCTGGCCACCATGCCACATCTGTTGATGGCCGGAGCGACAGGGCAAGGTAAATCAGTGGGGTTGAATGCCATCCTGGTTTCGCTGTTGTACAAAAAACATCCGTCACAGCTGAAGTTTGTGTTGGTTGACCCTAAAAAAGTGGAGCTCAGCATCTACAGGACCATTGAAAAACATTTCCTGGCCAAGCTTCCGGGAGAGGATGATGCCATCATTACCGATACCAGAAAGGTGGTCAACACCCTGAATGCACTTTGCATTGAAATGGATGAAAGGTATGACCTGTTGAAAGAAGCTGGTTGCAGAAACATCAGGGAATACAATGAGAAATTTGCCTCTAGAAAGCTCAACCCTGAAAAAGGGCATAAGTTTCTCCCCTTCATTGTACTGGTCATTGACGAGTTCGCCGACCTGATCATGACAGCAGGAAAGGAGATTGAAACGCCCATCGCCCGTCTTGCCCAGTTGGCAAGGGCCATTGGTATTCACCTGATTGTGGCTACACAACGGCCATCGGTAAACATCATCACCGGAACGATCAAAGCGAATTTCCCTGCCAGGATTGCCTTTAAAGTGTCCTCCAAGATTGACAGCAGAACCATCTTGGATGTTGGCGGTGCTGAGCAGTTGATTGGTAGGGGAGACATGCTGGTTTCATACCAGGGAGAGGTAACGAGGGTTCAGTGTGTATTTGTTGACACACCTGAAGTGGAAAAGGTAGCTGAATTCATAGGCGGGCAACAAGGGTATCCATCTGCTTTCGAACTGCCAGAAGTGGTGGATGAGAAAGACATGGACGATCGTGAGGTTGATTTATTGAGCCGTGATCCATTGTTCAGTGAGGCAGCATCCCTGATTGTACAAAGTGGCATGGGCTCAACTTCAATGATCCAGCGCAGGTTAAAACTTGGTTACAACCGTGCAGGAAGATTGATGGACCAGCTGGAAGCCGCCGGCGTGGTAGGACCCAGCAAAGGCAGCAGGGTCCGGGAAGTCCTTTTCAAAACCGAGTATGAACTCGAACAGTTTTTAAAATCAATGGAATAGTCTTTTCTTTGCAATGGCTGGGCCATTTGCCTGCCTCAACCAAACCACAACAATCATGTTCAATCGCATATTGTCTATAGCCCTCACGCTGATGATTGCATGTCTTTCTGCAGCAGCACAAGCCCCCAAATCCATTGGCAAAAGTGATCCTGAGGCCAAGAAAGTGCTCGATGCGGTCAGTGCAAAATTCAAGACATTCAAGAGCGTAAAGGCATCCTTTGCATTGAAAATTGAGAATGCTGCTGGAAAAGTACAGGGAACAAAGTCTGGCACTGTAATGATGAAAGGCGTCAAATACAGAGTATCCATCACCGGTCAGGAAATTTTTTGTGATGGCGCGACCATTTGGACTTATGATGTTGCGGCCAAAGAGGTTCAGGTCTCTGCCCTCGATAACAGCAGCGGATCTATTACCCCGCAAAAATTGTTCACCAATTTTTATGATAAGGACTTTCTTTTCATGCTCAATCCAGATGTAACCAGGGCTGGAAAGACGTATCAGGTGGTGGAATTGACCCCGGTAGACAAGACCAAACCCTTTTTCAAGGTAGTCATCGAGGTGGACAAGGCCAGCAAGGTGATCATGTCAACCCGTGTATTTGAAAAGAATGGTAACAGGTATTTGTATGCCATCAATTCCATGGCCACTACTGCAGTGATACCCGACGATAGTTTTGCTTTCAACCTGAAGAAATATCCTGGGGTTGAGGTAATTGACCTGCGATAATTTTCTGTTTACTTCCCCCAACGATAGGTCTGGACATCAAACCCTGCCAGGTCGAGCACCCTGTCTACCACCGTCAGGGCAATTGCTTCAACTGAATCTGGCTTGCTGTAAAAGGAAGGTGTTGCGGGGCAAACAATCCCACCTGCCAGCGTAATGGCTTCCATGTTTCTGATGTGAATGAGGTTATAAGGTGTTTCCCTTGCAACGCAAATCAGTTTCCTGCGTTCTTTCAGGATAACATCTGCAGCCCTGGTGATGAGGTCATTTGAAATACCACTGGCAATCCTGCCCAGGGTACCCATCGAACAGGGCACAATGATCATTGTATCATATTGGCCAGATCCGGAGGCAAAAGGGGCATTAAAATCATTCTTGCCATAAACTGGCAGCCCAAGGTTGGAAAAGTCCTCGTTTTCGAGCTCAGTTGCCCATACATCTTTGGCGTTATCTGTCAAGATGATCGACAGATCCGTCCACTGATCTTTCATCATTTTCATTTTCCTGATCAGGAGATCTGCATAGATGGATCCACTTGCTCCTGTCACTGCGACGACTACTTTTCTCATGAAATGGGCTATTTAACTGATTAACAACAAAAGAATGCAAAGGTTAGATGATAGCAAACTTATTTGCGCATTTGCCAAATGTTTTAAATAAGTTAATTTTTTATCACCCTCTGCGCAATATGACTACGTAATTACACGTTATTACCTTGGTTTTTCATAGGATATTGGATTTAAAACGGGCTGGATTTCTATCCGGGCCCTTTTTTTTGCTCCTGATTGTCCAGGCAAGGGGGCATCAAAAAAAAATCCCTGCCGAAGCAGGGATGATCATTTAAATTTCAGCCATTTGAGCAATTGCCTCACTCTTGTAGAGGCCTTCGTCCAATTTCTTCTTTGTTTCTTCAAATGCTTTTAAGGTCAATTGAATTTCTTCATCGGTATGTACAGCAGTCGGGATCAGGCGATAAATGATGTGTCCCTTGGGAATGACTGGGTATACCACAATAGAGCAGAAGATATTATAATTTTCCCTCAGGTCGGTGACCATATGGGTTGCTTCTTCTACGCCACCTTTCATGTATACTGGCGTGACAACAGAATCTGTTTTTCCGATATCAAACCCTTTTTCCTTCAGGCCATTCTGCAGTTTCAAAGCATTTTCCCAGAGTTTGGCTTTGAGGGAAGGCTGTGTCTTGAGCAATTCCAGTCTTTTGAGGTTTCCAATGACCAGGGGCATGGGAAGTGATTTGGCAAAAATCTGACTCCTGATGTTGTACCTAACGTAGTCTATGATTTGTTTGGGACCTGCAACAAAAGCACCAATCGATGCCATTGATTTGGCGAAGGTGGAAAAATAAAGATCAATCTCATCTTGTACTCCCTGTGCTTCTCCTGCACCTGCACCTGTCTCTCCTAGGGTGCCGAATCCATGGGCGTCATCCACGAGCATCCTGAATGAATATTGGGGCCTCAAGGCAGCGATTTCTTTTAGTTTGCCCTGGTCTCCAGCCATGCCGAATACTCCTTCTGTGATGAGCAAAATTCCACCTGCATTTTGTTTTTCAATCAATGCTGTGGCACGCTGTAGCTGCTTTTCGCAGTCATCGATTTCATTGTGTTTGAATACAAACCTGTGACCCTGGTGCAGCCTCAAACCATCGATGATACAGGCGTGGCATTCTGCATCGTATACAATCACATCATGGCGGGAGCAAAGTGCATCGATCAGGCTGAGGATACCCTGGTATCCGAAATTGAGCAAAATGGCATCTTCCTTCATTTCAAACGCCGCCAACTGTCTTTCCAATTCTTCATGGTGATTGGTATTGCCACTCATCATCCTGGCTCCCATGGGAGAGGCCAGACCATATTCGGCTGCGGCATCGGCATCGGTTTTCCTGATCTCCGGATGGTTGGCAAGGCCAAGGTAATTGTTAAGACTCCAGACGATTTTTTCTTTGCCCCTGAAGTTCATCCTGCTCCCAATTTCACCCTCCAGTTTTGGGAAAGCAAAATATCCATGCGCTCTTTCACGGTGCTGTCCAAGCGGTCCATAGTTCTTGATCAGTCTTTCGAAAATGTCTGCCATACTCGTTGGAGTTTTGATTTTAGGTTCCCGCAAAGATAAAAATTTTAAAAATAACATTATCCAACAGGATGTTCATAAAATGAGTCAATCCGAGCATTGCATTCCCATACCTTTGTCAAGCTAAAAAACTGAAGTGATGATAAGAAACAAAATAGTGGCCCTGATGGCCCTGTTGATGATTGGTATCAACGGTTTGTGCCAGAAAACAGCAATCAGCGCCAAGCCCAAACTGGTAGTTGGTGTGATGGTTGACCAGATGCGATGGGATTACTTGTATAGATTTCAACACAGGTATGGCCAAAATGGCTTGAAAAGAGTATTGCGGGAAGGGTTTTCCTGTGAAAATGCACAGATTTCCTATGCCCAGACGGTTACTGCTGCAGGCCATGCCAGTGTATATACTGGATCAGTACCTGCTATCAATGGCATCATGGGAAATGAATGGTACGACAGGTTGTTGAAACGTGATGTTTACTGTGTGGAGGATAATGGGGTTAAAATTGTTGGTGGAACAGGAAAAGGTGAACCCATGTCTCCTAAAAACCTGATCACCACTACCATTACAGATGAACTGGAATTGGCGACCAATTTCAGGTCCAAGGTAATTGGTGTGGCCATCAAGGACAGGGGAAGCATTTTGCCCGCTGGTCACGCCGCAGATGCAGCCTATTGGTATGATCCAAGTTCAGGAAATTTTGTTTCAAGCACCTGGTACATGAAAGAAATTTCGCCCTGGGCTGCTGCCTTCAACCAAAGAAAAATGATCGATTCTTTGTACAAACTCAATTGGAACCTCAGTCATCCCATTGAGACCTATACCCAAAGTGATGTGAGCAATCCATCTTATGTCAACAATCCATTCCCCCGAAAACTCGAATCGAATATTGGCAAGAATTATGGGGCAATTTCTTCTACTCCATGGGGAAATACCCTGACGCTGGAATTTTCAAAAGCTGCTGTGGAAGCAGAGTCTATGGGGATGGATAGCATCACAGATTTCCTGGCCATCAGCCTTTCTTCTCCAGATTATATCGGGCATGCTTTTGGTCCTAATGCTGTTGAGATTGAAGACAATTATATCAAGCTGGACAAGGAATTTGAAAATTTCTTCAACTACCTTGACAAGAAGGTAGGAAAGGGCAATTATCTGTTTTTCTTGACTGCTGATCATGCAGTAGCCCATGTCCCTGCATTTCTTCAACAACACCAGATGCCTGCGAAAACAATGAGGTCCAGCAAGAGAGCGGAAGAGGCAACCATGAAAAAGTTTGGCTTGAAAAAACTGGTGGAAGCGTATGCCAACTATCAGTTGTACCTGAACAGGAAATCCATTGACTCAGCTGGCCTTGATTTTTCGACTGTCAAGTCTCATCTCATTGCTGAATTGAACTTGGAAGAGGACGTTTTGCTGGCTTTTGACAATGCATCCATCAATGCAGCCAACCTTCCTGCTGAATTCAAGGAGATGTTCGTCAAAGGCTTTAACCACAAACTGGGTGGAGATATTCAGGTGGTCTACAAGCCAGGCTATTTTTTCAGCAATTCCAATACAGGAACAACCCATGGATCCATGTATCCTTACGATGCCCATATTCCTTTGCTCTGGATGGGCTGGGGCGTGAAGCAAGGAGTTACACACCGAAAGGTATACATGAGTGACATTGCTGCAACGCTCGGAGCCATACTGAAAATTCAGATGCCCAGTGGCAATGTTGGCAGCGCAATACAAGAACTCATCAAATAACAAAAGCGGTATACCATGCAACAATATCTTGACCTGGTAAAGCATATCATCGAAAAAGGGACTGACAAAACCGATCGCACCGGAACGGGTACCCGAAGCATTTTTGGATACCAAATGCGGTTCAATCTGCAGGAAGGATTTCCGATGGTGACCACTAAAAAACTTCACCTCAGGAGCATCATTCACGAATTGCTTTGGTTCCTCAAAGGGGATACGAACATCAAATACCTCAAGGAAAATGGAGTAGGCATTTGGGATGAATGGGCCAACGAAGAAGGTGAGCTCGGTCCTGTATACGGAAAGCAGTGGCGGTCATGGTCTGGTGCTGATGGCAAGGTCTACGATCAGATCACCGACCTGATTGCACAGATCAAGAAGACCCCAGACAGCCGCAGGCTGATTGTCAGTGCCTGGAATGTGGCGGAGCTCCCACAAATGGCCCTGATGCCCTGTCATACAATATTCCAGTTTTATGTTGCAGATGGAAAGCTTTCTTGTCAGCTTTACCAGCGCTCTGCCGATGTATTCCTTGGTGTACCCTTCAATATTGCTTCATATGCCTTGTTGACTTTGATGGTGGCACAGGTTTGCGATCTTGAGCCTGGTGATTTTGTCCACAGTTTCGGTGATGTTCATCTCTACAACAACCATTTTGAGCAGGCAGAACTGCAATTGTCCAGGACCCCATTCCCATTGCCTACCATGAAAATCAACCCGGCCATCAAAGATATTTTTGGATTCAGTTTTGAAGATTTTACCCTGGAGGGTTACCAGTCTCATCCGGGAATCAAAGCGCCAGTGGCTGTATAAATTAAATTCTTAACCATGATCATCTCACTTGTTGTTGCAGCTTCAGAGAACAATGCCATAGGCATGGACAATGCATTGCTTTGGAAGCTTCCCAATGACATGAAGTTTTTCAAGAACCTGACTTGGGGGATGCCTGTGATCATGGGAAGAAAAACATTTGAATCAATGGCATCCAAACCCTTGCCAGGCAGGATCAATATTGTGATCAGCAGGACCCCAGGGGCTTTGCCAAGCCTGGAGAATGTATGGCCTGCCAGCAGCCTTGAAGCTGCACTTGATTTGGCGCGTTCATCCGATTGTTTAGAAACGTTCGTCATTGGTGGGGGAGATATTTACAGGCAGAGCATCACCATGGCTGACCGTATCTACATGACCCGGGTGCATGCCAGCTATCCTGATGCTGATACATTTTTCCCAGCCATTGATGAATCCTTGTTCAGGCTTGAAAATGCAATGGACATGCCCGCAGATGAAAAGCATGCCCAGGCCTATCGTTTTGAAACCTGGCAAAGGGTTGACAATACACTGCCATAATGCCAATCATGTACAATAGCGTTCAACTTGCTTGGAAATTCATGGTTTACCTGTTGACCTCAGTCAATGGGAAAGGGCATGGGGTTCATTCACCTTTTGTTTTTGACTTTATTGTAAATGTCTTGAGGGGCAAGCAGGCGAATGCTCAGGGTTTTAAGCAAATTGAAGCCAAGCGCAAGGAGCTTGAACATTCAAGTATGGTTTTGGATGTTTTGGATTTGGGGGCTGGTTCCAGTTCGGGTAAAAAAAATCAACGGTCAGTTTCTTCCATTGCAAAACGGGCGGCCAAACCTCCCAGGTTTGCAAGGCTTTTTTACCGCATCATCCGCTACTATCAAATCGACTCGGTCCTAGAGTTGGGAACCTCGCTGGGACTCACCACCAGGTATTTGTCCATTGCAGCACCCCAACATGGCGTCATCTCCATTGAAGGTGCTCCTGCAATTGCCCAATTCACATCAAAAAGCCTTATTGAAGAGGGTATTGTCAACACAACCATCCTGACCGGAGATTTCAACAACCATCTCTCCGGGGTGCTAGCATCCCTGAAAGGCAGTAAGCTGGTGTTTTTTGACGGCAACCACCAATATCAGCCCACCCTTGATTATTTCCACGCTGCACTTGAAGTGGTTTCTGATGCTGATATCCTGATTTTTGATGACATCCACTGGAGCAAAGACATGGAAAAAGCTTGGTCAGAAATTAGAAATAATGAAAAAGTAAGCTGTACCATTGATTTGTTTTTTATTGGCATCGTTTTTTTTAGAAAAGAATTCAAGGAAAAGCTTGATTTTGCTATACGTTTCTAATTTTGCCAAAATCACTGCATTGTTAATTTGATTAGCTTTGTTTTCTCAAACAATCCCCATGATCGTTGGTGTTTTAAATGAAGCCGCCCCCGAAACAAGGGTTTCCCTTATTGCTGAAGGCGCTGCACAATTAATCAAGAAAAATATCTCAGTTTGGATCGAAAGTGGAGCAGGCATGAATGCCTACTGCTCTGATGACGATTACCGTGCAGTTGGTGCGGAAATCAAATCTGCAGAGGAGATTGCTGCAAAAGCAGATGTGATCCTTTCGATTCATGCCCCATCCATTGACATCCGAAATGGTGTCGTATTGATTGGCATGTTCCAGGCAAGGTTTCAGACGGACCGCATCAAGAACTGGAATGAAAAGGGTGCTGTAGTATACAGCATGGAACTGCTGCCCAGAACAACAAGGGCTCAAAGCATGGACATTCTTTCCAGCCAGGCAAACATTGCAGGATACAAGGCAGTTCTTACAGCAGCCAATGCATACGGACGTTATTTTCCGATGTTCATGACAGCTGCTGGAAGTGTTGCTCCTGCTAAAATGCTGATACTCGGAGCAGGTGTAGCAGGGCTTCAGGCCATTGCCACAGCCAAAAGACTGGGTGCAGTGGTGGAGGTATTTGATACCAGGCCCGCTGTAAAAGAAGAGGTGCAAAGCCTTGGTGCGAAGTTTATTGAAGTGCCTGGAGCTGCTGATGCATCTTCCGCTGGAGGATATGCTGTGGAACAATCTGAAGAGTACAAAAAGAACCAACAGGCAAAGATTGCTGAAAGTGTAGCCAAGGCAGATATTATTGTAACTACCGCACAGATACCTGGGAAAAAGGCTCCCATCCTCATCACGGAGGAAATGCTGAACACCATGCGCAGGGGCAGTGTCATCATCGATCTTGCTGCATCCACAGGAGGCAATACGCCGATGACCAAGGACCGTGAAACAGTGCATTACAATGGGTTGACCATCATTGGTGACAGCAACCTTCCTGCAACCATGCCATCAGATGCCAGCAAATTGTACGGCAAAAATATCCTGAACTTTCTTCAGCTGATCACCAGCAAGGAAGGTCAGCTGATTACTGATTCTGAAGATGAATTGGTAAAAGGGGCAAGGGCCATCGCACAATAAAGAAACAAACAAAATCATATTCAACATGAATCAGATCTTGAACTGGATTGCTGCTCATCAGGAAATGGCCTACATCGTCATTCTGATGATTTTTGTGGGAATAGAAATCATCGGAAAAGTTCCCAGTGTGTTGCATACACCTTTGATGAGTGGCGCCAATGCAATCCATGGTGTAGTCATCATTGGTGCCATCATTGTCATGGGGCAAGCTGAAGAGGGCAATACACTTGCCCTGGTACTTGGTTTTTTGGCAGTATTCCTTGGAACACTGAATGTGGTTGGAGGATTTGTGGTGACAGACAGGATGCTTGAAATGTTTAAAAAGAAAAAATAATTCATCTCTAAATAGGATACCATGGAATTGAACTTGCTTGTGTTTTGCTATTTGTTGGGATCTGTAACATTTATTGTCGGATTGAAAATGCTTTCCAATCCAGTGTCTGCACGGAATGGAAACCTAGTTGCCGCAGTGGGGATGTTTGTCGCCATCTTGGGTACAATATTTCTCTATGAGGATGAAGGCAAGAAGTTGGGCAATTACGGTTGGATTTTTGCTGCACTGGTGATCGGTACTGTTGTAGGTACATTGATGGCCAAGCGGGTCAAAATGACGGCCATGCCTGAAATGGTAAGCCTTTTCAATGGTATGGGTGGAGCCTGTGCTGCACTGATTTCTGTGATTGAGTTCAGGCACCTGATGCATGGCTACGATGCTGCAACCTATGCCAGCAGCGGGTCTTCCTTTTTCTCAAGCCTGGATGGAACCACCATGCTCATCATCTTCCTAGGGTTGATCATTGGATCGGTTTCGTTTTCTGGTAGCATGATTGCCTGGGGAAAATTGAATGGCAAGATCAAAGATTTCGCCTTCAAGGGTCAGCACATCATTAACCTTGTGATTCTTGTACTCAACATTGCCATCGCAGCGTTCATCATCGTTGCAAGGCCAGAAGAAACACCTTTGTTTTTTTATGCCATCATCCTGCTTTCCATACTCTATGGTGTGTTTTTTGTTTTGCCTATTGGCGGAGCAGATATGCCGGTGGTTATTTCTCTCCTCAATTCATTTACGGGTGTTGCCGCAGCTTGCGGAGGATTCTTATATGACAACAAAGTAATGCTCACCGGAGGTATTCTGGTAGGAGCTGCAGGAACCCTGTTGACCATGTTGATGTGCAAAGCGATGAACAGGTCTTTGAGCAATGTATTGATTGGCTCTTTTGGCGGCAGCACAGCAACAGGTGGTGCAGGGCCTCAGGGTGGGACATACAAGGAAATTTCATTGAGTGATGCTGCAGTAGTCATGAGCTATGCCAACAAGGTGATGATAGTTCCTGGTTATGGCCTTGCTGTTGCCCAGGCGCAGCACATCTGTCATGAACTGGAAAAAACATTGGAAGCAAAAGGTGTTGAAGTGAAATACGCCATTCATCCAGTTGCAGGAAGAATGCCTGGTCATATGAACGTATTGTTGGCAGAGGCTGATGTCAGTTATGAGAAACTGCTTGAAATGGAATTGGCCAATGAGGAGTTTAAATCAACTGATGTGGTCCTGATTTTGGGAGCCAATGATGTTGTCAATCCTGCTGCAAAATCTGATCCATCTTCACCCATATATGGCATGCCGATTTTGGAAGTTGAACAGGCCAAACATGTGATTGTCAACAAGCGCAGCATGAAGCCTGGATACGCTGGAATTGAAAACCAGTTGTTTTTCCAGCCTAAGACATCCATGCTTTTTGGCGACGCAAAAAAAGCTTTACAAGACCTGTTGGCAGAAGTGCGCAGCATCTAGTATTTTAAAGCCCCGATATGAGGAATTGATTGCTTAATTTTATGCAATTAAAAATTCCCTTATGCGCCTGCTTTTATGTTGCCTGTTGCTCTCGATATTTAATGCATCATTTTCTCAACAGAAAATCACCGGTTTCTTTCCACAAAATGCCCAAAGGCAGTTGACTGTTGAGAAACAATTCGATTCCATGTTGAGTACATCCAATCAGGATGAATGGATGAAGTTCTTGACTGCTGGTCCACATCATATTGGATCCGCCAAAGGAAAGGCCAATGCGGAGTACATGGCTGCACTGTTTCGCCAATGGGGTTATGAAACTGAGTTAGCTGAATACCATGTGCTGTTCCCAACGCCAAAATTCAGGTCACTAGAACTCTTAGGCGATAAACCCTACAAGGCAAAGCTTGAAGAGCCCGTCATTGTCGAAGACAAGACCTCAGGAATCAAAACAGAACAACTCCCCACCTATAATGCCTATTCTGCTGATGGAGATGTTACTGCTGAACTTGTTTTTGTGAACAGGGGAATTCCTGCAGATTATGAGGAGCTGGAAAGAATGGGCATCAGTGTAAAAGGAAAGATCGTCATTGCAAAATATGGGGGTTCCTGGAGAGGCATCAAGCCTAAGGTGGCTGCAGAACATGGTGCAATTGGTTGTATTATTTATTCTGATCCTTCAGATGATGGCTATGTCGCCGGTGATGTCTATCCCAAAGGTCCATACAGGCCGGGTCAGGGTGTTCAACGCGGTTCGGTAATGGACATGCCTGTTTATCCCGGTGATCCAACCACACCAGGTTATGGCTCAACAGAAAATGCAAAGCGTCTGAGCCGTGATGAAGTAACCACCATCATGAAAATTCCTGTCTTACCCATCTCCTATGAAGATGCCCTTCCTTTGTTGCAATCGCTCAAAGGGCCTGTTGTTCCTGATGGATGGAAAGGGGGACTGCCCATTACTTATCATGCTGGTCCAAGCACCAGCAAAGTCAGGCTTCACCTTCAATTCAACTGGGATATTAAACCCTTGTACAATGTCATTGCAAAAATGAAGGGTTCGCAGTTTCCTGATCAGTGGGTCATCAGGGGGAATCACCACGATGGATGGAACATGGGTGCTGCAGATCCAATCAGTGGCATGGTAGCAGAAATGGAAGAGGCAAGGGTGATTGGCGCTTTGGCCGAGAAAGGATTCTTGCCCAAGCGCACACTGGTTTTTTGTGCCTGGGATGGGGAGGAGCCTGCTTTGTTGGGATCCACAGAGTGGGTGGAAGACCATGCGGCAGAACTGCAAAAGAAAACAGTAGCCTACCTCAACTCAGATGGAAACAGCAGAGGGTTTCTGGGAATTGGTGGATCCCATGCACTGGAAAACTTTTTCAATGAAGTGGCTGCTGATGTGAAAGATCCACAAACAGGCGTG
>JACCDK011000214.1_pt1 | contig 78881 bp, 78 predicted proteins | sample 7445871 | NCBI WGS metagenome assembly JACCDK01 (sample SAMN15323436, study PRJNA562643) | freshwater metagenome | isolation source: river surface water | place: USA:Blue River Watershed | collected 2017-08-15 | reverse complement strand
GCCGACCGTGTCGGATGCAAAGAGACCAAGCAACTCATCTTGCGATAGCGGCGCGGGACGCACAGGTGGCGCCTCGGCAACATTGGTGCCCAGCTCTGCAAAAAGCGGGCCCCACTGACTGTCCGGCTTTCCAACGATCTCATAGCTTGCACTTTTACGACGGATGTCCTCGTGCGCTGGAATCGCGGCAAGCACAGGGATGCCGACTTTCTCAGCAAAGGCCGCGGCTTCACCCGTGCCATCGTCTTTGTTGATGACCATACCGGCCACGCCAACGTTACCGCCGAGCTTACGAAAGTATTCAACTGCCGAGCAGACATTGTTCGCCACATACAGCGACTGCAGGTCGTTACTACCGACCACAATCACCTTCTGGCACATGTCGCGCGCAATGGGTAGACCGAATCCGCCACACACCGCATCGCCCAAAAAGTCGAGCAACACATAGTCAAAACCCCACTCATGAAAGCCAAGCTTCTCGAGGGTTTCAAAGCCGTGGATGATGCCGCGGCCACCGCATCCGCGGCCGACCTCTGGGCCACCAAGTTCCATTGCAAAAACACCATCGCGCTTAAAGCAGACATCGCCAATGGCGACATCCTCGCCGGCCAGCTTTTTCTTGGATGATGTTTCGATAATGGTGGGCGTTGCCTTACCCCCAAACAGAAGCGATGTGGTATCGCTCTTGGGATCGCAACCAATCAGCAATACCTTTTTGCCTTGCTGAGCCATCATGTACGACAGATTGGCCAACGTGAAGCTTTTGCCAATTCCGCCTTTACCGTAGATCGCGATGATCTGTGTTTCTTTCTTTTCGCTCATGAATGCTGTCTCCAATCAAGGACCATCTTTAGGCAATCGGGATCGTGAAATGCGGTCTTGTACGCCTGCGCCGCTTGAGGAGGAGTGCTGTGGTGCGTAATTAATCCATCGAGAGAGAGGCGGCCAGACTGGGCCAAACAACGCACGGCCAACAGATCACTGGGCTGCCACTGCGCGGCAATTCGTATCGATGCTTCGCGCATAAATGCTGGGGGGAAATTAAAGGAGAGCGGCTCTTCGTAAAAGCCTGCCAGAGCAATTTCGCCACCGAAGGAAAGTCGTGCGATCAACGTATCGAGAATGGCAGGATCACCGCTGACGTCGCAAATGCGTTTGTAATCCCGGCGCGTATCGTCGGCAGGACTCATGACGGTGTACCCCTCTGCACCCGCATGACGTGCGGTATTGGTCTCCCACACGACGGGCCGGTGGCCTGCAACAACTGCAAGACGGGCAATCAGTCTGCCCAGCACACCGTGGCCAATGATCAGGTCGGGTTGATGTGTTTCGCTGCCTTGGTAGACATGGTGGGCCGTTGCCGCGAGCGCAAGCAATACACCGCGCTCGCCAAGCGATTCTTCAATGGTCAATGCACGTTCCGCGGGGATGACAACGCGCGATGCAGCGCCACCAAACAATCCCTTGATATCGCCAAAACACTTTGCACCAGGAACGAACACCAACTCACCAATGCGGTGGGTGTTGCTCTGATCCGATTGCACAACGCGGCCCACCGATTCATAGCCCGGCACCAACGGATAGCCCAACCCTGGGAACATGGGCATCCGCCCCGACCACAAGAGTTTTTCGGTCCCCGTGCTGATGCCACTGAAGAGAATGTCTACGACAACGTCATCGGCCGTGGGTGGCGAGAGCATGACCGTGCTCAAACGCAAGTCCTGCGGTTGTTGTAGAACAATTGCCTGAGTTTCTTGGGCAATGGCGGGAACATTCATTGTCTATTTAGCCTTACTTTATGCATGTCAATTTTAATTGACACCCCCATCGTAGTCCTATCACTGTCTTTGTCAAGAGCCAATCCTGGGCTGGGGAGAGAAATAAATGATCTGCCCCCCAATTCGGGAGCCAGACGCCCGATTAGTCACGAATGGCCGTGATCAGACGCACCTGGAGGGGCAGCCGGGTCGACTGGAGGGATGCCCCCCTAAACCCAGCTTGTCCGATTAAGTCGATCAGCCGCTCGGCACTTCGCGAGCGGCCTTTCCCCATGGCGAGGAGGTAAAAACCAAAGTAAGCATCCCCCATGCTCTCTGCGCCGGGGGTTCCGGACATCGGCTCGGCGACGATAAGCCGCGCCCCACTCGGCAGTGCGGCGTACACGGCCCGCAGGATGGCCAAGGCGCGATGGTCATCATGATCGTAGAGCACCCGAATGATGGTGGCGGCATCGGCACCGCTGGGAAGCGGTGTCTCGAAAAAACTCCCACCATGGACAGCAATACGATCGTGCAGACCTTCTCGCTCGATCGCTTTGCGGGCAAGACTGACCACACCAGGCAGATCAAAGAGCTGAAATAGCGTGCTCGGATTTTTCTTAGCGGCTGCAATTAAGAAGGTGGCTTGCCCACCGCCCACATCGAGCACGCAGCGATGCTGTGAGAAGTTGTAGGCGGCAAGAATCTCTCCGGCAACGAGCGGCTGGGATGCACTCATAAGCCTCGAGTATTCTGCAACGCGCTCCTCGCTGAGCAACGTCGGCGACTGCGCATGCTCATCCGCGTAAGGCCAATAGCCTGCAAGACTCGGATCGACTTCGCCACGCAAGAGTGCAACGGGATCGCGCAAGTCGGCATACAACGTTGCATGGTGCTCCACCAATGCGGTGACTGCAGAATTACTTACCAGCACGCCTCCAAGCATGCCAAGGCCCCAGAAGGATTCGCCACCCATGTTGCCGCGCTGCTCAACAAGCCGCAAGGATTGCGCAGCAGTCAGAAGACGCAACATGGCGTCCGGCATTAACGAGCAGCGAACCGCCAGCGTCGATAGCGGCTGAGGTCCCGAGGAAAGAATGCGAAAAAGATCGAGTTTTACGCAGGCAAAGAGAATCTGCGAATACACAAATCCTGCGACAAGATCGAACAGCGCTTTCGCTTCACGGCGGGCAATCGGCCGCGTCAGCGGAAACCATGCTGCAAACCGATGAAACGCGTCGCTGGCGAGTAAACGGTCGCGTAACGCGAGCCAAGCGTCTCGCAACTACACGCGCTCCAGAACGTCACGCGGCACAAGACGCTCAGACTCGGCCATCACCAATGCGCGAAGATGAGGCGCCCCCGGACACGATGGAATTGCACGAATGGCTTTGCCCACCAAAAGATCAAAGTTTTGAACGGCACCATGCAATCCGAGTTCCCGTGCTGAGCTCTGACGGTCGTGTGCAATGTCCTGACCCACGGGTTTCCCAAGGTCTTGAGCATCACCCACGACATCACGAATGTCATCGGCCACTTGGTAGGCCTCACCCAGCCATTCGCCCAGCGACCTCCATGCATCGGCATTGCCGCCCGACGAGAGGGCACCGCAGGCCGTGGCAGCAGCGAACAGCGCGCCTGTTTTTGCGCGCTGATAATCACGTAGGTTGGCTTTGGATTCGCACTCCCATGCCTGCCCCGCCACGATGCCATCAGGCGCACCGACCGACTGGGCCACCACCGAGATCACTGCGGATACACGATCCGCATGGCGTGCATGGGCGGTTGCTAAGACCTGAAACGCGAGCACGATGAGCCCGTCGCCCGTGAGCACCGCCAACCGCTCACCATACTTTTTATGAACCGACGGCTGCCCACGACGCGTATCGGCATCATCGAAACAGGGCAGATCATCGTGCACTAAAGAAGCGCAATGAAGCAGCTCGATGGCCACCGCCGATGCCATGGCCAGTTCGGGGTCGTCGTGACCACAGGCCTTGGCTACGGATAGCGCCAGTTGGGGGCGAATGCGTGCACCCCCCGGAAAGACGGCGTGGTGATAGGCTTGTGCCAGGAGGTTGGGGCCGTGCGGTGACTCGGCAAGGGCGAGAGCCGAGGTCAGGGCCTGCTCCAACGCCGTTTTCATCAATTCTGTGGTGGCCATGGCACACCCCCCTTAAACCGTTAATTGTGTACGGTTATATTGTCACTTATGAATGTCAACTGCAATAGACAGTTTTCGAGCGACAGGGAAGGCCCCCGCAGCGTCTTGCCGGACGCCTGGCCAAATAAAGCAAGCAGTCACTTCGTTTCTATCGGCCAGATCAACTGGCATATACAGACCCATCCGTCACGCAAACCGTCTCACCTGACCATCGTGCTGCTGCACGGCACCGGGTCCTCGACCCATTCATGGTCCGATCTGATTCATGCCCTCACCGAAGCGGCCTGCGTGGTCAATGTAGACCTGCCAGGCCACGGATTTACCACCGGCGCAGACCAACGCCTGTTGACCCTGCCGGCCATGGCCCGTGAGCTGCATCGCCTGCTGCTTGCCATTGACCTTCAGGGTGACGTGGCGTTGGTGGGCCACTCAGCGGGTGCGCCCTTGGCTATGGAGTGGGCCCTCTCCCACGCCAATGATCAAACGCTACCCTTTCGACTGCGCCACATCGTGGGACTCAACCCATCACTGGTGCCACCGCCTTCGCTGTACACGATTCTGCTGGGCCCCATCGTGGCACCGATTGCTACCTCAGGGCCCGTCACAGGACTGCTTGCATTCATCGCAGCCAATACGAGCATGGTCGATCAGCTGCTTGATTCCACCGCATCAGTGATTCCTGAGCACCACCGCCGGCACTACCGCTACCTGTTTACTCGGGCCAATCACGTGCAGGGTGCAATGGGGTTTATGGCCGGTGCCGACCTACCATCCATTTTGTCGCGAGGCGATCAGTTGCGCATTCCGATTCATTTCCTCATCGGTGCCAATGACGCATGGGTGAAAGAAGCCCCACTGCAGAAGGTCATTCAAGAATCGTTTCCGAAAGCGATCACCACTGTCTGGCCAGGGGGCCACCTTTTGCATGAAGAGCGGCCGGAAGCGGTCGCCCGATGGATTACGAATGCATTGAGCGAATCGCCTGGTTGACCTGGGCGGCACCGGCATGGGGAAGCGGCATATACCGCGCATGCATATGCTGTGCAATCTGCTGCGCTGCTGACGATGGCTGGGGTGATGTGTCGATGACCATCGCAGCATAGCCCGCGATTGCGAATTGATCCGCAGCCGCGAGCGCATCACGGCTCGCCTGCTCACGGCCGGGCTGACCATCTCGGCCAATGTTGGCCTTCCCGTCGGTCAACATCACCACCAATGGAGTCTCGCCTTTGCGGGCAATACTCATGGCCAGCTGCAGGCTTGCGTCGATGGCCAACGCCAATGGCGTACCGCCTCCGCCCGGCAGGCCAGACAATCCACGCTTGGCTCTTACCAATGAGCGCGTGGGCGGCAAAATCACCTCCGCCTGCTGCCCACGAAACGCAATCACCGCCACCTGATCACGACGAACATAACAATCCGCCAGCAAAAGCTCCACGGCTCCCTTGGCCTCGGCCAGCCGATGAATCGCAGACGATCCCGATGCATCGACCACAAAAATTGTGGTCGTTTCTGTTTTGTCTTTAAAACGCTTGATGCGAAAGTCGTCGGCACGAATATGCAAACGCGGCCGGGCCGACGCAGAGCTGTTGTCGCGTCGAAGCGATGTTGACGATGCATCGGCCTTGGCCCGGATACGCTGCCATGGTGCCGCGGCACGCAGCGTATCGATGATCGCCAGCCGTGCTCGACCTTGTGGCTGGCCGGCACGCGAACCCAGAGGGCGGCCCCGAGTGCCAGCCTTTTTCTCAGCCCCCGACTTTCCCGAGCCCGCACTTCGCGCAAAGAGCCGTTGATCGGAAAGCAACCGAGCGAGAAGGCCCGCAGGGATAGCGGCCTGAGCAGACTCTAAAACTACATCCTCGAGCTGCTCGAGCTGCGGCTGCTCCTGATCAGAATCGTCCTCACGTTCAGTGTCTTCAGGAGAATCTTCGGGAGGCGAGGGATCCTCTGGGGCGGGCTGTTCTGTGTCTTCGGGCAGCATCGTTGCGCGTGGCGCGAGAACCAGACGAGCCGCCAATGCTGCATCGTCGGGCTCGGTGTGACTGTGCGCCGCCCAACGGCCGGCCACTTCGGCCACACGGCGCGCAAAAATAGCTGCCCGAATGGACGACACCCCAAGCGCCATCGCAGTTGCGCACAATGCCTGGGTGATGTCGTCACCGATCACAGGCGCATCGGCAGCCCCCAGATGAATTGCGGCATTTGGTAACTCCGATGCACACGAGCGGGCCGACTCGAAAAGCGAAATCGCCTCCTCAAGCTCGCGATGCGACACATCACGTAGATCAATGTGAAATGCAATGCGGTCAAGAAGCTCCGGTGGAACACACTCATCTTCCGCAACGCTTTCATCAAGCAGCACGAGGCCAAATGCAGCCTCCATCTCGGCATCCACACCATCGCGCGCCACCACGACCTGACGACGGTCCATGACACCGGACAGACGTGCCGCCAAGGCAAGTGGCATACGCTCGGCCATCGCGACCAGCAATACGCCGCCATGGGTTTCGGCCAACAGACCGCGCGACAGGACCGGTTTTCCAAGTGCGAGTGTGGCCGTTAGATCAAGTCCGCCAAGCAAACGCTCATCCTGGATGCTCAGCGGCAGTTTGCGCACCGGGACTGTGCCGGGCAAACGCGACTGCAAAAACTCAAGGTAGCGCGAACGCACAGGACCGGCATAGGCCTTCACCACGACTCCACCAAGCCGGGAGGGATCCGAAGCGAAAAGCTCCGCCGCAATCAATGCATCCTGCAGCTGCTCATCGCGGGACTGGACTTGCATGGTCATGGCGTGACTCCACGCAGCATGCGGTGATTCACACCCTATGCAGCAAACATCTCATCAACGACGCGCTGAACACGGACACCACTGGATGTGTCATCAAGCGGGTTGCGGCGCAGCCGATGGCGTAACGCCATGGGCGCAACGCGTTTCAAGTGATCTTGCGTAACCATTTTTGCAGCCTCTAGAGCAGCGAGTGCTCGGGCGGCACGCATCAGCGTAAGCTCTCCCCGTAGGCCATCGGTACCCAACTTCATGCACAGCTCTGCGGCGCGCTCTAACACGCTGTCGGGTACGGCTACCGATTCCAGATGCTCACGCCCTGCTGTCAGTTTTCGCCGTATTTTGTTGTCTTCTTTTTTCCACTGCGCAATAAATGCCTCAGGATCACGCTCGTACGCATCGCGACGCTTCACCACCTCGATGCGCGCCGGTAATTCCTGTGGCGTTTTGACATCCACCGACAGGCCGAAGCGGTCCAGCAACTGCGGGCGTAACTCGCCTTCTTCAGGATTGCCACTGCCCACCAGCACAAACCGAGCGGGGTGCTGAACGCTTAAACCTTCACGCTCAACCACATTCTCGCCACTGGCCGCAACATCGATCAGCAGATCAACAATATGATCTTCCAGAAGATTAACTTCATCGATGTACAAGAAACCACGATTGGCTCGCGCCAAGAGGCCGGGCTCAAATGCTTTTACGCCATCGGTCAAGGCTCGCTCCAAATCGAGCGCCCCCACCACGCGATCTTCGGTCACACCCAGAGGAAGATCTACCACCGGCACCGCTACCTGATGTGTCTTCGGCGGCGCTTTGCCACGCTTGAGTGTCTGACAAAACTCACATGTCGATTTTTGTGCGTCGGGGTCACAGGCATACGGGCAGCCGACCACAGCCTTCATTTTGGGCAAGATGGCCGCAAGCGCACGCACGGCGGTCGACTTCCCCGTACCACGATCACCAAACACCAATACACCGCCGATGCTCGGGTCAATCGTGGTCACCAGCATCGCGAGTTTCATCTCATGCTGGCCAACGATTGCGGAAAACGGAAATGCGGCTGCCATAACGATAGTTTAACGCCGCCACCGATTCAGAATGTCTAGGGCATGGGCAATACCTGCCAACGCCAGGAACAACATGACGAGCCACGTGCCGCCGGCCAAGGCGAAGCGGAGTGCCAGCATAAGCATCAGGCCCGAGACCAGGTTTCGCACAATGTCTGCCGGATTAACACCACGGCCCGTCCGGCGATGCCAGTAATGCAGTACCACCAACTCGATGGCCGTCAGCACAATCACTGCATCAACCAGCAAACGAATGCCCTCGGTCACAACACTGCCCCCCGAGCCGTAATTGGCCAGATTGCCTCTACGCGATTCCCCCGGACCACCACGAGTTCGTTGTAAAGGTTGACCGTAGGATCGCAATGGCCAGGGATCAGTCGAAGCTTTTCCCCCAATGCGAGTGCCGGTCCATCCACCCTAAGCACACCATGCTCGTCGGATGCTTTGATATAGGCCACATCTGCACGATCGGCGACGATCGGCAAGCCCGAATCCACGCTTGAGGCTTTGAGTCCTGCATCCACCACCGCATGGTGGGGACCGCCAACGCTCATCACCGACGACAGCACAAAAAGGCTGTGCTCAAACCGCGGCATGCCACTGGTGCTCCAATCGTTTCGGGCGTAATCCGCATCCATAAAAATGTACGAACCGACCTGAAGCTCGGTGTAGAGTCCGCTGCCCGCTTCCAGAAGAAAGCTCCCCGTTCCCGCACCGCTCACGACCGGACAGTCGATGCCATGGGCCTGCAGCAGATCGCGTGTTGATGCAGTGCGTTCAATCGCCTGACCGATGGCAGCCTGTCGTTCGGCTAACGAGCGCATGTGTTGGGCTACACCGTGATATGCCTGAAGACCCATAAACCGCAGGCCGGGCATCCGGACGATCGCCTGCGCCAGTTCCAGGGCAGGCATCCCGGGGACGACGCCGCATCGGCCCGCACCCACATCAAGCTCGATCAATACCGACAACACAATGCCGTGGATACGGGCGGCCGCATCCAAAGCCCGCGCATTTTCCAGGTGATCAACGCAGACGGTCAGCGCCACTTGCTGCGAGAGCGCGCAGAGACGTTGGATCTTTTTCTCACCTACCACTTCATTGGAAATCAAAATGTTGCCGATCCCTGCGTCGGCAAACGCTTGGGCTTCACTGACCTTCTGGCAGCAAATGCCCACTGCACCACGGGCAATTTGACGTTTCGCTATGTCGGGGCACTTATGGCTTTTGGCATGGGGGCGCACGGCAATCGATCGGCCTGCAAGCGCCTGATCCAGCCGGGCACAATTGCGCTCAAAGGCATCAAGATCGAGCACCAGGGCCGGCGTATCAATGGACTCTGTTGACTCCCCAACGCGCGCTGCCGAAATCATGCTGCCGGCCCGTAACGATTAGGCACGCGACGCCCGAAGGTCCCGCGCTGCCTGCAAGACATCTTCTGCGTGGCCCGGCACTTTCACCGCACGCCAGCTCCGCTGCACGACGCCATCGGCGTCGATAAGAAACGTCGAGCGTTCAACACCCATGACTTTTTTGCCATACATGTTCTTTTCTTTGATGACATCAAACGCCCGACATAGCGTTTCATCTGTGTCGGAGACCAATGTCATCGAAAGGCCGTATTTCTTGACGAACTTATCGTGCGACGCAAGACTGTCTCGGGAGACTCCGATCACTTGGGTATCTGACTTAAGAAACTGAGGATGGAGGACGGAAAAGTCCTTGCCCTCGACCGTGCACCCGGGCGTGTCGTCTTTAGGATAGAAATAGATCACCAATTGGTGGCCCCGAAAATCGGCCAGCCGCGCATTGCCACGGGTGGTGGCCAGGGCCAAGTGGCCGGTGATCTCGGGTAATTTTTTTCCTTCGGTAACAGTCGTCATGGAATTTCCTTTGGGCGGGACGTGATGACCAAGCGTTGATTAAACACCACTTTCGGCGCCCTGCTCCGGCCCCGGCTCGCCATAGCGGACACGCAAAATATCAATTTCCCGAAGGCCAGACGGGCTATGAAAACTCACCGCATCGCCCTCGCGCGCCTTGATCAAGGCCCGGGCCATCGGCGACACCCAGCTGATCGCACCATCGGTCAGGTGCGTCTCGTCGACGCCCACAATGGTGTAGGTCTGCTCGCAGCCCTGCTCATCGGCAATCGTCACGGTGGCACCAAAAAACACCTGATCGTTACCACGATGCTGACACGGGTCGACCACCTGTGCGATGCCAAGCCGTTTGGTCAGAAAACGTAGACGCCGATCGATCTCGCGCAGCCGACGCTTTCCATACAAGTAGTCGCCATTTTCAGACCGATCACCGTTGGAAGCCGCCCACGACACGATTTCCACAATCTTTGGCCGCTCCACCTTGAGAAGATGGTTCAGCTCATCATGCAATGCCCGGTAGCCCCTGGGCGTAAGGTAATTGGGCGTACCGGCAGGCAGCCCAGACGATGGCTCTTCATCCGGATCGTCGTCTTGGAGGTCAACTTCCTTGGTAAACGCTTTACTCATAGAATTTCGGTTTTACAAAGGATGACACCATGGTTCACGAACTCAGAATCTATCACTGCTGCCCCGGAAAGCTTCCCGATCTGGTCAACCGATTTAAGCAGCACACGCTAGGATTTTTTCAGACCTACGGCATCAAACATACACACTTCTGGACTACCTTGGTGGGGCCATCCAATGCGGCGCTCTACTATATTTTGGAGTGGGAGTCTCTCGCCGAACGCGAACAGAAATGGAATGCCTTTCAGGCCGATCCGAAATGGATCGCGACCCGCAAAGACAGCGAATCCAACGGCCAGATTGTCGAGCGCATCGAAAATCTGATGCTGAGCCCCCTGCCTCTGTAACGTCATTCGCCCCGCATCACCCTAGGGTCGGGCACAGCAACCTCTGAAAATCCTTTGGCCCTCAACTGGCAGGCGTCGCAGGCGCCGCAGGGCCTCCCCTTCGCATCGGGGTCATAGCAGCTGGTGGTGAGGCCATAGTCCACCCCCAGTGATAGACCGAGCCGAATGATCTCGGCTTTGGTCATATGCAAAAGGGGCGCGTGGATGGTCACCCCGCGGCCCTCCACGCCCTCGCGTGTCGCGAGATTGGCCATGGCCTGGAATGCGCTCAGATACTCTGGCCGGCAATCCGGATAGCCGCTGTAATCCAGTGCATTTACGCCAATAAAGATATCCCTGGCCTGCAATACCTCGGCACACCCGAGCGCATACGACAAAAAAATCGTATTGCGTGCGGGAACATAGGTCACAGGAATCTCGTGTTCGGAGTGCGTCATATCCCGACCCTTGGGCACGCCCAGATCGCCGGTCAGCGCAGAGCCGCCCAGTGAACGCAAATCAATCGCTACCACCCGATGGGCCTGTGCGCCCATCACACGAGAAATCTTCTGGGCAGCATCAATCTCGATACGATGCCGCTGGCCGTAGTCAAAGGCCAGCGTGGTGACCGCGTAGCCATCGGCAATGGCCTTCGCGAGCACGGTGGCAGAGTCTAACCCGCCACTTAACAACACGATGGCTGGTTTTTTTAAGGAATCAAACGGCATACGTTTGATCTTATCAGCAAGGCGCATTAGCCTTTCGTTTTGACAACCTCTTCCAGCAAGGATGCTCGGCATGATCACGTTCGACGATCTCCACATCGGCCAACGCTTTCAATTCACACCGCGCCAGGTATCGGAACGCGACATCATCTCATTCGCCCGCGACTTTGACCCTCAGTCCTTTCACGTGGATCCGGTCATGGCCAAAGACTCTCCATTCGGCGGGCTCATCGCGAGCGGCTGGCACACATGCTCCATGATGATGCGGATGCTCGCTGATGCCTGGATATTGAATTCGAGCTGTGCAGGCAGCCCCGGTATTGACGCCTTGAAGTGGGCCCACCCCGTGCGGCCCAACGATACCCTCCAAGGCTATGCAGAGGTGATGGAACTCAAGCCATCCAAATCAAAACCTGATCGTGGCATCACCAAGGTATTTCTCGTGCTTAAAAATCAGCACGAACAGACTGTGCTGGAAATGCAGGCCCACATCATTTTTCTGCGTCGCTCATGACGCTTACCCATGTGCCGCTCTTCCCGCTGCGGCAGGGGCTGTTCCCCGATGGCCTGCTGGGCTTGACCATTTTTGAAGTGCGCTACCTTCACCTGATCAGACGCTGCCAACAGGAAGGCATTGCGTTTGGCATTGTTCCGCTGGCCAGTGGCCATGAAGTACAAAAAGCCGGCGAGATGGAAACGCTGCATCCTTGGGGCTGCATGGTGGAGCTGCTGGAGAGCACAGAGCTTCAGCCATCGGTACTGGCAGTAAGGTGCCGTGGCACACGGCGATTTGCCCTGGGCCCTCATGCCCGCGGTGCGTATGGCCTCTGGAGTGGTGAGGTCAGGCTCTTGCCCGACGATCACCCCACGCCGATCCCTGCAGACCTGCAGCCCTTGGCTGATCGGCTCGGTGCGTTGATTGCCAATGCACAACAACGGGGCCTCGTGGACCAACTGCCCATGACGCCGCCCTACCGGCTTGACGATGCGGGATGGGTTGCCAACCGATGGGGTGACCTTCTCCCGTTAGGCGCGGAGCATAAGGCCCAGCTGCTCTCGGAAAACGACTGTGAAAAACGATTGCGACAACTCGCGCAGTGGTTCTGAACCCTACCAGCAGACTTCGAAAACACACGCCGGCGCGCCCATGGATTCACACTGCGTCTCGGTCACTGTGGCGTTAGGGTGAACGATCGCCTGGAAAATGCGTTCAAACGTGGCGGCGTAATAATCGCACGACGGTGTCGCTGAACGAATCATGCTGCACATAGGATTGTGACGAATCGAAAATACGAAGGGGCGTCCGGCAATCACATGAAAGCTGCCGCTGCCCGCAAATGTCCATGCATGCCGCGCAATCGCCCTGGCCAGAATACGTGCCGCTAACGCGGCCGGCATCCACCGCAACAACTGCTGGGCCCGCTTAGGAATGCGATGGGCAAGCAGGTAGTCACCCGTTCGGCGGCCTGCCTCCCGGGAGATCACTGTCGCCACGTCCACACCGAACCGCTCCCGCAGAGAAGCCTGCAACACTGCGACGTCTCGCTCCGCAACCATATCGCGTGGGCGCGATGCGCTGTGGGCACCCAATCCAATCGACTCAAAAAATGCGGCCGTACTGGCCTGGCCGAACTCGGCGGTCAGCGCCTCCAAGACCTGAATGATCGCATTGGGTCCAATGCGATCATTCTCATGAGCCGCCACAACAGCCCTCATGCGCCGACTGCTTCATCCTTCGGACTGCGAACGTCTTCAAGCCGCTTGCCTGCCAGCACAGCGTCCATCTCTGTATCGCTGAGTTGCTCGGTATTGCCCCCGCCGCAAGCCATTGCCGCGTTAAGCTCACCCTGACGGCGACGGTGCTCAATTTTTGGGCCGTGCATGGTGACCCAGCCATCGTCGCTCGCAACACTGTCCGTTCCTGGCGCCATGGTGCGTGAGGTATCGAACGCGAAATCCACCTTCTTCGTGCTCTGCGGACCCCAATAACCCACGCGTCCAAGGTCATAAAATTTGCGCTCAAAACTGCTCTTTAGAAATGCCTTCAGGCAGCCCATCAGGTACTTACGCTTGGTCTTGTCACGTGTCCACGGGTAGTGCAAAAAGCTTTTACGCATGAAAAAGCGTCGGTAGTTGGCCATCACACCGTCGAGCAGTTCCCTACGGTCCATGGCCTCTGGCTTCATGATGGGCGTGACAAAGTTGTACTTCTCAAAATCGAATACCTCGACTTTGTCACCGAGTTCTTGAAACAGATCGCTAAAGGGCCACGGCGTGTACATGGCCCAGTTGGCCATGTCTGGATTCCAATCCAGGGTCATGCGGTAGGTTTCTTCGAGGGTCTCTTTGGTCTCGTTTTCCAGCCCTACAATGAATTGGGCCTCAGTCACGATACCGGCATCGCGCAACAGCTGAATGGCTTTTTTATTTTGCGCAATGGTCGTTTCTTTGTTGAACCGATCCAGCTTCAATTGGGCGGCCGCTTCGGTACCCAACGAAATGTGGATTAAACCTGCCTTACGGAACATGGGCAAGAGCTTTTCATCACGCAAGATATCGGTGACGCGGGTATTGATACCCCACAGAACACCCAGATCGCGATCAATCAATTCCTGACAGAACTGAATGAATTTTTTACGGTGAATGGTGGGCTCTTCATCGGCAAGAATAAAAAAGCCCACACCATGGTTTTTCACCAGGTCTTCAATCTCATCGACGACTTTCTTGGGATCGCGAATGCGGTAATCCCGCCAGAACTTCCACTGGCTGCAGAACGTGCAGGTGAAGGGGCATCCACGCGCAAAATTTGGAATGGCCACGCGGGTGTTCATAGGAATGTAGATGTACTTGTCCCACTCCAGAATGCTCCAATCCGGCTTGATTTTGTCCAGATCTTCAATCGTGGGTTCTGCAGGTGTAGCGACCACCTTGCCCTCTGCAGTGGCATATGCAATGCCGCGAACCGAGTGTTTGTCTTTGGCCCACGACCCGTTGTCAATTGCTGTAACGAGGTTTAAGAAAATCTGTTCCCCCTCGCCGCGCACAATCGCGTCAATCCAAGGTGCCTCTTTCAAAACCTGGGGGTACATAAACGTGGCGTGTATTCCGCCAAGCACGGTTACCACATCGGGGTTGACCTCTTTGGCCACCTGCAAAATGCGCTCGGCCTTGTAGATCGCGGGCGTAATCGCCGTCGCACCGACCACATCGGGCTTAAGCGCCTCTAACTTCGCCCGCACCACCTCTTCGGGAAGATCGTGGGTCATGGCATCGATAAATGTCACATCGGTGTACCCACCGGCCTTGAGATAGCCTGTGAGGTAAGCCACCCAGGCCGGCGGCCAATTCCCAGCAATCTCAGCACCACCGGAGTGGTAATTCGGATGGATCAACACAACACGCATGGCACTCCCCTTGCGCCGTTGGGCGCTTGTTAACGTAAGACCAAGTTAACGCAGAGGGTGTCAATAAATCTTGACACCGATCAAGGGGGCGCGTTTTAGAGGGGAAAGTTAGGCGCCTGGCCTGAGCCGCGGGCGTCGGAGCCCTGCGATCCGTCGCGCTGTCGGATCAACGCCTTGTAACGGCGGGCATTCCAAAACGCGACCAACGATGAATGATCGCCGGCACCAGGCGCCACCTGTGTCAGCCGTTTCAACACAAAGCGTACCTCAGCGGAAACGGAGAAATCGTCGTCAATCGCGATGGGCACACCATGCAAGGCAGGCTGATCGAGCTGGCCGCGCTGAATAGCTTCTTGGATTTTGTGTTCAGCGACAACGTCAAAAATAGTCATGGCACGCGCAATCGATTGGCTAAAACAGTCCAGGAATAAAGCGCTGAGTTCGCCGCATGTAATCGGCATAGCCCTCGTAGACCCCGGACAAAAGACGCTCCTCCACGATCGCCTTTAAGAGCAACACCCCAAACAGCAGCGCCGCCGCAAGCCAGGTCGTGATCGACGGGGCGGCGAGAGCGCAGCCCAGCCCAAACACAATCACAGCGGTGTACATCGGATGGCGAACCCGCCGATAGATTCCGTGCTCAACAAGGCGCCCTCCCGATTTGGGATTGGGGCGAATATTAAAATTCCCCGGCGGGTTAGCCATCAGTGCCAAGAGGCCCATGACCGCCGATGCTGCAAAAGCCAAGCCTACCTCCCACCGGCCCGCACGCAGCGCGTCGATCGGGCCGGAGATGAGCACGAGCAACAGGATCAGGCCGAACTGCAGCAGTACAAGCAGATTCCCCTGAATGCGTTGTGATGTGCTTGCGGTAAAAGAGGACATAGATCTTCAACATGCGGTGTGGAGCCGCATCATTGAAACCCAAAGACTACCGCTTTGCAATACACCCTGGATAGACGATCCCACTAAAACTTGTTAGCCTGCTTGCATGCGTTTTTCTCAACGTCTCGTGATTTTTCCCCTCGTGTGGGCCGGTCTGTTTTCACCTGCAGCCCAGGCTGAACCTATGGGCCGGGTCAACACCCAGGACTGGACACTCACGCTGGTCATCAATCGCGGCGGCGCCCTCGAAGAAAGATTGAGCCAGTTTCCAACGCGACGGGCCTGCTATGACGCCATGCATGCGCGCATCCAAGAGACTCGCCGAACCAGGGGACATTCTGCAGCGGGCATCTGTCTGAAAATGTTTGTGGGAGCGCAGGCTGCACTCTCTGATGCGGATGACCTTTTTACCGCAACAACGACAGCTGATACGCCAACACGATCAGCCCGAGAAACATCGTCAGTGATATCGCAAGCCAACGACGAACAGATCGCCGTGCAATAGGAGAGTCCTCTCCTAGTTCGTATCGATAACGCTCGGTGTGAATCGATGCCATCGGCACCGATTCGGACACCAAGGCAGCCTCCACCGAGTCGGCCATGGCCGCGGGCCCGCAGACCATACAACACAGATCAGGCTCGGCAAGATGAATCCCTGCACGCCGGCAGGCCGCCACGACGAACACACCATCACAACGGCCCACCGCCCCGATCCAGTGGGCATCCGGAACCGCAACGATCCGCTCTTCAGTCAATCGTGCCAGACGGTAGTGTGCCGTGATGGGTACCAAATCAATCTGCTCATCCGGAGTCTGCGTGGCGTAGAGCAATAAAAATTGCCGGGTGTCGCCCCGCTCCACAGCATCCACTAACAGAGAAATCATGGGGGCGATTCCGATTCCACCGGCAATCATCACCACCGTCTTGGCGGAATCGGGAATTTGAAAATCGCCGTATGGTCCGTCGAGGTAAATACGCTCGCCAGGTGAAGCCTGGGTCAATGCAGAAGAAAACTCACCCGCTTCTTTGATCAAAAAGGCCAGCTCATCTGCGTTGCGCGAGGCCCATGCGAGCGAGAACGGATGGTCCGCTCGTTTCCACGGCGTGCCACGCTTTAGCCAAAAAAACTGGCCTGGCATAGGTCGAGGAATCTTGCGGCCTTCTGCTCGGAGCTGGAGCTGCCAGATCTGACGGGCGACGGGTTGAACCGATACAACGCGATAGGGCTGATGCCATTGAAGTGCTGGCCGAACCAGGCCGAGAAACAGCATGATCGCCACGGCGACCCCAAAGAAGATCCACCATACTGTGGCCACCCAGCCAATCGATGCATACAACCCCGCATGCAAGGTGTGGTGCAGACCAAACACAACCACCACAGCAGCTAAGACTGCATGCCAGTGACGCCATCGATCGTAACGACGGCCGACACGATGGCGTTCAATAGCCAACACTACCAAGGCGATTAAGGCACCCCACGCCACGCCCCCAGACAACAGCGAAGCGCCATCAAGGCCCAGCGTATCGGCCCGATGCTCACCAGGCCGACCAATATTTCCCCAAAGACTGTACAAAAAGGGATGGGCCACCAAGAAGACTGCACCGGTCCGCGCAAACAGCTGATGGGTCTGCATAACCTGATCACAGCCGAAGAGGTTTGCGATGAACCGCACCCTGCAAATCACCAGGTACTCCAAGAAGATGAGTGCAAATCCAACGATGGCCAGCGCGGAGGCAACGTTATCTTGAAACGAACGACCCATATGGGTCGCCGGCAGTGGCACCACCCACAACGCCAAAAGCACTGCAAAGGGCACCACGCCATAGAGCCCCGCGAACAACCACCTCAGGGCAGCCCGCATCTACGCCTTAGGGAGTCGAAAGTTTCATGATGCAGGACGCCCTAGGTTCTCCGCCGCACGGTCTTGGTAGGTGGTGTAGCGCAACGCAGTACGCTCCGTTTCAATGCGCCGCCAGACCGGCTCGCGCTCCTCGGCTGTCATGAAGATCCAGTTCGAGATTTCCTCAAGCGTACGTCCACAGCCGCGGCAGATGTCATCTCCGGCAGTGGTCGAGCAAATAGCGATGCAAGGTGAATCAGGGCGTTCGGACATGTGAGTCACGATTTTATCGGCTTTACCTGGTTTGTCCCGTCCCTTTTCGAGCGATTTCCGTGTACAGCCCCGGAAAAAGGAGTAGTGTGGGCGTATTCCCAACCATAACGAGGGGCATCGCTTGAAAAAGAGTCGCGACTACGACTCACTCGCCCAAAAGCTGGTCAGGCTTTTAGGCGCAGATGCTGACCCCTCGCAGGCGAGCGGGCGCCTTCGAAGGTTCATGGATCTATTGGTTCCAAACGATGCCCAATCCGGCGCTCGAGTCCAGCAGCGTGAGTTATTGGCAGAGGTTATCGATCAGGAGATTATTCCGCGCCTGCTCGCTGCCCATGATGGTGCCGCCCAAGGCGAGCCCGCTACGACCACCCCTCACAGCACCACTTCTCGGATTTCTCTCGATCAGATTGAGCACTTCACCGACCTGTGTTTGGCCAGTGACCCGACCCTAGCCCACCAGTATGTTCAGACGCTTATGCACGATGGGCTCACCAAAGAACTGGTATTGCTCGAGCTGATCACCGAAAGCGCCCGAGATGTCGGCCGCCGTTGGGTAGCCGACCGGCTCAACTTCGCCGAGGTATCGCTGGCCTGTGTGCGCAGTCATGAAATCATCCATCAATTGCGCAGTGATGAGGGCGAACTGCCCCTGCCCATTCCCCCCAACACAGGGGGACGTGCGTTGTTCGCGAGCGCGCCCGGTTCACGGCACATCCTTGGAGCGGTGATGGTCGCCGAGTTTTTTAACGACGCTGGCTGGCACACGCGCACGATGTTGACCGAATCGCACGATCAGCTGATCGAAGTGGTCGCGAACGATTTTTTTGATGTCATAGGGCTGTCCATTGCGATTGATAGCCATCTCGAAGGCCTTAAGGAACTGGTAGCCGCACTACGTAGCACATCAAAGAACCCCCATGTGAGCGTATTCTTGGGTGGACCAACATTTCTGCCGCCAAATGACTATCGACCGGCGCAGTTTGATGCAGACGCCATCTGCCTTGATCCCCGCATTACCGTGACGCTGGCCGAACTGAGCAAGTTCGCACAACGGTAATTCATATCGCCACGTCACGTGGCCTTTGGTTCAGGTACTACGCGGCCCAGTACCAACCATAACGCCGCAAAACGTACTCGTAAAACACCGGAGAATCCAACCGATTAGACTGTCGCCCCATGGATATTCGGACGACTTATCTGATCATGGCCGTGGTGTTTTTTGCAGCATCACTGGGCGTGTACTACGCCAGCAAGCCACAAAAGGACCGTGAATTGGTTTTGTGGTGCGTGGGGTGGATTTTTGTTGGTTTAGGCTTCCTGTTGGTGGCCCTGCGCGGCAGCATTCCTTATGTTGTGAGCCTGTATTTTGCACACCTGTTCTTGGGGGCAAGCTATGTACTGAGAACGGTGTCCATCAAAGCGGAGCTTTGCTCTGACAAACACTCCTTTCATCGGGCACTTCAATTCCACGGGGCGTTCGGCCTGCTTTACTTTATTGTCTACTGCGCACTGGTGCTGACCGAGGCGCCCGAACACATTCGACTGATGTATGTCTATCTGGCGCACATCATCATGTTTGGCGAATTGGCCTGGATTGGCCTTCGTATACGCAGGGAATTAAACATTCAAGGGGCCCTTTTGGTCGCGGCCATGGGCCTGCTCATGGGCATAGGGTGCGCTATCCATGTGGTGATGAATGTACTCTGGCCTGAGAACATGACGGTTTTCTCCTCCAGCGCGGATAAATTAACTTTTCTGATGCTTTTGCTGGTGGGCTTTATTTTCGGTAATTATGGGTTTGTGCAGATACGACTCGAAAAATCATGGCGCAAAAATCAGATCGTCAACGAAGAGCTCTCTTCCGCGCAAACGATCAACCAACAGCTTGAGCGCGTACTTCGAGAGAAAAACGAACTGCTCAGATCCATTTCACTCACCACAACCGCCGCGAACGGCGGAGTGATGATGAGCGCATTGGCACACGAGTTGAGCCAGCCACTCAACTCCATGCGGCTAAATGTGGATTACCTTAAACGGCACATGCAGGGAACCAACGAGAAAAATGCGGCCGCGCAGGCGATCTCCGACGTACTGATCGACACCGAACGCTTGGTAGAAATCGTGGCGAAAATTCGGCAGATGTTCCAACGTAATCGGCAGACATTCGATCGCATCGATCCCAACACGCCTCTGGAGGCCGCGCTGCGTGAGCTGCATGATGAGCTCATGGCGGCTAAAGTGCATGTCAGCACCTCACTTCAGCGTGACCTCTGGATCTGGGGCGAGCCCACGCAGCTGACGATGCTTTTCATCAATCTACTGCGCAATGCGAAAGAGGCCCTGCTCGATTCACCCGTGGATCGACACATTCGCATAGGATGCACCACGGAACAAGGGCAGGTCAGACTAACGATCACGGACAACGGACGGGGCGTGCCACAAGACCGGCACGCCAGCCTGTTTGATCTCTACACCACATCCAAAGAGAGTGGGCTAGGCGTGGGGCTCTGGATCTGCAGAATGGTGGCGGAGCACCACCGAGGATCTATCCAGTATTCGAATGCCCCGGGAGGCGGCGCGCAGTTCACGGTCTCGTTACCGGCGTTGTGAGCTTCATCAGCCCCTTATCGTCGTAAGGGTTTTTTCCGAGTGCACTACCTACGCGTTGCATTTGGCTAGAATTTATTGGTCAATGCCATATCCAAGAGACCGATGAGCACACATTTTCAGCGGCACCATGCCGCCATGCTTCTTAAGTACAGCGGGATCAGTTTCATTGCCGGCGCTGTCAACCATGGATTTTTCAGTGGCGAGCGATCGCTTTGGACCGCCGCCATTGGGATGGGGCTTTTTATCGTAGGCGCCATCATGGAACACCGGCTCGCCGCTGAAAACGGTAAACATCAGGCATCTGGCCTTCTTCGCACGCTCATCGTGGGTGCCCTACTGTCCATCGGACTTGGTTTTTTCACCGGTGGATTGCAGCACTTCCCCGACTCCCCCGCCCGCAGCGCCTGGGTGGTCCCCCTTGGTTTTGCAGTGTCGGTGATTGCGTTCGCATTCGACACCGCCCACAAATGGAAAGCCAGCAGCCTCACGTACTCGATCGTAGTGGGCATACTGATCACCTCGGGCAGCATTGGGGCATGGCGGTGGCTTGAGCACAACCCAGAGTGGCTGGGCATGCACGCCCATGGCCACCACGGGCCCGCCCAATCGTCGCCAGACATGACTGCGCTCAAGGTCGATCGAACCATTGCGATTCGCATGGACGACAACTTCCGATTTACGCCAAACCAGATCTCTGTCAATGCAGGAGAAACCATCAAGCTCGTTGTCACAAACGTTGGGAAGGTCCCTCATGAATTGGTGCTTGGCTCTGAAGCGGAAATCCAGGCTCACGCGGAACTGATGAGAACCAGTAACGCGCATCATGATCACCATGACAGCGGACCGGCCATCAGCCTTGCCGCAGGCGCTTCGGGCGACCTTGTAATCAAGTTTGGCAAGGCCAGCACGTTTGAGATGGCGTGCCTAATCCCGGGGCATTATGAGGCGGGAATGCGGGGCACGGTAAAGGTGGCGATGGGATCAAACCCCGGCCCAACGGCTGACCACGACCACAGCAGCCATAAGCATTGATTGGTAGGGCGTGCTGGACTCGAACCAGCGACCAAAGGATTATGAGTCCTCTGCTCTAACCAACTGAGCTAACGCCCCCCGAACCTCTTTTACCCACACTACTAGGAAAAAGGCCCGGTTCCCCGGGCCTTGTTGTTTACAGCGTGTCCAAGAAACTCTTCAGTTTGTCGCTGCGGCTGGGGTGCCGCAGCTTACGAAGAGCCTTCGCCTCAATCTGCCGTATTCGCTCCCGCGTGACATCAAACTGCTTGCCGACTTCTTCGAGCGTATGATCGGTCGCCATCTCCACCCCAAATCGCATGCGCAATACTTTTGCTTCGCGTGGCGTGAGTGAGTCCAATACCTCTTTGACGACATCGCGCATGGAATCTTGGAGGGCCGCTTCCATCGGGGCTACCGTGTTGGTGTCTTCGATGAAATCTCCAAGATGAGAATCGTCGTCGTCACCGATCGGCGTTTCCATGGAAATCGGCTCTTTTGCAATCTTCAAAATCTTACGAATTTTGTCTTCGGGCATGTCCATCTTGATGGCCAGCGTTGCCGGATCAGGCTCTTTACCGGTCTCTTGCAGAATCTGCCGCGAAATACGGTTCATCTTGTTGATGGTTTCGATCATGTGCACCGGGATACGAATGGTACGGGCCTGATCCGCAATCGATCGGGTAATGGCCTGACGAATCCACCAAGTAGCGTAAGTGGAAAACTTGTACCCACGACGATACTCGAACTTATCCACGGCCTTCATCAGACCAATGTTGCCCTCTTGAATCAGATCCAAGAATTGCAGGCCGCGATTGGTGTACTTCTTGGCAATCGAAATCACCAGCCGCAGGTTGGCCTCCGTCATTTCTTTTTTCGCAGCCCGCGCCTTTTTCTCGCCGGCTGTCATTTTCTTGTGAATCTCGCGAAGATCCGCAAGCGGCAACACAACACGCTGCTGAAGCGCATTGAGTTTCTGCTGTTCTTCCTGCAAGGCGGGAAGATTACGCTGCAAAAGCGCAGACGAGGCGCCCGCAGTCGCTAGCTTGTTACTGAATAGAGTGAGGTCGGTCTCGTGGCCCGGGAATTCCTGAATAAACCACTCGTGGGGCAGTCCCACCTTGTCCACGGCAATGTTCCGGATCTTGCGCTCAATCTTGCGTACTTCGTCCACCTGACCGCGCAGCGTGTCGGCAAGACGCTCCACCATCTTGGCGGTGAAGCGAATGCTCATGAACTCGTTGCTGATGGCTTTCTGTGATTTTTCGTAGGCCGGCGATTTATAGCCATCGCTCTCAGCGACCTTACGCATTTTTTCAAATGCCTTGCGAATAACATCGAACTTCTCGAGGGCCGCGACCTTCCGCTCTTCAAGGCGCGCATTGTTTGCGGCTGTTGCAGCAGCGCCGTCATCATCGACCTCTTCGGATGCTTCGATCGCCTCAAACTCGGCTTCGGTCGACGACAACAGATCCTCTTCAGGAGCGTTCGGGTCCACGATGCCATCGACGACCTCACTGATCACCGACGTACCGGCACGAATCTTCTCTGCACTGTCGAGCACTTCGGCGATGGTGACCGGGCATTCGGAGATGGCCAGCACCATGTCGCGTAGGCCTTCTTCGATCTTCTTGGCGATCACAATCTCGCCCTCACGGGTGAGCAGCTCAACCGTGCCCATTTCACGCATGTACATGCGCACCGGGTCCGTCGTACGGCCGAATTCAGAATCGACCGTCTGCAGCGCGGCCTCCGCCTGCTCTTCGGCATCGTCATCGTCGGATGCTGGTGCGTTGCTGGTCAGCAGCAAGGTCTCGGTATCGGGCGCCTGCTCATAGACCGCAATGCCCATGTCGCTGAACGTAGCAACGATGGTCTCGATCTGCTCAGCCTCGACAACGTTTTCCGGCAGATGATCGTTGATCTCGGAATAGGTAAGGTAACCCCGTTCTTTGCCCAGCTTGATCAGGGCTTTGAGTTTGGCCTTTCGGGCTTCTATCTCTTCCGGGGTGGCTGCACCAAGAGGCAAGAATTCTTTGAGCACACGATCCCGCGCACGGCGTGCCGAGCCTTTTTTCGACGGCGGTGGCGGCTCTACAGCATCGCTGCCATCGGCGCCATCCATGTCGCCATCATCCATGCCCTCGGCCTCGAGCTGCTCGGGCGATTTCTTCGGCGGACGGCCGGGCTTGCCCTTGGGTCGATTGGCTTTCGCTTCTGCAGCCAATCGCTTGGCCTCGGCTTTGGCCTCTGCAGCCAGTCGCTTGGCCTCGGCCTTTGCATCGGCAGCGGCTTTTCGCTCAGCAGCCTTGGCGTCAGCAGCAGCTTTTTTTTCTGCAGCCTTTCGGTCGGCTTCTTTCTTGCGCTCCGCCTCGCGTTTGGCGCGCTCTTTGGCGGCCAGGGCGGCCTTTTTCTCCGCTTCTTTCTTGGCTGCTTCTTTTTTCTTTTGCTGCTCTTTTTGGAGCTTGATCTTCTGGGCTGCCGCGGCTTTTTTCTCGGCTTCTTTTCTCGCCGCCTCGGCCTTTTTCAGGGCAGCCGCCTTTTTAGGATCAAGCTTTGCAGGCGCCTTAGCAGCGGGTTTCTTAGGAGCAGCAGCCTTCGTATTCGCTTTTTTCGGAACGGGCTTGGACGATTTGGCCTTGGCCGCAGGTTTCGCCGGTGCTTTTTTTGCGACGGGTTTCGACGCGGATTTGACGGTTGGCTTTTTCGTCGCAGGTTTGGCTATGGGCTTTCTGGCCACGGGCTTTGCCGATGATTTCACCGGTGCCTTGGTGCCTGATTTGGCCGCAGCCTTGGTCGACGACGGCTTCGTCGTGGATTTGGCAGAAGCTTTGGCGGCTTGTTTCGGTGCCGGCTTCTTTGGCGCTAACTTTTTAGACGCCGATTTTTTGGATGATGTGGATGCGCTGGTCTTGACAGGTTTTTGGGCCATGGGCGGTGTCTTCTCGAATTGACTTCTCAATGGCTGCGGGGAACCTTTAACTATACAAGAATAAAGCCCTAAAAATCAAGGCCTTAGCCTTATTTTTTAGGTTCCATGGCGGCGGCCGCCAACGCTTTGAGATCTTGGATACGCAACCTTAACGCCTGAAGCGACGCCAAGGCGCTGGGGTCGGCCCCCGCTGACGCGGCCAGCTGGGTGGCCTGCTCCTCCAAGGACCGGATTTTTAGGCGTGTCACCGCCAAATCCAACTCCATCCTGAGCTGGTCAGGCTGATGTTCCAGAAGATCGTCGAGTGCCTGATCGGGCTTAGCCAGACGAAGAAAAAAACGAATCGTTTCACCACCGCGCTCCCGTCCTTCGGCGAGCGCTGCCTCATGAAGCGCCGCAAATGATGTGCCGGACCCACGTTCCCGCTTGTCGTGAAGCCACGACAGAAGTTCTGACTGCGCCGGATCGAGCAGCCCAACAAATTCCTGATCCAAGTGGGCGACCCATTGCGGCTGGCGGACCAAGATCTGCAGCACCCGCTCGGCAAGGGGCCGGATAACAGGCCGAGTGGCACGCGGCGCGGCGGAAAAAGGGGCCGGACGCGCCTGCCGTGACGCCGATTCGGTGCCGATCGGGACATCAAATGCGCGCACCACTTCGCGCATGACTTGGGATTTCAGTGGGCCGGCTGGCATCGCTGTTAAAAGGCGTTGGGCCTGACTGGCGGCCGCCGCACGGCCCTCGGCGAACTCAAGCTGCTGTCCCTCGGCGGCGATATCGAGCAACCATGCCGACAGAGGCTTGGCCTTCGAAACCCAATCGCGCAGCGCCTGGGCACCGTGCTCGCGGACAAAACTGTCGGGGTCGTGCTCAGCAGGAAGAAACACGAAGTCAATGCGATTTTTTTCCGAGGCAAATGGCATCGCGGTCTCAAGTGCTCGGGCAGCCGCCCGTCGGCCGGCGTTATCACCGTCGAACATGAAGACGACGTGATCGCTAAGCCGCAACAGCGCCTGAAGATGGGACGGCGTAGTGGCAGTGCCCAACGTCGCCACAGCATGACCCAGACCATGCTGGGCCAGGGCCACCACATCCATGTAGCCCTCCACCACCCACACCTGCTTCACCTCACGTATTCGAGCGCGCGCCTCAAACACGCCATAGAGCTCATGGCCCTTGGAGAACACAGGGGTCTCCGGCGAGTTCAGATACTTCGGCTCCTCCTGCGTCATGGTGCGAGCACCAAACCCCACCACCTCGCCTCGAGGACTAAGAATCGGAAACATGATGCGGTGTCGAAAACGGTCATACCGTTTCCCCCCATCCCCTTCAATCACCAATCCTGCATCCACGAGGTCTTTGTTTTGGTAATCACCAAAAACTGCCTGCAGTGGCTGCCAACCCTCTGGGGCGTACCCGAGTTTGTATTGCGCCGCAATTTCGCCGGACAGTCCACGGCCCTTAAGGTAGGCAATCGCCTCGGGTGAATCTTTCAGTCGTCGCACGTAAAACTTTGCAGCCTCGAGCAATACCTCGCGCAAACGACTACGCAGATCCATCTCGTGCTTGCGCACCTCGGGATCTACCGCAGGAGCCTGCCGAGGGACTTCAAGCCCTGCGCGACGGGCGAGATCCTCGACGGCCTGCGGAAACGGCAGCCCAAGATGTTCAATCAAAAATCCGATCGCGGTGCCGTGGGCCCCACAACCAAAGCAGTGGTAAAACTGCTTCGAGGGGCTCACCGAGAACGATGGGGATTTTTCAGTGTGGAATGGGCACAGTCCCTGGTAATTTGCGCCGGCCCGCTTGAGGGGAACATACTGGCCAACGACTTCGACGATGTCGACGCGCCGTAACAGCTCATCGATAAAGTGCTGGGGGATCACGTGACCCTTACATCAGCCTTTGTATGCAGTGACGTCGATCTCAATTTTCATTTCAGGCTTCATGAGCTGCGTCACAAGAAGCGTGATGGCCGGACGAATTTCGCCAAATACTCGGCCTAACACTGGAACGATGGCATCGCTAAAGCTTGCGTCTGAAATGTAGTAATTCACGCGGATCACGTCTTTGAGATCAAACCCGGCCTGCTTCAACGCAGAGGCAATCGTGTTCAGCGCATTTTCCGCCTGCTGCGCGACATCTGCCGGCATTTCCATCTTGGTGTAGTCGTAGCCGGTCGTGCCCGACACAAAACAAAATGGCCCCTGGGCAACAGCCCGCGAGTAGCCCATGGTTTTCTCGAACGGACTTCCGGTAGAAATAAGCTGTCGCATAGTGAGTTCCTAGTGAAACGAGGGGGCTTAGCCGAGTCGAGACTTAAGGATCCGCGACACCATGCCCATGTCTGCTTTGCCGGCAAGCTGTGGCTTGAGAACCGCCATCACCTTGCCCATCGCCTGAGGACCACTGGCTCCCGACTGGGCAATGGCTGCATCGATGGCCTGGGTCACATCGGCCTCGGAGAGCTGCTCGGGCATGTAGGCAGCGAGCACCGAGAGCTCTGACTGTTCTTTTTCAACAAGGTCTTGACGGCCACCGGCCTGGAATTGGGCAATCGAATCCTTGCGCTGCTTGATCATTTTCTCAAGCACGGCCAATACGCCGGCATCGTCAAGTTCGATGCGCTCGTCGACTTCTTTTTGTTTGATGGCGGCTGAAACAAGCCGCAGAGTGCCAAGGCGATCGGCCTCTTTGGCCCGCATCGCCGCTTTGATGTCGTCTTGGAGTTTGGCTTTAATAGACAACGAAAACGCTTAATACTTGCGCTTGGGAAGCATCATGCTGCGAACGCGCTTATAGTGGCGTTTCACTGCAGCAGCTTTCTTGCGCTTGCGCTCCGCGGTGGGCTTCTCGTAGAACTCGCGTGCGCGAAGCTCAGTAAGCAGGCCGATCTTTTCGATCGTGCGCTTGAAACGGCGGAGTGCGGCCTCAAAGGGCTCGTTTTCTTTAACTCGAACTACAGGCATCGTGAATCTCGTCCAGTGTGAAGTGACTGCCCAAAGGCAGCCGGGAAACCCGCAAGTATCGCGGACTCGCGGCGGCGGCGCAAGTGAGGCCAAAACCAACGCATGGGCCAGCCATGACTAGCCGCCCCACCGTGGTCCTGGGGATCGAGACCTCGTGTGACGAGACTGGTGTGTCCCTTATTAGAGCCCGTCCGGATTCGCAGGCTGTGGCCGGGGTTCACGGAGAGATTTTGTCCCAGGCCCTCCACAGCCAGGTAGCCCTGCACGCCGCCTACGGGGGCGTTGTTCCGGAATTGGCCTCCCGGGACCACATTCTCCGGCTCACCCCCCTGACCCAGACCGTTTTGGCCGAGGCCGGGCTTGCATGGTCGGATGTGTCAGCAATCGGCTACACCGCCGGCCCCGGCCTGGCCGGCGCGCTGCTGGTCGGTGCGGCGACTGCTCACGGCCTGGGATTTGCCACAGGTCGACCGGTCATGCCGATCCACCACTTGGAGGGCCACCTGCTGAGCCCCCTGCTCGACCCGAACGCTGCAGGGCTCCGCTTTCCGTTTCTGGCCCTACTTGTCAGCGGCGGCCACACCCAGATCATGCGCGTGGACGGTCTTGGGCACTACACCCTGCTGGGCGAAACCATCGACGATGCAGCGGGCGAGGCCTTCGACAAAAGTGCCCAGCTGCTCGGCTTAGGCTACCCCGGTGGGCCGGCCATCAGCCTATGGGCGACACGAGGTGAGGCTTCGCGCTTCAAGCTTCCGCGGCCCCTTCTCAAACGCGCAGACCTCGACTTCAGTTTCGCCGGCCTGAAAACGGCGGTGCTGACACACGTGCAGGCACTGCAGCGTGACCATGCGCTCGATGATCAAGCCAAAGCCGATCTGGCAGCCGGTGTGCAGGCGGCCATCGTGGAGGTGTTGGTCGCGAAGTGCAAAAAAGCGATCCAAGACGAGCATGCTTCTGCCCTCGTGGTGGCCGGTGGTGTGGGCGCCAACCGATTGCTGCGGCATGAACTTGGCGAGATGGCCAAACCACTTGGGGTCCAGGTCTGCTTTCCAGCGCCAGAGTTGTGCACCGACAACGGGGTCATGATTGCCTGGGCCGCAGCCCTTCGACTGGCGCGCGGCGATGCCGCACAAGCGGCTGGGGCATTCACCGTACTGCCGCGCTGGCCACTTTCCGAACTAACGAAATGACGCCTCTTTACCCGAGCGCAGCTGGGCAATGTTTTTCTTGTGACGAACAATCAACAGCGCTGCAATGCCCACAACCGACCAGGTCACGATATCGGCACCATGCTGCCAGTAAGCAAGCAGCGGCGCAGCGACCGCCGCAGTAAGCGCCGCCAGAGATGAGATACGAGTGAGCTTGGCGACCGCCAGCCACAGCAGACCCACTGCAAGCCCCATCTGCCAATCCATCGCGAGCAGCACACCAAAGGCGGTGGCCACACCCTTTCCACCTTGAAATCGAAAATAAATTGGAAACAGGTGCCCCAGAAATACTGAAAACGCGGATGCCGCAATCGCCTGTGGCACCTGTTCGGCGGAGAGCATCAGGGGTGCAAGCTGCTGCACGACCATAACGACCACCAGGCCCTTGGCGGCATCGCCAAGCAATGTCCAGGCCGCCGCTACCTTATCGCCACTGCGCAACACATTGGTTGCACCGGGATTTTGTGAGCCATAGGTCCGCGGATCTTGCATGCCACGCAGTCGGCTCACCACGATGGCAAACGAGATTGAGCCGATCAGGTAGGCCACCAGCGCTATCAACGTCAACACTATCCAAGCATTCATAGCCGAATTCTATGCCCGGGGATGATGTTTCGCATGGATGCTCTTAAGGCGCTCATTGGCCACATGCGTGTAAACCTGAGTGGTGGAGATGTCGGCATGGCCGAGCAGCATCTGCACAGCCCGAAGATCGGCACCATGATTCAAAAGATGGGTCGCAAACGCATGCCGAAGGGTGTGTGGTGAGATGGCCATGGCCAATCCCGCCTGGCGCGCATAGTGCTTGATCGTTTTCCAAAACCACTGACGGGTCATGGCCTGTGCGTTTTGTGTCACGAACAAGGCATCGCACATGCGGCCGGCAAGCAAGGCAGACCGGCCTTCGCGCAGGTAGCGGGCCAGCCAGGCCATAGCCTCCTCACCAATCGGCACGATGCGCTCTTTATCGCCCTTGCCCACCACCCGAACCACGCCATCATTGATCGACACATCAATGCTTTTTAGAGCCAACAGCTCACTCACCCGAAGGCCAGCCGCATACATCATTTCGAGCATCGCCCGGTCACGCAGGCCCAGTGGGCGATCCACTTCAGGAGCATTGAGCAGGGCTTCTACCTGAGCCTCAACCGGCGCCTGAGGAAAACGGGCTGGTCGCTTTGCACTTTTAAGCAGCAGGCAGGGGTCGTCCTCGCGACGGCCATGGAGCATGAGCCAGCCGTAATACCGACGCATGGATGAGAGCTTTCGGTTCGCAGTCGTGGCACGAATCGTAGGAAATACATGGGAGAAATAGGCGCTGATCTGGGCACGCTCTGCGTTGGCCAACGCAGTGGATGACGTCGTGGCGAGCCAGGCCGCAAGGCCACTCAGATCCAGCCGGTAGGAAGACAGGGTGTTCTTGGAGAGACCCTCTTCTAACCACATGGCATCGCAAAAGCGGTCAATCTCTGCGGCATCGGCAGGCCGCACCTGAGCAAGGGTAGACTGTGCGCTTTTGATGTCGGCCATGAACGGATTTTCACTTCTTTTCCCAGACTTCGCCATGATTGTGGCGGGCTATGTGATGATGCGGTCCGGCTGGCTGGGGCGAAGCTTCTGGGATGGCGCGGAACGGCTGGTCTATTTTGTGCTGTTTCCTGCGTTATTGATTGCTGCGATTACGCGCAGTGATTTTGCCTCGACACAGACAGCATTGATGGTGCAGGTCTGTCTGCTTGCGATGGTGGTGGCCACCGGCTTGGCCGTGCTCACCCGCTGGATACCCGGCACCCAACGAGTCGACTGGGCCAGCGGCATCCAATGCGCCTTTCGATTTAACACCTATGTCGCATTTGCCGTGGCCACACGGGCCTCGGGCAGTGAGGGCCTGGCCCTCATGGCCGTGATTGTTGGCTTTTGTGTTCCACTGGCCAATATTTTTGCCGTGTCATTTCTGGCCAATACGGTGCATCCCGTGCGTCTGTTCAAAGAGCTCGCCCGCAACCCGCTGCTGCTGGCGACCCTGGGCGGAATCGCAGCAAACCTTTTGGGGCTCACCCCACCCGAGTTGATCTACAGCGTGCTGGATCGCGCGAGCTCTGCTGCCATCGCCATCGGATTGATGTGCGTGGGCGCGGGCCTGAATTTCGAGGGCATCCGCACCAAAGCGACGCGCGCTCAAGCGGTAGCCCTGACCACCATTAAATTGTTCGCGCTGCCCGTGATCACGTGGGCGCTATGTTTGGCCATGGGCGTGAGCGGACTGCAACGGGACATGGCGATTTTGTTTGCCGCAATGCCCACCGCAAGCAGCGCCTACATTTTGGCCTCACGGATGGGCGGCAATGGACCGCTTACAGCGGGCCTGGTGTCGATCTCGACATTGGCCTCGATGGCCACGATTACCCTGTGGTACGCGGTACTGCATCTCCTGCCTTAGACAGCGCCCACAGCACGTGCTCTCGGACCAGTTCCGAAGGGTGATCTTGCCGCACACGCAATGCCTTCTCTAAGGCATCTCGCTCATCGGGCGCAAGTGCCGGTGAGGCAAACGCATTGCCCATGGCCACCGCAAGGTTACGCAGCCAACGCACATACCCAACACGCAGAATCGCACTGCCTTGATGGCGATCGTTGAATTCTTGTTCCGTCCACGAAAACAACGCCACAAGACGTTGGTGGTGCAGACCATGACGCACATCAAAATCGCTCACCGAGGCGGTACGGGCAAACTGATTCCATGGGCACACCGCCTGGCAGTCGTCGCACCCATACACCCGATTTCCAATCAAGGGACGCAGTGCAACGGGAATACTGCCCGAATGCTCGATGGTCAGATACGAGATGCATCGCCGGGCGTCGAGCTGATAGGGGCCGACGAATGCACGTGTTGGGCAGACATCAAGGCACTGGACACAGCTACCACAGTGGCCTTGGGGCGATTCCGTCAGCGCAGACTCGAACGGCATGGGCGATAACGGCATATCCGTAAGCACCACGCCGAGAAAAAACATCGAACCCTGCTCACGGTTCAGCAGCAACGTGTGCTTGCCACGCCATCCCAGGCCGGCACGACGTGCAATCTCAACCTCCAAGACCGGTGCGGAATCCACGCAGGCCCGAAAGCGAAAGCCCGATGCCCCCGCCCACGACCGGGCCAGTTTGACCAGACGGCTGCGCAAGACCTTGTGATAGTCCCTTCCATGCGCATAGTGAGACACGACGGCCCGGCCCGGATCCGAGACCGCCTGCCAGTGACGGTCTCGCCAGTCCTGCGGATCTGCCGATCCGTCTTGGTCCCTTAAATAATCCATCGTGACCGCAATGGCCGACAAACAACGGCCATCGCCATCTAAGAGTTGCTCGGGTGCCGCTCGCAGCCCCGCGTGACGATCGAGATAGTCCATATCCCCTGCATAGCCAGACGCAAGCCATGCACGGTACTGAGCCATCACGTCGCTCCATCGGGGGTCCTCGGATTCACGTGACGTCACATCCATCGCCACCACGCCCACACGGGTAAAGCCCAGGGACTTGGCAATTAGAATGAGGTCGTCTTGAGACTGCGCCATGCGCAAAAGTATGAGCCAAAACAAACCGCCCCTGCTCACCCGACATTTTTCTGCGGTCACGCTTGACCAAAGCGCTGAACTTGCAAAGGCAACGGCAGAACTCGTCATGGCCTGGCTGTCCCAGCCGAGTATGCAGACACACGGCGTGAGGGTATGGCTGCACGGCGGACTCGGCGCAGGGAAAACAACATGGGTGCGGTCATTCCTCGGCCAATGTGGCATCACGGGCCGTATCAAAAGCCCCAGCTTTAGCGTGGTCGAGTCCTACGAACACGGCGGCCTCACGTTCCACCACATTGATTTTTATCGGCAGTCCGAACCCACCACCTGGCAAAGCGCCGGACTGCGAGACATAATCAGTGATCGCGCCGTCACACTGATCGAATGGCCAGAGCGCGCAGAGGGCCTGCCGCTTCCGCATATCGATATCGCCATCGATTGGCCATTGGACACCGAGGCCAGCGGCCCGCGCCAAATCACCATGACGTTTTTTGATCGCACCGATGGGCCAGGGCTCGAGCCGCTGCTCAGGACGTGGGCAGACCGTTGGTCATGAATCGCGCACAGCAGGGCCGTCGACGAATTCTTCTTGCCGCTGGCAGCAGCCTGTTGCTCAGCGTGATGAGCGGCCAGGCGCAGGCGGCACGCATGGTGGCTGTGCGCATCTGGCCCGCCAGGGCATACACCCGAGTCACCTTGGAACACGACACCGAGGGCCTAAGTTACACCACAGCACTGCTGCACCATCCGTTGCGATTCGTTGTCGATCTGAACGACACGGTGCTTAACCCTGCCTTGCGTGATCTCACCGCACGCTTAACGACAACAGATCCGTTCATCAAAACCATACGCGTGGGCCAATATCAGCCGCGCACGGTGCGCATCGTCTTTGAGCTCAAGCAAGACGTGGCACCCCAGGTCTTTAGCCTGCCGGCGATCGCCCAATACCAACATCGATTGGTGCTCGATCTTTATCCAACCGCCGATGAAGATCCGCTGCTGACATTTTTAGAAAGCATCGAGAAAGAACGTGCCGAGCCCCCATCCGTCGCCCGCGCACCGGAACTGCGAGATCCGGCTGCTGCCCGGTTGCCCGGCGATCGTAAGCCCGTGGTGAGCCGCCTTGTCACCATTGCCTTGGATCCCGGGCACGGCGGAGAAGACCCGGGTGCCATTGGCCAGAGGGGAACGTATGAAAAAAATGTGGTGCTTGCTATTGCGCAACGCCTTAAACAACTGATTGATGATGAGCCCAACATGCGTGCCTACCTGACACGCAGCGGCGACTACTTTGTACCGCTGCAGACGCGTGTGCAGCGAGCACGACGGGTGCAGGCCGACTTGTTTGTGTCCATTCACGCCGATGCCTGGATTTCACCTACGGCGCGGGGATCATCGGTCTTCGCGCTGTCGGAAAAAGGCGCATCCTCCAGCGCAGCCCGCTGGATGGCCAACAAAGAAAACAGTGCCGACATGATCGGCGGCCTGAACATTCGCCACAAAGACCGCAGCGTCGCAGAGATGCTCCTTGACATGTCAACGACGGCACAGATCAAAGACTCCTTGCAGCTGGGAAAGGCGGTGCTTACCGAAATCGGTAGCGTGAACCGTCTCCACAAGCCGCGTGTAGAGCAGGCCGGATTTGCGGTACTGAAAGCGCCGGATATTCCTTCGATCTTGGTCGAGACGGCCTTTATCAGCAACCCCGATGAGGAGGCCCGTCTTCTTGACGATAGCTACCAAAACGAGATGGCCGAAGCACTGATGGCCGGCATTCGCCGCTACTTCAAAGCCAATCCTCCTTTAGCCAAATCACGCATGATGTAGGCGCCATCGTTGGCAGTAACGATGACCGATACAATCGGCCCATGACCATTCGTGTTCTTCCCGATGCCCTGATCAGTCAAATCGCCGCAGGCGAGGTGGTTGAGCGGCCTGCATCGGTCGTGAAAGAGTTACTGGAAAACGCTATCGATGCAGGAGCCAGAACGATCCAGGTGGACCTTGAAGAGGGTGGTACGCGCCTGATTCGTGTCCGTGACGACGGCCATGGCATCGCTCACGATGAGCTTATGCTTGCAGTAGAGCGGCATGCAACCAGCAAGATTTCATCGTTGGCAGACCTGTCCAATGTGCGCACCCACGGCTTTCGGGGTGAGGCATTGGCGGCGATTGGATCGGTCTCGCGCATGGCAATGACTAGCAAAACCACGCAGGCCAAGCATGCATCGCGAATCGACAACCACTCCGGCCAGTGGGAACTCGGTCCCGCATCTGGGCCCGATGGCACTGCGGTAGAAGTGGCGGGGCTTTTCGATCACATCCCTGCACGCAAGCGGTTTCTGAAATCGGCAGCCACCGAACTCCACCACTGCAAGGACACCTTCATTCGAGTGGCGCTGATTCATCCTGACCGGCATTGGCTCTTATCGCATCAGGGCCGAGCACTTGTGCGGTATGCCGCAGGCAGCGATACACAACGCATCGCGCAGTGTCTTGAGTGCAACGAACAGGACCTGCGCGTGCTGGACGTGACCGCAGGACCGATGCGTATTCGGGCCTGGCTGGTTCCGCCCACGCAGTCCCGCAGCAAGGCCTCCGACCAATACTTTTACGTAAACGGCCGTTCTGTGCGTGACCGCGTGCTGATGCACGCCATGCGAACAGGTTATCAAGATGTGCTGCACGGTGATCGGCAGCCGGCCTATGTACTCGCGCTGGACATTGACCCCGACCTGGTGGATGTGAATGTTCACCCTGCAAAAACCGAAGTGCGATTCCGTGAGAGCCCTGCGATCCACCAGGCGGTCTACCGTGCCGTCCGGGACAGTCTGGCAAAAACGCTTGAGTCCCGGACCATCGCTGCTGCCAACTTAAGCACACCGGCTCCCGAGACGCAGAATCTTCAAGCCGGCCTGCCCATGGCCACCGCCCATCCCGTCGCTGCATCACCAACAGCGGGAGGCGCGCCGGCCCCATTTCAATTTCCTCATGCTGCGCACGAGCCTGCAGCCGCCAGACCCCCATGGGTCACCACCGCAGCCGGCGACCACCCGCTTGGCTTTGCAATCGCTCAGCTTCACGGCATTTACGTGTTGGCACAAAATGCGCAAGGCTTGGTCATGGTCGATATGCACGCTGCTCACGAGCGGATTGTTTATGAAGGTCTTAAACAGCAGTTCACTAACGATGCCGCAGGCGTGACCAGCCAACACCTGCTCTCACCTATCGCAATGCAGGCCAGCCCCTTGGAAATGGAGACGGCCCTTGCCCATCGCGACACCTTGATACGGCTTGGGTTTTTAGTGGACAGCCTGGGCACACAGCAGCTGGCCATTCGGGCGGTGCCCGCAGCGCTGGGGCAGAGCAACGCAGCGCAGCTCGTGCGGGACACCCTGGCCGAGTTGGCCGAGCATGGCCAGGCGATTTCGATCGACGAGCAACGCAACGCCGTGCTCGCACGGATGGCCTGCCATGCAGCCGTTCGTGCAAACCGTAGCCTCAGTATTCCCGAAATGAACGCACTGTTACGCGAAATGGAAACCACCGATCGGGCCGACCAATGCAACCACGGCCGGCCGACCTGGGTGCAATTCTCGATCACCGATCTGGACAAATTGTTTTTACGAGGGCAGTAATGCTGTGCATTCTGGGGCCGACAGCGAGCGGAAAATCCGCGTTGGCCATGGCGCTGGCGCACGCGAGTGCACGGCCTGTTGAAATCATCAGCCTGGACTCCGCCCAAATTTACCGGGGCATGGATATTGGCACGGCCAAACCATCTCGCGCAGAGCAGCAGCAGATACGGCACCACCTGATTGACCTGATCGATCCTGCCGAATCGTATTCCGCTGCACGATTCGTCCAGGATGCAACGCGGGCGGCGCAGGCCATTCGGGCCCGCGGCCATGTTCCACTTCTGGTCGGCGGCACGATGCTGTACTACAAAGCGTATGTGGAGGGCCTGGATGACCTTCCGAGCTGCCCTCCCGCGGTTCGCCAAACGATCGCCGCCCAGGCCGCTGCATCGGGGTGGCCGGCCCTGCATCTTGAACTGGCCCAGTGCGATCCAGAAACGGCCGCACGGCTCCAGCCCTCGGACGCGCAGCGTATTTCGCGGGCATTGGAGCTTTATCGTTACACAGGTAAAACCATGTCAGCGTTGATTCGCGACAGCAAGGCCTTAGGCCAAGGCCTGCCCGAACGCGAGGCGCTCGCACCGATTGCCCTACTGCCGGACGATCGTGCACTGCTGCATCGACGTATTGAGGCCCGTTTTGATCACATGATTGAACAGGGCCTCATGGATGAGGTCCGCACACTCACCATGCGACATGACCTCTCACCCACGCTGCCCAGCATGCGCTGCGTGGGCTATCGGCAGGCTTGGGCCCATCTGCGCGGCGAGATCACCCACGATGAATTCCGAGAACAAGGTATCGCTGCCACCCGGCAGCTCGCCAAACGTCAGATCACCTGGCTACGGTCGTTTACCGAACTTCCACGCTTTGACCCGCTCACCGAAATCGGGATGCGTGCTGCCCGGCAGGCTGCACAAGAGCGGCTCCTTTGAGCGGCACAGCTACGCCGCCAGATGCGGCCGCGCTAAATTTCCAGGTTGTCGATCAGGCGGGTAGCACCGAGCTTGGATGCGCCCAACACCACGAGACGTTCCGGTGCCTGGAGGTCGTCCTGCGTAGGAGGCTTCAAATCTGCACGCCGCTTGATTGAAATATAGTCGGTCGCCCAGCCACGCTGATTGAGAATCTGCGTGGCAGCCGACTCGAGATCGGCGATGTCACTCACATTCAGAGACATCTGAGACACGCCACGGCGTACACGTTCTGCCACCTGGCCGAGGGTCTTCGAAAGCCAGACAGCCTCAAGACGCTCATCTGGGGTTAAGTAACGATTGCGCGATGACATGGCCAAGCCGTCGGATTCCCGAATGGTCTCAGCAGGCACGACCTGGGTGGGAATCGAAAACTGCTGGCACATCCGCCGGATGATCATGAGCTGCTGGTAGTCTTTTTTACCAAAGACCGACACCTGGGGCTGCACGCACTGAAAAAGCTTCATCACCACGGTGCTCACGCCGACAAAAAATCCGGGCCGGAATTCGCCCTCCAGAATGTCGCCAAGATCATGCGGCGGTGAGACCCGATACTCTTGCGGCTCGGGGTACATTTCCGACTCATGGGGGGCGAAGAGTACATACACGCCCTCTTTTTCAAGCTTGGCAATGTCGTCTTCCAGCGTACGCGGATAGCGATCAAAATCCTCGTTAGGCCCGAACTGAAGCCGGTTGACGAAAATGGAAGCCACCACGGGGTCGCCATGCTGGGCCGCAAGCCGCATCAGCGACAGATGGCCCTCGTGAAGGTTACCCATGGTGGGCACAAACGCCGTGCGCAGCTGGCCACGCAGCTGCGCCCGCAACTCGCCAATGGTGTGAACAATCTTCATGCAACACCCACAGAATTGAAATATGAACGCCGTCCCTTGAAGCTTGCCAGCTGTGCAATCAGCGCGTTGAAGTCATCTTCCCGCTCAATCGGATTAAGGCTCTCGGTGTTCACAATCAGTACCGGCGAAGCATCGTAGTGATGAAAGTACTGGGTATAGGCCTCGGAAAGATCCCGCAGATACTGCTCCGACATGTTCTGCTCCATCGGCACGCCGCGCTGTCGGATCCGTTCGATCAATGCATCCGCAGAGGCCTGCAACACGATCACCATGTCGGGGGCAGGCGCCTGCGGCCGCTGCACCTCATAAATTTTTCTGTACAGCGACAGCTCCTCATCGGACAGGGTGAGCCCCGCAAACAACGGATCTTTTTCGATCATGAAGTCGCTGACCACCAGCTCTGAGAAGAGGTCGCGCTGGGCAAGTTCGCGCAGCTGGTCAATACGCTGAAACAAGAAAAACAGCTGGGTCGGCAGTGCATACCGGGCGCTGTCTCGGTAAAACTTCGCCAGAAATGGATTCTCCGCCGGCGCCTCCAGCAGTGGCGCATAACCAAAACGCTCTGCAAACTTCATGGCCAGACTGCTCTTGCCTACACCGATCGGCCCCTCGATGACCACCGATCGGAAACGTTGGGCCCACGCAGGGCGAAGGGTGTTCGACGAGCCGCTCATACTCGCTATTTCACCACAGTGACACTTCGGCACGGGCCGCCGTTGGCAGACGTGCCGCCCACTGCCTTGCGGTTTCGAGCTGCTCTGCCTCTGGGGGCCCAAGCAGCACGTCTGTGTCGATCTCGCACAATGGGATCAGCACAAAGGCGCGCTCGTGGGCGCGCGGATGGGGCACCACCAGTTGGGAACTCACAATTCGCGTGGCGTCCATGGCAATCAAATCCAGATCCAACGTTCGAGGCGCATGCCAGACGGAACGCTCGCGTCCAAATTCTTTTTCGATAGCCAACAGCAGATCGAGAAGCTGTAGGGCGGTGAGCGTCGTGTCGATGCGGGCTACCGCATTACAGAAATCGGGGCCGCTCGCCTGGACGGGCAGCGTGCGGTAGAGCCGCGAAGCACGCACTGCAAGCACACCGTTGGAGGCGCGCAGCCGGCCCAAGGCATCGGCAATGGTCTGCTCGGGCCGGCCAAGGTTTCCGCCTAGCCCAATGATGGCCATCGTGGTGACTGCCGACATCGACCGGCTTACTCGTGGGGCTGACCTGCCCGGTCGCCCGAGGCCGCAGACGGCTTGCGGCGTCGGCGGCGCGAACGGGATGCCGGCGCTTTGCCACGCGTGGCGGCGGCCTGGGCCAACAACGCTGTGCGGCCCGCCGCATCGGCGTCGATGAAATCCGTCCACCACTGCGCAAGCGCGGCATCGCATTGACCAGACTCGGCACGCAGCAGCATAAAGTCGTATCCAGCACGAAACCGCATGTGTTCCATCAAACGCATCGCAGTGCCCGCCTGACGCTTTTCAAAGCGTGGCTGCATCAGCCAAATCTCTCGCATATCGGACACATACCGCCGCTGAATCGCCAGGGCATCCAAATGCACGTCAATCACATCATCAATCGCCGTATTGAGGGCGGGAATACTGTGCTCTCCCTGCGCAAGCCGCTCTTGCCACCGTTGGTTCACGAGATTCCATAGCAACGCTGCAAACAAAAATCCGGGCGATACCGGCTTTCGGTCGTGAATGCGGGCATCGGTGGCCTTGAGGGCACGCGTGACAAAGTCCAAAGCCTGAGCATCCGGGGTGTCGAACACAAGATCCAGAAGCGGCAGACACCCATGGTGCAGACCGCAGTCGCGCAGTTGTCGCAGGCCCTCGTAGGCATTGCCGGAATGCAAGAGCTTGAGCATCTCATCGAACAGCCGCGCGTTGGGCACGTTCTGGATCAAATCGGCCAGGGCTGAAATCGGCTTACGGGTGGCCGACTCAATCGTAAAGCCCAGTTTTGCCGACAGGCGCACGGCCCGCAGCATCCGCACAGGATCCTCACGATAGCGATGCTCGGGATCACCGATCATGCGCATCACCTTGGCCTTGATGTCTTTCACGCCGTGGTGGTAATCCAGCACCTTGTCGGCCACCGGATCGTAGTAAAGCGCATTGACCGTGAAGTCTCGGCGGGTGGCATCTTCATGCTGCTCGCCGAACACGTTGTCACGAAGGACCCGGCCATGCTCATCGATATCGGTATCGTCAGCCTGCAATGCACGGAAGGTGGAGACCTCGATGGTCTCCGGGCCAAACATCACATGGACCAGACGGAAACGACGGCCGATGATCCGAGCGCGGCGAAAGACACGCTGGACCTGTTCGGGCTCGGCATCGGTGGCCACATCAAAATCTTTAGGCCGAATACCCAGCAGCAGATCTCGAACCGCACCGCCCACAATAAACGCCCGGTACCCAGCCTTTTGCAGGTCCTGCACGGTGCGCATCGCCGCCTGTGAGACGAGATGATGATCCACACCCAGCCGAGACGCCTTGTAGATCTCGGGTTCGTGGACCGTTTTAGACGACGCACGGCGGGCCGCACGCGTCGAGAGCCGAGCGGGCGCAAGTCGCGCGATTGTTTTGATGAGTTTTTTAATCATTGTGCGTTAGGTGCCGGTGCCCGCAGGACGTGCAAATAAATCCAGGCACTGCCAGCCCTGACGCCTGGCGTGTTCTTCGAGGCGCGCATCAGGATTGACGGCCACCGGGTCCGTAACCCGAGCCATCAGAGGCAGGTCATTGAACGAATCACTGTAAAAATACGAGGCGGCAAAATTCTCAAAACCGCGGTCCTGAAGGGCCAGCCACTGGGCCACACGGGTGACCTTGCCCTCACGAAAACTGGGTACGCCGGATGGCTTGCCGGTGAAATTGCCATCGGCGCCTACCTCAATCTCGGTGGCAATCAGATGTTCAATACCGAATTCTTTGGCGATCGGCGATGTGATAAAGGCGTTGGTGGCCGTGACAATCGCACAAATATGCCCATCGCGCTGATGCCGGGCGACCAATTCCAAGGCAGCAGGGTGCAGGTGGGGCCGAATCACCGTCTCGATAAACTGCTCCCGCCAGGCCATCAGCTGTGCCCGCGGGAAACGGGCCAAGGGGGCCAGCTGAAAATCGAGAAATTCAAAGATGTCCAACGTGCCCTTGCAGTACTCCACATAAAAATAATCATTGCGTTTGGCATACCAGTCGGGGTCGACCACATTGAGACTGATCAAGAAATTAGCCCATGACACATCGCTGTCGATGGGCAGCAGTGTGTTGTCAAGATCAAAGAGGGCGAGGGTCTGCATCCGGCGATTCCAAAAGTTCCTTTAACAGCGGAATGGTGGCCACACGCTGTCGGGCCAAGGCATAGTCGTTTAACGCATCGACCACCCGGATCAGCAGGCCAAGATCCCGTGGAAGATGAGTCATCAGGTAATTCAACAACTCGTCCGACAGCGGCAGGGCCAGTCGGTCAGCACGCTCACGAAGTGCGCTTTTCTTTTCGTGGTCATTTAATTCATGCAACTCAAAAATAAGGCTCTGGCCAAGACGGGTGCGAAGGTCATCGCGCAGGGCCATGCGCAGCGGTGGTGCGCTGGACGTGGCCACGCAGCGACCGCCGACTTCACGGACCCAATTGTAGAGTTGAAAGAGCGCGGCCGCCGCCGTGTCATCGGCGCGGTCCACGTTATCGAGCAGCCAGACCGACGGGCCGGGCGTAACAGCCTCCATTGAGGCACGCAGACGCGCAGCGACGGACGGCTCGGCAGCAGCGTCGGGACCCCGTGATGGCCCACAGTCGATCCAAAAGGCGCGATCACCCAGGGCGTGGGCCCAGGCCTGAAGCCAAAAGGTTTTCCCCGCACCTGGGCTGCCCCAGAGCAGCAGGGCGTCGTAGCCTGAGGAGTTGCCCTGCGCACTACGCTCCAACGCCTTGAGCGCCTCGGCATTTGGGCCCACTACCCCATCGGAAAGACGCGGCTCAGGACGCTCAATGAGTCGAAGAGGTAACTGCATACGGGGTTTCGCCCTGACTTCAATAAAATGCGGATTTTAGGAAGATTACTGCCATGACCTCGGATTCGCCTTCACGCCCTGCCGCCACCCCCATGACCTACCGCGACGCGGGTGTGGATATCGATGCAGGCGATGCCTTGGTGGATCGTATCAAGCCGCTCGCCAAACGGACGATGCGGCCAGAGGTGCTCGGGGGCATCGGCGGCTTCGGGGCCCTTTTCGAGGTGCCTAAAAAATTCAAAGATCCGGTGCTGGTCTCGGGCACCGATGGCGTCGGCACGAAATTAAAGCTTGCGTTTGCGCTTGATCGTCACGACACCGTGGGCATTGATCTGGTCGCCATGAGCGTCAACGATATTCTGGTGCAGGGTGCAGAGTCGTTGTTCTTTCTGGATTACTTCGCCTGCGGCAGGCTGTCGGTGGACACGGCGGCCCAGGTGGTCGGTGGTATTGCGAAGGGGTGTGAACTGGCCGGCTGTGCATTGATCGGTGGCGAGACCGCCGAAATGCCCGGCATGTACCCCGATGGTGAATACGATCTGGCCGGCTTTGCGGTCGGCGCCATCGAGCGCAGCGATATTCTTGATGGCCGCGGCGTGAAGGCCGGTGATGTGTTGCTGGGTTTGGCTTCGAGTGGTTTTCACAGCAATGGTTACTCGCTGGTGCGCAAGGTCTTAGAGCGCGCCTGCGGTGAGATCACGCCTCAGCGGCTTGCACAGGTCAAGGTGCCCGGCGCTGACGCGTCTCTGGCCGATCTGGTCATGGCCCCGACCCGCATTTATGTGAAATCGATGTTGTCGGCGCTCCATGCGCACCGTGGTGCCATTCATGCGATGGCCCATATCACCGGCGGGGGTCTGGTGGGCAATGTGCCGCGCGTGCTACCTGAGGGTCTCACAGCCGTATTGCAATCCGCTGCGTGGACACGTCCGGCGGTGATGCAGTGGGTACAGGAACAGGGTGCTATTCCCGAAGATGAAATGCATCGGGTATTTAATTGCGGCCTGGGTATGGTGGTGGCCGTGGACGCGCAGCAGGCCGAGGCCGTGGCCGCCCATCTGACCACTCAAGGCGAGAGGGTCTATCGCGTGGGTGAGGTGCGCACGCGCCAGGGTGATGAACCCCAGACCCGTGTCGAGTAAGCGATGCCGACGGCGCGCGTGAGGCGCGCTTAGCGGATTACGATGGCCACAATCAGGGCAAGAATGCCCACCACGGCCATCGTTTTTAAAATCGTACGCGAACCTTTATCGGGTGGGTTCATACTGCGGGCTCTGCTTTCTTCTGACGCCAGGTGAGGTACTTGCCGATGGCAATCACGATCACCACGCCCGCCCAGGCCAATCCATGGGAGGGAATGCCCATATCGCCCCAGATCTGCTTGACGCCCGGATCAGTCTGAATCATTTCACCGGCCAGATAACCGAGCAATCCACCGCCGGCCACCACGATCCATGAGAAGCGATTCATCAGGGCCAAGACAATCTTCGAGCCCCAGACCACCAGAGGAATGGACAGGGCCAAGCCAAACACCAACAGGAACATGCTGCCTTTGGCGGCGCCCGCCACGGCAATCACGTTATCCAACGACATGGCGAAGTCGGCAATCACGATGGTCTTCACCGCCGCCCAGAGCTTGTCTTTGGCCTCGATCTCATGGCCTTCATCTTCGGCCTGCGGCATCACGAGCTTCACACCGATCCAGACCAGCAGCAGACCACCAAAGGTTTTGAGGTACGGAATTTCCAGCAGTTGAACTGCAAACGCAGTCAGCACCACGCGCAGCGCGACCGCTGCAAAGACGCCCCAGAAAATGCCCAGACGCCGCTGCTTCTCAGGCAGGTTACGGCAAGCCAGGGCGATAACAATCGCGTTGTCGCCCGAAAGCAGCAGATCAATCCAGACAATCTGCAGCAATGCGATCCAAAACGCTGGGCTTCCAAATTCCATACTGACGTCCTCTGTTAAACCTTACAGCACCGACTTAAGCAGTTTGCCCATTTCGGAGGGATTTTTAGTGGTCTTGATGCCACAGGCTTCCATGATGTCGAGCTTGGCCTGCGCAGTGTCAGCACCGCCCGAAATCAACGCGCCCGCATGGCCCATACGTTTCCCTGGGGGTGCGGTCACGCCGGCGATAAAACCAACGATGGGTTTTTTCATATTGTCTTTGGCCCACATCGCTGCGTTGGCCTCGTCGGGGCCGCCGATTTCACCGATCATGATCACCGCATCGGTATCGGGGTCGTCGTTGAACAATTTCAAGACATCGATGTGCTTTAACCCGTTGATCGGATCACCGCCAATTCCGACCGCAGACGATTGGCCCAGGCCCATTTCGGTGACCTGGCCCACTGCTTCATAGGTCAGCGTGCCGGAGCGCGACACAATGCCAATACGGCCTTTGCGATGGATGTGGCCCGGCATGATGCCGATCTTAATTTCCTCGGGCGTGATCAAGCCCGGGCAGTTAGGCCCGAGCAGAAGGGTGCGCTTGTTCTGCGCCTTCATCTTGTTGCGCACGACCATCATGTCGCGCACGGGAATGCCCTCGGTGATGCAGATCACCAGATCAAGGTCGGCCTCCACCGCCTCCCAGATAGCGTCGGCCGCGCCCGCGGGCGGCACGTAAATCACCGAGACTGTGGCACCCGTAGCAGCCTTGGCGTCTTTAACACTTGCGTAAATCGGCACGCCTTCAAAGTCTTCACCTGCTTTTTTGGGATTGACACCGGCAACAAAACAATTCTTTCCGTTGGCATATTCACGGCACATGCGCGTGTGAAACTGGCCAGTCTTGCCGGTAATGCCCTGCGTGATCACCTTGGTATTTTTGTTAATCAGAATCGACATATGAGGTGCTCTCCCTGGCCTTAGGCGTTTTTCGTAGCATCGACCACACGTTGTGCGGCCTCTGCCATGGTGTCGGCAGTAATGATGGGAAGACCAGAGTCAGCAAGAATCTTCTTGCCCAGATCTTCGTTGGTGCCCTTCATGCGGACCACAAGAGGCACTTTCAAGCCCACCGCACGCGAGGCCGCAACCACACCTTCTGCAATCACATCACAACGCATGATGCCGCCAAAGATATTGACCAGAATGGCCTTGACCTTTGGATTACCCAGCATGATTTTGAAGGCCTCGGTCACCTTTTCAGTGGTGGCACCACCGCCGACATCTAAGAAGTTGGCCGGCTCTGCGCCGTAAAGCTTGATGGTGTCCATGGTGGCCATGGCCAGGCCCGCACCATTGACCAGGCAGCCGATGTTGCCGTCGAGTTGAATGTACGCAAGATCAAATTTCGAGGCCTCGATTTCGGCAGGATCTTCTTCATCGAGATCACGCATCTCCACAATTTCGGGATGACGGTACAAGGCATTGGAATCGAAATTCCATTTGGCATCGAGCGCGATGACCTTGCCATCGCCAGTCAGAATGAGGGGGTTGATTTCAGCCAACGATGCATCGGTCTCCCAGAACGCCTGGTAGAGGCCCTTGAGCACAGCGCGCGCCTGCGGTATCGAGGCTGCAGGCACACCAATTTTTGCGGCAAGATCATCTGCCTCGCTGTCTTTGAATCCGGTAAGCGGGTCGACAAAGACTTTGTGAATTTTCTCGGGGTGGGTGGCCGCCACTTCTTCGATGTCCATGCCGCCCTCACTCGACCCCATGACGCAGACCCGCTGACTCACGCGATCGGTGACCACCGCCACGTAGAGCTCTTTTTTGATATCGGCGCCCTCTTCGATCAGCAGGCGGCGAACCTTCTGGCCAGCAGCGCCGGTCTGATGGGTCACCAGCTGCATGCCCAGAATGCTGGATGCATAGGTTTTTACGTCGTCGAGCGACTTAGCCACCTTCACACCACCGCCCTTGCCACGGCCGCCGGCGTGAATCTGCGCCTTGACCACCCAGACCGGACCGCCCAGTTCGTTGGCGGCCTTCAATGCGTCATCAACGGAAAAACATGGGATGCCGCGTGGTACGGCAACGCCGTATTTACGCAAGATCTCCTTGCCCTGATATTCATGGATTTTCATATTGCTGCCCCCTGATCGATTGGGCCAGACCCGGCCCGCGGATGCCTAGTAATTTTGGCTTCAGTTTAACCGATCGGCCTCGTGGTCCCCGCGGCGGAGTCTGCGCATGAGCTGCCCGATGGCCTCAGGAGAAAACCCTCGTTGCGCCAGGAAGCGCTGCTGCCGGGCAGCGTCTTGAGGACTTGCCGGAGGGGCGCCAAACTTCTTCTCCCATACCTGATGAAGCCGAACTGCCTCGGTGGCCCGGAGCGTCTCTGCGGTCTGCTCAATGATGGCGGGATCGACACCCTTTTGAGCCAGCTCAAAACGCACACGCGTTGTGCCATACCGGGCCCCACGGGTGCGGGCGACCGATTCGGCAAAACGCTGATCCGAGAGCAGTCCCTCGGCCATCAGCTGATCAAGAACCTGGTCGAGCTGATCCTCGCTCTGGGCCAGGCTGGAGAGTTTTTGATGCAGCTCCGCTCGGGAGTATTCCCTTCGAGCGAGGGCCGCGATGGCCCTTGCCCGAAGGGAGGCTGAAGAAAGGGGTTCAGCAGGGTGTGCAACCCGCCGCACAATGGGTCTCATGTGCACTCAGGGTCACGAGACCACGAAGAAATTAATCGGTCTCGGCAACGGCCTGGGCTTCGCCGGCTGGCCGGGCGGTGACACCAAATTTCTCGCGCAATTTGTTTTCAATCTCGAGGGCGATCTCGGGGTTCTGGCGCAAAAATTCCCGGGCATTGTCTTTACCCTGGCCGATACGATCACCGTTGTAGCTGTACCAGGCCCCGGATTTTTCAACGATATCGGCCTCGGATCCGAGATCCAGAATTTCGCCTTCACGCGATATGCCCTCGCCGTACAAAATATCGAAGGTCGCAGCTTTAAATGGGGGCGCTACTTTGTTTTTGACCACTTTGACCTTCGTCTCGGAGCCGGTGACCTCCTCACCCTTTTTGATCGAACCGGTACGACGGATATCCAGCCGGACCGACGAGTAAAACTTCAGGGCGTTACCACCGGTTGTGGTTTCGGGATTGCCGAACATGACGCCGATCTTCATTCGGATCTGGTTGATGAAAATGACCAGGGTGTTGGTGCGGTTGATGGTGCCCGTAAGTTTGCGCAGGGCCTGTGACATAAGGCGTGCTTGGAGCCCAGGAAGGGAATCGCCCATTTCGCCTTCGATCTCGGCCTTGGGGGTAAGCGCAGCCACCGAGTCGACCACGATCAGATCGACCGAACCGGAGCGCACCAGCGCATCAACGATTTCCAGGGCCTGCTCGCCCGTATCGGGCTGAGAGATCAAAAGCTCGGAGAGATCCACCCCAAGTTTTTGCGCGTATTGCGTATCCAGAGCATGTTCGGCATCCACGAACGCGCAGGTGCCGCCGATTTTTTGCATTTCGGCGATCACTTGGAGCGTGAGTGTGGTTTTGCCGGACGACTCCGGCCCGTAGATCTCGACCACGCGACCACGGGGCAGGCCGCCGACGCCAAGGGCGAGGTCAAGGCCGAGAGAGCCGGTCGATACCACCTGGATATCCGGCGCGACATCGTTTTCCCCCATGCGCATGATCGAGCCCTTGCCGAACTGCTTCTCGATTTGAGAGAGCGCCGCCTGGAGTGCTTTTGCCTTCTCGGCCCGGGTCTTGCTGTCTTGTTTGTCGGTCATGACGATTTCCTTTGCGTGGGGAGTTGAGCGGGATAATACTGTATAAAAAAACAGGTTACAAGCATTTCCTGCATTCTAGGCAGAGCCCCATGAGATGCCTATCGGGACTTCGTCCTAGGCCCAAGAGCGGATCACCCGAGACACCAGCTCCGTGAGCACGAATTCAGCGGACTGGGTCTGTACGGAAGAGCGAGTACCCGCAAACTTTTTGCAGGTCGTCTGTACTCCGGCTGGCCCCGCCCAGGCAAAGTAGACCAGGCCGACCGGCTTTTCAGGACTACCCCCCGAAGGCCCTGCCACCCCGGTGATAGCAGCGGAAAAGAGCGCCTCCGGCACGTGGGCACCAGGCTCGGCGAGTGCTTTTCGGTGGGCCCGCCGCATGCCCTCGGCCATCTCGGCAGCCGTCGGGGCGCTCACGGCTCCGTGCAGATGCAGTGTCGCTGGGCGCACACCCAAAATGCTGGTCTTCATGGCATTCGAGTAACTCACGACACCGCCATCGAACCAATGGCTCGAGCCTGGAATCGTGGTGAGCCAGTGGTTCACCAGGCCGCCCGTACAGGACTCGGCCACCGTGAAACGTGCACGGTGTCTGCACATCACAAAGCCGACCGTCAGGGCCAGCAGCAGTTCATGGTGGGCCAGACGTGATGCCATGGCTAGGCCCACGCCATGATGAGATGAATCGCACGCAGCACGATTGCGCATGCCAACAAGGTGTAGCCTGCAGCCACGAGATCATCGGCCATCACCCCCCAGCCGTCGCGGCTCATACGGTCGATCCGGCGAATCGGCGGCGGTTTCACAATGTCAAAAAAACGAAAAAAAGCGAAGCCCATGGCCTGAATGGCCCACTCGGGCACATCGCCCATTGCATAAAAACCGGCGGGGTCGCTGGCCTTTGGAAGAATCCACAACACCAGCCAGAAGGCGATGATTTCATCCCAGACCATCGCCGAGGCATCGACGCGGCCCAGGGCGCGGCCCGTAAATGTGCAGGCCTTTACACCGATGGCCAGACCGGCCAACAGGAGCACCGCCCATGCAACATCGGACATGATGGGGTCCAGCATCAGAAACACGAGCCAGGCCCAACAGGTGGCCACCGTGCCAGGCGCGTAAGGAAAGAGGCCGCTTCCATAGCCCAACGACAGCATATGCAACGGGTGTTGCATAAAAATGCGGGCCGGGGTCGGGGCGTTAGAAGTGTCGGAATCCACCTTGCTTCACCTGTGCTTCGAGTTCGGGGCTGACGGGCTCCCCCGTTGCATCGTGCCACTGAATTCTCGGCTGCGGTGCCGGTACCACATGGCCAATCCGGGTAAGCGGCAGCCGGAGTGAAAGCCCGAGCTGCGCGATGGCATCGCGATGCTCCGGCCCCGCCGAAAATACCAACTCATACTCGTCGCCTCCGGTCATCGCCAATGCCTGCGCCTGAAGCAGGGTGAGTTGCCCCTGGGCAACGGCGCTCTGTACATCAGGGGCAAGAGGCAACGCATCGATATTAAGTAACGCTGCGAGCCCCCCTGACGCACGCAAAAGATGCATGACTTCAGAATGCAGGCCATCTGACACATCGATGGCCGCATGGGCGATGCCCCGCAGGCCGATACCCAGATCCAGGCGCGGCGTAGGCCGCAGTAACTTTTCGCCATGACGTCCGAGGCGCACCGCATAAGCAGGGTCGCCAAGCGAACCCGACACCCAGAGGTCATCGTTGGCGCAGAGGCCGCTGCGACGACATGCGGCGCCACACGCAACACGCCCCATCACCGTAACGGAAAACACCTGCGGCCCTGCACCGGGCATGCCGGTGGTATCCCCCCCGATCAACGCGCACTGCGATATGCGGGCAAGGGCCAACATACCCGAGAGGAAGGCCTCTAACCAATCAGGATCCAGTCCGCGCAACGCCGCAGCCAACGTGAAGGACACGGGCTGCGCGCCCATCGCCGCAAGATCCGACAGATTGACAGCAAGGACTTTATGGCCAAGCGCATGCGGATCCACATCGGGGTAATAGTGGCGGCCCTCCACCAGCATATCGGTGGACACCACCATCTGTTCGTCCGGCGCCAACGGCGGCAATATGGCGCAGTCATCGCCGATGCCAAGCGTGTCACTGCGCTGATAAAACCCCTGGCCTTGCGCCGCCTGCGCGACGAGAAACTGCTCAATAAAATCAAACTCGCCCAGCGGCTTAACCATGCGGGCGTAACTGGCCAGCCAGTTTGTCGAGCACGCCGTTGATGTACTTGTGACCATCGGTGCCGCCGAAGGATTTGCCCAGCTCGATGGCCTCGTTGATCACCACGCGATACGGCACCTCGGGAGAGCGTTGCAGTTCGAACGTGGCCAGCAACAAAATGGCATGTTCAACCGGCGAGAGCTCATGCAGAGGCCGGTCACACTGCGCGGAAAAAGTAGCCCGCAAGGCATCGCTCTCTCGGAGCACGCCATGCAGAAGATGATCAAAATACGCCTGATCGCATCGGCGATAAGCCTCCTGCTCACGTAAAAATGCGTCGATCTCACCGGCGCTTTGCGCCGCAAGCAGCCACTGGTAAAGCCCCTGAACACAGAGACTGCGCGAAGCACGCCGCGACCCACTGGCTGAACGCTGAGCCGACGCAGCGGCTGCCGTCGGTTTATTCATCCTCGGCACTAAGCTGATCATCGATCGCGAACAGCAGGTTCGCCATCTCTACCGCACAGCGGGCACAATCACGGCCTTTTTCGGCTGCACGCACCATGGCCTGCTCATCAGAGTCGACCGTTAACACACCGTTGGCTACGGGTATGTGAAATTCAAGGGCTACCCGAGAAATGCCCGCAGCAGATTCATTGGAGACGACTTCAAAATGGTAGGTCTCGCCGCGAATCACGGCGCCCAATGCAATGAGAGCGTCAAAGCGGCCGGTCTCGGCCAACTGCGACAACGCCAACGGAATCTCCAACGCGCCAGGGACTGTCAGCAGCTGCAGATCGGCCGGCTCGACACCCAGTGCATTGAGCTCTTGAACACAGGCCTCGCGTTGAGCCTGCCCCACGTCAGGGTTAAACCGCGATTGAACAATCGCGATTCGCAGCCCTTGGCCATCCAGGTCCGTGTTTAATTCATTCATTGGTTTCTCCCCCTCGGTAACCCGTGACTTCGAGGCCGAACCCCATCATGCTGGGCATTTTTCGGGGCGGCGACAACAGCAACATCTTACCGACCCCCGCATCACGCAAGATCGCAGCACCGATGCCGTAGTGACGTAACTGACTGCTCGCAGCCCCGTCACCCGACATCGCCGCCAACGCGCCGGAGCCGCTGACAGCGGGCGCAAGCTTGGATATCAATACCCCCGCGGATGGCGCGCAATTCAACAACACCACGACGCCCTCGCCATGCTCAGCCACCGCACGCAACGCGCCACCGAGACTCCAGCTATGCGCACGACTCTCCATGTCGATGGCATCAATCACCGTAAACGGTTCGTGCACACGTACCAGACACTCCCGTCCGGGATCCGGACGGCCTTTGATCAGGGCCAGGTGAGGCTGATGGGCGGCACGGTCTTCGTAGACCACCAGCTGAAAGCTGCCTGCCGACGTGGTGATCTCGCGCGCAGACAGGCGCGTGACCAGACTCTCGTTGGCACTGCGGTGCTTGATGAGATTCGCAATCGATCCGATCTTCAATCCGTGCGCCTGGGCAAAGGCCACAAGATCCGGAAGACGGGCCATGGATCCGTCGTCTTTCAGAATCTCGCAGATCACGGCAGCCGGCTCAAACCCTGCGAGCTGGGCCAGATCACAGCCCGCCTCGGTGTGCCCCGCGCGGGCCAACACACCGCCAGGCTGCGCCTTCAGCGGAAAAATATGTCCGGGTTGCACAAGGTCCTGCGGCGTCGCATGCGGCGCCACGGCTGCAGCAATCGTGGTGGCCCGATCTGCAGCACTGATGCCAGTGGTCACGCCGCTGGCCGCCTCGATCGAAACCGTAAATGCTGTGCCGTGCGACGAACGGTTATCACTCACCATGAGCTGAAGGTTCAGCTGACGGCAACGCTCCTCGGTCAGCGTTAAACAGATCAGACCACGGGCGTGTTTGGCCATGAAGTTGATTGCATCGGCCGATACGCATGATGCGGCCATCACCAAGTCACCCTCATTCTCACGGTCTTCGTCATCAACCAACACGACCATACGGCCGGCACGAATCTCGGCGATTAATTCAGTGGTATCGGCCAAACGCGATGTAGGCATATCAGGTTCCTTGGGCACCCGGTACCAGCCGCCGAACCATGCGTTCGACCTGCTTGGCAAGCTGGTCCAATTCAATGTTCACGCGATCGCCCGCACGACGATGCTGCAAAACCGTCTCCTGCCAAGTGTGCGGGATAAGATTCATCTCAATCTCAGCACCCCGTGACGTATCCTCGATTCGGTTGATGGTCAGGCTCACCCCGTCCACGGCAATCGACCCCTTCTCCGTGACCAGACCGGCAAACGCGGTCGGTACACACACACGAAAGCGCCACGACTCGCCCAACGGCTCCATCGCAAGCACCTCGGCTGTGCCATCGACATGGCCGCTGACAAGATGCCCGCCGAGCCGATCGTGCGCTCGCATTGCTTTTTCAAGGTTCACGGGGCCAGGCCGGTCAAGCCCGACGGTGCAACGCAGGCTCTCGGCCGACACATCAAACTCAGCACGTGTGCCCGAACGCGTCACGACCGTCATGCAGGCCCCATTGATTGCAATGGAATCGCCTACCGCGATGTCGTCAACTGGAAGTGGCGCCAGGTCGACCGTGAGCCGACAGCCTTCACGCCCTGGAGGCACCTGCACCGACACAATCTGGCCCACGGCCTGCACAATTCCCGTAAACATGGCGGCAGTCTAACGGTTGGGTTCTGATTTCACTAACCGCAGACGAAGGCAGTCCCCCACCAGGGATTGCTCTTTCCAGCGCCAGCGAGGTACATCGGCCAGAGCACTCCACGTGCCAATGCCGGCCGCCATCGGTCGACCCTCACCGATCACCATCGGGGCCATGTAGATCAGCCACTCGTCAATCAACTCGTAACGCACCATGGCTCCGGTGAGCTGTGCGCCGCCCTCGAGGTGAACCTCGTTGCAGCCGCGCTCAGCAAGCAGCCGCATCAGCCCCCGAAGATCCACCTTGCCGTTAGAGCTGTCCGTGGCGATACGGCATACCTCGATGCCACGATCTTGAAACAACTCTGCCTTTTGCCGGTACACCGGTGCCTGGGTATCCACACAGGTGGCCACGAGTGCGTGTCCGCCATGAAGCACTGCCGCCTGCGGATCAATCTCAAATCGTGTGTCCACGACTACACGCAGAGGCTGACGCTCGGTATCGATGGCCCGAACCGTCATCTGCGGATTGTCTTTGCGCACGGTGCCGATGCCGGTGAGCACCGCACAGGCCCGAGCACGCCAGGCATGGCCATCGTCCCGTGCGGGCGCGCCGGTGATCCACTGACTGGTGCCGTCGGGCAACGCCGTGCGGCCGTCGGCGGAGACCGCAGTTTTTGCGCGGACCCAAGGAAGGCCAAGGGTCATACGCTTAATGAACCCGGGGTTGAGATCTTCGGCCTCTTCGTGCAACAGGCCGCATCGGACTTCAATGCCCGCATCCCGAAGCCGCTGAAGCCCCTGGCCCGCAACGCGCGGATTCGGATCGGTCATGGCCACCACCACGCGGGCGATCCCCGCATCGACGAGTGCATCAGCGCACGGCGGCGTTCGTCCAAAATGGCTGCAGGGTTCGAGAGTGATGTAGGCCGTGGCGCCTGCGGCACGATGCCGTCCGGCGGCCCCGATGGCATTGACTTCTGCATGCGGCTCACCCGCGCGCACATGCCAGCCCTCACCCACAATCACATCGTTTTTGACCAGCACGCATCCCACACGCGGATTAGGGGTGGTCGTGTTCATGCCCTTGGCGGCCAACATCAGGGCATGACGCATGTAGGTGAGGTCTTGAGAGCTGTACATGGATGGGCCGAGGATCAGCGGGGCTTCGCAGACCGAGCTATCTTCTTGCGCGGGCTGACTTCAGCCACCAGCTCTTGAAATTCTGCAACGTCTTGAAAGCTTCGGTATACCGAAGCAAACCGTATGTATGCCACTTTATCGAGCTTTTTGAGCTCGTGCATCACGAGCTCGCCAATGCGCTGGGTCGGCACCTCGCGCTCACCACTCGCAGCAAGCTGCTCCTCAATCTTTCGTACCGACGCATCGACCATCTCAGCGGAAACCGGCCGCTTCCGCAGCGCCAGCAAAAGGCTCGCCCGCAATTTTTTCTCATCGAATTCAAGCCGGGCACCGTTTTTCTTCACCACATACGGCAACGACAGCTCCACCCGCTCGACCGTCTTGAACCGACGGCCACAGGCCAGACAACGGCGACGCCGACGAATGTCGTCGCCGCCTTCCGAGACACGCGTCTCGGTCACTTGCGTGTCCTCTGATCCGCAGGCAGGGCAGCGCATCAGGTCCGACCCGGACGCTACTTACTTGTACACAGGGAAGCGCTGCGTGAGCGCCTCGACCTGGGTCCGGACCCGCGCCAGAGTGGCAGAGTCTTCGGGAGCCTCGAGCACATCGGCAATCAGGTTGCCCACCAGCTGCATCTCTTGCGGACCAAATCCGCGCGTGGTGCAGGCGGGCGTGCCCAGGCGGATGCCGCTGGTGACCATGGGTTTTTCGGGGTCGTTCGGAATCGCATTCTTGTTCACGGTAATGTGGGCCTGACCCAACGCGGCCTCCGCCGCTTTGCCCGTGATCGACTTGGCCCGCAAATCAACGAGCATCACGTGGCTCTCGGTGCGGCCTGACACGATGCGCAATCCGCGGGCTACCAAGGCCGACGACAATGCCTGGGCGTTATCAAGAATCTTCTGCGCATAGGTTTTGAATTCGGGTTTTAACGCCTCGCCAAATGCGACGGCCTTGGCGGCGATAACATGCATCAACGGGCCGCCCTGCAGTCCAGGGAAGACGGCGCTATTGATGGCCTTCTCGTGTTCAGCCTTCATCAAAATGAAACCGCCCCGCGGACCACGCAGGCTCTTGTGCGTGGTGGACGTCACGATGTCTGCATGTGGCACGGGGTTGGGATACACACCTCCAGCCACCAGGCCAGAGTAGTGGGCCATGTCCACCATGAAAATGGCACCGATGTCTTTGGCGACTGCTGCGAAGCGGGCCCAATCAGTTTTTAAGGCATAGGCCGAAGCACCGGCGATCAAAAGCCTAGGTTTATGCTCGCGGGCCAGGGCCTCCATGCGATCGTAATCAATCTCTTCCTTTGCGTTGAGGCCATACGCCACCACGTTGAACCACTTGCCCGACATATTCAGCGGCATGCCATGGGTCAGGTGTCCGCCTTCGGCGAGCGACAGCCCCATGATGGTGTCGCCGGGCTTGAGAAACGCAAGGAACACGGCCTGATTCGCCTGCGCACCCGAATGCGGCTGAACGTTTGCCGACTCGGCGCCATAAAGTTTTTTCAAACGATCGATGGCGAGTTGCTCGACCACATCCACATGCTCGCATCCACCGTAGTAACGCTTGCCCGGATAGCCCTCGGCGTATTTGTTGGTGAGCTGCGATCCCTGGGCCGCCATCACTGCAGGGCTGGCGTAATTCTCCGACGCGATAAGTTCGATGTGGGCCTCTTGACGGGCATTCTCGGCAGCGATGGCCGCCGCGACATCGGCGTCGGTCTGGGAAAGCGGAAGTTGACGATCAAACATAAGAGTTCCTATTCGACGAAGAAAGAGGGGAAGACGCCGCAACGCCTGACGGCACCAGCACCGGCAGTTGATTTACCGACAGCAGGCACCACTGAAACCAAAGTACACCGTAGATGAGGTGTGCTGCCAAAAGATGGACAGGCTGGGCAATCGCAGGAAATCCAAGATGGTTCAGTGCGCCGCCCAAGAGCATCTCGAACACCACCAATGCGACCAGCCCAATCGATGCCTTGCCGACCGCCGTCCAGCGCAACGGGCTTCGCAAGACCTTCCAAGTCAAGAACGCGGCCAGGCCCAAGATCACCCACGAAAACGAACGGTGCACGTAAAAAATCTGGGGCACCAGCTCGATCCACTCATTGCGCTCAAGATCACTTGCACTTCGGCTGATCAGATCGATGCTCTCACGAATCTGTAGACCCAATACGATCTGCAGCACCAGGGCCGCCAGCGTGATCAGAAGCAGCGGCCGAAACCAGGAAGGAAGGGTCGGCGTGGCCGCATCCCGCAGCTGCTCGGCAAGATGATGCCGGGCGGCACGGGTCGTGGCATAGATCAGGGCCATCTGCACAAGAAACGCCCCGGCCATGTGCAGCGAGATCATGACGGGCTTGAGATTGGACGAGACCACCTTGGATCCGAGCCATCCGTTAAACGCGACAGCCACCAAGGCCAATAACGCCACCCAAAAGACCGGTGGATCGCTGCGACGAAATGCAGCGGCCATCGCCACAAAGGCGATGATCAAAAGGCCGATCGATGCGCCCACCAGTCGATTGATGTATTCGATCCAGGTTTTGGTGGCATCGAACGGGGCCTTGTCGTAACCACGGTCTGCATAGCGTTCACGCCAGTCGGGCGGCAGCTGACTCTCGCTGGTCGGCGGAATCCACTGGCCGAAACACAGTGGCCAATCGGGGCAGCCCATGCCCGCGCCAGTAGCACGCACCGTGCCCCCCACCAAGATCAGAAAATACACGGCCACAATGGCGATGACACCCATCCACAGCACGCGATTCACCGCTTTGATTGCCACGCTCAATCCTTACGAAGAAATCGTGACCCTAGCAAACTTTCGTTTGCCGATCTGCATCACATAGGTGCCGCACGCCATCTCCAGCTGACGATCAGTCACCCTTGCGCCGTCAATCCGAACGCCACCTTGCTCGATGTTGCGAATGGCCTCGGCCGACGAAGGCGCAAGGCCAGACTGCTTCAATACCGCGACCACGCCAAGCGGCGCACCGCCCACGGTGACCTCGCGAATATCGTCTGGGATGGCGCCCTGTTTAAACCGAGCCTCAAACTCAGCCAACGCATCATGGGCCGCCTGGGCGCTGTGAAAGCGCTCCACGATTTCCATGGCGAATTCCACTTTGACATCACGCGGATTGCGGCCAGCCTGCACCTCGCCCTTTAACGCATCAATCTGGGCAGAGGAACGGAACGACAACAAATTCAGGTACTGCCACATCAACTCATCCGAGATGGACATAAGCTTGCCGAACATCTCGGAGGGCTTTTCGGTGATGCCGACATAGTTGCCCTTGCTTTTGCTCATCTTCTCTACGCCGTCGAGGCCCACCAGCAATGGCATGGTCAAAATGCACTGGGGCTCTTGTCCATACTCGCGCTGAAGCTCTCGGCCGACCAGAAGGTTGAATTTCTGATCCGTGCCGCCCAGCTCCAGATCGGACTTAAGGGCAACCGAGTCATACCCCTGCACCAAGGGATACAGAAATTCGTGCACTGAAATGGGGGTTCCGGCTTTGTAACGCTTGGTGAAGTCGTCACGCTCAATCATGCGGGCAACGGTGTAACGGGCCGCCAGCTGAATCATGCCGCGTGCACCCAGGGCATCACACCATTCAGAGTTTCGACGGATCTCGGTCTTCGAGGCATCCAGCACCATCGACGCCTGATTGAAATAAGTCTGTGCATTGGCCGCGATCTCGTCGGCCGAAAGTGGCGGTCGTGTCGCGTTGCGGCCGGTGGGATCACCAATCAGGGCCGTGAAATCCCCCACCAGAAAAATGACCGTGTGGCCCAGGTCCTGGAGCTGACGCAGTTTATTGAGCACTACGGTATGGCCCAGATGAAGATCAGGCGCAGTGGGGTCCAGGCCAAGTTTGATACGCAATGGTGTCTTTGTCGCCTCACTGCGCGCCAGCTTGTTGGCGAATTCGGTGGCCACCAATAATTCATCACAGCCGCGTGTGACGACCTCCAAGGCGTGGGCGACGGAATCCGGCAATTTGGAAAGACCCTCGGTGGGCGGCATGTGGGGAACGGTGGCGGCCATAAGAGGCTAGAATTTTAGCCCTTATGCTGCGCCTGCCCATTGCTCGACCAGAACGTCTTTGGACGATTGCCCCAGCGGCCCTAGGGCTGATCATGGCCGTGATCACGGCCTTGGGGCTTGCAGGCGTCTCGGAGGCCGAATCCAAGATTCTCGGTGAGCGGGTTGCCTTGGAACTCACTCCCCAGGAGCTCGAGACTCAGATCAAGGCGCTGTCGGCCCACGGCCTGGAATTGACCCGCGAAGACGAAGTCCGAAAAGGGGATTCCGTCGATGGGCTGTTGGAGCGACTCGGTGTGGACGACCCCGCAGCGCGCCTCTACCTTCGCAAAGACGCGCGCACCCAGTCCGTGTTACGCAGCAATGTTGGCCAGACTGCGCTCGTGCGGACCGATCTGGAGGGGCGGCTTCTGCGGCTGCAGCTCTTAAACAAACTTGATGCCTGGATTGTGGAGCGCACCGGCGAGGGCCAATTCACCACGCGAAGCGCTCGATTGGGCAGTGAAAAACGTATCGAGCACCGGTCGGTTCAAGTGGGCCGATCGTTCTTCGGTGCAATGGACGAGGCCGGTGTGCCCGAGGCTATTACGGATCAGGTGGTCACACTGTTTGAATCGGATCTGGACTTTCGTCGCCAGGTGAATGCAGGCGACATCGTGCGCGTCATTTATGAAAACCAGCTGGTCGGTGGGCGCGACATCGGCGCCTATCGGCTGATTGCAGTCCGGTTTGAGGCCAAGGGTAAAACCCACGAGGCCCTCTATTTTGAGAACCCCGAGACAGGCAAAGGTAACTTCTACGATGCGCAAGGCAAATCGGTAAGGCGGGGTTTTCTGGCGGCGCCGCTTCGCTATACACGTATCTCTTCGGGATTTACCACCTACCGACTGCATCCACTGTTTGGCGATCCGAGGGCCCACCGCGGTGTGGACTATGCAGCCCCAGCCGGCACACCTGTGCGCTCCGTGGCCGACGGCGTAGTGGTCTCGCGGGGCTGGAGCCAGGGCTATGGCAACACGATTGAAATCAAGCACAACGAACGTTACTCAACGCTCTACGCTCACCTGAGCGGATTCGCACCCGAGATCGCACGAGGCAAGACTGTCCAGATGGGCCAAGTGATCGGATTTGTGGGGTCCACCGGCTGGGCCACGGGCCCGCACCTGCACTACGAATTTCTGGTCAATGGCCGGCACCTCGATCCGAGCCGCATCATCGCGGAAAACCCTCAGGTGCCCTCGCTCACAGGCGAGACACTGAAAAAGTTTGAAGTGGTGGCCGTCGATCTGCGGTCGCGACTCTCACTGCTCGATAACGTCAACACTGCCAGGGTGCAGTAACGGCCCATGGGCGACGCGCGGCCTCATCCAGAGTCATCCGTGCGGCGTTTTGTCGGCGTCATGACGGGCACGAGCCTCGATGGGGTCGATGTCGCCGTGGTCGACATCGGAGAGTCGATCACGCTTGGCCACACAGCGCCGCACATCGTATTGAAACACTCTCACTCCCACAGCCTTGACCCTGCGATGGTCGAGGCCCTTTTAGGGCTGCAGATCCCTTCGGATGACGAGCTTCACCGGGCCGCGTTGATTGCGAACGCCTACGCAGATCTGATTGGCCGCACGGTTTTGGAGAGTCTGAGCCTAGCCGGCATTCGGCCCACGTCGGTGACCGCGATCGGCGTGCACGGCCAGACCATTCGGCACCAGCCCCGGCTCGGATATTCGATCCAGCTCAATGCGCCTGCGCGCATCGCCGAGGCGACCGGCATTACAGTGGTTTCTGACTTTCGAAGCCGCGATATTTCCGCAGCAGGCCAGGGCGCGCCGCTTGTTCCGGCCTTTCACCATGCCATCTTCTCGCAGAGTGCTGCTGCACATCAGACGCCGGGCATCACGGCCGTGGTGAACATCGGCGGTATTGCCAACATCACCTGGCTCGGTGACCCCGTGGTGGGTTACGACACGGGCCCGGGCAATATGTTGATGGACCTCTGGACAATGCGCCACCTCGGAAAACGGTTTGATGACAACGGGGCCTGGGCCCAGACCGGTACCGCCCACAAGGGTCTGCTTGCAGCCATGCTGGGTGATCCATTTTTTACATTCGCTCCGCCACGCAGTACCGGCCGCGATCTGTTTTGCGCTGCATGGCTTGATGCATTTTTATCCCAATCGGCCCACGCCAACATTTCCCCGCAGGATGTTCAGGCCACGTTACTGAAATTGACGGCGCGCAGCATCGCGCTTGAAGTGGCACGCCTGGCCTCGCATACGCCCCCCGGCCAGATCAAAACGTCGGCACGCCAGCCATGTAACCACGTCTTGGTCTGCGGTGGTGGTGCAAAAAACTCGGCCCTGATGACCCTGCTGCGAGAAGAGCTGCAAAAAGCCTGCGGACATGCGGTCGAGGTTGATTCCACGCAGCGGTTTGGATGGGATCCCCAAGTGATCGAGGCGGCGGCATTTGCCTGGCTCGCCAGCCGAACCCTCGACGGCCTGCCAGGAAACCTCCCCAGCGTGACGGGGGCCATCGGGCCCCGCGTGCTGGGCAGTATCACACCCGCTTAAAGCCGTTCGTCAAGCCACTCGAGCCAGTGGCGCACGGGCGTATCGGTGCCCGACTGCAGATGGGTAATGCATCCCACATTGGCCGACAAAATCACATCGGGTCGCTGCGCAGAGAGCGCAGAGAGTTTTCTCGACTTCAGCTCAGTGGAGAGGCTAGGCTGAAGCACCGAATAGGTGCCGGCCGAGCCACAACACAAATGACTGTCGGCCACGGGCACAAGATGCGCCCCGCAGGCGGTGAGTAGCTTCTCCACCACGCCACGGATTTTTTGGCCATGCTGCAGCGTGCATGGCGGATGAAAGGCGACCCGATGGCCAAGCGTTGGGGCTTTACCTTGCGTACGAGCAGCGAGTTCAGGCAGCAGCGACTCCAAGAGTTCAATCGGGTCTTTGGTCAAGGCACTGACACGGGCAGCCTTCTCGGCATAGTCGGGGTCGTGGGCCAACAGGTGGCCGTAGTCTTTGACCATCCCTCCGCAGCCGCTCGCATTCACCACAATGGCTTCGACACGGCCACTGCTGATCTCGGGCCACCAGGCGTCGATGTTTCGCCGGGCATCGGTAAGTCCTCCCTGAGCATCGGACAGATGGTGTTTGATCGCACCACAACATCCGGAGTTGCCCAAGATCTGAGACGAAATGCCACACGCATCAAGTACGCGGGCCGTTGCAGCATCAATGCCAGGCAGCATGGCCGGCTGTACACAGCCATTCAGCAAGATCACTTTGCGCGCATGGGTGGCCGTAGGTAGCGGCCCTGCAGCGCGATAGGCCGGCACCTTGGCGCGTAACGCACGCGGCAAAATCGCACGCACCGACTGCGCGAGCCGCATGGCAGGCGCAAACCATGACGATGTGAGTCCAGCCTTTAACGCAAAACGCATCCACCGTTCGTGGGCGGGCCGCACAACCTGATGCTCCATGAGTTCGCGGCCGATGTCGACGAGCTTTCCGTACTCGACCCCGGACGGGCATGTGGTTTCACAATTGCGGCAGGTCAGGCAGCGGTCGAGATGCACCTGGCTTTCGCGTGTGACCTCAGCGCCTTCGACCATTTGTTTGATCAGATAGATTCGGCCACGGGGGCCATCCAACTCGTCTCCAAGAATTTGATACGTTGGGCAAGTGGCCGTGCAGAATCCACAGTGCACACAGCGCCGAAGAATTTCTTGGGCCTGCTGGCCCTGCGGCAAATCGCGGTAACGCGGAGCGAGAGTGGTTTCCATGATTTAAAGCCCTGCGAACATGCGTCCGGGATTAAAAATGTTCTGGGCGTCGAGCTCGCGTTTGAGCCGTTGATGAATCTTCATCAACGCAGGCGATAGCGGGGTGAAGGCACCATGCCGCGTGCGCGCTTCGGGCTGCACCGTTTGGTACAGCGTGGCATGGCCACCGTACTCACGGGCCAAGGTACGAATCTGTTCGGGAGGCTGATCCGTTTTAACCCAGCGCAGGGCACCTGACCACTCGATCCACTGCGACGCAGATACCAGCGGCAGGTCTGGCGTGGTCGATGGCAACGACAGACGCCAGAGGTGCGTTTCAGGGCGATCGGCGTTGAGTTGAAAAAATGCGTGCCGCTGATCGCGCAGGGCGCCCCAGAACGTCTGGGCGGCATCAGTGGAGAGCAGCGTGCCCCCCAGCTTGTCTTTGGCCGATTTCACTGCGGCCACCGCACCCGACAAACGCACATGCAGACGGCCCCGGCCGTCTTCGCGTTGCCAGCTCGTGGCGGTGATCGGTATCGGCTGGCCCGCCCAAGCATTGACCCATTCCAATGCCGTGGATGCATCGACATCGAATAGAAGCGTATCTTCCGCAGGCGGCATGGGCAGCACTTTCATGGAAACATCCACGATCAAACCCAGCGTACCCAGAGCACCGGTGTGAAGACGCGACATGTCATAGCCCGCAACGTTTTTCATGACGGTTCCACCGTAACGAAGCGGCGTACCTTGATCGTCGAGCACCGTCATGCCCAGCACAAAATCTTTCATCGCACCGGCGGCCGCACGTCGCGGTCCCGACAGGCCCGTAGCGACCATACCTCCTACCGTACCGCGGCCCTCAAACCGTGGGGGCTCAAACGCCAACATCTGTTGAGACTGGGCCAACACGGACTCAAGTTCAGCTATCGGCGTGCCGCAGCGGGCGACTACCACAAGCTCAGTGGGATCGTAGTCCACCACGCCCGCATAGGCAGCGGTCTCCAGTACGTGCGGCGCCTGCGATGTCGGCTGCCCATAGAACCCTTTGCTGCCATGGCCGACAATGGATAACGCCTGCTGCGCACTGCGGGCGGCACGGATACGCTCGGCGGTCTGAGCGATCCAGTCGGACGCCTGAGCGGACATAGGATGGGCCATGTTCAAAAACGCGGAAGCTCAGGAAACTTAAGCGCGCCACGGTGCACATGCATCTTTCCGTATTCGGCACACCGCGACAATGTGGGAATGGCCTTGCCAGGATTGAGCAATCCCACCGGGTCAAATGCCCGCTTCACTGCAAAAAAACTCATGCGTTCTTCAGGCGAAAACTGAACGCACATGCTGTTGATTTTTTCAATGCCGACGCCGTGCTCGCCCGTGACCGTACCGCCAAACTCCACACAAAGCTCAAGGATCTCGGCCCCAAAGAGCTCTGCTCGGTGGAATTCACCCGGCTTAGCAGCATCGAACAGAATCAGAGGGTGCAGATTCCCGTCGCCAGCATGAAACACGTTCATGCAGCCCAGGCCGTATTTCTGTTCCATCTCTGCGATTCGGGTCAGCATTTCACCAAGCCGGCGACGCGGAATAGTGCCGTCCATGCAGTAGTAATCCGCGGCCACCCGTCCGGCGGCCGGAAACGCATTTTTACGGCCCGACCAAAAGCGCAGCCGTTCCTCTTCAGACTGCGACACACGAAGATCGGTCGCGCCACTTTCCGACAACACTGCCTTCATGCGGCCAATCTCTTCCTCGACCTCTTCGGGCGTGCCGTCCGACTCGCACAATAAAATCGCCTGAGCATTGAGGTCGTAGCCTGCATGCACGAACTCTTCCACCGCACGCGTGGTTTTCTGATCCATCATCTCCAGGCCCGCAGGAATGATGCCGGCCGCGATCAAGTTGGCGACCGCATTGCCTGATTTTTCAACATCATCAAACGACGCCATGATGACGCGAGCGAGCTGGGGCTTGGGCACAAGCTTCACCGTAACCTCGGTCACCACCGCCAACATGCCCTCCGAGCCGATCACCGTCGACAGCAGATCCAACCCCGGCGCATCGAGCGCCTCGGAACCAAGCTCCAACACATCGCCCTCAATCGTGAGGCCGCGCAGACGCAAAATGTTGTGGACCGTAAGGCCGTACTTCAAGCAGTGCACACCGCCCGAATTCTCTGCCACGTTGCCACCGATCGAACAGGCAATCTGGCTGGAAGGATCAGGGGCGTAGTAGAGATTAAAAGGCGCCGCAGCCTCAGAGATGGCCGCATTACGCACACCGGGCTGAACACATGCCAGACGTGCGCCCGGATCCACTCGGAGAATACGATTGAACTTCGCGAGCGAGAGCACAATGCCGCCGCGATGGGGCGTGGCCCCTCCAGAGAGGCCCGTGCCGGCGCCGCGGGCCACCACTGGAATGTCAAGCCGATGTGCAAGCTTAAGGATTGCGCTGACCTGAGACTCCTCGGTGGGCAACACCACCACGGCAGGCAGCTGACGATACCCCGCCAGGCCATCGCATTCGTAGGGGCGCAACGACTCCGGCGTCGACAACACCGAATCCTCGGGAAGCAGTCTGGCGAGCTCCGCCACGGCCTGGGCCCGCTTGGCCTCGCTCATCGGCTGAGTGAAATCCGCAAAACGGAGTTCACCAAGGTGCAGTTCTCGGGGTGCGTTCATGGAAATGTGAGTCCGTCTCTCGCTTGGACAGATAAAATGACCATTCTAGAGGAAACATACCCCTTCACTCCCATGGCCAATAGGCTCTCCGTAATTACAACACGCACCGGTGACGATGGCACCACGGGTCTGGGCGATGGAAGCCGTGTCTCCAAACACCATGCGCGCGTTGTCGCGATGGGTGATGTCGATGAGCTCAACAGCTGCCTCGGTGTACTGCTGGCCGAGCCCCTGCCGGAGGACCTAAGGGCATTGCTGATTGAGGTGCAGCACGATTTGTTTGACCTTGGCGGAGAGCTCTCCACGCCAGGATTTGAATTGATCAAACACCAGCGGGTGATTGCACTGGACCAGGCTATCGAGACCTACAACGCTCAGCTTCCTCGGCTGGCCGAATTCATTTTGCCCGGCGGATGCCGCGCCTCGGCGCTGGCCCATGTGGCCCGAACGATTGCGCGGCGGGCTGAGCGCAGCGTGGTTCACCTGATGACTGAGTCATCGGTGCGCCAAGAGGCGCCCCATTACCTGAACCGCTTGTCCGATCTGTTGTTTGTTCTGGCCAGAGTGCTTAATCGCAGCACGGCCTGCAACGGCCCCGGCCACGATGTGTTGTGGAACCGAAGCCGCGACTAGCCGCCGTTGGACGACTGGGCCTTTAACCGACGGGCCTTCACTGCGTTGGCCAGGTTGGTCAGGATTTTTAGGCTTCCATCCCAATCGATACAGCCGTCGGTAATGCTCTGGCCGTAGGTCAACGCCTTGCCGGGTACCAGATCCTGCCGGCCCCCGACCAGGTGACTCTCCACCATCACACCGAAGATGCGTGCATCGCCACCGGCCACCTGTGCAGCAATCACCTCGGAGACGGGCAATTGGTTCTCAGGCTTTTTGCTGCTGTTGGCATGGCTCATGTCAATCATGAGTCGGCAGGCCATATTGGCCGCCGAAGACTCTTTGCAGGCCGCTTCGACGCTGGCCGCATCAAAGTTCGGCGCTTTACCGCCACGCAAAATCACATGGCAATCCTCGTTGCCGCCGGTCGAGACAATCGCCGAATGGCCCGCCTTGGTGACCGACAGAAAATGATGCGGATGCGCAGCCGCCTTGATGGCATCGATCGCAATACGCAGATTTCCATCGGTGCCGTTTTTAAATCCCACCGGGCATGACAGGCCAGAAGCAAGCTCTCGGTGCACCTGGGATTCGGTGGTGCGCGCGCCTATCGCACCCCACGACACCAGATCCGCAATGTATTGCGGCGAGATCATGTCCAGAAATTCGGTGCCTGCTGGAAGGCTGAGTTCGTTAATGTTCAGCAGCAGTTCGCGGGCCGTGCGAAGGCCAAGATTGATGTCAAAGCTGTTGTCGAGCCGAGGATCGTTGATCAGACCCTTCCAGCCCACCGTGGTACGTGGCTTTTCGAAATACACACGCATCACGATTTCGAGCTCTCCAGCATGCAATGCGCGCTGTTGGGCGAGCCGGTTGGCGTACTCGAGTGCTGCCTTGGGGTCATGAATCGAACACGGGCCAATGATCACCAGCAGCCGATCATCCATTTCATGCAAGATGCGGTGAATGGCCTGCCGGGCATTGCTCACCACCTGGGCGGCGCGTTCAGTGATCGGAAACTCACGAATAACGTGAGAAGGAGGCGCGAGCTCTTTGATCTCTCGAATGCGGAGATCGTCCGTGCGCGCAGGCGAATGAGGGTGTGCTTTTGTGTCCATACGGCTATTTTAGCCGCCGGTGCCCCCAACCGTCAGGGCTTCGATACGCAGCGTGGGCTGGCCCACCCCGACCGGCACGCTCTGGCCCTCTTTACCGCAGGTGCCCACACCTGTGTCCAGCGCCAAATCATTTCCGATCATGGTGACACGGGTCAATGCATCAGGGCCATTGCCAATGATGGTTGCACCCTTCACGGGATACTGGATCTTTCCATTCTCAACCCAATAGGCCTCGGAGGCCGAGAACACAAACTTTCCACTGGTGATGTCCACCTGCCCGCCGCCGAAATTTACGGCATACAGCCCACGATCGAGGGAGGCAACGATGGCCTGCGGATCCTCGTTGCCCGCCAACATGTAGGTGTTCGTCATGCGGGGCATGGGCAGATGCGCATAGGACTCGCGACGGCCATTGCCGGTCGGCGCCACCTTCATGAGCCGCGCGTTCAATGTGTCTTGAATGTAGCCTCGTAGCACGCCGTCTTCAATCAGCACATTGCACTGTGTGGCATGGCCTTCGTCATCCACGTTGAGCGAACCACGTCGGTCTTGCAATGTTCCATCGTCGACCACCGTGACGCCCTTGGCAGCCACCTGCTCGCCAATTCGGCCGGCAAACGCGGACGATCCTTTGCGATTGAAGTCGCCCTCCAGGCCGTGGCCGACCGCCTCGTGCAGCAGCACGCCTGGCCAGCCAGGGCCCAACACGACCGGCATGGTGCCAGCGGGTGCGGGACGCGACTCCAAGTTGATCAGGGCCTGACGAACCGCCTCATCCACGTAGTGCGTAATCAGTGCATCGTTGAACATCGCCAGATCACGTCGGCCTCCGCCGCCACTCGAACCTTGTTCACGCCGGCCATGTTGCTCGGCAATCACCGTGACCGAAAGCCGCACCAGCGGCCGCACGTCTGCAGCCATCACACCGTCGCTACGCAACACCATCACCACGTCGTACTCGCCCGCCAACGACGCCATGACCTGAATTACACGGGGGTCACGCTTTCTTGCCAGCGCCTCAACGCGGCCAAGGAGATCCACCTTGTCTTGCGATGACAAGGCTGCGATCGGATCAAAATCACCGTAAAGAATTTTGGGTGGGACCGACAAGGCGGAGGAGGGTCGGAGCTTGGTCTTGGCGGCGTTGCCGGCACGCGCAATCGCACGCGTCGTGACGGCCGCCTCCATCAGGGCCTCGGGGCTGAGCACGTCAGAGTAGGCAAAGGCCGTTTTCTCGCCGCATACGGCACGCACGCCCACACCCTGATCAATCGAGAAGCTACCGCTCTTGACGATGCCCTCATCAAGGCTCCAGGCCTCCGAGCGGGTGTATTGAAAATACAGATCGGCAAAATCGACACGGTGGGCAAAAATCTCTGCCAATGCGCGATGCAGATGGGCCTCGCTTAAACCATACGGTTCCAGCAAGAGTTGCTGTGCGGTGGAGAGGGCGGCAATTGCGCTGTCGGCAGGCTTCATGATCGATCACATCAAAGAATAAAAAAGGGTTAAAGCACTCGGTGGCCGAGCGCAGGTAAGTTTAGGCGAATCTCGGCCACACGCTCATGATCCACCCTGCCGATCACCAGGCCTTCGCCCTCAGCATGCTGCGCCACAATCTCGCCCCACGGGTCGACCAACATGCTGTGGCCCCACGTGCGGCGGCCGTTCTCATGACGCCCACCTTGGGCACTGGCCAGCACATAGCACTGGTTTTCGACCGCCCGCGTCCGCAGCAATAGCTCCCAGTGGGCCTGGCCCGTGGTGTACGTGAATGCCGCAGGCATCACGATCAGATCAAGCGGTGCGAGGCGGCGGTACAACTCCGGGAATCGCAGGTCATAACAGACCGATAAAGCCACACGGCCCAGAGGCAGATCACAGACCACGGGCTGCGCACCCGGCTCAATGGTGCGAGATTCGTCATACGATTCTGCGCCCCGCTGAAATGCGAACAAATGAATCTTGTCGTAGCGTGCGTGCTCGCGGCCATCGGGCCCATAGACCAGCACCGAATTTCGAACACGCTCTGGCGTGGAAGCCTCGAGTGGCGTGGTGCCTCCGATCAGCCAGACCCCATGGGCCTGTGCGGTATCAGAGAGCGCACGCTGGATGGGTGCACGCGGCCCAACACCATGGGGTTCACGATGGCGAACCTTGTCATCTTCAGCACCCATAAGACAAAAATACTCTGGCAATAAAACAGCCTCGGCACCCTGCCGGGCCGCCTCCGCGACCCAGTGGCGCATGCGCTCAAGATTTTCATCGACCCGCGGGGTGCTGACCATCTGCACCGCAGCCACGACCATCGAGGTTGTCATTGTTTCTCCGAAGGCGAGAGTTCAGGGCCGTCAGAGCGCATCTCGCGTTTCACCGACTCTACTTTTGGATCATCCCATGACCCGGTCACATGGTACTCATACGACAGAAGTTCACGCACAGGGTTGCGCAGAATGTACTGCGCGATAAACGCGCCAAGGCCGACTGCAGGATTCACCAAGGCCGCGTAGCCAAGCGACGCCAGCCCGGCATTGACCTCGGGCAGCACCAGCACCCGAAGATCTTGTGTCTCGGCCCGCACATTCGCAGAGCCCTCGAGCAGCACCGATGCCTGCACCCCAATGATGCGCAGGTTTGTGGTGCTGGCCTGTCCATTGTTGAATTCGAGATTGCCACGGATGCGTTCATAGGTGAATCCCTCGGAGAACACATCGCGAAAGTCCAACTTGATTCGCCGTGGTAGCGACTGAAGATTCAACACACCAACAAGGCGTGCAATACCGGGCTCAGCCTTCAGGAACTGGCCTTGCTCCAGGTTAAGGCTGAGATTGCCGCTTAAGTTTGCGCCGGCAAAATCCAAGGGTGAGCCCGGCCAATTCAGGCGTCCGTCGATCTTGCCGCTGGTGTCACGAACCACCTTTGGATAGCCGGAACGTGCAAGCAGGGCCCCACCGTTTTTGACCTGAAGCTCGAGGTCTAAGGCGGTACGTGAGCGCTTTGGTCCTCGGCCGGCAGGACCCATCATGGCCCACTGGCCCTGGCCTGTGAGCTGTGCTTCAGGACTGGTCATCGCAAAGCGCAGGATCTCCCAGCTACGGGTCGCAGCGACGGGTGCTGCCTGCACCTCCAGCTTGCCCCAGGCCCGCTCGCCCACGCGAAAATCGTCCACCGAGAGATCGACCGTCGGCCAGTCTTGTGCAATGTGATCGCTTGACTCGGCCTGCCCGCTGTCCTGCCCATCGGCCGATCGATCGAGCCACAGCCGTTGCAGTCGCGCCTGAAGCACCGCCGATGCCGGCCGCGTCACCGAGGCGGCTTTGGTGCGCGCGGCGTTTTGCGCCCGTGCCGGAATCCATTTCATTTGGCCTGCCATGCGCGGAGCGTCAAGCTCAATCAGCGTCTCACGCCGGCCAGATGCCGCACGGCTGATCTTCGCGCTTAATGCCTGTGACGCCGTGGTGATGGTCCACGACTGCTCGCCAGCGGATTGGCCGCCATTCGAGGCGGCCTGCTGCACATCCACACGCAGGCCCCAGTTTTCTCTGGCCTGTTTTTTCAGCGGTCCGAAAAAATCGCTGCCCAGACCTTCGAGCGAGGAACGCACAGTCGCGCGCGTAACCCCTGCATTGGACTCTACGGTTGCACTGTAACGGGTGGCCCCGGTGAAGAGCCGATCCAACGACACGCCCAATGCCTGTTCAGCCCATAACTCCAGGCCTGCAGCAGTCGCCTGTCCTTCCATCTCCACCACAAGGCCCGAGGCAGACGCAGGCGTCTTGGAGGTCGCACGAAACGCGCCACCCAAGGCCTGGCCCTGCACACTTAACGTGCGAATGCCGTTTTGATGAAAGCCCACGTCGGCGCTGGCCACCGTCGCTTCCGGCATAGCATCGGAGAGACGAATCACACCCCGCGAGAGCGAAAACTTCCCATCCACCAGCGAGCGGTCCGTATTATCCAAATCGAGTGCGAGTGCAAGCGACAGATTGGCCTGACCTTTGCCCTTCATCTCCGAGGTTGCTTCACGCAGGGTACGCCGCAGGGGGGACTGATTCGTAGCATCGATCAGCTTTTGCACATCACCACTGAGCCCGCCGTTGAGGACCAAGATCGGACGATTCGACTCAAGGTCATTGATGTTTCCTTCGATGTCCGAGAACTCCATGTCATTGAGCCGCGCGCCCTTTGCGCTAATGCGAAACGTCTGTTTGTTGAATTCAACATCGGCCCGAATATTGGAGATGATTGGCCACCCGGGTGCAGGGCGCAGCCGCGCCTCTGCAGCCTGGGCCCGGACCACAAAACGGCTCGCCGAATCGTTACGAAATGGAAACTGATCGAGGGGGCCATGCAACTCAAAACGGGCGGTGTAGGCCTTTGACGGTAACAACGATTCGCGCAGCCAAGTGCGTGTCTCTTGGCCTACATCGAGAGGCACATATCGGTGAATGGAGGCAGGCTCAGCACGCAGCACACTGCCGTCAAGTGCGGCCACCCCAGCCCCCTTCCCCGGCCAACGGTATGCACCATTCACCTCAAAGGCTACGTCTGCATTCTCAAACACAAGGCGTCGCACACTGGCGTTGATGTCGGCCGGCGGATCGTCACGGTAGGGGCTGGACAGCAGGCGGGTAGCCGTCCAGCTGACCTGGGCCTCAAGCCGATCGGCCTGAACGGTGTCCTGCGCAAATACGCCCGGGAAAGACAGCGAGGCCCCCGTGGATTTCAATGTCAACTCGCCGCCGTCATCGCGGGCGGAAAATTTTCCAGACAGGTTGCGAAATCCCGGCCGTTGTTTGCCAGGGGCCAATGCCAATTCATCGAATGCTGTCTGGACCCGAAATGCCGTCAATGCATCTTCGGACTCCTGCCATTTCAGTTCAAGATCACGGAGACGGCCGCGCGGTTTGAGCTCCGTCAGTGTGGACTTCCATTGCGCCGGCAAGGGCAGGTGCTCGGCCAGCCACATGGCCGCCACCAAATCGAGATTCTTCGACGTGATCTGCGCACTCAGGCCCGAATCCCCTGCTTTTTCAAGCACCATCTGGGCCGATGCGATCGTGGTGACCTCGGACAACTGGGCTGAGCGAAGGGTGAGCGCCGACAGCGCGACCTCTTGGCGTTGCGCCGTAAGGCGGGTCTGCACACGCCCTTGCAGCTGCTGCAGGGTGAGTGGCCGCCGGGTCGGGCCCCACTGCAGTGATGCATCGGTAAGGTCGAGGTCCACCGTCAAATCTTCCAAAGCATTGGCGTGCAGCTGCACCCAGGCGCGCAATGCACCCTGCCCGGAGTTCACCTTCAGCGGGGCCTGCTCAGGCAGATGCACTACCCGAAAGAGTTCCGAGAGGTCCACGCGGTCGAATTGAACAAATGCTTCGCCGCGCCACTCTTGAAATGCTGAGGGGTCGGAGAACCACGCATGACGAAAGTCACCTTGAAGCACAAAGCCCTCGCCCAGAGCCGCCGGCGGTGTGCCACGTAACGCCCACGCGTGCCGATGGCCGAAGTTGTTCATGGCAAACACCACATCCGTCAGATCAATGCTCTGGCCACGCAGCTGGTCGCGCCACTGCACACGGCCTCCGTCCACCCGCCAACGGCCCTGACGAAACACGGCATTCACCTGGCCAGGGTTCGCCGCGCCAGTGCCCACCACAACACCAGCCACCTTGAGCGCACCCGATGCAGAACGTTCAATCAATGCAAACGGATTCGCGAGCCGAATTTCAGAAAAAATAGGCTGCCCATGCCAGAGACTGGCCAGTGATGAGAGCCCCAAGGTGGCCTCAACACGGTCCACCGTGCCCACAGACTGGCCGTCGGCACGGAGCAGCCGAACGTTATCGAGGCGAAGTCGGGGCCGATACCAATGCTCCCAATCCGCTGTGAGCTCGCCGGCTTCCAACAGCAGCTCCTGCTGAGCTGCCGCCGACTGGGCCGATGCCAACAGATCGCCACGCCACTGCGGCACCGACGGCCAGACCCAAACGCGAATGACCACCAAGGCCGAAATGATCAGGATCGTCAGGGCCGCCAAGAGTACTGCGGCGGCCCGCAGGACAATTCGAATCAGGGGTGAATAGCGGCCCGGCGCTTGCGTTAGCATGGTGTGAATTCTTGCACAGGCTTTGCACTTTGATCCCGTGAATCCCGCTGAAATTCCCACCGGTTACGAGCACACCTGGCATCACTCGGCATTCGCACGGCAGGCACTTGCCGGCGTGTGTCGGCGGCAGCAGCTGCTCAGTGTCGATACGCCACTCACACCGGCGCGACTGGCGGAACACTTCTCCGCGTGCTGGCCCTGGGCCAATCCCCACCAAAACGAACGGCTGGACGAGTTCGGGGGCGCGCTGCGTCAATTTCGTACCAGTGCAGTTCTGGCGATCATGGCCCGAGATCTCGCCGGAACGGCCGACTTCAGTGAGACCCTGGAGTCGATCACCGCACTGGCTGATATGACCATTGATGCCGCCTACCAGGCGGCCATGACCACTGCCGTGGCCCAACATGGTATCCCGCGTGATGCCAGTGGTGCGCCCCAGGACATGATGATTGTCGGCATGGGCAAGCTCGGCGGCCGTGAGTTGAACGTGTCGTCGGATGTTGATCTGATTTATGTGTTCTCAGAAGACGGCGAAACCGATGCCAGCACGCCCCAGTCACGTTCCATCGATACCAGCACATTCTTCACAAAAGTAGGGCGGCGCATCGCAGCGCTGTTGGGCGAACTCACGGCCGACGGCATCGTGTTTCGCGTGGATCTGCGGCTGCGGCCCAATGGCGATTCGGGGCCGATGGCCTGCAGCCTGGGCATGCTGGAAGAGTATTTCATTGTTCAAGGCCGCGAATGGGAGCGCTACGCCTGGATCAAGGGCCGCGTGGTCAACCAACATCATGTGCAGACCGAGGCCGCCTTTGCCGCCTCGGTCCAGAGCCTGCACGATGTGGTGAGGCCCTTTGTGTTTCGACGCTACCTTGATTTCAATGTGCTGGCCGCACTTCGTGACCTGCACAGCCAAATTCGACAAGAGGCCGGCCGGCGGCAACTCAGCCGCGAATCCCACATGGCCGGTGAGCGTGATCCGATCGACATCAAACTCGGAAATGGCGGCATTCGCGAAGTCGAATTCATTGCCCAGTTGTTTCAATTGATGCGCGGAGGAAAGGAAGAGAAACTTCGCGCCCGTGGCACGCGCGAGGTGCTGGACTATCTCGCACAAACAGGCCGTCTGCCCGCCGCGGAGGTTGCAGCCCTGCAAGAGGCTTACCGTTTCTGGAGAAATCTGGAGCACCGACTGCAGTATGTTGACGATGCGCAGACCCATGTTTTGCCGGGCAAGCAAGATGCCATTGCCCACATGGGCCGATCAATGGGATGGGATGATCCCGCAGCATTTATCTCGGCGATCGAACAGACACAGGCCCTTGTGCAGTCGTCGTTCGAACGTCTGTTTGCAGGTGTGACTGCTGAAGTCCCCGTCGGCACAGAGCCGCCTAGCCGCGAATCCCGCCGTGATCGGCTGCTCGCCAAGGCGCAGACCATCGCTGCACTCACCGCCAATCCCGAACAGACGTTATCGCGGCTGACCACCCTTCTCGAGACCATCGGCCGCAGGGCGTCGTACCTCGCATTGTTTGATGAATTTCCGCACGCCTTTGAGCGGGTTGCCCATTTGGTCAGCGCCTCAGCGTGGGCGGCCGACTACCTGCGTAAGCACCCTATTGTGTTGGACGAGTTGCTCGATGCGCGGGTGCTTGATACGCCGCCCGATGAGCAGGCCTTTCGTGCCGAGCTCTCGGCCCGCGTGAACGAGGCCCTGCACAACGGCGTGCCCGATCTTGAACGGCAAATGGATGCCCTGCGCGAGGTCCATCATGCCCACCTCTTCCGTTTACTGGTGCAGGATCTCGACGGCCGATGGCCCGTCGAAAAACTCTCCGACCATTTATCGGCGTTGGCCGACAACGTGCTGCAGGTGACACTCACGACGGTCTGGCCCACCATGACCAAACGCCACAGGCCCGATCCCCGGTTTGCAGTGATCGCCTATGGCCGACTCGGCGGCAAGGAGCTGGGCTATGCCAGCGATCTGGACCTGATTTTCCTCTACGACGACGACCATGAGAACGCCGCCGAAATCTACGCACGGTATGCCCAGCGCATCAACGTATGGCTGTCGACGGCGACACCGGCAGGAACCTTGTTTGAGATCGACCTTCGGCTGCGGCCCAACGGCAATGCTGGACTTCTGGTGACGGAGCTCAAAGGATTTATCGAGTATCAGACCCAGCATGCCTGGGTCTGGGAACACCAGGCCCTCACACGCGCACGGTTTTGCGCGGGTGACGCGACACTTGGTGCAGCATTTGAGCGTGAACGCGAGCGCATCCTTCGCCTGCCGCGGCCGGTGGAGCCGCTGCTTGAAGAGGTGCTCGCGATGCGCAAAAAAATGCATGATGGCCACCCCAACACCACACCGCTCTTTGACATCAAGCACGATGACGGTGGCATGGTGGACATTGAATTTATTGTCCAGACGCTGGTGCTGCGGTACAGCCATGCCCACAGCACGCTCACAGGCAACCTAGGGAATATCGCGTTGCTGAGAATCGCGGGCGAACTCGGATTGATCGACCCCGGCCTGGCGTCGCAGGTCGCCAACGCGTATCGCGACTACCGCAAACGTCAGCATGCAGTGCGGCTGCTGGGCGCAGAATCCGCTCGGGTGGCGCCTGAAGAATTTGCACAGGCCCGCGCGGCCGTGCGCTCGCTCTGGGCATCGGTCTTTGCCCAGGCGCCCACGGTCGTACGTGATCTACAGGATATTCATCACCGCTAGCTGGCCAATCACGTACACCGCCAGGCCCGCCAGCATGGACATGCCCATGTGGCGGCCAAACCACCACGACACCACCACGGCACACGCCGCAATCAACCGTGGATCCAGGGCCAGACTGATCGCCCCCTGCGGTGCGAACAATGCAGGCGCCACAATGGCGGCGATGGCCGCCATGGGAGCAAAACGCAGGGCACGTTGAAGCCGATCCGGCAGCCGCACCGGGCGAGGCCAGACCACCAAGGCGGACCGCGTCATAAGCGTCATGACCCCCAGCCCCAGAATGGCAGCCCAGATGTAGAACTCATGTGCCATGTGATGACGCATCCTTCCGTTTATCCATCCACAATGCCACCAAGACCCCGGCGAGCACGCCCAACAACAGGCCAAGATTCAGCGGTAACGAGACTGCGAGAAGCGCCACAACGCCTGCAGTTACCGCACAGACCAGGCCTGCACGATCACCAATCATGGGAAGCAACATTGCAAGCAATGCCAACGTGGCCACAAACTCTAGGCCCCAGGCTGTTGGCACCCACTGCGCAAGAAAAATTCCAGCAATCGATGCGCTCTGCCACACGGTCCAATTGACCACAGCCGCCCCGCGAAAGTACGCCACCGGCGCTGGCAACGAAGGGCTGGCGTTCTGCCCTGGATCCTCGCGAAGCAAGGCCGGAGCGGGCCGTGCAGCAAGGCTGCTGGCATCAAAACGGCGCAGCAACTCCGCCGAGAGAATGTCCACGTTGCCAAAGCCGTGCACCGCCCGCTTCAGCCAGGAGAAATGACGAAACACCGGCGCAATCACCACCGAGTACATGACAAAACGCAGATTCACAATGAGTGCGCTGGCCCAGATGATGGCCAACGGCGCACCAGCCGCCAGCAGCGGAAGGCTGGCCAGCTGGGCCGATCCCGCATAGACCACCAGGGTCATGCCCAGGGCCTGCCACGCCGACAGGCCCGATTTCACCATGGCCACGCCTGTCACCAGGCCCCAGGTCGACATCGCCACCAGTCCGGGAAGCATGTCACGCACGCCAAGCCGCGCCCAGGGATCACGAAACAGAAGAATCAGACGCTTCACAGGCGCGTCCACCGTCGAGAGCAGCTCATCGGCCGATTGTAGAACGGGGCCGTCCGCTAAAATCGAGGTTTACTTTTCTGTGTTTAGGGGCGTCGTATGTCAATGGCCGATCGCGATGGCTGGATCTGGATGGATGGGCAGTTCGTGCCGTGGCGCGATGCCAAAATTCATGTACTCACCCACACATTGCATTACGGGATGGGCGTGTTCGAAGGTGTTCGCGCCTACAAGACCGATGCAGGACCGGCCATCTTCCGTCTGAAAGAGCACACTCAGCGGCTGCTGAACTCGGCCAAAATCTTTCAAATGCGGGTGCCATTCGATGCCGCAACCCTTGAACAGGCACAACGCGATGTGGTCAAGCGCAACCAGCTGGAGTCGTGCTACATCCGGCCGATCGTCTGGATAGGCTCTGAGAAACTTGGTATCGGTGCGCGTGAGAATAAAATCCACGTGTCGGTCTCCGCCTGGACATGGGGCACCTATTTAGGTGAAGAGGGCCTCACCAAAGGCATCCGTGTGAAGACATCTTCATTTACACGCCACCACGTGAACGTATCACTGGTGCGCGCCAAGGCCAGCGGCTATTACATCAACTCCATCTTGGCCAACCAAGAAGTCACCGCACATGGCTACGACGAGGCCTTGCTGCTCGATACCGATGGCTACGTGTCCGAGGGCGCTGGCGAAAATGTATTTATCGTGCGCAATGGCAAGCTCTACACACCCGACCTGGCCTCCTGCTTAGATGGCATTACACGCGACGCCGTGATGACGCTGGCACGTGATCTCGGCATCGACATTGTGGAAAAACGGATCACGCGTGACGAGATGTACTGTGCCGACGAGGCCTTCTTCACAGGCACGGCCGCCGAAATTACCCCCATACGCGAGCTTGACGACCGTCCGATCGGAAACGGCGTGCGCGGGCCCATTACGGAAAAACTGCAGTCGCTCTTCTTCGATGTGGTTGCAGGAAAATCGTCCGCGTATCGCCACTGGCTGTATCCGGTGTAATGTTTCGTTAACGCCACATCTCACCTGCTCACCCATGTCGGATTCCCACGCCCCTTCATCTGCTGCACCCGTGCTGCTGAAAGCCACGGACCTTCCGGCCTACTGCCCGAACCCCAAGATGCCCTTGTGGAACCACCATCCACGCGTGTTCCTCGATGTCACCCATGAGGGTATTGCCCGTTGCCCATACTGCGGAACGGTCTACCAGCTTGAACCAGGCAGCGGCCCCCACGGACACTGAACATCGCGACGTACTGGTGATCGCGCCCCAGTGGGTGGGCGACGCCATCGTGGCACTGCCGCTGATCTCCGAGCTCGCGCGGCACCATAGCGCTGTCGATGTGCTGGCCGTGCCGGCCGTCAGCGCGGTATTTGAATGCGCGCCCTGCGTGCGACGCGTGATTACCGTGCCGTTTGCGCACGGCAAACTCCAGTGGGCATTGCGACGTCAGACGGCCCGGGGACTTCGGGGCCGCTACTCCACGGCCGTGATCCTGCCGAACTCTTTGAAGGCCGCGCTCATTCCTTGGTTGGCGCGCATTCCACTGCGGCGGGCGCTCACCGGTGAGTTTCCCCGCCGGCTACTGCTTACCGATGCACGATGCCCGCCCACCGCGCGGGCCGAGAATGCACATCGCAACAGCCGTGTCTCCATGCTGGACCAATACTTATGGCTCGCGCCCACTCCCCTGCCTCAGGCCAGCATTGATCGTTACGGCACCCATCGGCCTCGCATGACACTGCCCGACAACGTGTCGCTGGACGAAGACTTCCCCAACGCGCCTGCCCACTCGAAGGACCCTGGTCTGCTTGCGCTGTGCCCGGGTGCAGAATACGGACCCGCCAAACAATGGCCAGCCGAACATTTTGCGGCTGTCGCCAATGCATGGTGCGCACAGTCCCCCCACCACCGGGTGGTGCTGATCGGCGGCCCCAAAGAAACAGGCATCGCGGCGGAGATCGCCCGGCAGTGCGACCGCCCCGAACAGCTCATCTCTATGGCCGGCAAGACCACACTGCTGCAAGCGTTTGCATGGATTGCTCGCGCAGGTGCCGCGGTGAGCAATGATTCGGGGCTTATGCATGCAGCGGCTGCGCTGGATGTTCCGGTGATCGGTGTCTTTGGCTCAAGCGATCCGCTCCACACGCCGCCACTGCATCCCCGGGCCAGGGCGCTGTCACTCTCGCTGCCGTGCAGCCCCTGCTTTCAGCGGACCTGCCCCCTCGGCACAACCGCCTGCCTTCGCGACCTCTCAGCCGAACAGGTGATTACGGCCTTGCGCGCTCAAGCCGCTCCCGCCTGAGCATGGCCCGCATGGTGGCCAGACGCGCGTCCACCTTGGATAACGTGACAAAGTCTGCATCGGCTGCGGTTCGCGCCAAGGTCAGCTGCTCCACGGCAGCTGCATAGGCCCCCAACAGGGCGTAACGCTCGGCCACCGCCGCATGCTGGGCGGTTCGTTTTCCTTGGGCCGCCTCTGCGCGCGCCAGCCATTCCCACGCAGCAGGATCCCACGGCCAACGCTGCGTGATTGCGCGTGCGCGCTGCGCAATCCCACCGGCCGGTGCCGCGACCGAGAGTAATGCTTCAACCGCTGCCCGCTGAATCGCCCGCGATTGGGGATGTGCTGATGTCACGGCCTGGACCATATTTTCGACCTCTGTACGATCACCGGCCAGCATTGCAATACGCAGCCGCACATGGTCCAAAAGCGATGCCACCGCGGGAAGGGCCCCTGCGCGCTGCGCGCTCGCAGCGGCCTGGCGATGGTGCTCCAGAGCACGCGATGCATCGCGCTCGGTAAGTGCAATCCACGCCAAACCAAAATGAATAGCGCCAGTACGCTCTTCGTATGCCGTTCCACGGCCGGCAGCGGACGGCGCAGCAAGTTGCAGCTCAAGCCGCTGTTTTGCCTGTCGCAGCCCATCGACTCGCGTGTCGGCCAAGGCCATCAGTTTCGCGCGCAGCCAGTCATAACCCGGCTGACCCTGCACAGAAGCGCTCGCACTTGCGTGACGAAGATTCGGGTCGCTTTGCAAACGCGATTGAATATCAGCGATGCGCTCCGTCGTGAGCGGATGGGTACGCAGGTAGGCCGGCGCGTTGTTGTCGTAGAGGCGGCCGGCTTGGCTCAGCCGTTCAAACATGGCTGCCATCGACTGAGGATTCACACCGGACTCACTCAAAATCTGCAGCCCCACCCGGTCGGCCTCACGCTCTGCATCTCGCGAAAAAGCCAGCTGATCTCGAACGGCCACGGTCTGGCCAAGTGACAGCACGCCCATGGCGGCATCCGGACTGGACTTGGCCGCCATTGCAGCCAAAAGCGCTGCGGCAATCATGACGGCAGAGCTCTGCCGACTCTGGCCAAACATACGCGCAATATGGCGCTGCGTGACGTGGCCAATCTCGTGGGCCAACACCGACATCACTTCGGCCTCACG
>JACCDK012075621.1_pt1 | contig 81115 bp, 71 predicted proteins | sample 7445871 | NCBI WGS metagenome assembly JACCDK01 (sample SAMN15323436, study PRJNA562643) | freshwater metagenome | isolation source: river surface water | place: USA:Blue River Watershed | collected 2017-08-15 | reverse complement strand
CAGGGTATGAACCAGGGTATGAACCAGGGTATGAACCAGGGTATGAACCAGGGTATAGACTTAGGTGGTGATAATGCACCATGTGTGTCATCTAAAGATAAAGTTATGAACTTAATTTCACAATATAGTACTTCTGAAAAAGTTAAAATGGAACAAAGAATAAAAGATCATTTAGACACTATTGATGACTTTGTTAAATTCATGACTGATAAAAGTGAAAAATTCTTACAACAGATTGAAAGTGTCGCAAGAAGAGAATATGATACACTTATAGCAATGGTTAAAGCTTATCCTAGTGTACCTGAAACAGAAAGAAAAAAGACTAGATCAGAAATCAAAAGATTCTACCATAAGTTTATAAAAGTTTTGAGTTCCAAGGCTACTAACTATTTTATTTTCATCAAGAATTTTTATGTTAAAGATGGTCGTAAAAAGGTAAGGGAAGTGAATGATTACTTGATGAAATATAGCAACATTTCAGAAGAAACAATACATCTTATTCCAAAAGGATACTTTGAAATAGCAAAGAGATTTGATGATCTTAATAGAAATTTTCATAATGTAAATACTGAATATTATAAAAAATTAGATGGTTATATAGAGACATATGCTGGTGCTGGTAATTTCAATATTTTAGATGATGATATTCGTGTTAAATTTGTATCAGAAGTAGAGGATATTCAGTGGAGGATTGCTAAGTATATTGCTAAATTAAAATCTTTTTATAGATTAAATTACAGCATGGCTGACCTCATATTTGATACACAATTTTTAATATTATATATAATTAAAGGCGTAAGAATTGGATTTGCGTATTTGGCTTTATTCTTAGCAACTAAAGTCTTTACACCTATTTATGAGGAGACTGTATATGATAAAAAAGAAAATCCACCTTCATTATTGAAATTTTTATTGATATTCATGGGTGTTGACTTGGCTTTAAATGTATTCATATTAGTGGTCCTATTCCTTCTAAAATTCTTGTTCAAGACAGATGATAATACATTCCCCATTGATAAATATTTATTCACTAAGTATTTCATAGATTACTTTGTCAGCATGTTATTCCTGTTTGCAATTGCCTTATTGATTGGTCAAGTTGTGATGAATAAAAAATACTTCAAATATAAATATGAAGGACTACGAGCTGTAAGAGCTTTTCAAGATATTGTATTCTATATTGCAGCAGTGTTGTTTGTATTCCCTTACTTCTGGTTATTTTAAATACTTTTGTAGTATAAGATATACAACACTGTCATTTTGTTTTATACTTCTTTGTATCAAATATAGTATATCATCATATTCTAGTTTTGTATGTACTATATGAAATATTTTTTCAAATTCTCTATAATCCTTATGTGAAATTAGATAATTTAGATAACTAACTGGGTCATTAATGATATATTTATCAATTTCTTCCTTAGAACCAATAGTTAAATTATTAAAAAAATGAATAATATCCATTTGGTACTACTAAGTTTATTTAAATACTTTATTTTTGAAAATAAGTAATCAAATTTATTTTTACATATTTAACAATAAATTACTCATATAAATTATGTTATCATATAGACAGGTGTTTACAAAAAAAACATCAGCTAGACTTGTATATGCTAAAGCACAGAAGGATGTTGGAAAAAATATGAAAATTCTTCCTAAGAATGAAAAACAACAAAAATATATAGATATGTTATCTAGTGATAACCCTTATATTGTTATTGCAACTGGTAGTGCAGGTACTGGTAAAACATTATTAGCAACACATATTGGTGTAAAGAAATTGATTCAAAATGATGTATCTAAGATTGTAATCACTAGACCAGCTGTGAGTGTAGATGAGCAACATGGATTTCTTCCTGGTACTCTTGAAAAAAAAATGGAACCTTGGATTCGACCAATTTTTGATGTATTGAGCTTACATTTTCCTAAGAACAAGATTGAAAGCATGATGATGGAACAAGTGATTGAAATTTGTCCTCTTGCATACATGAGGGGGCGAACATTTGATGATGCTTGGATCATTTGTGATGAGTCTCAGAATACTACAATTAATCAAATGATGATGGTATTGACAAGGATTGGTAAAGATAGTAAAGTGGTAATTACTGGTGATCCGAATCAATATGATAGAGGATATAATAATAATGGTTTATCTGATCTGATACAAAGGGTAGAATATCAAGATATTAAAGATAATATTGGAATTATTGAATTCACAGAAGATGATGTTGAGAGACATCCTGTAATTCCTATTGTATTGGATCTTTATAAAACAAGATGATATTTATGCTACTAGTTCTTTTATAATTTGAGTAATTTTTTCTTTACTTGCGCCCCTGAATTCTGTATATTTCTGGCCATTTTTGTATGCTATAAAAGTTGGCATAGCTTGAATACTAAGATGAGCTGCTACATCTTCAGCCTCTTCTACATTAACCTTTACAAAACATATATGTTTATTAATACTAGAATCTGCTAATTTATCAAGAAATGGTGCAATCATCTTACAAGGACCACAAAAATCTGCATAAAAATCCACAAGTATAGCTCTAGTTTCTTCTTCAATTAAAGATTGATATTGTTTTAGATTTTGAATATGAATAATATTATCTGACATTTATTTTATAATTAAAAATAATTTGAAAAAATCCACGCAATTTCGAAAATTTTTATTGTTTATTAATATAAAAATGAACGCTTCTCAAACCAATACTAATATGCTTTCTTCTGGACTAAGTGGTGGATTTAATGATTTAAGTGTTGATGCAGCTCCTTCTATGATGTCTACAACAACTGGTGGTGCCAGGAAATCTGCTGCTACCAAGAAATCTCTTCCTAAAAAAATGACTCTATGTGGACGTGAACGCCTTGTTTACAAGGAAGGTCGTTCATGTTATGTCACCATCAATAAAGAAAAGGTACCTCTAAGTAAGGCAAAGGAAATGGATAAGGTATACAAGAAGGAGAAAAAGGAAAAGACACAAAAATCCAAACGTACCACAAAAAGGACTAAAGTCTAAATATTACAATGTAAATGTTTTTGCCTTCTTATTTTTTACATGTAAATGTTTAAGGAATTACACTTACAGTCTTATAATACACCATAAAATATAAAAAAACATAAAAAACACTAAAAATGTAAATAAAAAAGCGGTAAATAAGGGGAGGGGGGGGGGAAAATGTAAAATAGAGTTTATATAAATTCAGAAAATTTTCAAAAACTTTTAAAAATTAAAGAAAAAAATTCCAAATTTATACAAACTTTTGTTGTTATATTATGAAAAAAAAAGTCAAAGAACACCATGATTATGGTTTTGTAAATATCAACAAAGTAATTTTCTATTTTCATCCAATGCGGCCTCGATTTCAACAACGTAAGGATTTTGTCTAAGCTTTGAATCATTATTATGAATCCAATCTAATACTTCGGCAAGTTTATGCTCGTTTTCTTTCAATTCATGAATGTTCATATCTTCAAATACTTTATCTTTATGATTGACTTTGAAATTTATAAATATTCTATATAATTGATCTATTACTTTTTTCATTGCTGAAATAGAGGGAAATGTTTTCCACTTATCATCATCATATATCTCCATTAGATCTCGTTTTATACTTTTTATCCTGACATTGTGATTTTCTGGATAGTCTGGATCGCAATGAAGATTTTCGAACAATGTTCTGAATTCCAAGTTCATAAATGTACTTCTTATAAGATCCAGTGGAATGGCATCTAGGTTTTCTTGACCAAAATTTCTTTTATTATTTTCAGATTGGTAATTAATATTAATAGTATGATTATTTATAATACCATTATTTGTTGTATTACTTACAAGTTTATTAACCTCTCTTTTTACTATTTCCTCAAGTATATCGTACAAAGGTGCACTATTGAGTGGCTCTATGATACTCTTACACACTTTCTTATGTTGATATTTTCCTTGACGACTCCCAAATTCTTTATTACATTTATCACACTTGTATGTTTTACCTTGGAATTCTCGTTTTGTAATTTCTAAAATCAAAGTATCAGTGGTAATATCTTCGTTGTTTACAATACAAGGGTTTTTTCTTTTAAGATGTCGTATCAAATCACCTTTTTGTACAGCGGTATATCCACAACGTCTACATTCCATAGTATATTATAATTACATTATCTAGAGTTATTTTCTTATATATATTACAATGTAAATGTTTTTGCCTTCTTATTTTTTACATGTAAATGTTTAAGGAATTACACTTACAGTCTTGTAATATACCATAAAAATAAAAAAATCATTAAAAACACAAAAAATGTAAATAAAAAAGCGGTAAATAAGGGGAGGGGGGGGGGAAAATGTAAAATAGAGTTTATATAAATTCAGAAAATTTTCAAAAACTTTTAAAATTAAAGAGATTTTTTACTTTTTTTATTGGATATCTTTAACATCCATACTACAAAACTTATAACATATAATGTAACAGTAAATTAAATGGAAGCAATAATATATTCATTAATAGTGGCAATGTTTTGGGGTTTATCACCCATCATACACCGTTATGTGCTGAAGCAGGGCATCACAAATCAGCTAATTTTGCTTATTTCAGCATCAGTATATTTCATTTCGGTGTTATGCTATGTGGCTCTAAGTGGACAAACATCAAACATATTTGTAAACATAGAGAGGAAACACATAATAATGATAGCTTTGATGACATTCTTTGGATTGTTTATAACAAATATAATATATCTCAAAGCATTAAAAAAAACAAAGAATACTCACCTTGTTGTGGTGATAATGGCCATGTACCCCATAGTTACATTACTGTTAGGACTTTTTATATTAAATGAAAAGCTGACAACATGGGGTTACATAGGCTTCATATTGGTCATGATGGGTATAGGAATAATGATAATGTCAGGTGAAAAATAACTGTAACAGTTATGTCTTAAGACACTCATTAAGATTGATTTATGAATAGCTTCCTGTTTTCCTCCATTACACATAGTAGCTCATTTTTCACTTCATTAGATTTTTTTGATAAACTTTCAATTTCATCAAGCTCTTTGATTAGTTCCTGAAATTCATTTTCTGACATATCTTCCAATGCCTCATGTTTGTATTTTCTTCTGAAGTCATCAAATATAGAAAATAATCTTGACATTATATATCCTTTAAACCATTTTTGTAATAAGTAATTTTCCATTTATCATCAAAATACATCACAGTGAAGATTCTCAAATAAATCACGAAATCGTAAATTCATAAAGCAACTCCTTACAAACTCATGAGGGATAGCATTCATATTTTCATATCCAAAATTTTTAATGATACTATTTGTATCCCTTGTTGTGTTTATATTTCCATTATTGATAATATTATTATTAATTGTAATTCAACCTTTCTAAGTGTTGAACCCTTCTATTTAAATCATCAAAAACAACTTTTGACACTGTGATATTTTCAGTAAATTTTTTGGGACATGTTCTAATATGCCTTGATCTATTCTGCCAATGATTGAATTTTTTATGACAAAACTTACAATCATATGTTCTATCATTGTATATAGGATTAGGTAATAGTTCTTCAATATATGACTTTATAGATATACTATCATTTATTATATCACATGGGGTTTTTCTTCTTAAATGTTGTAATAGGTTGCTTTTAGATATAAAACTGTGACCACATCGTTTACATTCCATTTTCATAAGATGTTCTATTACTTTTATATCATTTATAAAATAATCATTTAATGATTCTTCAGAATCGTCAAATGATATTCATTTAATGATTCTGATAAAAAAAATAACATTATTACTACATTATGGTATTGATATTATTTTTTACAATAAATTACATACACCATAGCATCATCAAATGATATGAGGGGGGGGAAAATGTAAAATAAAGTTTATATAAATTCAGAAAAATTTCAAAAACTTTTAAAATTAAAGAGATTTTTTTGCAATGAATTCTGGAGCACTACGTGAAACTACGTGAAACTATGTAAAGTAAGAAATGGATTTTTTACTTTCAACAGCATGGTCTAAAATAGGATCAGGATAACCAATATTAAACAACTTATGGTCCTTGTACCATTGATGAATTGATTTATTAGGAACATTAATTAATATAGGTATCCATTTTTTAATGAATACACAATCTTTATCAAATTTAATAGATTGTGTCCAAGGGTTGAATATTCTGAAATATGGTTGAGAATCTGCACCAATACTCCCTGCCCATTGCCATCCTCCACTATTTGAAGCCGGGTCATAATCAACAAGTTTAGTCGCGAAATATTTTTCTCCAAGACGCCAATCTATCATCATATCTTTTGTCAAGAACATTGCTACAATCATACGAAGTCTATTATGCATATAACCGGTTTTATTCATACATATCATTGCCGCATCTACAAAAGGAAAACCCGTCTTTCCATCGCACCATTTCTTGAAGTTTATATCATTCTGTGGCCACTCAATATCTTTATATTTCAGTTTCATAGGATAGTTTAAACCTTTATTTCTAATTTGTCCCTCTAGAACATGAGGTATATTATTAGTCACATTAGCATAAAACTCCCTCCAAATCAGTTCCCTAACAAGTCCATGAGATGGACCATAAGCATTTATACATTCCCAAAATACCTCCCTAATGCTCACACATCCAAATTTGAGATATGGACTTAGCTTTGTTGTCTTATTCATGGAAGGATAATCACGTTCTTTATCATATTTGGCAAAGAAACCACTTCTAATCTTTGATATAATATGAAATGCTTCATCACGTCCACCTTTCAAGTCTCTTTGAGGAGTGATGCCATCTATAAATTTTCCAATATTTTTAATACTTCCTTGAATTTTTGCTGTGTATATTTTTGCTCTAATATCTTTTGTAGGATGAGGTACTAATTTCAAATTTGCAATACATTTACGATAAAATGGTGTATATACTTCATAATCTTTTCCTGAATCTGTTTTTATTTTAAAGTCATATAAGACATAATCATTATATGTGATTACAGGTATTTTATTAGAATCACACCATTGTCTTACAGATTCATCACGTTTTTTAGCAAAAGGTGTAAAATCAGTATTAAAAGCTATACAATTTATACTTACATTCTTCAAAAGCTTAGATAATACTTCAATATCTTCTCCATATAAATAACAAAGCTTAGAATCCAGATATGAATTTAGGTTAGATAATGATTCAATCATAAACTCAACACTCGGAACACTGTAATATGGGTTGACTGATTTATCTATTTGTTTTGGATTAAATATGAAAACAGGTAGAATATCATATTCAGGATAAGACTTTTTGAGCAGTGTAAGTGCAGTATTATCTACTATACGAAAATCCCTACGAAATATGAATATATTAACAATATCTTTCATATATTTTTTAGACATGTTTTATTATAGTCCTAGGAAAATATCAAAAAGTTGTCGAACATCTTTATATGAATGGTAAACCCAGAATTTATGAATTCCTAAGCAATTTACATTAATAACTTGTTCCATAGAAAAATAGGTTGCGTCTTCTCTCTTTGGTACCTTTGCACCTACTTTATCAAGATATTTAACAAAAAATACATCTTCAGGTATTCTATTAATATTATTATAAAAACATTCAAGTTTACTATCACCATACTTCTCACATATATCAATCATAGTTTGTATGCTTCTCAATGATAATCCTCCATTTCCCACCAGCCTTTCTGATAAGTTATCTTTTATATATTTATTATCTGGTATATCCGCCCATGGTGCTCCTACATAATCGTATTCCAAGAATTTTTCAATACCTTTACGAATGATAATACCATCATCTTGTATAACTAATGCTTTTTCATAGCCTAATTCTTTTAAAGATGACCATAAATTAATATCTTCTAGTATATCATTATATATATCAATATCAAATCGTTTTTCAATAAGAGGGTGTGTTTGTATAATACAACAAGGTAGATTGGTTTTATAATAATTTTGAGCTTGACTTGATGTAATAATTAAAAGATGCCATTTTCCTTCGGTATTCATCAATGCACTTTTGGCTGATATTAGTGATAATTCATTCTCTCTTGTATCCACTAAAATTATAATATTTTTACTTTGTTTTGGTGAGATAGAGATATATTTATTAAAACTTTCCTGATGTTTTTCATTGTATCTATATATAAAGTCAATAAAGAGTAGATTATTATTGATAGAAAATTTATTTTTTGTTGGACATATAAATTTTGTATGATAAGTCCAGTATTTTGTTGTATTGAATAATTTGTAACCACTCTTACAATCTTTATATATTATTCTATCATATTTATATTCATATTCATATTCATGGGTTGGTAGTACTTTATCACCAAGTTGTATACATATATTATGTTCAGGTTGAATAGCCAAGCCTTTAAAAGATGTTTGGTTATTACAAATAGTAATACATAGTGGTGATATGCATGGGAGTAGGTGATGATAATATGGTGTCAATTTATATGAAAAAATATCCAATCTATCTGATAATTCTTTGGAAGATAATACAATACATTTCTTATCTAAAGCTTTTTGGATATTATATATAATATCTTCAGCTAATTTGTAGTCTTTATAATCTGTATTCTTGATATCAACAACAATAATAGGATGATTCATTAATTTCACAAGAAAATATATATCAGAATATATAAGATGTGAAAACATATGATATGAATTAATATATGGTTTATCATTTATTATTGGAACTGTAATTGCAACTTTGAATGCAGTTACTGGATTATGATTATCAATATTAACTTCCATTATAGATTTATTAGCTTTTATGCATTTGAAAAAAGAGAATAGTAAATTATCTCTATCCTCTATATGTATTTTATATCTAAATTCTAATTTGTTTATGACACTTTGCTTTATAAATTCGTCATTATTTATTTGTTTAATCTGTTCATTAGCAAACTTTCCAAATTCTATAATGTTAATTTTGGTTATCAACCCTACTTTTAGGACTAATAAGGTATTCAAAAAAAGTTCTATAACTTTGGAATCAAGTGCTATAGGTTTTGTAAGATCTATTGATAGATTATGTACAAAAGATTTAAAGTCAAGAGGAGATGGATATGATTTAAAAATATATTTCCATAACAAACAATAGAAAACATTTAGACGATGGGCTTGATGGCCTAAAATCTTATTCTGATCGATTTCATTAGTGTCTTTATTCAGAAAGGTATTTTTAGTTTCTTTATCAAAATCGATATCAAAAATATTATATAAGAAGTGGTCAAGTAACATTTGATAATAAATATTATTTTGATCTTAAGTAAAAAAAATCTACTTAATGAATAAATGGGAGCTTCACCATCTCAACCAGTTAAACCCAAGCCCGTAGTACCAAATATTTCACCTAGTAAGGTACAAACAGCAAATGCCAAATTAGTAAAACAAGCTCTGGAAAAAGGTGATCAACTATTTTTAGAAAAAGATGTTAGGGATAAAATATCAGAGGTTAGTGATATATTTAGTGCATTTTCCAAAGACGATCATAATAAATTATTACGATATGTTGATAGTATCAATCAAAGTTTAAAAATGAGTGGAAATGAAACCTTTGAGTTATCTGAGCCCATAAAAAAATCTTTAATGGAATTTCATAATGCAATACTAACAGGACTAGATACAGCCACAATGTCAGATGAAGGAAAAGATGCCAAATACGTAGAGATAATGAGTAATAAATCAAATAATATGGAAAGTATATTTAAAATCTTAGGAGATCATTATGGTAAAGATCTTGAAGAAAAAAAGAATTTTATCATGCGGTCACAAGGAATCGCTGATAGTAAAGAGATGCAAGGTAATATTGAAACAATCATGAATAGTGTAAAAGGACTAAAGGTAAAGTATAAATTTTTTGAATATAAGTATATAGAATTGAACATTTTCTTGATTTTATTTATACAACAAGTATACAAGTCAATGGATGCTTTTGTAAATAATATAGTTGCTTTCAATAAACAGCGTGATTTTACACGTGAACAACTGATAAAAGATACATTGAAAATAATGTTAGATGTATTAACAGCAGCAGACTTGCAAATTAATCCTAATGATTTTGACCATATAACAGGTATGATGGATAAGTTGAAAATTCATATGGATAAAAAAAATAATGAACTTGATACAAAGATGAGAGATCTTGTAGATGTTACTTCAAATAACTTATCAGGATTTCTGGATGCCATGTCAGATACTACAAAGAAACAAATGTATGAGCAACTCAAAGGAGATCCTAGAATAGAGAGTATGAGAGGAGGATTTGTAAGAGATGGCTCAATGTTTCCACAAGCATTCTATGATTTGGATAAAGTAGACCTACCCCCTAATGCAACTGAAATTTAATTGGTTTCCAATGCATTTCCAATCCATTTCAATCCATTTCATAAAAAAACATATATCCATTTTCTATTAAGTCTCCTACGCACTCAGGTTTGATTTGATTAATACTTTCATCATCTATCAAGAACCATTTATTTTTATTTTTATTTTTACATGCTGCAATATAATGACCTGAATGAAATGCTCCCGAATGTAGCGCTACGCTTTTTAGTTCATATTGTAACTTATTGGGACTAATAGAAAATGGTTTCATATCTAGATATTCGGGTATAATAATATGATTACTAATTTTTTTTAAATCAGATGAGAATCTTTTCAAAGATATAATGAGAATCTTTGGTAATCTCCAAAGTTTTATAGTTTTCTTGCTTTTGGTACATTTTGAACAATTGTCACATTTCCATGTATTCTCTCTGGTATCTTCATTATTATTAACAAAATCTTCATTGAGTAAGTTAGCAATGCATTCTACTAGAGATGTATCTGGTATAACTGGAACCATTATATTCATAAATATCTCATAGTTATGATGAATCTTCTCACAATTTCCACATACAATCTGAGAAATTATTTGGCCATAAAAAAAATCTTTCAAAGGAGAATAATCATTCTTGTTAGATAAATACCAGTTATAATCCATCTTTTTCCTTTGATTATCATATGATGATTTATTATATGATTTAAATACGGGTTTATATGGTTTACATACTTCTGCATTTATTTTATCAATTAAGATTGTAATAAATTCATTTATATCATTTTGTTCAAATACATTTAATATATCATGCATTTTAATATGCAGACCTTTGAGTAGTTCTTTAGGCATAACTGTTTGATCATTTATCCATAAATCTTTATAAACATTTTCTAAATGTTCTAAAATATTATTATCTTGTGTATTGAATTTTTTTTTGTATTTTCCATCCAAAACAAAATTAAGAAAAATATTACAATATCCTAAACTCTGAATTATGGTATTAATATAACATGTATTACCCATATTATAAATCCCTTTCATATTTATATTAGATCATGCAAGCTTTTCTTAAGTTATTTTATAATCTTGAAGAACTCAGTTATTTCTCTATTACCCACCTTTTTATTATTTAATTTATTGAGTATTGGATCGAAGAGTAATTTTTGTGCTTCAGTTTCTCTCAAATCATTAAGGCGATCTTTCACCTTTTTCATATCACCATTTTTATCAATTACTAGTTTTTTTTCAATATCCTTAAAGTAATCATTTCCTTTTTTATAACCATCTAATGTTTCCAGTGTCAAAGCATATAATTGAAGAACAGGTTTCATGATCTGATTTGTGATATAGAATTCATAATCTGGCTTTAATGACTCTTTACGAATATAGTCTGGATGTTCTATACGATTACCTTGTAATATTTTTTCACCTTTCTTATTGTTACATTGAATATAAACGAATGGAATTCTATCATTTACCATAGGCTTATTTCCAGGGTCTCTTTCGCCCATACGCTCAGCTAATACTTTATGGGCAATTTTTTCCGGATCTTTATAATCAGCCCGTAATGATTTAGTAATTACTAAGGATTCAAGTGGAAACTTACCATTAATGAGATCATTCAAGTTCAACTGTAAGAAGTCAATTGATTTTCTAACATCTTGTTCATTCAAGATGATATCAATAACGCCACCATAAATATGCTTGACGATAGGAGCATTATCACGTCTTTTCAATGCAATACCCATACTATTCATTTTACATTTTGTATCATCATTTTCATATTTATTTGCACAGTATCGCTTCTTTGAAAATAATATGAAAGGATAGAATGTTTTCTCGTATTCTAGATCATGAGGTGCCTTTAAGAATTTTTTGAATTTACTAGAAGCTTCTACTGCAGTATTGATAGATGCCATGATGGCTTCCTTACCTTTCAAAGGATTTCCATCCTTGTCTTTATTTGGGAAGATCGTGAATATAGAGTCTGTATTTTTACATACAATGGAACCAATGCCTCCTTGAAAAACACCTTCCGTTGTTTCAATATCGTACACGTACTCTTCATCATCCGAATATCCCAAGTTGATAACTTCCATAACCTTATTTTTTAATTTTTTATAATATTGTTGGCTTGTGCTTGTAATATAATATATATCATCATCTCTATTCTTGCTTATATTAATACAAACGTTTTTCCATCCTAGAGATATCATTAGGTAATATAATCCTTGTGAACCAATCTTCCCTTTACATGCAAAGGTTTCCTTGCTATTCAGAATATTTAAGTTATCTGTTCCTAAATAACCCTGCATAAACCATAATCTAATATTATATGATGCATTAAGTATAATAGTTGGTATTTTCTTGCAATCATTATTTTCATAGAACAAAGTCTTGTATTTCTGAATTATACAAGGATTGCATGGACTGCATAATACAAGCTTATAAACCCCCGAAGAATTCAAGGTATCTAATATTTTAAAGTCAAGTGCTTCTATAAATTTTAAATATTTCTCGGCTTTTTCAAGTAACTGAAGATTTGAATGGCTTATACTCCATGTACTTCCATCGAAACAACTACCAGCTCCAAAAAAGAAACCAAAAATCCAAGCCTCAAATTTATCAATATTAATATCATGACTATGGTATTCTGTAGGAAAGCTATGCATAATTTCTGTATCACCTACTATGCATTCATCAGGTTTTATTTGATTTCCATTGATATCAATGATAGAATGGTCTTGGGTTACATCTACACATCCTTGAAGAGTATTGACCCTAAATAATTCTTTTTTTGCTTTATGTCTGATTACTTTGTTAATATTAGCCCATTTTCCATTTGTCCATACTTGTGCTTTAAACTCACCTTGTTCCTTATTAGTTGATGTTTTATCCCATGGTTTGAAATTACTGTATTCCTGCCATTGGTTACAAAGCGTTTGGATGGTTTTTATATCAATAGTACCATCACAATACCTGATCAAAAGAGGGGTATCATGTGTTACACTATCTCCATACACTATTTCTGCAAGGTAATTTTCTTCTAGAAATTGTTTAGCCATTAGGATCATTTTCCTACCTGTTGCTGTGGTACAAGCAGCAATTTCTTTAAGGTAAATAGGACTCGTCCTTGCACCGATTTGTCCATATAAAGAATTAGCAGTTACTTTATAGGCAAGTTGAAGGCCATCTAGTACAGCTTTTTCAAATTCATTATAAGTATTTCCAATACTTACAACATCTTCATTCGGTACAATGGTAATAGTACCATCAACTTTCTTAAGAGTATATTGAGATTCTCCCTCATGTAAAATACCAGATACTTTATCACCATTCTTTGTAGTAATGGTTTTATATTCCATTTTCTTTCTTGTATTCTTACGGGCTTGAAGAAGTTTATTAAGAATACGTGGGATTACTCCCTTTTCATTATCAGGATACTGTACGAATCTACATACCTTTTCACCTACCTTTACTTTTTTATCATTAACATAGTCGTATACATCATACGTTATATCTAAGTAATCTACACCTGGTAAATTATCATACTTTGAATCTAAAACAATACAATCATGTGAAAGATTCTCACTGATCATACTAGATGGATATAGTGATGCGTAATCTAGTACTGATACAGGATCATCTAGATAAATACCTTCTTTCGGTGGAAGTACAATAGCACCTTCATAACCTTCTTCATCATTACTTTCACCATTACTTTCACCATCAATAACTTTGGGTTTAAAAATAGTTGGAATACAGAAGTCATCTTCACGACATTGTTTAGATACTAAACTGAAAATTTTAACACCTTGTCCTCTCATAAATATAAAGGATAATGGAACATTACATACATTCGACATACCTATATTATTCGCTAATATTTCCAGCTTCATAATAAGCTTATTACATAATGCACAATCCTGTACACAGTATTCAGCAATAGTTTTTCTATCATCAGCGTTACCTTTGAATAAACGAAAAATATCATTAGGAGAAACATCATTCTTATTCATTTTCATAAAATGATTAGCTACATTATCTAGTTTATAAGAGTCAAGTTTATGATCTCTTTGTACAACCTTCATAATATCAATAATGACACGCCCATCCATATCGATATATCGAAGTAAGTTATCCCCTAGAGCACTAGATGAAAGAGTTTTCTCGACAAATGGACAAGATTTATCAATTACTTTACCTATCTTACAAAAGGCTTCATGAATACCAAGTTCTTTCGCTCTATCATACATATAAGCAAAATCAAAACCAAAAATATTATAACCAGTTATAATATCTGGATCTATTTGAGTGATAAGATTTTGCCATTTCAATAATACCTCTTCTTCAGTAGTGCATTCAATAACATCTACATCACTTATAGGGGAACATGTACCTAGTGTAATAATATTTTTATATGAACACTCCACTTCACCGTACTTATGAATGGTTGTACCGATTTGAATTATTTGATCACCATATAATTTAGGCATAAATCCTGTCCATAAATCATCTTCATATGTACCTAATTTTCTATTAAGTGTTTTCATAATTTCATCTTTAGATGCTTTGATAACAGGTGTATATTTATCTTTTTTAAACACCAATTTACCTTTAAGAATATTTATAATATCTTCAACAGATTTCTGAAGTCTTGTAGTAACAAATTCCATATTAAATTCATCTTTTACAAACACTTTACTGAATATACCTACTTGATCGTGTTTTAAAATAGATGTTACTTCCTTAACAATGTTATCACTATTAATTTTTTCTTCATTAAATGCTTGTAACATTTCATAAGCTACTTTTTTGTAATCCTTTTTTGCTACTGGGAAGTCTCCATGACTACTAGTACATTCAATATCAAAACTAGCAATACTTATTGGTGCAATCATATCTTTTTCCATAGGTTGAATTACTTTCCAATCACAGGAGATATCATGCTTGCATGTAGTTGGTAATAAATCATAATTCTGCATGTAAGATTTAGCAGGAATTTCAATCCAACCAGATGGACTTATGTTTTTAATATGCATAAACCGAATGAAAGGTTCTATGTTAGCTTCGTAAATCTTGTATCGAATAGGACGATTATGAATTCCATGTATCTGCACTTCTCTTTGAAATATACGTTGAACAGCTCTTAATGCATTGTAAGTTGTAAAAGAAATTCTTATAAAATTGAATTTTTCGTTATTCTGGAAACCCCAGAAATCCTTCTTCTTTAGTAGCTTTGCATCCAAAAAATCATCACGGCATTGATGAGGCATCTTTGTTACAATATAATCCTTAAGTCTTTGGATAAAAAGAGAAGAAATAGAATGATTAATCTTGATAAAGAAAAAGGGCGTAAAGTTCAATACATTAACAGATACAGACTCTCCTTGTGCATTAGTTCCATAAAGCTTTATCAAATACTTCTGTTGTCCAGAATCATCTTCATCATTATAATCAAAATCAAATGCTTGCCAATTAACAATTTGAAAAGATATGGACTCCATATTCGACAGTATGTTATCATTCATAACGTCTCTTTTTTTTAAGTACTAATTCAATTTTTTTTATTCTATAAATGAAAAGAAAATGGGTTTTTCTTTCTTGGAATATTTCATTATAATACTGATTATCATCATAATACTATTCTATATTAAAAAGTATTATGGTGAAATTGAATATGTTAAATCCAAGATAGATAATAGATATTACTTGGTAAGAAAATTAGCAGATAAACAGAAAGCTTCTGATATGTTAGCCGATATAAATAAAGATTGTATTTCTCTTATAAAACATTTGATGAAAACATATCCAGATAATGTAGATATAAAGCGTTTACATAAAAACTATAATCCTGACAGTATTTCAGAGGGAAGTGCAGATAGTGGATATACATCATATTCGGTAAATAAGGGTGAAAAAATAATTTTATGTTTACGTCAGAAAGAGAATAATGAATTTGTCGATAAGAATATAGTAATGTATGTAACAATACATGAACTATCACACTTGATGACACATGAAATCGGACATACCAAAAAATTCTGGGATAATTTCCGTTTTATTTTGAAAGAAGCTGTGGAAATTGGTATATATAAAAAGGTGGACTATAGCAAGTCACCCGTTAAGTATTGTGGTATTAAAATAACATCTTCAATAATATAAACATGTTAGAAAAAACACGATATTATGTTCCAAAAATAGTGTTGAATGACGAGTCAAAGTATGTTTTTATAGGTAATTTAATGAAACCTTTACCAGTTATATGTAATAAATTGCTAACAGGAGAATCTATAACAAAACGTGATCATGAACAGCTGCAAATAGCTTTGGGAAAGAAGTATAAAAAAATATTATTGCTTGATAAAGTAGATGTTGTGTATAAACCAGAAATTATAAGACAAGATGATACTATTAATTCTTTACGTAAGAAGGTATGTATATATCTAGATATCAATAGTGTTAATAAAATATATATTTGGTATAATAGAAAGGTGAAGAACGATGCTTCAGTTATATATACTTTTATAAACAATGTTTTCAAAAAGAACTCAAATATAAAATATTCTGAGTTTGCTTCATATGTTAAGAACTATTTTGATATACATTTGACAAATTTAGATAACATGAAGTATATTGATAAAGTAGATGCATTAAAATTATTATTTGATTCTGGAGCAAGTATGGTTTCTGAATCATTATGTTTTCAGTATTCATTTGATGGATATATATCCTACTTTGCAGCGAATCCACATCAGAAAGATCGTGAAGATATAGATACATCATCATTTGTTATATCAAATACTTTTTCATTATTACTAAGCAATTTTGATATATACAATGATATCATAAATATTTATACATATAAAAAAAATATTACATCAGATATATATTTTCCATTTGATGTAAATGTGACAATAACAGCAGATGAGAAAAAGTTTATTAATAATGTATCTATACTTGAAAAAGAGATAGATGAAATAGAAGTACCATCAAATACTAATATTAACAATGTGATAAACTTCTTACATATAAAAGGTAATGATATAAATATAAATTCACAGATTGAGTTGGAAAAGTTATTTAATGCTTTTGAGACGAGTGACTCAATTCCATTTATAAAGTACAAAACATCATCAAATGTGTATTATAAAATACATAAGACATCTTTAGTAAAGATATCGAATGATGATATACAAAAGTGGACAAGAATATCTTCAACTAAAGATGATAGAAATTTCATTGTATTTAAACTAATGTATAATAATAAGTCATATTGTTCCTTTTCATTAAATACGGACTTATCTTATAATATAAAACTCAATTTGAGTATTAAAGATAATGAAAGGATAGAAAAGTTCATATCATTTATTCCAAAGTTAAATGACTTGATAGAAATAATATCTAGTATATATGAACAAAGTTACATACCTAAGATTCCAATAAAAATTATAGAAGATTCTCGTGAAACTGATGTAGTAAGAGTTGTACAAATTATAACATCATCAAGTATGAATGTTAGTGATTTAAACTTGAATCTTAACTTGAATTTTAAGAAACTTGATACAGTTATCAAGACACATATGTATCCTTTTTTCAATATTATAGATAATAAAGATAAGAGTATATTACATTTACAATATAAAAAAGTGAATAATTATACCAAGTTTTCTAATATTAGTAGTTTTATAAGTTTTAATTACTTATTACCAAGGGAAGAATTAATCCATCAGTTGATATCCACGTTTTTAATATCATCAGTAGAAGCTGAGAAGGAAATTGATTCATGGATGGCATCTAATACTATGGAACTTGAAATAAATAAAAATAAACTATATATAAAACCACGGTCAGAGACTTTAATAAATATAAAGATACGTTTGAATAGCAATATAGACTTACGTTATATGGTGAATGGTATAACAAATATGAATATATCACATGATATAGATAATTTGATTTTAAAATTACTTGTATTAACAGAAAGAAAGAAGAAAGTCAAGGTTGATGTAGAAAAGCTGGAGAAAATGGATAGTATATCTGATAATTTAGATAATCAGGATCTAACATTTGTAGACATACAATTAGATGATGATATTGATGCTGGAGTTATAATGTCAGATGATGAAGAGGATGATGATTTGAAGGCCTTACAAATGGAATTTGAGTCCGAGATAAAGGCTTTAAATGTAAAGTCTGATGATAGTAAAGAAGTCATAGTTAATAGTGGTCCAGAAAGAGTGATAAAAGTAAAGGGATATATTTTGAATAAGTTGTATGATGCTGATAGAAAATTGTTCAAGTATGAGGTACCACCTGAAAGAAAGAGAAAGGATTATGCTTCTATATGTGGTTGGACAGATAGACGTCAACCTGTAGTTGTGAATATGAATGAGCTTGAAAAAATAAATAAAGATCATCCAGATGCAATAAATGGTTATGTAAAATCGGGCAGTACACCTGAGTTATATAAAAAACATGCATATATATGTCCCAAGGTATGGTGTCCCAAAAGTAGAGTGGCTCTCTCAGATGTTGAATTTAAGAAACTAGGTAATAAGTGTCCTAATCCTAATATTGAAGAGGACCCTATTATATTCACATCTAAATCTTATTTTGGTGAAGGAGAAGGGGGTTTAAAAAAGGAAAGATATCCTGGTTTCTTGGATACGCATACACACCCAGACCGTATATGTTTACCATGTTGTTTCAAAGTAAAACCTGAAGAAGGAAATAGGAATAATGAAAGAAGTGAAAGATGTGTAGTTCATGATGGTGAAGATAGACAGACAGAGAATGATGAAAATATAGATGATGATGTATCAAATAAAGAGAAATATATCAAAGGTGCTAATTATACACCAATAGAATCTGGAAGGTATGGTTTAATACCACAGAGACTAGTAGATTTCTTGAAACAATCTGAAAAGCAAGGAAATAGACATGATGGAACAGGGAGCATGACTGATAAGACAGATTGTATATTGCGTAAAGGTATTAATCAAACAGGACAATCTTACCTTGATGCTATTGTATCTATTTTAAATAATCCAAATATAACAACATCGAAACAATTAATATCTATTATATTGGAAAATATTGATGTTTTAACCTATATATCATTGGAGAATGGTCGTATAATGAAAATGTTTATAGATACTTCCAAAACTGTTTTTGATGAATCGAATTTTAAGGAATTTTATAACTGGTTTAAGAATCAGAAGAAGTACATAATAAGCATGAACATGGAAAGATTACTTGTAGAAATAGAAAGTATTGGTACATATGATAGTGATTCTATGCATCATCATCAAGATATATTGAGAGAATACATCATATATCAATCATTTAAGAATTTTAAAGATTATTTAAGTAATGATAGGATCTCTAAGGAACACTTAGTATTATCGGATTTGATAACGAATTATATGACTAAACTTGTAAATATTCATAAATATAATATTGTAGTATTAGACTATAATTCATTAACTGATAAGATTTATATTCAATGTAATGTAAATAGAATCAAGTCATTTGATAAGAATAATCCTTTTGTATTTTTATTGAAACGATATACTTATTATGAACCATTTGTACATTTGAAATACATAAATTCTGTTTTAAAGGTGAATAGTGATTTTACATTGAAAGATTCCACAGATGCTATGAAACAGTTGATTGAATTTGTGGTAAATAACTGTAATAGATCACAAACTATCACACAAAATCTAATTATGTATTTGAAGGGTATAGGTTTCAAACCAAAATATTATGTTATAGATTATGGTTATAAGTCATGTGGTATAATATTGAATAATAATATATATATCCCTTTGGAAGATAGAACAGATTTATATTACGAAGAATCAATTAAATATGTTTATATAAGTGATGTTCCTAATTTTAAATGTCTAATGGATAAAGCTAAAGTAAAAGAGTTATATAGTAAAGTAAGACAGTTTACAAAGTCCAACTTGTACAAAATAGAAAGTTTCATAGTAGAAGATGGTAAAACTATAGGCTTTACTATAAAAGATGATTATTTTGTACCACTCAAGGTTTCCAAAAAAAATAGTAAACGCTTAGGTTATCACAATGGATTATTTGTACTTATAGGACATGAGGAAACTGATAAAAGACAGTCTATTCTGAATATGTTTAAGAAGGAATATGATGAATTGGAAACATTATCAAAGAAAATTAATGATCATATCAGAACTGATGATAAAATGAAGGTAGAACTGAACTTTTTATTAGATCAAAATAATCCATTGCCATTGGTTTATAAGAAAAAAAGATTATATGACCTTTTGAATTCAAAGATACCAAATATAAATGCATCTTTGTATAAACTATTAGAGTATTTAAAAGATGGAAAGCATTTTAGAATGTATAAACATCGTACACGTAGATTTAAGTATACTGAAAATGAATTAATGTTTGATCATTTCGATATACAGAATGGTAGATTACAAGAAGCTATAGATTTCGCTGAAAATCCTCATAAATCCTTTCTTACTAATCTTTCTGAACTTAATGAAAACTATATATTTGAAGAGGAAAAACTGGATTTATTCGATGATATAATAAAGACATCAAAATTAGAGGATGTACCGGTGAAATGGAGAAAGGTATTATTGAACTATAAAGTGATTGAAAATAATGATGATTATAATCCAAAATACATATACAATATATTTCAACGTATTTCTAAACAAATGAATGGAGAGATGTTCTCGGATGATTTGTATAAAGTTACATATCAACATAGGATAATTGAAGGATACAAAAAACAAATGTTACCTGAAATATTAGATAATCCATGGTTGGAGAATCATTTTAAGAAAACCAAAACTTCTACCACAGTAAATAATATATTAGATCAATATGAATCTATATATTACTACCCATCCACATTTGATATAAAAATGATGGCTGCTTTAACAGGTATAAATTTGATTTTGATTGGTAGAAAGACTATGAAAAACCCGGATGGTTTAGAAGTAATATACAATAACTCTAATTTCTATGTGATACTATTGTTTTTTTATGACAGATATAAAGTAGTAGATAAGTTCAGTTTTTTCACATATGATAATAAGATTTACTTTAGAAACGAAGATTTACCAAATGAATTTTTAGAAATTATTAGCAAAAAAATAAAGACTTATGAGATAGATATTACGGATTGATATGAATATCATCAATTATCATCCCATTATTAATAGTAATAACACGATTAGCAACTTTTATGAGATATGGATCATGTGTGATCATAATAACGGTCTTATTATGCATTATTTCATGAAGCATATTTCTCAATATATTCTTTGTTCTTTCATCGATAGATGCTGTAGGCTCATCTAATATGAGAATAGAAGGCTTTGATAAGAGTACTCTTAAGCACCAAACAAGTTGTCTTTGACCACCTGAAAGTTTGGAACCATTTTTTCCTATAATAGTATCTAACCCTTTTTCGAATTTATTAAAATCGGTAATATTATATTTATTTAATAGGTTATTGACATCGTTTATTGTATAATCATCATTTCCATATAATATATTTTCACGTAATGATCTATTGAATAAAACTGGTTGTTGTGGGACATATCCTATAGTTTTACGTAATTCAGCTAGAGGTATATCATTATAATCCTTACCATTTATATATATAGTTCCTTCTGTTGGTATATTATATTTCATAAGAAGTTTGATTAGTGTAGATTTTCCACTTCCTATATCACCAATAATACATAATTTTTGTCCATTACTTATATGTAAGTTTATATTTTTCAAAATTGGATTCAATGTTCCATCATATCTAAATGATACATTTCTCAGTCCTATACCATTAGAATAAGGAATATATGTGGAGGGTATTCTTTGTATATTTTTGGTTTTTATAATATCAGACGATGCTTCAATGATGCCCCATTCTATGATAATATCTCTTAATTGATCATTTATAATAACCATAGAGTTTAATATATATAAGAGTATGATAAATAGTGGTACAAATACACTAGGACTCATATTATGATTATTAATTAGAGTGTATGTTCTGTGTAAGAAGAAAAACATGTAAAGTACAATAAGAGGTGTAATCCATATTTTTAAAGACAAGACACAGTTGATAGTATTTTCGTAAAGTTTATTATATTTATAAGTATAGTTTTGTAGACGGTTTAATTCGTTATCAATTTGATTAGCACCATATATAGAATAAAGATTACGGAACATATCATCAATATTTTCATGTATAGTGTTGAAGCAAGTATCTTTCTTATATGAGATATTTGAACATTTAATAGGTGAGAATATTAAAATAGCAATAAACAGCACAACAATGATTACTAAACCTAATCCAAGATAGATATCATTAATTATAAAATATATTGATGCTAATATAAAAACTAAACAATATGGTATTATATAATTTTTAATTCTTTCAAACCATAAAGTAACAACAATAGGAAGCTTTACAATTTTTGTTATGATATCACCTAGTTCAAGTTCTACATGATTTGATTCATAATTTTCTAGTATACGTTTTACAATTCTATCTCTGATATAAGATTGTAAAAAGGGTAAAAGTTTAGAGTCATGATAGTCTGAAATTAAGAAAAGTATTTGTAATGAGACAAGTAAAATTGCAACATAAGTGAATTGTTGAAACATACCTTTATTTACTCTTATTGCTTCCATGATTTTTCCATAGAAATGTGGTAAAACAACATCTTGTATAGGTATTAATAATAGAAATATGAGATTCATTATGACAAGTGAAGGATTTGCCTTGAAGAAATCAAGGATTATATCCATCAAATGTATTGCAGACATATTTTAACTATAACTTGATTTTTATTTTATATCGAACATAGATAAAATATTTAATAGCCTCATATATAATGTATCTTGTATTGAAGACAAATGATATGAATAATAGATAATAAACTAGTTCTAACAAAATATATAAATACTTATCGTGATAGTAGTAATACCTTTCAACTTTTTTATATTTATTGATATGTACGAATGTTAAAAGAGTAACACCAGATATAAAAATAATAATAAATGCAACAATAATATTTGTATCTATTGTTTTACCCATTTTATAATATATTTATATTTTCCGTCAATTAAACAACTTTTATGTCAAAGTCTTTAATAGTATCAATATCTTCATTTTTATTGGGAAGTCTGAAATCAAATGAAAGGTTATCAAAACTACATACATCTTCATAATCTGTTTTGTCAGTATCATCAAAAGTTGTTTTAATATTATTGAGTAGTTTATGTTCATCAATAAGAATTTCAGAATCACCTGTACCACATGGAGGGATTTGACCGAGCATAATATTTGCAGATACACCTGTTATTTTATCAACTTCGGAGAATATACCAGCTTTAATTAGCATATCTGTAGTTTCTTCAAAGGAACATTTAGCCAGAGGACCAATATCAACCCTATTGATACCATGACGATCAATTGATAGAAGATATCCTCTATTTGTCATAGTATCTACTAAAAGGGCGATATGTCTATAGTTTACATATAACTCTGCATCAGAAATTACGCCAGATAACTCATTGTAAAGAGCATTTCTGGCAGCCTCAATACCTAAGATATCATAGATCTCATTTATATCATTAGATACGGTCTTCGTATAATCAATATGGGGGTGACACATAACATCTATCATATTAGTACCACTTGTATCTAATACCCACTCAAATGTTTTACGGAACTGTAGTGTTTCAGGGTCATAAATTTGATATTCTTGTTTATTCATCATTGCTTTATTCACATTTTTAACACCTTTGATTAGAATATTATCCATAATGTTCTTTTCAAGGGCTTTTAATTCAGTGATATAATCTCTATCATCATCACTACTATTATCATCAATGAATTTAATACGGAAGATCAAATTACTTGAATTATCATCGCTAAACATACAAGAGATTGTATCTTCGTAGTAATCTTGGAGGATATTATAAAGAGTTAACATACTAATTCCTTCTTCTAGGAGTTTATCTCTATTTAGCTCAATGCGTAATAACCATGGTGCAGTATCATGATCTTGGATGAGTTCTTTATCCATAAGTTCTTTATAAGAATTGACGAATAAGGCATCATCGTCTATATCAGTTTTGAAATCTTGAGCATCATAGTATATTTTTGATGTTTTTACAATATCTTTGAAGAATGTAGTTTGAATAGACTTCACTACAGTATTAGCTTTCATTTTATCTTTTTTGTAATCTTCTTTGAGATGAATAGTCATAGAAGGTGCCTTTATATTTTTGGTGACACTTAGTAATTCTTTGATTCTTGGAACACCACGAACAGCTTTAGAAGCCGATGAAATACCTGAATGATGGAAGGTATTCAATGTATTATGCACAAGAACACCACAATCGACCATAAAGCTATCATTACCTGGTACTGTGAAGTCATATACATATTCTTGTGGATCATCAAGATATTCCAAATAGACAATTTCATCCCATATAACATCACTATATGCTGCCTGTTTGAGAATTTCAATATTCTTACTGACACTTCCAAGATTCTTGGACATATTTTCCTCTTCGAAAACCTTAATGTACTTGATTAAAGTAAAGCGCCCAATGGATTCTTTTTTTGCCCAACGACCATATAACCTACTTTGACCTGGTAGCTTAAGGTCTTTACCAATCTGTGCAATGATATGCCCAAGTTCAGGGATTTTGTCAATTACTTCTTGATCTGAGTGTTTATCATCTCTATTCACATATTCCAACATCTTTTCAAGTTCCATTTTTTTAGTCTCTACAATGAAGCCTATCTTGTCCTTAAAATCATTAGCGTACTTTCTTGAAATTTGAATCGTATAGAAAGGCTTGTTGGTAGCACCTGTTCTACTTTCTTCAATGCACAAGCTTCCAAAAATCCCAAAATATGACAAAAGAACACTAACATCTTGGATCAATTGTTTTGATATAGAACCTACTCTAATCATGCTTTTCTTGGGAGTTCCATTGACATTTCCATCTCCATCAAAGTACCCTTGAAGAATACCTGAGATAAAATCAGTGTTGCTTCCATAGACCCACGAGGGAATGTATTTATTTGCCGACCCTTCTCCAAAGTTATTACTCAAAAATTGGGCAAGCGGTTTGCTATTAAACTTGTTTTCAATGAAAGGATATGACTTTGATGGATACTTATTGAAGCAGCTCTTTGTACCTTCCTTGGTATAGACTTGAATTCCAAACATGTTATTGATAATGTCATGTAATTTTGCGTTGTATTCCTTGATACACTTTGTAATTTGAATAGTATTATTATTTATATGACCATCTGCAAGGTAGACACCACAAAACCATCCAAAGTCCTTGGTAAGTTGAACTTGTCCAATGCCTTGAATTTCAAATGTTGTTTTAGGAGTATTAACTTCTTGGATATACTTTGCAACTGGAACCCGATCACCAACCTTGAGATCTGAACCTTTTACTTCCTTGATACCATTTGTTGTCCTTCCAAGGAATGAGTGTGTTAATGTAGCAGTTGTTGTTCTACCACTCCTTGTAGTAACTTTGACAAGCCCCCCATTAGCGGGGTGGCGACTGATTTGACTGATTTTTTTCCATGATGTTTTCTCTTCATTGGATACACCGATAACATTGTAATCTGTGTCAAGATCAAGGACGTAATGATCTTTCATGAACTCAATACACTTTTCTTTGTTTTTATTCATCAAATCGTCAACAAACGTTCCAATTGGTCCAACATAACTATATTCATTTGGTCCAGTAATCCTTACAACCGTATCCTTAGTCGCACTCATCTGTGTACAAGGCTCACCTATTGATTGTGCAGCTACAACACCAACCATTTCACTAGGATGTGCAATGGCATCGAAGAATCTATGCTTCACTTGTTGTACGACATAATCAAATACATCCTTATTAAACTTATATTGGTACATAACTTGTTTAGGCGATAGATATGCATTTATTAAAATATTTATAAATCTATTTCCCTTGTTATTTTTACTGATATAAAGTTCATCACTTAGCTTATTGATTGTATCTAAAACGTATCTTGGATTAAGATCACTCAAGATACTCATACCATAACGCTTCATCATTGCTTTAGCATTATTTATGATTCGAGTAAAGCTTACAGGATACATGAATGAGTTATTTTGTTTACCCTTGAAGATTTGCATAATCATAAATTCCCTATCTTCTAATATTGTATTGAAGTGTGTTTTAAAAGGAGCTTCCCAATTTCCTTTGAGTGATGAAAGAACCTCTGGATCTAGTAGATGTTGGAAGTCATCATTTGTAGTTAATAGGTATTCTTTTTGTAATTTTTGTAGATCCATATCAATATATGGTAGTGATTGGGATTCAATCTTGATAGGATCCATACCATCATCTCCATATAAGAACTGAATGATAGAACCACTTGCATTACGGACAGTATAATCATAATTGATCTTGCAATCTTCCATGGCCTTTACTAATTTGCGTTGAATATACCCTGTTTCTGAAGTTTTCACGGCTGTATCGATAAGTCCTTCCCTACCACCCATAGAATGGAAGAAGAACTCTTGAGGGGATAACCCTGATATAAAACTATTTTCAACAAAACCTCTACTATCAGGACCATCATCATATTTGACAAAGTGAGGTAAAGTTCTATTTTCAAAACCATATGCAATACGCTTACCATCTACATTTTGTTGACCTACACAAGCAATCATCTGAGCAACATTAATCACACTACCTTTTGATCCAGACTTGATCATATTAATCATACGATTTTCCAGATCATTAATTTTACCCAAACCTAGCTTACCAGTTTGTTCACGTGCTTTATTTAGAATTTTATTGATTTCTGATTCAAAATAATCATTATTATCATTGATGGAAAGGTTTTCAAACTTATTCATGTGAATATCCTTAATGATATCATAAACCTTAACCTTCATATCATTGATGATTTTCTTGAGGTTTAGTTGTGTTTCATCATCTACAATCAAGTCAGAAATACCTACACTAAAACCTGATTGTACTAACCAATTACAAATGAGTTTTTGTGTATTATCAAAGAAGTGACGGGTTTCTTCTTCATTACAGTCATTGTAAATTGAATGGATAAGACCCTTGGTTCTATTTTGATAGATTTTCTTATCAATAGTACCTTGAATAATCTCACCATTCTCTATGATTACAAAGTTATCTTTATCATCAAAGCTCTCATCATATGAGTTATTCGCTGACTTCATATTAACATTATTTGGAATAATAGCAGATAATGCTTGCTTACCAGACCATGTCTTAATATCACCATTTGTAATAGAGGGCTTTGGTACATTACCGTAAAATTTAGTATTAGTACATAAAAGATTAAAAAGTTGTTTTTCAGATAAAGTAATATGTTTTTTGGTAAGTCTATAGATACCCAGAGCAACATCTTGCACTACGGCAACCAAGGGCTTACATTCTTTGGGTGACATAATTTGATATGGAACTGCAGCAATGGACCGTAGTTCATTTTCTGTCACAATAGATTGAGCAACGTGCATATTCATCTCCGATTATCCCGATAAATTTCTTTACGGGCCGGACTATACCTTAAGCCTTCATTGGAGGTTGCTAATCTCCTCAGACCCATAACCATCTAGTCTCTGAACCTTCTCCATGCCCTTGCATAGTGGGTTTAGGAGCTTGGCTGCGGATTGCCCAATCCTTTGCATTTTTACCATTGGATACGGCAATTAACCGTGTTCCTTGTGAATGTTTCCAAAAACAAGTGGTAGCAAAGGCTCTTAGGGTGTTCCCGCAATTTGGTCATGTTGCATAATTTGATAAGTACTTTTTCCAAGCAATCAAATTATACTAGGTAGTTGTATACAAGGATAAAGGATCCTTAGCAAGATTTACACTGTTTTCCTCACAAGTTGAATCTTGCAACCTTGTGAGCAGCTACCTGTTGGCGACAAGATGAAGTAAGTTCACTGTTTATCGCCATCAAAATCTGCATTGAATGAAACACAAACCAATGGGTTTAAGCGGAAGGTATTGAAGGGCATTACCTTGATACGATGACCCATCATACTCATCTTATGAAGTGAAGGCTGTCTATTAAAAAGGACATAATCTCCATCTAAAAGATGTCTTTCTACAATATCACCTTCTTCAAGAACAATTGTACTTCTATCAATTTTCTTTAGCCATTTAGTTTGATTTCCATTCTTTGGTTTTTTAATAAACTTGGCACCAGGATATGCATCTGGGCCATTCCTTACTAAATCTGTAAGTTTTTGAATGTTATATTGATTTACTATTTCTGGGAATGTTAGATTCATTGCGATTTTGATAGGTACACCGAGCTCATCAATACTGATATTCGGATCTGGAGTAATGACAGAACGTGCAGAAAAGTCTACACGTTTACCCATTAAGTTACCGCGAATACGTCCCTCCTTAGATTTTAGACGCTCTGAAAGGCTCTTAAGAAGTCTACCTGTCCTTTGTTGTGCTGGATTAATTCCAGGAATACTATTATCAATGAAAGTAGCAACATGATATTGAAGAACTTGTGATGCAATATCAATTTGTTCCTTTGATACATTCTTATCTATCTTTTGCTTCAAAGTATTATTATTCTTGACAATATCGCAGAGTTTATGTGTCAAATCATCCTCACTACGTTGTCCAGTATCCGAACGGACTGAAGGACGAACAGCAGGTGGTGGTACAGGGAGGATTGTACAAATCATCCATTCTGGTCTATTGAATTTAGGTGAAAATCCCAGAATATTACAATCCTTATCACTGATACGGGATAGAATTTTATGAACATCTTCAGCATATAAGATCATTTTTTTTATATCATTGTTTTCCACGTCAATATCTTTCCACTCCATTACAATTTTAACAATGGGATCTCTATAGATCTTATCAGGTTGTTTTGCACCACAACCTTCAGTATTTTCTTGTCCACACCTTTTTACCTTGGAACATAATTTATACATCATCTCCCATTTTTTCTGCCTAGAAAACTTTTTGTTTTGAATTGAGCAAACAGTATCACTTTCAGGATCTACCAACAATTTAGAGCACCTGAAACATACACATTTCATGAGTTTTTTTACTGTATCAAAAAACTGAATATAAAATACTGGTTTAGCAAGGACTATGTGTCCGAAATGTCCAGGACAAAATGTATTTTTTTGTTGACAAGTTTGACAAATCTTATTATTATCTAGAACACCCATCCTTGCATCAAATAATCCATTTACAACTGGTTCGTTTCCAACAAATGTATCAGTCTTTGTAATTTCTGCAACTGATGTCCTTTTGATTTCATCTGGGCTTAGCACACAAAAACGAATACCTTTTATAGTTGAAATATCATTATCTAGGTAGGATAATTCTTTATAAATCGACATTTTATTAATACCAGATAATATTTTATTATACAATAATGTTTAAGTACATTACATAATCAAATTTTTTAAAAAGTATTTAATACTTTTTTTCAATCTTATATATTATGTTGACAAGAGAAGAATTAAAAAATTACCAAAGATTGAAAAGTAAACTTAAGATGCAAGACATGGAAACTCAAACAGAACCTATTATAAATAAAAGTATATATATCATGTATCCTCAACATGTAAATATCAATACTAATAATCAAAGAAAAAATTTATTAAAATACATTGATAATCATCATGATAATGGTGAAGAAGATGATGATAAAGATGTAGACTATTATCACGATAGTGGTGAAGAAGATGATGATAGTAGTGAAGGGGATGATGATAGTAGTGAAGGGGATGATGATAAAAAATATGTTAAAAAAAGAAAATTAAGTAAAATTCGCTATGATGGTAGAGATGAAGAATACTTTAATTCATTATCAGTAGCAAAACAAAAGAAAATAATCAAAGAAGAAGAGAGAATACAGAAAATAAATTATAATTCTGTACCACTTAGATTTATGATTTTAGAGTCTCAGATGGATGATAAATTAAAATCATATGCATTTAAAAAATTAAAAACTATATCCATGATGGATCCATCTTCAGGTGAGTATAATAAGATGATGAATTTCTTGGATGGTCTTAGCAGAATTCCAGTTGGAAAATATAAGAATCTTGAATGTACAAAAACCTCTTCTGTTGAACAAATATCAAAATTTTTAGATGAAACCAAAGACAAGCTTGATAAAGCAGTATATGGACATATAGAATGTAAAGATCAAATTATCAGATTATTAGCACAATGGATATCAAATCCACAATCAAATGGACTTGTCATTGGAATACAAGGTCCTATGGGATGTGGTAAATGTCATGCCAAAGATACACCTATTCTTATGTATGATGGATCTATAAAAATGGTTCAAGATATAAATGTTGGTGATTTATTGATGGGTGATGACTCCACACCTAGAAAAGTATTGAAGCTGGCAAAAGGGAGAGATACATTATATGATATTATATATCCATCAGGGTGTAAGTATAGAGTCAATATAGATCATATATTATGTTTGAAACAGATAAAAAACTTTATTATAAAAAAAAATAGAACAATAGGCTATGATGTGATTTTATATAAAATAAATACAGGTTCTATATCTATTACACACCATCACTTTGTAAGAAAAAAGGATGTTATATTGTTTAAACGTACAGCATCACAGTGTAAGAATACAAGTGTAATAGAAATGTCTGTAAAGGAATATTTAGAATTACCTCATTATTGTCAGAAATTTTTGGTTGGGTATAGAGGTACAATCCAAGGACATGATAAACATAATGATTATAAAAGTTTGTATAATATAGGTAGACAATTAGGAAAAGAATTACAAAAGATCGACAAAGAATATATCACAATGTCTATAAGAGAGCGCTTATCATTATTAGCTGGTATATTAGATCAATGTGCACAAAGTCTTGATAATTCATATAAACTATATAATTTGGAGGAAGAATTTTACAAAGATTTATCATTACTCTGTAGATCTATAGGGCTTATTTTAGAGAATAGTGGGTCTAGTTTAAAAATCCATGGGGTTGGAGTTGAAAATATACCTGTACAAGTGATAAGACATGTTTCACAAATGTTCCAAAAACGCAATGGTTTGGAACAACCAATAACAGTTGTAAAATCCAATGTTGATGATTTTTATGGTTTTACATTAGATAATAATAATAGATATATGCTCGGAGATTGCACTGTGACGCACAATACTACACTTGTAAAAGAAGGTATATGTAAAGCACTAGGGCTTCCATTTGGATTTATACCTTTAGGTGGTATAAGTGATGGTAGTTATCTTATAGGTCATTCATATACATATGAAGGATCTCAATGGGGTAGAATTGTTGAAATATTGATGAATTGTGGATGTATGAATCCTATATTATTTTTTGATGAATTGGATAAAGTAAGTGATACAAGGTATGGTGAAGAAATAAAGAATATACTTATACATTTAACAGATATGTCTCAAAATACATGTTTCCATGATAAGTATTATAGTGACTTACCATTAGATCTATCTAGATGTTTGATAGTTTTTTCGTATAATAATGAAGAGTTTATAAATCCTATTTTGAAGGATCGTATGGTTACTATTAATACCAATGGATATAATAAACATAATAAAATAGAAATTGTGGAGAAATATATGTTGAAAGAATTGTTTGATAAATTTGGATTTAAGGAAGGTGAAATAATTTTTAGTAAGGAAATTATACTTTACATAATATCTAAAACAAGTGAAGAAAAAGGTGTCAGAAATTTGAAAAGGTCCTTGGAGGAAGTGATTAGTCAAGTCAATCTTGCAAGATTATTACAAAAAGGTTTGAAAGATAAAAAAGAACAAATTACCTTCCCTTACAATGTGCAAGTTGAAGATGTAGAAAAGATGATTCATAATGTTTCTATAAATGACTCTCTTCCCATGATGTATATTTAGTATTCAGATACATCTGAGCATTTAGTAGGAGAATTATTCTGTCCACGTGTTCCTATGAAATTCTTTTGGTCCTTAGTTAAACAAACGCAACCACCACTACAAGAATAAGTTGATGGACAGCATGATGGATCACATTTATTAAATGCCATCATAAACATAGACTTGGTGCTACCTTTTTTCCCATCTACTTCTGGAACAGAGTCATCATTATCAAAATTAATAGGTGGTACTTGTATATCAGGTAATGTACTTCCTTGATATACTCTCAACTTTTCACTTGGTATCAGATCACATTTGTTAGAAAACATTTCATTAGATTTAGAAAGTGAGAGTGTTTCTGATTTGTTTGAAAAAGCATATATTATCATTATAAAAGCCAAAACTGAGAAAATAATAAATATATTAAAAGCATTACATGATTTCCTTTTCATTTTATATATCTCTAGATATTTATCTCTTTTTTAAATTCATCCATAGTCAATATTCTTATTTTCACATTATATTTTTCTTCAATCTCTTTCGCCTTTACAACTTTACTCGATTCAGTATTCTTATCTTTAACCAGTAATATATTTGTTTTTTTATTTATAGCTCCTGAAACTGTGCCACCATTTTTTACAATATATTCTTCTAGATCTTTATTCCTAAATCCAGTAAATACTACAGTTATATCTTTTAATCTATTTGATTTAGTTATTGAATCAGTTATTGAATCAGTTATTGAATCAGTTATTGAATCAGTTATTGAATCATTACATTTGATACCAGTTTCTTCATAAAACTTGAAAAATACTGGTATATTTCTTATAAAAAGCTCTGCAGTCTTGGTGTCTACACCTTTGATAGAAGTAAGTTCATCTATCTTTGGAATATATCTTGAAGATAATATTGTTGGGATAACTGATATAATTGTTTCTATTTTCTTTCTACCCATTCCTCTACCTAGTGTATTTGATGCATCCATAAGTTTGATACAATCAATCGACTTGACACCATTATTCAATGCATCATATATTTTTTGTGAAGACTTCTCTTGAAATCCATCAATTTTACAGAGGGCTTCTTTAGTGATAGTTATTATACTTTTTATATCTCTGTAACCAGCATTATATATTTTTGTAATTATGCCACCACTTACACCTTTTATATCTAGTTTATCAAAAAAATAAACTATATTTTTTAATTTAAGAGTATCCTCAATTTCTGTGCTTGCATTTTTTTTTACGATAATATCTACACCTGTCTTACTCCACTCATAATCTACACCAGGCATACTAGGATTACCTGATGCAGATGGTGAAATAACTTCTACAATATAAGGAATAACATCACCACTTCGCATAATAATAATACGACTACCTGGACCCAAATTATGATCTTTTATATATTTTCCATTGAATCCATTAGCTTTTTGTATCATAACACCAGCTAAGTGTACTGCATTAAAGTTTACAACAGGGATCATATAACCATCTTTAGAAAGATTCCAATCAATACGTGTCACAACAACTTCAACTTTTTCCATAGTTTGAACGCTTTTAAATGCGAAACCATATTTTGGATTTTCTTTGAGACGATTATGTAATCCATTATGCATAATCACAATACCATCGACATCAAATTCACTATTTTTACGTCTATCAATCAAAAAGTCTGAAAGATAATTATTGGTCAAATTATGCTCACTAACCATAGTGTAATATACATTCTTAAATCCTAATTTAGATATAGTGACCATTTGTATTTCAGGGACTTCTCTAGGGTTTACTAATTCGTAGGCAATAAATTGAACTAATTTGGTTAATTGAAGGTCAGGAATTTTTGCATTAATAATACCTGCTACCATATTACGAGCATTTGCACCTTTTGTTGATACTGTTTGAAAGTCTTTTTTGGATATAATCAACTCTCCTCTTATGGCGAATCCTTTACTTATGTTTGTTTTTGGGATGTTTATAAATGGTAATAAATGAGATACATCTTGACCATATGTACCATCTCCTCTTGTGAATAATTTTTTATTACCTTCTTTATCTATATAAAACATAGCAGAATTCCCATCAAGCTTATCACTTACAATATAACTACATGTGAATGTTTGTTTGAATTTATCAAGTAATCTATCATCACTTTTAAGTTTATCTAGACTTCCCATAAAGTATGGAAGCTCAACTTTATTACCTATTACAGATGCGCCAATACTTGATAATATAGGATGATTTGGATTTTTTATTTCAAGGTAATCTTTGATTAAATCAAACATATCATCTGTCATTATTGTTTTTTTATTATTTCTGTATTCATAGTTGGCTTTTTGAATGATATGTACTATTTCATCTTCAGATAGTGAATCTAGTGTTTTTATAGGGTCTTTATTAAGTTTAGATAAGAATGTTTTAGTTATATTTACCATATAAAATATATATAAGAATTATATTTTATATGTTTTTAAATGTTAAAAAAACAACTTTTGATCCTATTACTTGAAATATATGGGTTTTTTCTCAATTTTTATTTCTCAATACAAGACTTAAGAACAAAGGTAATAAATGATATCAAAGCATATGCTTTTGATAGACATTATTCATATATCGGTTTATATCAAGAAGATGAGTCTTATATAACTTTGTGTAATTATGAATCGTATTCAATATGGAAGTTAATAATAATATGCTTATTTAAACTATTTAATGTTTCTTTAATTGTAAATGCAGATCATCCTACTTATGAATCTATAAAATATGGAATATTTAAATATTATGAAGATAATCAAGTGTATGATTTTATAATATGTAAATCAGATAATTTAAGTAATAACAGTATGAATGAAGATTTAGATGAGACATTGGATCAGACATTAAATCAGTCTAATATAGGTTATGTCATTATTGATAATCAAGATATTACAAAGGAGTATAACTTGTATAAACAATCTATTATAACAAATCGTATAAATGTGAAGGATTTTGTAAATATATTGAAAGGAATGAGGGTAATAAACTATACTCAAAATTATATAATAAAAATTTTAAACCTTAATACTATGGAAGAACAAATATTTAAAGCAAATGATATATTAACATTATAAATGACAGTTGAAGAAGATATTTTTTTGAATGATATTTGGACAGTGTACTTTCATGATCCAAATGATCAAGATTGGACACATTCTAGTTATCTAAACATAGGTAATATCAGTACAGTAGATGATTTTTGGAATCACTACCTAAGCTCTAAGGATCATATCCATAAAGGTATGTTTTTCATAATGAGAGAGCATATATTTCCATCATGGGATGATCCATGTAATCTCTCTGGTGGATGCCTTTCTATAAAGGTTTTGAAAGATGATTTGAATACATTTTGGGAAGATCTTTGTATGAAAATGATAGGAGAAACATTATTAGTAGATGAAAAAATGGATAAATGGGATTTAGTAAATGGGATTTCAACAAGTCCTAAGAAACATTTTTGTATTATCAAAGTATGGTTAAAAAATGATGAGTTGAATGATAAGAAATATTTCAATATAATTCCAACTTATTATGGAGATATATTATATAAATCAAATATGGAAAATATATCAAATGATTCTAATAAAGTATATTAAAAGTTGCCTGTAGGAGCCAGAGCTAATTTAATTTCACCCAAGGAAGCTACTGTATATTTTATCAATAAAGGATAATCGTTTTTCAAATAAACTTCAACTGTATTACATAGATTAGTGCATTTTGTGAATAAAACTAGATACTTTAAATTGAAAATACCTTGAACTATTTCGTCACATTTTTTAGCAGAGATAGCATTTCCATTTTCATTATCTGCTATTATCGTTTCTTGGGAACAAAAGTCTCCTTTACAACTCAAAATTAACTGAGTATCAACGTTCTTAATTTCAACAAAATCAGCTATATTATTCATATCTCTACAAATCTTTTGAAAGTCAATAGAAGGTAGTGTAATAACTGAATTAAAATCAGCTGAATCGATTGTAATTTTTTGATTATCTAGATCTAATAGATTAAGTTTATATGTTGTTTTAGTATTTTTTTCGCCATTTTCTATTTTGATACCTAAATGGTTCATATCATGTGAGTCAATGAACAATGTAAGAATATCGTTACTATTGATGGATCGAATTAATTTATACATATTGAGCATATTCACACCAATAACTATTTTGGATTCACAATAATAATGTTCAAATTTACAAGCATCTAATTTGAGATGTACTAATACAACATGAGAATTATCCATTGAAATAATCTTCATACCTGTTTCATCAAATTCTATGGAAGTATCTGTTAGAAGTTCTTTCATTGCTTCCATTAAAATTTTAAATGCTGAAGACTGTACAGTCCGTACTTCAAGGCTGTAGTTGGGTAAACTCATTTTAATATACTAATTATATGATTACCTTAAGTACCTTTGTTTCTATTTTGATATATTTTTTCCTTCTCATCAACAATTGCACGTATATTATCAAAGACATTATTTTCTTTTTTTATAACTGATGTATTATCGTTTATATTTGATATTTTCATAATAGTTTTTACTATATCACCATTACATTCATAAAATACTCTTTCTATTTGTAGTTCATCTGATACACCAGTTTGCGATTTTATTATATCAATTAATTCTTTATCCATTATTTTACTTATTATATGTTAAATTTTTTTTGTAATCTGAGCGTAAGGTATTTAAATACAATACCAGTTTATAAGTCATGGAGGATATACAAATCAAACAACAATTTTCAGAATTAGGAGATAAACTTTTTAAGAGACTAGAGTATTATGATGAAATTATAAAATTTCTTAATTCTAAGATTGATGTTCTAACTGATGAAAATAACAAGTATAAAAAAGTATATGAAGAACAAGAAACTACTGTGAATAATTTAACAAATGAGGTATATAATCTAAAAAATAATATACAGCAACTCGAAGAGGATAATGCAGCTTTTTCCAAAGTATCACATATTATTGCTATGGAAAAAGAAAATGCAAAGTTAAAGAGTGATATAAAACTTCTTACACATAGATGTAATATATTAAGTAAGAGGAATATACAAGTACATCCAACACCTATATTAAATGAGTCTTATATGCCTATTCCACAAAATATTTTACCATCTTTTCAACCACCTCCAGAACCAAAACCTCAATTACCACTCCTATCTACACCGCCACCAACTCCATCAAATGATATTCAGGAAACATTAGAAGATGAACAGGATGAGGAAACATTTATAGAAAAGAAAATTAAAGGAAATATATATTATATATCTGAAAATACACAATATATATATCAAAAATTAGAAAATGGAGATGTTGGGAACAAACTAGGGGCTTTAGAAAAAAGGAATGATAAAACAAAAGCTGTATGGGACTAGTTATATTTCAAATTCATTGTAGACTCTAAAGTAGTCTTTTCATTGATGAGTGGCTTATTTCTTTTGAAAATCATTTTTTCCTTACACCTATTTATACGGTCACTATCTAATGGTATGTATTTAAGATCAGAATTCAATTCATACTCATTTATTTCTTCGATCTGTTGTGTTAAAGATGTCATAGGTGGAAAGTTTATATTGATAATTTTGTTCGTTTTATGATACTTTCTAAACGTATCAATATCCATATATCCTCCGAACATCTTTAGTGTCATTTTATCAGGTGCTGCTTTTACAACTCTTCCGAAATCCAATTTTCTTGATAAAAGGTTAATTAAGTTGTACCTTTCCCATACTTCATCGAGGGATTCATTGGTTTTGAAGTTATGGGCAGATGCACACTCTAAGCTACAAAAGCATCCAAATACTTCAAATATACCATTATTATAACTCACAGGAATACCGAATGGTGGTGTATTAAACTTATGACAACACCAATAACAACAAATAGAAGTATTTGATGGCCATTCATTGTTTTTATTCTTTTGTTCAAAATCTTTTAGAATATCTACGATCTTTAATGTATGTGTATTTGATGTCTTTATATCTTTATCTTTATCCTTATCTATATCCTTTTCAATATCTAGTTTTTCAAATCCTTGGATGTTACTATAATCATCGTTATTATAAGCATATGGATGATCTTCATTAGAACAATCACTATCTACATCATTAACATGTAATCTTACAATTACATTTTCATCATCTGATAAAGAGGTTTGAATAATATTATTATTACCATCATTCAAATTATATATAGATTTAGGCTTCCTCCCCCTCTTCTTCTTTTCAACTGGTACTTCAATAACATCGTCCTTTTTAACATCTTCTATCTTTGGCTTACGACCACGTTTTTTTTTCTCGACAGCCTCCATTACTTATATAATAATGATCATTCTTTAAGTATATTTCTTTTTTGGTTGTTTTTTCCTAGGTTTCTTAGGTAATGGTACATATTTCTTAAACTTTCTAGTGGCTCCACCTTGTACAGTTTGTTGTTCTATAACCCTTAAATTATTCAATGTTTCATCGGCACCATCAGATGTTAACCTCAACATATTTTGAGCTTCTTGAACACGAGAAAGCTCCTCAGTTTTATTGTATTGAGTATACATTTTTTTCAACTTTTCAGTTTCAGTCATAAATTTTGTATTTAGTTCATCAATCTTACTCTTTGTTAATCTTTCTAGGTAACCTATATCTGAACTTTTTAACGCAACACCTAATAACTTATCATTTTTATCAAATTCATCACGTAATAGATTGAATATATCTACGTAATAATTTAATATTCTACTTACATCAACCATAGCCTCCAAGTTTTTCATATAACCATTGGATATTTGCTGATTGAATTTAGCTATTTCACGATACTTTGTTAGTTCTTCTCTATATTTTCTAGAAGTTTTTATAATATTTCCCTTCATATTCTCCAAGTCTGTTGGAACACCAACATTTCCTATAATCTTATACCCAAAAGATGATTGAGGTGGGTTAGTTTGTCTATTTCCTAATCCAAAGAAACTCATTTATAATATATATTGATAATTTAATTACTAAATACTACTCCTGCTATACCACTTGTTATCTTTAGAAAATTATAACTAATCACATAAATTGTCAAATCATAATTATAGAAACCTGACAATGGTTTTATTAAATTAAGCATAATCTGAATTTTATTTATCCTCGACATATTACAAGATCCTGATGGTTGAGTATTATCATCAGGAGAAATACTAAAACTATATACATATATACCATCTTTAGGATTACTACTATGATGCTGATAAGGCTGTAAATAATTAAAATATATCCAGTCCTTTTCATCTATACGATCCATACCATTAAACATAAACTTACCTGACTTTAAAATACTTGTATTTCTATCTGTAAAATTAAACCAATCATTTGTTATTACTAAATCACTTCGTTTCAATACCCATATAAACTCTTTCACAGGATTCTGTAAAATCAACTCGTATATATTAGTTTCACTAAGTTTATATCTATCTATCCTAAATATTTGTTCTATAAGATATTCATGAGGATTAAATGCCAATATTTCTCGTTCTTTCTTATCAAGAAAATAATAATTAACCTCCAGATATGCTTTTATATCTAATACAGTTGTTCCTGACATGTATGTTGTAAAATCATTACTCACAAAATTATGTAATAACTCATTTTCATTATATTTTCTAGGTGCAATAAAACTGTTTTCTATTAATAGTTTATATAAATGCAAAAAAGGTCTCAACTCTATTGTAATTTCAGTATCACTATATTGTAAACATAATAAAGGAAGCGCACACCCCGAATCTTTATTAAACCAAAAGTTCAATGGAACATATATTTTACGAGATTTCACTGCTGGATTTGAAGAAGGATATATTCCTGTGAAAACTTTAGGATTTGTCAATTCAGATATATTACCAATCATACGATCATATATTTTTCTTTTGTCTTCTCCTAAAGTTAACATATTGTTAATATGAATATATTCACCATATTGTTTATCAGCTATTACACCACCTATATTTACATAATAATTATCAATAATCGCTTCACCTAAATTCTCAATCCATTTGAATTCATATGCATTTGGTTTTATATCCGGTACTTCAAAAACAAAGTATATTTGTTGTACTAAATCACCATGACGTTTTATTTTTCCTTTCAGGATTGTAGAAGTATAAACATTTGCATCAGTCCTATTCAAGTTTACACGTATACTTTCCATAGAAAAATTAGTATGCGATTTCAATACCTTTTTAAAAAAAGTAAGAGATGGATTACCATTTAATTTTATATTTTGAGATCCCCAAGCAAGTAACTGAATCAGACCACCTGCCATTTTATAACATTCAAATATTAAGTTTTAAATATATATAACTTAATTAATAATTATATATATCAACCTTGTTCAAAGCACTAATAAATGATGGTTTGACTGAACTTTTTTCTTCATTCTTAGTTGCATGATAATTTGGTGGACCTCGTAAATATGTTTGTTTAATTTCGCTTTGAGTTACAGAATAATTATAGTATCTAACATTCGCCATTTTCATAAAGTCAGTTGATGTTTTCAGATTTGGTAAGAAATATATATTACCATCATTCTGTTTAAAGAAATTATTTCTTAACCTAGGATTTGTTGAAGCACTATCTGACCAATATGGTGTATCATTAATATAAAATGATATCTTTATACCATTCTCCGAATTATCAATAATAGAATAATTATCTTCAAACACAAATGTTAATAAAGTCCAATTTATAGGTAATAAACTCAAAAGATTTTTACGGGCACTAGGTTCTGCATCTACATTCATATCTATGTTTATTTCATTATATATATCATTATTTGTATTAAATCTTACTTTGATATGCCTATATGAGTTTCCAAAAGAAATTGATGGACATGCAACGTATGCATCTGGTATAAACTTGCTAACTAATCTATATTGACTATTAGCTGTGGAGTCTGTTAATGTTGTTGGTGTACCTGGTGTCGATGGTGTTGGGTTATTAAGCTTCTCATAATAAGCCAAATTATACTTAGTTTTGTCACCTTTGATAAAAAGCACTAGATCTTTGAATAAATTATCATTAGGGTCTTCTACCTTGATCCAAAATTGATAAGTAAATGAAGCACCACCACCTGAATTAACTGATCTAGCTATTCTTTTAAAGTTATCTACCATAGGGTTTATTGTATTATATTCTAAATCGAAAAAGAAAGATGGTGCAGCATAACCATCGATTAGATTTGTAACTTCTCTTGGTTTTATATCAAACCCTGTATTAATAACTATACTATCAATATTTAATGTGAATAAAGTTATAATATAGAGAACAAGAATTATGATTAGTGCAGCAACTACTTGTAAAGTTATATTTAACCAGGGGGGTAAAGACATTCTTTACATAATAATTAGAAAATTTATTGTACACTTTCATTTAATTTGTATACAGGTGACCTGAAACCATACTGTCCAAGACCTAACATAGCTAGTAATCCTGTTGGCATTGGGCCGGTCTTATATGACTTTTTAAGTTGTTCCATTGATAGTGCATAATTGAAAAACTCAATTTTACCCATATAACCATCAATTGTACGTTTATTACCGATAACTGACTTTCCTATGAATAAGTCGCCATCTGTCTTTTCAACTATAACGTTATATGGTAAAACTTTGCCTAAACGTGTAACATAAGGTTGACGAGCTGCTTTAAATTCATCTGTACTCTTTACACTATATATTTCACCATCCAAATATAATGTTAGTACCTTATTATCAACAACTACACCAACATGTACCCATCTTTGCAAGGGAATATAATCTATTTCTAATACCAAATGTTTATTAACTGATGGATCTTCAAGAGAAATATTTGATATAAAGTAATTGTTTTTAATTATTTCATGGAGATTCTCGTTCACAGTAGCACTTACAATAGATGACTCTGTTGTTTTAATAATAATATACAACTTATTTGTTTGACCATCCATCATTATCAATGGATTTGCTGATGATACATCACCTGCATTACCTCTAAACATAATTAGTTTATGCATAGGTCTATTATTTGGAATATCCATTTCAGGTGAGAATGATTCTAGATACATCCAGAATGCATAAGCATACTCTCTACCAGACTCTGTTTTAGGTATTTCACTATTTGGAATTTGAATTGGCTTATCTACTTTATCCATCTTTATAGGAATGGTCATCAAAGCTTTACCCTTGAGATTATTACTCTTCATAGCAAAAGTGATATATAAAATAACAAAAATGAATAACAATATAGTTACTACAATTATGATAATCATAGGAATTTTGCTATCTTTTTGAGAACTAGCATTGGTATTGGTAATAGGATTTCCATTTGCATTGAGTTGTACTTTGGTATTACCATTAGATGCTTTAGCAGAACTATTCATTGTTGTAGAATTGATTTGATTAGAGGTTTTATCCAAAACATTACTATTTGTAGTTTTTTTAACATTAGCATACATTTTAATTATAAAAAAGAAAATATATCTATGATACAAAATACTTTTCGTATGTGTTTATAAAATATTTCTCTTCACTTCTTTGTGTTAATGTTAAATTTTTTTGAAGAACTATATCTGATATCATCAAAATATTCTCATAATTCAAATTATTCAAACTCTGTTGTAATTTATTAAGTTTTCTATTCATAACGTTTTTTTGAGAAATCTTTGATAGAGTCTGTGGAAATGTATACTTATAATCTTTCTGAATTTTCTTATCTTTTCTGTCTAAAATTATATTACTTATACTATTTATTCTCAATATATTTACAATATCATCATTATCAAATATAGATGAATTTACAAAATACATATTACCTTTTAGATATGTGTCAATCAAGCTTTTACGTCCTATGTTTTTTTTGTTATACAGTTCATCACAAAAGTTTTCATACATTATGAATCCTATGATCCCAGCATTATCTTTATAAATATTATTTATATTTGTAATTTCCAATCCATTCTTGAATATATAATTGATAACTTCAAAATTATTCATATCTTTAAAACATTTTTTTGAATCTATTTTTGAATCTATTTTTGAATCTATTTTTGAATGTATTTCTAAATCATTCAAATTCATAATAATATCTCTTATACATCCTCTATATTTATTAATGATTTTCAACAAAACATCATCGTCTATACCCAAGTCACATTCCATAAGGTATGGATATACATCTCTTACTTGAGGATAAGATAATCTTATAAGTTCAATCTTTTTTAATTCCAACAATTTTTTTTCATCTTTCTGATTACAACAACCAATACATAATATTTGATACTTTGTAAACTCTTCTTGAAAGCCTACCAATGTACTAAGAATACCTTTATCTGTATTTATTAAAATATCAATATCGTCTATGTAAATTATTTTGGGTTTCTTATTGAAATAAGCGTCTATAGATTTATTTTGTATGAAGTTTTGTATAGAATATGATATATCTTTAACAGATACACTTTTATTTAAGACGTTTAATATATTATATTTAACATTAGAAAACAAAAGATTACAAAGAGTGGTTTTTCCACAACCATCTGGTCCTGTTATAAATAATATAGTACCATATGAAGGTGTTGATATATATTCATTAATTTTTTTTATTTGTAATTTATTACCAATGAATTCACTTACTGTTTTAGGAGAAATTCTTTGTAGTACCTCCATTTCAATTATAGGCTTTTATAAATATATATGATGTATTGAAAGTGAAAATATATCAAATTTTTTAAGCTTAAGCTAAACTTGCACATCTACTCTTAGCATATGTCCAAGGAATATATGTATAATGCATATGTTTTGCGTACTTATCTTCAGCTGGTGGCATCTTGAAAAGCAATTTACATTTATCTTCATATGTTTCTAGTTTGTCATCATTTTCCAAAGCTTTTAATTCAAATTTACTATACGGTGGATCATTTGTGAGTTTGGTATTAGTAATAGTAATAACAGTGGGTACATCCTGAGGTACAAAGTTAATTTCAGCTGGTGTGAGTTTAATTATATATGTCTTACCTGATGGATCTTTACTTATATATTCATTAAAACACCAAGCTTTTCCATCAATATCCTTTCTAGTATAGTAATCTGGACACTCATCAAAACGCACTACATATGTATCTTTTTTATTGTTTTTCTTTTTTTCACTAGAAATAATTTTATATATACAATAGCCTATTAAAATGAATACACCCGCTTCAAATGCTATAATGAAGAATATTAATTTCTGACCAAACTCAAAGAATAACAAACCAAGTATACATAATGAAACTATTCCTGTAATTATGGTGAACAATAATGTGTTAAAATATGATACTTTACTATCGTTAGAACTCATTTTACATTAAAGCAAGAAATATTTTGATATTTAAAATTTTTGTTCTAATATCTTGGTACCTTTGGCTGATATAAATTCACCACGATCCATTGGAACAGGTAAAGAAGCTATATCCTTACGGTAATGTAAATAAATTTTTATTTCTTCAAGGATCTTTGGAACACAATAATTTAAAACAAGTGTATTTAGTTCTTTCACTTGGTCTTTGATACCATACGGTTTATGTTCACCATACTGTAGATATATAGATCTCATTATGATAAATAAATCTGTTTCAGATTGTTTATCTATAATATGTTTTTTACAAGACTTCTCGTATACCATATAACGAATTGCATCATGTAAATAATTCATGTTTTGTGGACTGAAAAATATATCACTTAAAGGATTTTTAGAATGTATATTTTTTATAGCCTCCACGCTAGCTTGATCGTTTTTATAATTGGAATTTTGTTTGAAAAGGTTATACATCTCATAGTTATCATTTTCTTCAACGTCAACACGTCCATTGTTTGAAGATTTAAACATTTTCTCTTATAATATAAAATGATAATATTTGTCACTGATAAACAAGTACGCAAAAATTTCAGATCATTCGGATATAAAGATGTAGATATTACTATTGTTGATGTAATAAATAAAGCAGTTTATAATTACATTAAAAATACTCTCCATAAATCAATGAAGAAATACAAATCTGTAAATACTCTTGATGGATCTCATATTATGAAAGGTGGGAGAGTTTTAATGCCCGCAGAATACTTCGGGGTTCAAACAAACCATTATGTAACCGTTGGAGATAATAATAATGGTACCGATATGGCTGTAAAAGAAGCTTGGATAAGACCTGAATTTAAAGTAACACAAATGGAAGGAGCTGGTTCAGTGTTTACTCTACCACTACAAGTTAGTAAAAATATATGTTCTGAAGTTTTAAATACTACTAACAAATCTGTAACAATTAAACCATCTGCTGTTAAGGAAGTGCATAATGGGTTACTTCAAATCATGACTGATTTAATGAAGTCTATTAAAAAGAAAGTAAAGAATGATACTGTAACCAAGAAAGATGTTATTGATGTATTATCTATGAAGAAATACAAGGTATTTGCTTAAAAAAATTGATTATCATGTTAAGTGTGATTTTTACAGTATTTATTTTGCTTTAAGAGTTAATTAAACGATTTAAAAGTTAATTAAACTATTATCATATGGCTCCCAAGAAAACTGTAGATGCATCTAAGAAATATGTTAAATTGGATCAAAAAGAACATGTTCTTACACGACCAGGGATGTATATTGGATCTATTGAGACGGATACATACGATACATGGGTTTATTCTGATGATCAAAAAAAAATGATAAAAAAACAGCTAAAGTATATACCTGGATTATTTAAAATTTTTGATGAGATTATTGTGAATGCTATTGATCATGCTATTCGCTTGAAGAGTAAAAAAAAGGAGGAAGTTGGTCATTATGTGAAGAATATTCGCATCAATATTGATAAAGAGACTGGTATAATTGAAGTTTCAAATGATGGTGATGGTATTGAGATTATCAAACATACGGAACATAATATATATATACCTGAACTCATTTTTGGTAATCTTTTAACATCTACTAATTATGATGATACAGAGGAAAAAACCATTGGAGGACAAAATGGTTTAGGAGCAAAGTGTACAAATATATTCAGTGAGTTTTTTGAAATTGAAACTGTGGATGCTGTTAGAAAATCACATTATATTCAAAGATTTGAATCAAATATGACCATTATTAATACACCTATTATTACTAAATATACAAAAAAACCATTTACAACAATTAGATTCAAGCCAGACTATAAGCGATTTAATATCAAGATAGGTGATGACATATATAATGATATGTTTGATGTGATGAAAAAACGTGTATATGATACATGTGCGGTAACTGATAAAGATGTTATTGTATGGTTAAATAATGAAAAACTGGATTATAAAACTTTTGAAAGATATGTTGATCTTTATATTGGTAGTAAGTCTGAACATGTTAGAGTCTATGAGGAAATTAATGAACGATGGGAGATTGTAGCTTCGTATAATGAGTTCAATGGTTTTGAACATATATCATTTGTAAATGGTATTTGGACAATTCGTGGAGGTAAACATGTTGAATACATTACAAACCAAATTACTAAGAAACTGATAGATTTGATACAAAAAAGACGTAAGGATGTTACAATTAAACCTCAATCAGTGAAAGATAACTTGATTCTATTTGTTAAATCTACAATAGTTAATCCTACATTTGATAGTCAATCAAAAGAAACATTAACAACACCATCATCAAAGTTTGGAAGTAAGGCTGAAATTAGTGATAAATTCATTGATAAACTATATAAATCGGGAATTGTTGAAAAATTGGTTGAGATTAGTAATATTCAAGGGTCAAATGATATGAAAAAAACAGATGGAAAAAAGAAAGATACTATCCGTGGTATTTATAAACTGGATGATGCGAATTGGGCGGGTACATCAAAAAGTAGTGAATGTACATTAATTCTCACAGAGGGTGATAGTGCAAAGACAATGGTTATAGCTGGTTTGAGCAAGCTTGGGAGGGATAAATATGGTGTTTTCCCTTTACGTGGTAAGTTACTAAATGTTAAAGATATTAATATCAAAAGGATAATGGAAAATGAAGAAATTACTAACCTTAAAAAAATTCTAGGGTTGGAGAGTGGAAAAGAATATAAGAATATATCTGACCTTCGTTATGGAAAAATCATGGTTTTAACAGATCAAGATGTTGATGGTAGTCATATTAAAGGTCTATTATTTAATATGTTTCATAGTCTATGGCCATCATTGATGAAGGACCATAATTTCATCACAAGCATGCTTACACCTATCGTAAAGGCTGGTAAGAAGGGTGAATTAATATCTTTCTACAACTTGACTGAGTTTGAAAATTGGAAAATTGAAAATAATAGTAAGGACTGGAATATCAAGTATTATAAAGGTCTTGGTACATCTACAGAGGAAGAAGCCATGCAGTATTTTGAGGCTATGAAAACTATTGATTACAAATATACAGGTAATAGTTCAGATGATAAACTAGATTTAGCATTCAATAAGAAAAAGGCGGATGATCGCAAGGAATGGCTTAGTGAATATAATAAACAGAATATTTTAAATTATGCGGATCAAGAAATTAAATACGAGGACTTTATTGATCGAGAGTTGATTCACTTTTCAAATTATGATCTAGAAAGGTCAATACCAAATATATGTGATGGATTCAAGGTATCACAGAGGAAGATTATGTATTCTTGCTTTAAGAAAAATCTGGTTGAAAAAGAAATTAGAGTTGCACAGTTAGCTGCATATGTTAGTGAAAATGCGGCATATCATCATGGTGAAGCTAGTTTACAAGGAGCCATTGTTTCTATGGCACAAGTCTTTGTTGGATCTAATAATATAAATATTCTATTACCCAATGGTCAATTTGGGTCTCGTATCTCTGGTGGTAAGGATGCATCTCAACCTAGGTATATTCATACATTAATAAATCCTATAGCATTAGATATTTATAAGAAAGAAGATGTTCATATTTTGCATTATTTAGATGATGATGGTTATCCAATTGAACCAGAACACTATATCCCTATTATTCCAATGATATTGGTTAATGGAGCTATTGGTATTGGTACAGGTTTTAGTACAAATATTCCTTGTTACAACCCCAAGGATATTATTCAAAAGTTAAAAATGTTACTAAATAATGAAGAAGTTACTGAGGATATTTCTCCATGGTATCATGGTTTTCAGGGAAAGATACAATTGAGTGGTAATAAATATTATAGTAGTGGCATATATAATAGAATAGCACCTACAAAGATTCAAGTGACAGAGTTACCTATTGGCTATTGGACTGAAGATTTCAAGATAATGTTAGAGGAGATGTTAGATAGTAGTAAAGAGAAAGAAAAGTCTAAAGAATCTAAAATTTTGAAAAACTATGAATCAAACTATACACACTGTAAGGTTGACTTCACTTTAACATTCACAAGCTCTTCAGTATTAGATGACTTACTTGTATTGGATAGTAATGGCTATACAAAGCTAGAAAATATGTTCAAATTGGTATCACCTAAACTTTTATCGACATCAAATATGTATTTATTCAATGAGAATGGGCAAATTACAAAATATGATACTGCTATTAGCATAATAAAATCATATTATACTATTCGGTTACGATATTATCAAATAAGAAAAGACTATATGATTTCAAAAATGCAAAAGGATATTGATATTATGAAGAACAAGATACGATTCATCAAAGCAATTATAAGTAATGAAATTGAGGTGAGTAAGTATAAAAAGGTGGAGCTAGAAGAACTGTTGGGAGTGATGGAGTACATGAAAGTAGAAGATAGTTACGATTACTTGGTACGTATTCCAATTTACAATATTACAAAAGATAAAGTTGAAGATCTAGAGAATGATATAATTGACCTTGAAAGTAAACTTGATATTATTCAAAATACAACTATAAACGAGATGTGGCTAGATGACTTGAAAAAGCTTGAAGTAAGCTATGATAAATATAGCACAGAGAGGGACTTAAAGAATAATGGTGTATCTAATAAAGCGACTAAGCGTACAATTACAAAGCGTGTAGTTAAAAAAACTTAAGTAGATTTTTGTAAAATACTTAAGGAAAAAATTTGATTTTAAGTTAATCCATTTTATTATTTGTGTCAAAATGGACCCCACTCCATACAGAATTAGTACTATTACTGCTACAGGTTCAGTAAATACAGAAATTAACTTAGATATATTTTATGATACTTTGAAAATTTGCAGTGATGATGCAGATGAAGGAATCGTTTATGTAGAATATGGAAAAAAAAAATCTGATACAGTATTTAAAGGGTTTTCAGAAAGCTATTCTAAGAAAAATGCGGCAAATAAGAGAAAGAGTAATACTACGACTAAAAGGTTTGATAATCAAGTTACCATAGTATATAGAAGAAATGAAGTAATTAATAAAGTAGATTTGCAAAGTTTACTTAACATAAAAGTTTTTAAAAATGGGAATGTACAGATAACAGGTATAAAATATATTGAACAGGGATCAATTGTTATTGATTCTATTATATCTATTATAAAAAATGCTTACGACTATAATCCCAATATTATAAAATCTATAGATTCATTGACAAATATTAATTATAATATAAGATTAATTAATAGTGATTTCAGGATAGGGTTTGCAATAAAGAGAGAATGGCTTCATAAAATTTTTACATTAAATTTTGACAATGATTGTACATTTGAACCTTGTATATATCCTGGTGTTAAAATACAATACTTCTATAATAAAATTAATAAAACTAATGATGGAATATGTCATTGTTGCAAGCCATGTTTGATAGGAAAAGGAACAGGTTTAGAAGAAAATGAATGCAAGAAAATTACTATAGCAGTTTTCCAGAGTGGGTGTATAATTATAACAGGAGCACAAAGTCATTTGCAAATTAATGAAGCATATGATTTTATTTCATCTGTATTGCTTAAATATAAAGATGAAATTGAAAAGAAAAACATTATAGAATCCTCTGTACAATCCACTAAAAAAATAATCTTAATAAACAAAAAAAGTATTGTTTATCCTAAAACTTTTTGTGATTAATAATATCACTAAGAGACTTTGATAATTTATTAAGACTAGAGTTTATTTTGTCAAGGACTGTGACAATATTTTCACCTTTCTTATTTACTAAGTATTCTGATAATACAAGAAATAATGGGTCTTCACTCAACATTCTTGTTGTTGATGTAGTACTGTATGATTTATCACTTGCACCACCATCTTGTGTTCCATCTCCTTCATCATCATTTTCGTCATCATCATCTTCGTCATCATCATCTTCGTCATCATCTTCTTCGTCATCATCATCTTCGTCATTATCTTCTTCGTCATCATCTTCTTCGTCATCATCATCTTCGTCATTATCTTCTTCGTCATCATCATCTTCGTCATCATCATCTTCGTCATCATCTTCTTCCTCATCCTCTTCTTCTTCTTGAAAATCTTCATCGTTTTCATTAGCTTCTTTTGCTTCAAAGTCATCAAATTCTGATATACCTCCTTCCATATCTTGGTTTTCAAGAAAATTATCTATTTTATTAGTTTTATTAATTCTAGCATCATCCATATTTCGGATATCAATAATTTTAATTTTTTGACCCGAATTATTGGTAGACATTTATATATATTGAATATATTTTTAAACCCTTAAATGTTTTAACGTAAAAAAATCTTTTAACTTATTAAATATGATTGTAACTGTAGGTATATTTTTAGTATTCTTTATCATAACATATATGTTTATTTGTAGAAATAGTATAACATATATAGATGCATCAATTCTAATTGTTAGTATTATAGTCTTTTTGTATACATTATATTCCAAAAAAAACACTGATGAACATTTCGCAGACCCTCTTCAATCACTATCATTACAAGATACAAAGACCAACATAAATACATTAAAACCTATTTCATTAGATGAAGATTATTCAAATATAACCCCATATTGTACTGTATATCTCACAATATTCAATAAGAACTCATATCCTGAAAATGATAATGAATGGATTAATGTGGCTTACCAAGAAAAAGAGGGAGAAGATTGTACACTCAAAGGTAATAGAAAGATTTATAGATTTGAAAACTTACCTGTATTTTCAAAGAGATCAGGATTGCTTCTAGGTACAAATAGATTATATGGGCCATACAGTAATATGCTTGGTATTAGTTTGCAAAGCACATTTACTATTTTCTTTACATGTAAACACGGAGACTTTATGCCAAATAATGAAAAAGAAGTTGAACTATTAAAACTATATGCTAATAGTAATAATAATAATGGTATAGCATTGTTTATCCAAAGAAACAGTATTGAAATAAATAATAATATTCAATATGGTAACCTTTTATTGAAATTCATTGATAATGATGATGTATATCAATGTAAACTCAAATCAGATGATACATCAATGTCCTTTGATAAACTAAACATGTCTCTATACTTTATAGTTAAGGAAGTAGACAAAATACGTATATTATATATGATAGGAGGTGTAAATACAATTTATCAATTAGCAATGATAAATATAAAAGAAACAAATGCAACATTTAGTAACAAAGAAATGATAATCAATAGATTCCAAAACTGGAAAGGAAATATGTATAACTTTGGTATTCTTCCGGAAGCAATATCAGATAATACTGTAACTGATATATATTCTCATTGTTATAGTGAATACTTGAAAGCTACAAATGAAGATTTCATAAAATTATCAAATGATTATAACTCTATATTAGATTTTCTAAAGAAGTTTAAGGAATGTCCATATAATGATGATGTATGTAAAACATGTAATACAATAACAAAATGGAATGATATGAACGAAATTATGTCTGCGCCACCATCTTGTAAGGAATCTATTAATGAATTCTGTAAAGTAAATACAAAACATGAATTGTGTAAATGTTGGGATCAAAGTTATCCTGGATACCAAACCGATTCTTGTAAAATGTATAAGAGCATCTTCACTCCACAAAGCCGTATATATGATAACATTACAAATGATGATATATTATATATTAAAGATAAATATACACTAATCAGTCCCGCTGATTGCCCTAAACCAGTTGTACAGCAACAAACAAGCTGTATTAATGAGAAGTTACTAAAGAATACATATAGTGATTATGATTTTGAAAAGATTAAGATTGATCCAGACTCTTTGAAAAAAGTTACTTCGAAAAACAATAAAATAAATTCACCATATGAATTTGAAGATACTTCTAATAAAAAACAAATATCCAGTGCATTTGATACAGAAAAAGACCAAAATATAACAAAAGACCCACCTATACCATTTGTATTAAAAGGAAATGAAAAACCAATAGTAAACAAAGATCATGCTTATCGTCTACCAGGTTCATCAGCAAAAATAGAAAATATATATCAAACTGATCCCAATACAAAATTCAATGATAAAGATAATATAGCATTGAAAGAATATGAAAAATCAACTGAATTACAAAATACAGATAACCCTTTTATGTCAAAAATTATGAACTTTTTCTTGCCTTAAAGAGGTGGTTTGAGTCCCCAGAAATTTGCATGCATTATATTCTTATCAGGATAAGCAGAATCTCGTATTACTTGTTCTTGTGTTCTTACAGGCATCTGCCATCCAAATGAATAAAACATGGCATCCTTTCTAGGTAATGTATTTTGCATAGGATAACTCAACAACCTATATGGAATACCATCACTTAATTTTATACTTACTTTACGTGTTTTCCCTTCTGTATTATAGTATTCCAAATATAATGTAGGGGGTACTAGTACAGTTCCTAAACCTATATAATAGGAATTAGGATACATTATTTTTATTTCAAAAGTTCCATCAATTACTTGAACTTTTCCTTTATTTGGTGTATTCTCAAAAGCTTGATGTTGATTAGCAAATGGTAAACCAGATCCTGTATAAGTTGCTCTATAATCAGGTGGATTAGCTGCTAAATAATAAATTGTATTATTTTTTACAAACTCCTTTAACTTACCATATACAATCATATCAGTATTACTTCCAGTATCATAAATTTCACCTTCACAAAATACATTACTAAAATTACTACTCATATTTTAAATAAAGTAAGATTTATTTTGATAATAAATCACCTCCTGACATTGGATCACCACCACTTGGTACTGCATTTCTATTATATTCGTTATTTACTACTCCATCAATAGGCCAGTATTGAACATCATCTTTTACTGTTCCACAACATTGAGCTGATTGTTTGAAGAAAGTAGTTTCCTTTTCTTTTTCTTCAATAAAACGTTTCCTGAATACTTGCTCTTGATCTTCTGTGTAAAATTTACGTCCTAGTCCTAATCCATAAGGATCATTTACGCTAAAACTACATGTACGTGAATCACAGCTCTGTTTCTCAAAGTCTGGAACCATAGTTCCTTGATCATATGGTTCAACACAAGGACCACAACGATTCATCATATAAGCATTACGAGCATTCATTTTAATTAACTCATCAGCATTAGCTGTCAAAAACATACGTTGTTCATAACTACTCATAAGTTTATTTGTAATTTTATCTTGATACTGTTGAGAGCACCTGGGACGATAATCAGTAAAATGTCTTCCATCTGCCATACGAGGTGGACAATTAAAGTATTGATTGTTTGATGGTCTTTCACATTCTTCACATTTTTTCAATGTTGCCATTTTAATATAATTATATAAAATATTTTATCACATTGTTTCAGATAATCTTTTAATCAAAACATCTTTTGTCCCTTTTTGTGATAAATTATATTTCTTACACAAGTCCTTCAAATCATCATATTTCATACTCATTATTTCCTTCATGTCAAATTTCTTTTTATTTCCTATTGTCATATCTTCTATTATATCTTCAACTACACCATCACCATCAACTGCACCATCAACTACACTATTAACATCACCATCAACAACACCATCAACTACACTATTAACAACACCATCAACAACACCATCAACTCCACTACCATTATTAATATATTGATTAATGTCTTGGTTAACATTAATCACTTCTGTTATTATATCCTCATCATCATCTGTACAGTTTAATGTATCACGAATTTCATCAGTGACAACTGAATCCACATCATCTAAAATTGTACTAAGTAGTGTATTTTTATCCATAGACTCTTTTGTGATTGGTACTGCTATTGAGTTTGATACTGACATAGATGCTTGAATCTGTGGTTTTGGTTGGGATTTTTGTTGTGATTGCTGTTGTTGTTGAAGTGGTTGTTGAGATGGTTGTTGAGATGGTTGCTGTGGTTGTGTTTGTGTAATTTCAACTATAGGTACTTGAATGGTTTCTTGGTTCATACATACAGGAGGTGTCTTTCGTAATGTTACAATTTCATCATTTAACCTTTTAATCTCCTTTTGCATCTTTCTCACATCAGTTATAGTATAGTACAAATATACTACGACAAAGGTCAATGCAAAAGTAAACAAAATCAACATATGTGTATTTTTATCAATCTTGAACATTTTGAAATACCCGTATAAATTTTTCTTGTATTTTAAACACGAATGGTTAATCTATCTTTTATTGTGATAGCCTCTTTAATAATATCATCATCAAATCCATTCTTCGCAAGTAAATCTAATGCAATATATTGTTTGCTAACACCTGGTAATAGTTTGTAAGGATATTCTATTTTACCATCTTTTTTCAGTATATTCATCTTATAATTAATAAATTTACCAGTTTTCTTAAGTTTTGTTAGATATACATAATGAGTGGTAAATAATAATAAACAGTTATCATAATCCGATATTTTCTTAGCTATAGCGTATGCACCTGCTATACCTTCTACAGGATTAGTACTATTGAAAATCTCATCCATTATATATAATGCAAATTTATCATTATCACATGTCTTGATCAAATCTAGTTTTTCCTTGCATCTATACATTTCTGCTTCAAAAAGAGACTCATAACCTTTACAGTCTGGTATATTGATTTGAGAATTTATAATATAAAATGGTGTTATTTCACCTTGTTCAGCTATACAGATACCTATCGTCTGTGATAAAAGTGCATTTATTATTAAACTCTTTACAAATGTACTTTTACCACCTGCATTAGGACCAGTTAAAATAGCATTATTAGTTTCAAGATGTATATCGTTTTTTACAACTTTATCTAATGAAATGCTTGGATGGAATGAATTATGTAGTTTAATCAAAGGTTTACTCGATTTTATATACTTAACATAACTAATATTCATTGTATTTTTAAAATCAATGATACTTGATAAAGATTCTATAATATATATCTTAGCCAGTATTGATTTTATTATGTTTTTATCAAAAGTTATATATGTATGAAGTTGTTTGCCAAAATTACTTCTTATACTAAAAGGCATAATTTCAAGACTACATATATATTTGTCTTCCACAGCGGTATCCACAAAAATATCTGATGTTAGAAAAGCTTCTTTTATATTATTATTCCAAAATACCTTTATGACTTCATTAGCATGTTTTAAGAAACTTACAATATTATTAACCTTTTCAACAATGTGTTTTGATACTTTATATAATGTTTTGGATATTTCAAAACTGTTAAATATACCTTGAAAGTAAAAGATAATTGAAAAAACATATGATAAGCCTTTGAAAATTTTGTAAGAACTATTACCTTTATCTACAAAAATATCACCAGACATTAATGTTGATAGCATAATCTTGATATAGGTTTTGAAAGGTATTTTGATTTTTAGTTTATATATTATTATCATATATGGGACAATTATATATAATATTGGTGTAAGTATTCCAACTACAGGTGAACACATAATTTTATATACATTATTAGCTGTAATAGCATAAGGATTTTTATTTAAAGGCTTGAATAAACAAAATCTGAAAAATACCATTTCATAAAGGTCTTTCAAGTTTTGATCTAGTTCTTCAAACATCCATAATACATCTTTCTCATATGATTTTATATTATCAAAATTCATCAGTTTTTCATTAGTCTTTGAGATCTCTTCATGACTTTTCAAAATTCCTTGACGCATGGTTAATAAGTCAACATTATAATCTGGTTCTTCAAAAAACTTTTTCAACATATCTTTACTACCATTAAGTGTACATGTATTTATCTTGTCAAATATAGTATATGAGTTTTTTTCTGTAAAACATTTGAAAAACTCAACATCATTATATACATCTTGACCTATATTACATTTATCTTTTGTTATACTTGTCACTGGATCTGTTATGACCTTTAATATTGTATTATTTACAAATATATCTTCATCTAAGGATGATAACATTTCTGTAGCAGAGAATGTACTAGGATCAATAATGACTTTCTTTATCTTAACAAGGTAATCGTTCATTTAAATAAAATCAACTTTTTAAAAACCAGCCAATAAACACACACACCCAAAACAACATATAATACCAATAGGAAAAAATCCGCTGTTAAGAAAGCAGTACCATTATTTATATAATATAAAAATTGAATAGTACATTGTATTGTTACCATTCTTATTATATCCTCAAAAAGACTTACATATTCTGGATTTGCCAATTTAACAATATATAAAGCTTCCATTATTATTATATTTAAAGGAAATTATTTTACTAAATAATACACCATGGATAAAATATATATCGAATACAAAGGATTTTCATATGTTTTTGAGAATAATACGAAAGAAAATAGAGATGCATTTAGGGACAAATGTTGGTTTATTGTAAAAAATAAAGATACACCAAATATATTACATTTATCTGATATTTGGATCAATAAAAAGAAATTTGGTTTAGTATACCCCAAACACATTGAGGATTTATTTGCTACATTACATACTTAGTATTTTTGTAGGAAATGTTCAATTTCTTTAGCAATATTATCAAATTGATTTTTTACTGTTTGTCCAGAAGCGGTCTTGGAAGCCCCACCATGCATGCTTCCACATGCTGAACCACACGCACCACCAGCTATGGTCTTACGTCTTTTTAGTGATGCAGGTTTGTCAGATACGTTCTTCTTGACGGCTTTCTTATCAGTCTTCTTGACGGCTTTCTTGTCAGTCTTCTTAAACATACCTTCTAGACCTTCTTTTGCTAAAAGAATAGCAAATGGAACAGCCAGATTCTTAATATCCTCTACAAGAGCACCCCCACGTTTATTAGAAGACTTTTGTTGGGTAGATGTGGATTTCTTTTGTTGGGTAGATGTGGACTTCTTTTGTTGGGTAGATGTGGATTTCTTTTGTTGGGTAGATGTGGACTTCTTTTGCTGGGTAGATGTGGACTTCTTTTGTTGTGTAGCTCTTGACTTTTGTGATTTTTTCGCACCACCAACAGGTGGAGTATTCATTTCAGAAACAGTTGACATTATATATTTTAATACTATATAATTTTTACAAAATAATTTAGAAATAAATTTCATCTTCTTCAGATGTATAATCATCTTCTTCTACATCTAGATCTACCTCCTCACATTTCATGTTTTTTATAATATTTTCAAACAACGAAAGCATATTACAATTATATAATAATCCTTCAAATTCAAACTTTTCTTTAAGTTCATTAGTTAAATCATATAAAAGTTGTTCATTATCACATAATGTTTTATATTCTTTGTTTTTATTATCATATTCTTTAAGCTCTTTGTTACCTTTTACAATACTAAAGTCCAATTCATTCCATTCAACATAATGTTTTTCTCCAACATTATGATCTGATGGTGTGGTTTTCAATACAATTTGTTTAAAATCCATAACTTACTTAAAATTAACATCACACTCTTATATATTAATGCTTTCCATAAAAAATATCAATGGTAAAATATTATATAACATACAGTCTAAACAAGATATACAATCACCACAAAAACAAAGTATTCCTTTACCCAAAGTGAAAACTAAAAAACAATCATATAATGATTGGTATGATAAAAATCAAGTTTATGTAGATTATATTGTAGACCAATATATACAAACACTAAGTCAATTTCAAAGTAACGAGTATTCAATAACATTTAATTATAATGAATTGATTAAATACATATCATATTGGGTTTATATATCTTCTACTTCCTGATTTCTCTTGATTTCTCTTGACATATGTACCTTTTGTTTGGTTTCAAGAGATTCAGATATATATTTCATTATTGCAACTACATCTATATTTTCTTCAGACGTACTGTATTTTTCCAATAAAGTCCTCAATACTTTCATACTTAAGGGCTGTGTTGTATTTCTTTTTGAAAATTTAATATTTCCATCAGTAATATTCAATGTAAGTTTATCATATTTATTATCCTCGACATATTGAATAATCTCTTCCTCTAATTTCTTTTTCTTTTCTACTATTTCTTTGATAGAATCTTTACTCTTCAAAATTTTATTATCGCATTCTACCCAATCTTGTACCTTTCTAATATATTCAATATCCATTATATAATACTATACACTATAATGTATTATTTTCTTAAATATATTAAAAATGAAATAAGTAATATTATAATCATAACAAACATCAAAAAAATTAAAATTATAAATGTAAATATATATGGATATAACTGTTTATATATCATCATCATTAATGGATTCACTAATTTAGTCCTTATTGCCTCTTTCATTTCATCTTTATTTATCTCTGCGATTATGACATCAAAAATTTTGTTAGTTAATATATTAGCTAATTCAGGTGTTTTACATTTGTTACTCATTTGATATCCTATCACAATATATATTGCGTTAATTTAACATATAAAAATATGAGTCTGTTTAGTAAAGTTTTATAATGAAGATATTGAAACCAAAAAGATCATCAAATGGAACGTATGAAAGTTTAATATACAAAAATAATAAAAAAGATATAATTACTTTAAAAATTCATAAAGCATTCATTATTGATATTAAACAAACAAACGACCATGATTATTACTTAACTCTGAAACAAAAATCTATTGCAAAAGACATATGTATAATAAATGAGAAAATTATCTCATATGTTAAAGACAACTGTGGGTCTTGGTTCAAAAATAATTTGAGTGATGATTTAATTGAAGACTATTTTACAAGTAATATAATGTATGATAAAGAAAGAGGACAACTTATTAGATTTAAGTGTACAAATGATATTAGTATATTATCTACAAATACATATGTTGATATTACTTTATATCTTAAACTGATTAGGTTTTATAAACAAAAATTTGTTGTTGAATGGGAAGTTCATGAAATTGAGGTTGATGATAAAAGTGATAAATTATTGATTCAAAGTGATATAGAAGATCCTGATGATAGTGATGATATAGACGATATTCCTTACCCAGATGATGAAGAACTTAATAAATCTATGACTGAAACAAAAACTAGGTATATAAATTTATTGAATCGCGAACAGCTATCTATACAAAAGCAAATATCCGACCTAATAGAAAAGAAAAATATATTGGATCAGAATATTATCAGATTAAACTCAGCAGTAGATTTTTATGAAGTATATAGCATATGTCACGATTTGGATGAATTATTAGAATAATATTTTCTTTGCAAATTTTATATTACAATATAATAAATGGATAATAATATGCTTTTCAGAACAGTTCTTATTGTACTTGCTGCATTTGTTTTATTTGCTTTAATTAACTATTATAATAACAAACAAAGCACTATGAAATCAGAAAAGTTTTTTAATGTAAATTCAAATAAATCCAAGGAAACCTTTGATGATTTGATTAATACACAATATGCCATGAATCCCGTGGATAATATAAAGAAAGAAACTAATGCTGTTGTACCTGCTGAACCTTTAGGAAATGAAGATTACCGTGCCGTAGATTATCAAGGCCAAAAATTACCTAATGATTGCTTCCCTAAAGATAGGCTTTCTGTAGATGATTTACTACCAAAAGATGCTGCTAATAGTAAATGGGCACAAGTAAACCCAGCTGGACAAGGTGATGTGAAAGATCAAAACTTCCTATCTACTGGCTATTTGATTGGTATCAATACTGTTGGAAGCTCCCTTAAGAATGCTAATCTTCAACTAAGAAGTGAACCCGTAATTCCAAAGGTGTCTGTTGGACCATTCCTCAACTCCACTTATGAAGCTTCGGATGTACTTCGAAGGCCTCTTGAAATAGGGGGGGATTGTTAATTTAAATTCAATTATAAAAGGATTTAAGGATTATTAATATTTTTTATTACATGGATAAAGGAAAAAAGAAAATAGCTGATTCAAAAGACTTATTAATGGCATCTTTATCTAAGTTTTACAATACAAAAAATAACATTAATATTATAATACCTATCATTGAGGGTAAATCTGATATATCCCTTAGACTTATTGATTGGTTTGTTACAAACTATTCAAAAAAAAATAATATTGTTATATTGAAAGAACAGAACAACAATGTATATCATTTTAATGTATATCTGAGTTACCGTTCACAACTTAAAGCATATTCTAAGCAGCTTTTTGATCCTTTCAGAAGAAGAGATAGAATTACATTTATGTATGATAATGATATGAGCATTGAAACTACAATAGGGCAACTCAATTTCTTCAGATGGATACTACAAAACGATATTCTAAACTATATAACAAATAATATATCATATATTGAGAAAGATATGGTTAAAACACAAAAAGACAACCAAAAAAAGAAAAATGAAGAAGGTAATATCAAAATTAAAGAGGTAAAAACAGATAATGGTGTTACAATTGTTACTAAAAGAAAAAAAAGAATTCAATTATCAAAGTCCTCTATGAAAAATATGAATTTAATTAACGGAAAAAGGGTCATTCAATTTGATTGATGATTTTTATTTTGTTCTCAAATTCTGTAAAAAATTCTTTTAATGTATTATTATTTTTCAATGTGATATCAGATGGTATACTCAAAAATTCTGTCTCTGATTTATGTGTATCTATTATTTCATTATCATCCTTTTCTATCTTTATTACAAAAAAACCTTTATTCTTCAACTCTATATATTCATGCAAAAAACGTAGATCTGATATCACTATCTTAGAATCATCATTAATAGATGATATCACGCTTTTAATCCATAATTTACGCTGTATATCTGGTAATAACTCTTGTATCTTATATTGAAACATCTCAGTCCCAATGAACTGCATTGCTTGACGAGGAGTAATACCCCAACGACTATCTATCTCTTCCTTGAGATCTGATTCTACTTGCTCTTCTGAAAACCCAAATACAATCTTCACAATCTCCTTGAGTTTACCTGCTATTTTTACTTTTTGATGACCATATTTCTTACATATATAATCAGATAATGTATCTTTGCCACATCTCTTATATCCACATATTGCGATTAATCTAGGAATATTCATTTGTAACTTATTCTAATAATGATATTTGATATGTTTTTAAGTAATTATTGTTCAGATAAAGTTAAAGCACGATATAGCATTTTAAATAACAAAAAATATTTACCTTTTCAATTTTTAGCAGAAAATTCTCGTCATGTTATTCATAATAATATATGTTTCATTGAATATATTTTATTCCAGAAATACATACATGTTATTAAACTTGAAATATATGATATAGATAATTTCATATTATTAGAACAACTTTCAAAACCATTAAAAAATATCATTGAATATATTGCTTATCCACCCAATATTATTATAGAAGGTACCATAAAAATACCTCCTCTTACTAACTTTATTAAATGGTTTAGAAATAATGAGCTTTATATTATTAATAATAATAATTTTATAAAAGTTATATAAAATCTTTGGTTAGTGACCTGAAATAAATCCAAAATTTATTTTGTATACCATATTACATGACCTTAGTATAAAATCATAATCTTCTATGTTTAAATTATTAGGAAGTTCCTCTATCTTTTCTAGATTCAATGCAACCTTTTTTTCTTCATTCTCTTCACCTTCTATATCTTCGTATATATTTAGATTTATATTTATACCAGCATTAGCCATTTTCTTTCTTAATAACATGAACTGTTCCAATGTAATATTCTCCACTTCAACCTTATTATCTTGTCCAAACAATATAACTAACCCCTTACAAAACAAATCCAAGCAAAAATAAAATAAATCTTTCATATCTTCAACACCATTCAATGATAATTGGATAATACTATCATTTACATTTTTGATAAATATAAAATCTGCCAAGTCATTAATATGCATATTTAAATCTTGCATTTATTAAAAACATTTAGAAAAATAATAAAACAAAAACTTACTTACTTACTTACGAGTAACTTTCTTAACAACTACTGAATTTGATGACTTAGATGACTTGGCCTCCAAATCATCATCTTCATCATCAGATTCTTCAACCTCATCATCATCCGATGATGCTACTGCATCTGCCATAATATCTTTTGCCTCTGCCTCATTCTCACAATCTTCCTCATCATCATCATCAATATCTTTCTCAACTTTATCATCAATTTCCTTGAATGCATAACCCTTAATCGTTGATGGAGGTGTAATTTTCATCTGCAAAACCTTCCATGAACATCCAAATTTGGTTCCTGCTACCCAAATACCAACACACTGTACAATAGCACTTACACGACTCCCCTTTGTCTCTAGAGAAGACAAATCTACTAGATTCCTATTATTATCATATACATCACATGCAAAATTTGTTCCATTATGAGGCACAGTCATCTTAAATGTAGGAGGATACTTATCATTAATATCACCATTCTTATCCTTTGCATACTTAATAATAGGAGTGTACAAAGCTTCCACTACATCTACTGATTTATGTGCCTTCTTAAACCAAGTTTGACAGTTAGTCAAACCATCTTCTACAAGTTTCTTATCAAAAGACTTCAGTCCATCGAAAAACTTATTCAGAACATCTCGACTTTCCTTGCCCTTGAATGAAAGATCAAAAGAATACTTATCAGCACTCTTTCCTTCATTGTTCCACTTACTTAGACCAAATGGAGCAACCATCTCAGGCGTTTGCATTACTAGCTTCTTCTTGTTGTAACTAATGTAAATAACCTTGCCACCATTATCCAAAACACGGGGCTCACTGTAAGTAATGTTCTTAACATCGAAGTCAGAGGGAAGTACGATAGAATCCATTTTATTATATATGTGTATTGCTTTTAAATAGGTTTGAGGCTTTATGTGAAAGTTGTTTATAGAATAATTTTTTTTTTCAGTTAATTTCAATTTTTTTTTCTGTTTGTTTTTTTTACTTTCAATGAATACTCTTCAACTCTATATCTATTATCTTTAACATCATTACTTTAAGTATTATTAATCTCTTTTTCAATCTTGCAAATATCCTCATAAGCTTTTTTATAAGCCTATGATCTAGATCTATATAATAAGATTTCTTAATATCTACTTCTAATCTCAGTATAAATTCTTCGTAATTATCTAAATAACAACTTATTAGCATAGCTTCAGAATATCTGAGTATTATACTAGAATCAAGAGAAAACTTTTGTATTTCATCAGTAACCCAGTCATCACAATTAAAATATAAATATGATAATGGATATGTATCATCCTCAATTACAAATTTATTCAAATTCTTTACTTCGAGAAATAATAACTCATCCAAGTAATAAACAAGAGATGAATAAATATTATTACACAAAATATTAGGCTTTATTATTGTATTCAATTTATGGTATACTTTATATACACTCGATAACAATTTTTTCCTACCATTTATAGTTTTTTTAGTTGCAATCTCATTCAGTATATGTTTACCTATCTTATTCAATGTATATAATTTTTTTGAATAATATATGTGATTTTCAATTTTACTATATTCACTATAATCATTTATTTCATATACCATTTAATATACTATCTACTATATATACATTTATTGTTAAATATAAATGTATTTTAAAAAATAATATAATTTCAGGTTATGACGTTAATTATGCCAATTCATGTCAATTCAGGTTTCCTTAGTGAAATGATGCTTCATATATTTCTGAAGGTTGAAATATGTTAGCTTATCTTCATCTCCAAGATTTAGAATCTTCTTTAGCTTGGCATCCGGTAGAATATGGCGCTTATCAGAAGCATCTTGTAGATTGTTCTTCTTAATATATTCATTAATCATACGAGTCACTTCTGTTCGTGCCATTGATGTGCCCTTGGCAACACCCATGAACTCACAAAGCTCCTCTGATAGCTGAGATGGTTTAGCAAATCCACTTAGAGTACGTTGACCACCAGTTGCCACCTTCTTTGTTTTCTTACTTGTTTGCTTTTGCAATTTAATATGCTCCTTTTGTAGAAACTTAACATGTGCAATGGTTTCCTTTAGTCCATTAGCAAACTCCTGTAGTTTCTCTAGGACAGCAACAAAACGATCAACTTCTACAGGCTCTGTAGTAGTCTCAGTAGTATTATTAGTTACAACTTGATCTTGAACAACTTGATCTTGAACGACAACTTCTTTAGTAGATTTCTTTGCAGGCATTTGATGTATACTCAGCTCAATAAAGTCTTAAGTAATTTTTCTTTTGCATTAATTAATAAATATTTTATGTCAATTTCAGACATCCTTAAAGACGAAGAATGTATATCTTTGTTTTCACATAATATTTCCCAGAATTTTCCTTGTCTCAGATTTTTATTTAATAATTTACCATATCCCATATCATCTCCCAAATCTATATTCTTAGGAACCAAAAATTTTATAAACTCATTTATATAACAAAAATTAACAGCCTTCAATATATAATAACTAATTACATGTGTTGTTTCTTCTCGACTAACAACCTCCTTTATACCCGTTTTATCAAATTTATATCCCATATGCAATAATACATCTCTGGCCTTCATCATTATATATCGTCGTTCTCTATCCAAAAACATATTCAAAACTTGTCTTAATCTCTTTCCTTTCAATCTTGACCATATCAATGAAAAACATATCACATTGTATATACATGCTACTGTATCTGTATAACTCTCATTCAAATGTATTTTGTTTTTTATACCAAAATATTCCTTGATATTGGTTTCTAAGCTTTCTGCCATATCTACATTATCTAAATTATAAGCATGTATCATCTCATGCATCATTACCTTTAACAACTCTTCATCCCTAAAAATTACAACATTCCTATGTTTACTCGATTTATAATAATATGTTACACCCGAATTTACATTATATGGGGTAAGAAGTACTCTTTTTCTTGGAAATCTCTTCTTAAATCCTGTTAAAAATACCTGAATACTCAACTCAGGTTGAGAACCTTTCATCTTTTGTAATATATATAAAATCCATTTTGTATAAAATATTATAAACTCAAGATAATAATAGGGTTTTGATTCTGAAAAATATATTGTTAAGTTCGTTTTCGTATCAAATTGAACCTTTATATATTTCTTCAACTTTAACTTTATATCATTCCCTATCTTACTGTCTATATATTCTGTACTCTCAACATCCAGTGATACCACGCTCCTAACCTCATATTCTGGTTTAGTATATACTTTGCAAAAATATTCAAAGTTTTCAGAAAAAAAATTAAGAAGATTCTCCATTAACATTAAAACATTTTTTTATTATACCCTTTATATTTTCATCACATATTACTTCTTTATCATATTTCATCACTAATCTAAAATAAATATATAAATTTCCATTGTATATTGCATTATCCATTATATATGGTAATCCATAATCTTCAATAACATGAACACAATTCAATATTTCACTCTTGTTTTCAATAATAGGATTTCGTTTTACATTCACCGTCTCATCACCAAATAATTTGATATCTCTATCTATACCATAAACATACTCATATAATGTTATATCTTCCTCTATATATAAATCATATTGACATAATATATTATCTATCTTGATTCTATCATGCTCCAATACCTTTACTTGTACTTCTATATCTCCCTTCTCTCCATACATATGGTCTCCCATATCTGAAAAAATATATTTAGATTTATGTTCTATCAAATTTACATAAAACTTCTCCTTCTGCCATTTCTCTTCTCTTCTAACTCTTACTATTACCTTTTTAACATCTCCTCTATGAACCTCATCTAATGTCACATTTACTTTTACTATAATTGGTTTCACTTTCTTTCTTGTTTCTGTTGTTGAGTCCTTTGTTTTTGGATTTTCTGTTGTTGGGGTCTTTCTCTTTCTCTCCTTCACTATATCAAACTGTTGCTTGAATATATCTAATAATGTACTAAATAACTCATTTAATGTATCAGGATTCTCATCCATATCAATCGTAGCATCATATAATGCTTTCTTGCTTTTATCATTTAAAAATTGATACGCATCATTTATTTTTTGAAAACGTACATTATCCCCTGTTGGTTTATCTGGGTGATATATCAAAGCCAATTTCTTATAAGCCTTTCTTATATCATCTATTCCTGATTTTTTTGGAATACCTAAAATACCATAATAATCCATATGGATAATTTAATCTCTGATATTAACTCATTCTTAAATAACTTGACGCATAATCTTTCTTCTTTGCTGCATAATAATGCTATATTACATACTGATTTCTCAGACTTTAATATGTTATGTTTTTACAATAATTCACTCCCTATTCTCTATAAAATAATATACAAAATATTCAATATCAATAACATTAGAGAAAGCTGTGAAACATTTGCTGATACTGAAATTAAATACATAACATCCAATAAACATATTGAAGTCTCAATGAATAATGATTATATACAATACACTAAATCTATTATAAAAAATAAAACTATAAATCAAAATAAATTAATTATCATAATCAAAGACTGTAATATCAATAATAAAACTTTACAAGTTTTACATAAAAGAATGTTTGAAAAACATACAAATGTTATTTTTATCTTTATTGTACCTACTCTCTCTTATTTAGCTCCGGAAATTTCCAAGATGTGTTGTTGCATCAATGCAAAATTCAACAAAGAAACAGTATGTAAGTATATTTATGATACATATAATTACGACCACGAATACAATTACGATATCATCAATATGTTATTAAAAGCAAAATATAAAGTCAAAAAAACTAAAGTTGATGAAACTTTTGAAAAGTTTTTTAAACAATTAAAAAAATCAAAGAATAACCTGGAAACCATAAATTTATGTCGCGAACTTTCACATAAGGTTTTTCATCTGAATATGCCTTTTCCCTTATTAGCAAAATATATCATCAATAACTCCTCATATTCTCAAGATTCTATCCCTAAAATTGTAGAAATTGCAGCTGAATGTGATCATCTTGCTGTACAATCCAAATTAAATATATTACTATACGAAAGGTTTTTGGTATCTATATCACAAATTATACTTTAGTTGATTTCTTGGTTGATTTCTTAATAGAAGCTTTTTTCTCTGTAGTCTTCTTCTTTGACATACCTTGTAATCCTTCTTTGGCTAATAAAATTGCGAAAGGAACAGCCAAGTTTGTAATATCTTCTAATAAAGCACCTCCACGTTTATTATTCTGTTGTTTTGGTGGTTTTTGTGATGGTTTTTGTGATGTTTTTGTTGACCTCTTTGCACCTCCCATAGGTGACGTTTCTATTTCTGATACAACTGGCATTATATTTTATAATATACTTTTTATTTTTTTATTTTCTATTTTTTTATTTTATATTTTTTATCATTTTTACACCTTTGAACATTTGGAAACATAAGAAAAAAAATTACTCTAGAAACGTAAAATTTTGTCAATTCTATACTTTGTTATATTATAAATACTACATAACTCATTATATATCTCCTTTTTTGATTTATTTAATGGCTGATTCTTAATATATTCTTCTAATTCCTTCTTACTAGGATATTTTGTATCTCCATTATTCAATCGTTCTACCTTTAACTCATTACCTTCCATTGTTTTAACATAACCTATTACATTTAATGAACCATTATGCACTTTATCATGACAAGATTCACATAAACATACTAAATTAAACTTTGAATTCTTATGATATGTATTTATATATCCATCTTTATCTGCATCTTTCTGTTGTTCTATATGATGAACCTCATTAGCTATACCATTACATAATGCACATCTATCTATATATATATCTTTATTATATATACTTCTTTTTGTAACATTCATTCTCGTATCTATATCAAGAATCTTCTGTCGTATGTTATTAGCTATCTGTAAAAACTCTATATCTAAGTCTAAAGCCTTACATACCTCTATACCATACAATGTTGATCCATTACCAGGTTTTAATTTCCTATCATATACCAACTTCTTTAATATATCATCATATACAACTGATAGATGATACACCTTAATATTAGGTAGCTTAGTTATATCATCTATCTTCACAAGATCATGTAAGTGAGTTGCAAATACAAAAGATGATTGTTTCTTAGAAAGAGTAATTATACCAGCAGATACTATAGATAAAGCTGATATTGATTCTGTTCCTGAACATAACTCATCTCCAATAATTAAACTATGCTCATCAGCCCTCTTCATTATATTTCGTAATTCTATGATCTCTTTTGTAAATGTTGATTGTCCCTTGAATATATCATCACATGAAAAAATACGTGTAAATATCTTTCTATAAGGCGACAATAACATACTATCACAAGGTACATACATCCCACACTGTGCCATTATTATTGCTATACCAATACTTTTCATTAAACTACTTTTGCCAGCACTATTTATACCATATAACAAAATACCCTTTTCATAATCATCACCAAGACTTATATCATTTGTTATATACTTCACATCTTTTTGTACATTCTCTATAATTAAATGTCTTAACCCTGTTACTTTTACTTCACTACTCTTCTTATTTCCATCTATACATGGTCTCACTAATCTATATAAATCATTATTATATTTGTTATTTGTTATAAAATCATATCTTTCTACTATCCGAATTATTTCATCAATCATACTATCAAACGTCGTCACGAATTTTGATAAAAAACTCTTGAATAATATTGTACTACGTTTTTCAATCTTATGTTTTAAAATAGTTATATCATTATTCAACTTATCAAAGCTAGGATGACTAATTTTTACATTGGTCGTAAATGTTTTACATGTAAAATCTTTCAACTTATATTCATTATCTTTGTTAATAACTATAACTGGTTTAGTTTTCATAATTTCTTGAAAACGTTTAGATGTACATGTAAAATAGTATCCTTCTTTATCTGTACTATCTAATTTCATATAACCTTCATTACCTGTATTTAGTTCTCGTAATACAGAATAAAATATACTCATACAATTATTTAAATCACTCTGAAGATTGTCTAATTCTTTATCATATCCCTTGATAAATATATCATTCTCTATACTCTCCAAATTATATAATATCAGGTTTTCAATATGTAATACTTCTTCTGTAAATCTCACTATACTCCCAATATTCAAATCTATAGAAAATATATTATAAGTAACTTGTATATTATTTACAATATCTATACTTTTTAAAAAATTATAAAACTCATGAGGATGGATTATACCCAAGTTACACTTTCTATATAATCTTTCTATATCATATATACTACTCAATCTTTGTCTGATTTCATTATTATCATCTTTATTTATTTTATCCAATAAATCATACTCTCTTGTTATACTCTCAACAGATATATATGGATTCAATAACCTCTTTTTAAAATACCTTTTTCCTATTGCTGTCTTGCAATTATTCAATATATTCATCAGTGACCCTGTCTTTTTTGTATCCCTTGCTATTATATCCAGTTGACTCGCTGAATTATATGATAATAATAATATATCTGTATCATCTATAATATTAGGTTTCTTAATATTATTTATTATATTTTCATTATGAATGTATGTAAACTGTAATAAACGAATAAAACTTATAAGAGCCATTGGCTTTCTTTCTAAATCCAAGTATTCTATCGGTGAAAGAAGTCCTGTTTTAGAAAAAGCTTTATGTATAATATTTTCTTGAAATTGTTTTGATTTTAAATTCTTATCCATCTTACATGTCTTATCATGTATATAAGCCTTTCCAAAATCCACATAATCTTTTAATTTTTCTATGCATATACTCTTTTCACTAATAATTTCAATCTCCCTAGGAGAATAAACACTAATTATTCTATAAAGTTCATCATAAGCATAGTTCATATCCCGCATATATGATGTGGTTTCATATACATCACTTTTACCTGTTGTTATATCTATCACACTACATCCCACTGATATATCTATGATACCAGGTGAGTTATATCTCTCACATTCATCTATATATACTACCATCAAATTATTTGATTCATTTGTAGATATATCTAGGTTTACACCTGGACTTAATATCTCTGTTACTGCCCTCTTTGGATTAGGTGGGGGAGTAACTTGTGTCACTAACACAATTGTATAATTATTTGATAACAATATATTCAAAAACTTTTTCAATGAATGTGATGGAAATCCCGCCATCTCAAAATTATTTCTTGATACATTTATTATATTCTTATTTCTCCTCGATACTACAATATTTAATAGTTCACTCACCTCTTTCATATTCACTAAACCACGACCATCATCATATATTTCAAAAAAACTACCACATTCATATAAAACAATAGTATGATCCCCAAACTCAGCCTTGTATTTCTTCACATAAGCTTCATACTCATCATACAACATTGTATATATAAAGTACAACTACCTTAAATAATAAAATGATCTTTATATAAAATGCATATTGTTGTTCAAAACATAGGTGGAAGAGATTATATGGAAGATACTTTTATTGTTTCAGAAAAAATAATTAATAATATTGACCTATACTGTGTCTTTGATGGTCATGGTGGTGATTTTGTAGCTAATTTTTTAAAAAATAATTATACTAACATATTAACTGAAATAATCAGGGAAAATCAACACTCTATCCCAGATATGATATTCAAAAGTTTTCAAGAAGTTGTCAAAAAAATACCAAAAGAACAATCAATGCATTGTGGAAGTACAGCATTAGTGGCATTGAAATATGGAGAAATTTTATTCATTGCTAATGCAGGTGATTGTAGAGCTATTATCAATAAAAATAGTCAAGTTATTCCTATCACAGTTGATCATAAACCTAATCTCAAAAAAGAATATGATAGAATTCAACAAAATGGAGGATTCGTCACTTTTAATCAATATGACGCACCACGTGTTAATGGGAACCTGGCTGTTTCCAGAAGCATAGGTGATTTTGCTTTATATCCTCATGTAACGTGGGTTCCTGATATATATATTACAAAACTTGAACCTTTCAATAATTACCTTATTTTAGCATCTGATGGTCTATGGGATACCATGAATAATGAAGATGTTAATAATATATATACAAAACATATTACTGAAAATAAAGATATTATAAATTATGAAGTATTGAAAGAATCAACTATGGAATCCCTACAAACCGCACGTATAAAGGGGTCTACTGATAATATTACCATTTTAGTAACAACATTACAATAAAAATAATAATTACATAAAATATGGAAGAAGAAGAATATATTTTATGTGAAGAATGTTTTAGATATATTGATATAAATGAATACAACTCTCATATTTCATATTGTACAAACTATCAAAGAAACTATGAACAAAGCCTAAGATTACATAGCAATTTTCAAATCAGTAATGGTAGAAACTTAAGAGATTTTATTAGAGAACACTTTCATGTTGAACCTTCTCATAGATATTTTTCATCTGCATCATCCACACCTTTAGGTACATCACCAACATCAATTCATTCTAATGGTCTTAAAAAAATTGATAAAGCGCTAAAACATATACCTAATCAACCTTTAGAACCAGATTTTGAATGTCCTATATGTATGGATAATATTGAAAATGAAACTAAATTGAGAAAATTAAATTGTCAACATATATTTTGTTATTTTTGTCTCAAAAAATGGTTAAGTATGCAAAATTTTTGTCCACTTTGTAAAACAATAATAAATTAAAATTTGAAAAATTTCAAAAACCTTTATCACTATTTAAAGTGAATTTTATATATTAACATTAGCGGTTGAACATGGATCCTCTTTCTCTAAGCCAAGACGAATTTAATGACTTTAGCTGGGAAGTTATTGAAAAATACTTTAAATATAATAAGGGGTATCAGCTTGTGAAACATCAGCTCGAGTCTTTCAATGATTTCCTTTTGAATAAGTTAGAACAAATTATAGATGGCTTCAATACCATTGAAATACATCATAATTATTTACCTGAACATGAAAAATTCAAGTATATTTTGACCATTGATATTAAAAACCCTATTCTAAATAAACCAATCATCTATGAAAAAGATGGTAGCGTTAAAATTATGACTCCTAATGATGCAAGACAAAGAAACTTTACATACAGTAGTAATATGAATATTGATATGCATATTACTGCTAAAACTCTTGAATCTAATGGAACATATTCTGTAGAATCAAAACAAATTAATAATATCAGTTTGGGGAAAATTCCTATCATGGTAAAATCTAACTATTGTGTTCTTAAAAATAAGTATATTGATAATGGTAGTGAGTGTATTTATGATTATGGAGGCTATTTTATAGTTAATGGAAACGAAAAAGTTATCATTAGTCAGGATAGAATATCTGAAAATAAAACGTATGTCTTCGTCAATAATAAAGTATCTACATACTCACATGTCGCTGAAATTAGGTCTGTTCAAGAAAATAAACAAGGTGTTCCTAAAATTACATCCCTCAAATTATCATCCAAATCTAATCAATTCGGTCGATATATCCGTGCAAATATTCATCATATTAAAACTGATATACCCGTATTTATTCTATTCAAAGCACTTGGATTAGAAAATGATAAGAGTATTCTACAATATATCGTATATGATGTTCATGATGAAAATAATAAATTAATCATCAACAATCTTATTGGATGTATTGAAGAATCCAATAATATTTCATGTCAACGAGATGCACTAGAATATCTTTCCAAATATCTAAATATTACTGGATATCCTAAAGAATTCTTGAACAATAAAATGCAACGCCTTAATATTATTCGTACAGTACTAGAAAAAGAATTTTTACCCCATGTTGGGACTTCTTTTGATAAAAAAGCTCTGTATCTTGGATTTATGGTCAATAAGTTAATTAAATGTTTCTTAGGACTGAAAGAGTTTGATGATAGAGATTCATATATTAATAAACGCATTGATACACCTGGAATTCTTATGGCTAATTTATTTAGACAATACTATGGTAAAGTTATCAAAGATATGAAAAATATGATACAAAAAGAAATTAATAATGGTGGATGGAAAGCTACAAATAAATTTATCAATGTAATCAATAAAGTCAATGTAAATAATAAAATTATTAAACCATCTATTATTGATAGTGGTCTGAGATATGCATTAGCTACTGGTAATTGGGGCATCAAAAATAATAAAAATAAACAAGGTGTGGCTCAAGTATTAAATCGTATGACTTATAACTCTACAATATCACATCTCAGACGTATTAATACACCCATTGAAAAATCCGGAAAGCTTGTACAACCTCGTAAGCTTCATCCTACTCAATGGGGTATCATTTGTCCTTCTGAATGTTTTGATCCTGATACTCCTATTCTATTATGGAATGGTGATATTAAAAAAGCTCAAGACATTGTAGTTGGTGATTATCTAATTGATGATAAAGGAAATCCTACAAGAGTGAAAAGCACATGTTCAGGATTTAAAAGTATGTATGAAGTTATTCCTGATAAGAAAAGCTTTATGAATCATACTGTCACCGATAACCATATTTTGACATTGAAGATAAGAAATAATAAAAGAATCAGAACTACTCAGAAAGGAACAAAAGAATTAAGATGGTTTGATAAAAAAGAATTAAATTATAAATATAAGATATTTAATAACGATAGTGATTTAAATGACTACATGAAAACTATTGATAGTTATAATATTATTGATATTACAATTGAAGATTATATGAAGCTGCCTGATTATATCAAAAAGGAAATGTATCTTTTCAAATCAGATTGTATCAATTGGACATATAATAATCTTGTACTAGATCCCTACATATTAGGAAAGTGGTTAGCTAGTGATGATAGTCTACCAAATCTATCAGATAATACAGAAATATTAAAAATTATTAATCAATATAACTTAATTGATAATAAACATATTCCACGAGATTATTTAGTAAATGATCATAGGATTCGTCTTATGTTACTAGCTGGATTGATTGATGCAAATCATAATGTAGAAATTTCTGTACATGAAATTAAATTTATCCAAAATGTTAATCAAAAAAATATGAAACTATTGCAAGATATTGAATTTCTAGTAAGAAGCTTGGGATTCTCATGCGAATTAATATATTCTCATGATAACTCTTTTATAGAACTATCTGTTAAAGGAACAAATTTTTATGAAATACCCACTATTCTACCAAGCAAACAATTCAATAAACTTACTAATCCTTATTTAATTAAACACTACGTTAATTGTCTTCAAAGCTCTTTCAGTCTTGTTAAAAAACCTGTTCAACCATTTGTTGGATGGCAACTTGAAGGTAATGGGAGATTCCTATTAGGAGATATGACTGTCAGTCATAATACTCCTGAAGGTGCATCTGTTGGTTTAGTGAAAAATCTGGCTATGACTGCTAATATTACCATCTCTTCCAACTCAACAAACGTAAGAGAACTTATTCTTGAATTGGGTACCATCCCTTTCAGAAAAGAAATCATTAGTGACTTGAAGACATATACTCGTGTCTGTGTTAATGGTGATATCATTGGTATTCATAAAGAACCACATATTCTCTTCGCAGAACTTAAAAAAATCAAATTATCAGGTTGTATTAATATTATGACCGGTATAGTATGGAATATTATTGAAGATGAAATATCCATCAATACAGAAGGAGGTAGGTGCGTAAGACCACTATTTACATTGAAAGATAAAAAAATTAATACCTCTCAGGATAGTACTATTATTAAAAATTGTATGAAAACATCTACTTCATGGCAGGATATTCTAGCTTCCTATGATGGACTTGTTGAATTCTTAGATGTTGAAGAAGCTAATACTTCTCTCGTTGCTATGAAATACTCCGATTTATCAAAACCTCCAAAAGGTAATTCTTATGCATTAAAATATACTCATCTTGAATTACACCCATCCCTTATCCTAGGTGCATTGGCCAGTTGTATTCCATTCTCAGATCATAATCAAGCCCCCAGAAACTGCTATCAAGCTAGTCAAGGGAAACAAGCACTCGGTATATACTCATCTAACTTTAGAAATAGATACGATACACTAGCTCATGTTATGAATTATCCACAAAAACCTCTTGTTCGTACCAAAATGTCCAAGATTTTAAATAACGATACTCTACCATGCGGTATCAATACTATTGTAGCTATTGCTACATATACAGGATTCAATCAAGAAGATTCTATTATCATGAATAAATCAGCTGTAGATAGAGGACTCTTCACTTCAACATATTTCAGGACATATAAAGAACAAAATAATAAAAATCATTCCAATGGTGAAGAAGAATTCTTCACTAAACCAGATATTGATACTTCAAAAATATCAAAACCATATAATTACGAAAAACTCAACAAAGATGGATTTGTTCCGGAAAATTCATTTGTAACAACAGGAGATGTTATCATTGGAAAGTGTATGCCAAATAAAGTTGGTAGTGTTATCAACTATAAAGATAATAGTGTTCCTATCAAAAATAATGAATCCGGATTTATTGATAGAAACTGTTATAATGATAACCACTTTACAAACATTAATGGAGATGGATATTCATTCTGTAAAGTCAGATTACGTAGTGAACGTATTCCCACTATTGGTGATAAATTCAGTGCAAGGAGCGCACAAAAAGGCACTGTCGGTATGATGTATCGTCAGGAAGATATGCCCTTCACTAAAGATGGTATTGTCCCAGATCTTATTATGAACCCTCATGCTATTCCTAGTCGTATGACCATTGGACAACTTATGGAATGTATTATGGGAAAAGCATGTGTCAATATAGGATCTTTTGGTGATGCTACTGCTTTTAATGATCATAATGTTGAAGATATTGCAGATATTCTTGAAAGCTTCGGTATGGAAAGATATGGTAACGAAATTCTTTATAATAGTAGAACAGGTGAACAAATAATGACTAACATATTTATTGGACCTACCTTCTATCAAAGATTGAAACATATGACTGCTGATAAAATACATAGTAGATCATCATCTGGTCCTGTTGTTCTACTTACAAGACAACCTGCTGAAGGTAGAGCTAGAGATGGTGGTTTACGTATTGGAGAAATGGAACTTGAATGCAACTGGGCTCATGGTATCTTCCAATTCCTCAAAGAAAGACTCATGGAATGTTCAGATAATTATCGTGTCTTCATCTGTAAAAATTGTTGCAATATTGCTACAGTTAACCCAGAAAAAAACATATATACATGCAAAAACTGCAAGAATATCAACAAGTTTGGTGAAGTTAGAATTCCTTATGCATGCAAACTCCTTTTTCAAGAGATTCAAACTATGGGCATTGGAACAAAGTTCATTACATAACTATTTAATTTCTCTTACATAATAAAAATGAATATCGATAGTTTTACTTTATCAAGGTACATATTTCTTGGTTTTATTATTTTTATTTCTGTTTATTTCATTATTGAAAATAAAAAAGTAAAACCTATAAGAATTGAAAAATTCGCAGATGAAAAAGTCGTTGATAATGCAAAGGCTTCTAGAGAACTACAAAATACACCTGTTGGAGGATCTACTGAAGCACTTGATAAAAAAAATAAACAAGCTTCTGACCCTAAAAACCCCCTCCCTGAAAACAAAGATGAATATATTAGTAAAGATGAAAAAGAAATACAAAAAGTTGTCGTTGATATATATGAAGACTTATACAAAACACAACCTACATCTGAAGAATTGGCTTTTTTTACTGAATATGCACAATCCAGAAATATTACTAAAGCAAAACTTAGAGAAATTATAGAAACAAGTGCTCCAACTTTACAAAAAACATTCTATTCCAAACGTAATGCTGATACACCCGACGAAATATTTGGAATGGAGAATGAAATTATTGAAGTTTATAATGAACTCCTTATGAGAAATCCTGACCGTCAAGAATTATATAGCTTTGCTAAAATGATGAGCCAAGATGATACTTTAACACTAGATAAATTAAGGCAAATTCTTATAGCTTCTGAAGAATTCAAACGTATGGAAAAAACACAGAATAATAGAGTATATGTAAATCTACAAAGCAATATTACCGACAGACAACTCACTATTCAAGTTACTAAACTATACTCTCAAGTAACTGGTAAAGATTATCTTGATGAAGATACTCTAAAGTTCCTCAAGCGCAAGTTTGTTGAATTTGAACTCAATGAAAAAGTTATGATACAATTCATATATAATTATATGTCTGGAGATCCATTTGTTATGCCCGAAGATATAAACAAAAAAGATAAGTCTAATGATAAATCTAATAATGATGATGATAAAAAATATAAAGATCAACTTGATGAAATTAAAAAAAACCTTCAAGATGAACTAGAAGCTGCAAAGAAAGCTAAAGAAAAAGCTGATAAAGAAGCTAAAGCAACAAGTGATGCCATGTATAAAAACATGTCTAAAGAAAAATTTCAAGATGGTAAAAATATATTCAATGATGCTAAACTATACTTCTTCAATGGTGAAGGTGTAAATGATGATGTTTTATCCTCTATCGTCGCTAATGGAGGTGTTAATAAAGATGGATCTATTGATACTACTAAACTTATTAATAATATTAAAGATAATTCTACATGTGCATACAGCAAAAATCAGTCTGAAATTGATATGTTATCACAACATAAACAAGAACTATCCGATTATATTAATGATAGAAATATGAGTCATTTGAAAAATGTATGCTCACGTAATAAAAAATATATTAATGCTGATGAAAATATGGTTTTATATCCTGAATTTAAATGGTCTGTTCCGCAAAAATATCCTCCTGTTTGTTTAGGTGGAAATAATAATGTAAGTCCTGTTATAGATCAAACTGCCCTCATTGGTACATTGCTTCCTGCAGCTCAAGAAACACAAGTTGGATCTATATTACCTGTATTCCCTCCTGTTTAAACAAATATTCTCTTTAACAAATATATATTTATTAAGTATAAATATGTCTTCAATAAAAAGATGCTCTCATCAAAATAAAGATGTATGTAAAACGTCTGATGGATGCGTTTGGATTATCAATAAAGGATGCAGAGTTCATGATAATGTACCCCTCGCTGTTTTAGCTACAAATAAGAAAAAAGAAGCTCTTATTGTTAAAATAGTTGCTAAAGCTAAACAAGTCTCTGATTCAAAACCAAAGGCAAAGAACAATAAACCTGTTAGCAAAAAAAATAAGTAACTTATGAAACTTTTACACATGGTACAAGTATATACACTCCTATACACTCCTATACACTCCTATACACTTCTATATTACCAAGTGGTATCATTGATAAAGTAGGGATTTCTGGCTCGTAGTAATAAAAGTATGTATTTAGATGATTAAAGATTTGATCATAAAACCTCCCTCGCGATTATCTTCCAAGTAACCAAGCTTTTCATAATATCCCTTTGTTCCTTCGCCCGCTATTATAGCCATGTGATAATACTCATGTTGCTTCGCTAAATTCTCTGCCATGTCCACTAGTTTTCTACCAATTCCCTTGTGTTGAATAGCATCTGATTTTTTTCCCACTTCCTGTAATTGTCCATATACATGAAGTTCTCTTATAAAAGCATGTCCATTTAGATATGTAAATGTATCATTGACTGGTTTACTTGGAATCCTTAGACGTACAAAACCATACAATGTCTTGGTATCAGGGGTTTCACTACTAATAAAGTACTCAATACCATCAGATGAATCATACTTTCTTACCACAAATATTGGTTTATCTATCATATTTTCACCTTTTACTTCTCTGCATCTAATACACATACAACATTTCCCTTCTTTTTCTAATACTGTTTTCGCATCTTGTCGCATATTAGGTTTCTCATTATCTGTAATTATATAATCTGTTGGGATATCTCGAATAATACGATTCAAGCGAATCCATGGAAATACAAATGTTTTTATGTTTATAATGAGATCAAATAAATCATGTTCGTTGTAGGGAACATATGCACCTTCCTTATACCATTGCTCAATCTCTGTCCAAGGTACTATGGAACAAGGATAAACCTTCCATTGATCTACTTGTAAATGCGGATTGGTCATATCATATGTTTCATATTTTATATTATTCTTGTAGTCTCTTTTTACCAACTTTTTCAGACCTAATAATTGATCCATGAACATATTACGATCCTTTTCAATCGTTGTTCCTGGTAGATTTGGCATCCAATGAGCATCTACTTTGAAGCCTGTATCCTTAAGGAGTTTGATCGCTTCCATCGTTTTTTTCGTTGTACATCTTCTCTTGATTTTTTCTAATACATCTTCATCAATATGTTGTATTCCTAACTGTACACGTGTACAACCATATGATCTGAGTCTATGAATTTCTTCATTATTTATTGTATCTGGACGTGTTTCAAGTGTGAGGCCTATAACTTTACAACTGGCTGTTTTATTAATGTTTTTTTCATCTTGTAATGTAGATTTTGGTCTTATTTGATCTTTTCCAAAAATATTTGCTGCATAATATATATCACGACAAAATTGCTCTCTATATTTTAAAGGATATGATGTCCATGTTCCACCAAGAACTATTACTTCCAACTTATCAACAGGATGGCCTATAAGATAAAGAATCTTCATACGATCATGCATTTGACGAATACAATCAAATTCATTTTTATTTGCTCTCAAAACACCTGGTTCGCCCTTGAGATAACTACGTGGTTGTCCAGGCTCATTAGGACAATATGCACAGTTCCAATGACATGTAAAGCTTTGTTTTATGGTTTCTTGTCTTTCTTCATCATAATATTCAGGATGAGGACTTGTAAATATAGTGATTACTAGAACACCTGAATGACTCTTTCCTTTTTTTATTTTTAATAGGCTTCTTAGATTTTCTTCATCATCATTAGTATAATCTTCTCTCATCATATCAAACATTTGATAGATAAACGAATTCTTTCCATTGAAATTGTATTTACGTTTCAACTCTTTCAATTTACAAACTGGATTACGACATAACTCATCTATGAAAAACTTGTACTTCTGGCAGTCTTCTTTAGTGGGTGATTTAAATGTTGTATTAATTATACCATCATACTTGGCATTCAAGTCTTCAATATCTAAAACCATGGTTACTAATTAAATAGTTTAGATATATATGTTACAATATTCAATTTTTAAATACATTGATTACTATCAAGAGGTCTTTCAATGATAAAAAATATAGAGACATTAACACTGGAAACTTGGAAACATACAATGATGGAAAAAATCTTGTGAATTTCAAAACTTTTTTTAAACTTTTCAACTTTTTACAAACTATAAAAAACATTTTACCCCCCCCCTCAACAACTTTTATCACTAAATACTTTTGTTTTAAGACCATAATTTATCATTTTAAAAATTTTAGAGACTGTTTACAGTAATAAAATGTAAAAAGTATTTAGTGATAAAAAAAGTATTTGAATACAAAAATATATCTCTAAATACTTTGGGACATTACAATAAGAAAACAGAGCATTAGGTGTATTGTTATTACCATCAATAGGT